>TARA_R110002012_G_scaffold93567_1_pt1 | contig 158412 bp, 134 predicted proteins | sample TARA_R110002012 | Tara Oceans TARA_R110002012 (sample SAMEA4396515) | marine metagenome | biome: Westerlies Biome; feature: [DCM] deep chlorophyll maximum layer (ENVO:01000326); material: water (ENVO:00002006), including particulate matter (ENVO:01000060) such as... | depth 40 m
ACCCTAAATGGTTTATGGTCTTGTCTGAATTTTTCATTTTTTCAAATATTTGCTAACGTCTCGGCTAAGCGTAGTGCGGTAGTAAGGAAACTTTTCGTTTCCGTTTGCGCACGAAGCTAAAGCTTATTGTTTTGATTTATTTTTTCTATTCTAAAGCTAAATCCATAAGATTTAGCGACTTTATAAATATACACAGACCTTTCGGTATTGCCCTAAAGTCCGCATTGCGTTTAGGCATTGTTAGTGGTAGTTTTTTACCACGTTAATCTGAACAAAGAACTTTACTTTCTTTAATGATTTTTTTTGCAAATTTTCTTAATTCTGAATTTTCTGAAAATTTTAATGCTTGATTAGCTGATAATAACCCATTCTTGCAATCGTCCATATTGTTATATGCAATTGCTAAATTGAGATGTAGAATTGATTTTTGATGGTTATTAGTTTGTGACACATAATCCAGTCCTTTTTCTAACATTTTAGAAGCCTCCAGATACTTTCTATCTTTCATATAATTTGCTGCCATATTTACATAAGAAGGTACATTAGTTGAATCAATCTTTAGGGCGCTTTCAAGTAACTCATAAGAATATGATTTATTACCTTTCAAAAACTCCAAATTAGCAAGTCCATTAATAATAATTGGATTATTATTTTCAACCTCATTGGCTTTTTCGATTAGTTTTGTTGCATTATCAAAGTTTTTATTTTGTTGTTCTTCAATTCCATTATTAAAAAGTACTCTAGCAGAGTCGCTTACAATTTCTTTGTTTTCAAAAAAATACACGCTTTTTCCTTTAATATCATATTCAATATTCGATTTGTTCTGTTTACAAGAAATGAACAGAAAGGTTGAATAAATTGTAATTAATGTATATCGAAGCATTTTTTTAAATTACCACTAACGTATGCAGATATGCGGCGTTTTAATGCCGTATATGTGCTGTTGTGTTTAGTATTTATTCATTAGTAAATATACATTTTTTAAATACGATGTCAGTCAGCCGCCACATTAAAAGCGCTCCATATATCTTTTGCTTTTTTTATTATGTGCTTTATCAACCCAGACTGATAAGGCATCGTCATCAAAAAACGGTCGCTATTATTTCCAAACTCCACTCACTCCAATTTTTATAATACCCTCAGGATCTGTAAATCACTTGACTATGTCAAAAATTTCCAGTACCTTCATCAAACTGATATACGTTCCCAACGTTTTGATAGTGAAACTCTCAACGATGTCAATCGAATCAGTTTGAAACGAAACTTTATTCAAAGTTCCATTCCTCAGTATTTTAAAAATTGTACTACTCTTAGCTTAATAGCGTCCGAAAAAGAGTATTTGGAACCCAAAAGGCTGATCTTATTAAATACAACTAGTTATATCTCTATATAATATACTGTTTATAGGTTTATATTTCGGGATAAACGTAATATCCGTTAATGTTTAGAGATTATTGTATTTCAAAATTTAGCTTAAATATATGTTTTTAATTTATTATTTCAAATTCACTAGTTTAGCCCAGATATAATTCTCATGAGCAGATTCTATCCTAAATTTATAAGGCGTAGATTTAATTGGAATATTTATAAATGGTGCTGTGAAAGTCTATTATCATTTTCAATATTCTCAGCCTTAGTAATTTTTTTAATCGCTATGTCCAATGGACTTTCAATTCGCAATAAATCCTTTTTAGAAACATGGGTGTAAATCATTGTAGTTTCTGGTTTTGAATGCCCTAATAACTCCTGAATATATCGTAAATCTATACCGTTTTCTAATAAATGTGTGGCATAACTATGCCTGAGTGTGTGAGGAGTTACACTTTTAGTGATCTTCGCAATTTTACAGGAACGCTTTAAAAATGCTCTTACACTTTCTGCACTGTATTTTTCTGACGGCTTGCCCTCAGTAAAATACAAGTTTGGTTTGTAAGTGTCTAGATAATTTAAAATTAAAGGGATGCAACTTTGAGCCAATATAACATTTCTGTCCTTTCTACCCTTACTGTCCTTTACCATAATTTGCCTTCTTTGAATATCAATATGATTCAATTTCAAATTCAAAAGTTCACTTATCCGTAATCCAGCAGAGTAAATCATAGCTATGATTGCACGATGTTTTAAGTTTTTTGTGCATCTAAGTATGGAAATAATCTCTTCGTTTGAAAGTATGGTAGGTAATAACCGTGATTTCTTGGGTCTATGAAGTATTAGATTATCTATTCTGATAACAGGATAAAAAACAACAAATAATTTTAGAGCGCTTATAAATTGCCTATGTGTACTTATACTATAATTCCGAGGTATAAATACCTTTTCTATAAACAATTCAACATGTCTATTGGAAAGTCTCTCTAAAGGTATAAGATTAACAAAATCAAAGAAATCAGCAATAAAAGTAAAGTAGGTTTTAATTGTGCTTTCGCTATAACGTTTTCCCCTCAAATAAGATACATACCCCCTAATAATTTCTTTATTCTCCTCTGATATAACCCGATTAATTTTTTTAACTGGTTGTTTAGAAGTTTGGTAAATAGATTAATCAATATTTATAATTGTGATAGCACCAAAAATTTGGTGTATTAAATCTAAATTAGAATTAGAAAAAGGTAGATACCAACAGCGCTTTGAAACATTCCATCTAAACCTTTTTGTTTCTTTTATAACTGAAATTAAATCCTCATTATATTTAAAGGAAATAAAAATGAGGTCTTGATTTTTCAAGCCCTCTCTTTTAATGCTGATAACTGGTAAACCGCTCATGCCATAAAATTGACTAAAAAAATTAGTATATTTAGTTTTATAAGCGTCTATATACGTATATAAACGATTAAAAAACTATGATAAATGCGATATTGTCAAGCCTGTAATAAGGAATTAAAAGGTCGGTCAGATAAAAAGTTTTGCGACACGCAATGTAGAAGTACTTTTCACAATACGAATAAAGCACCCCATGAACTCGAAATTCAAACTATAAATAGTCTATTACGAAGTAATCGAAGTTTAATGGCTCATTTTTGTCCTAGTGGTAAAAGCACAGTAGATAAAGAAGTGTTGACTAAACTAGGATTCAAATTTGATTTATTCACCCACATTTTCCCATTTAGTACAGGTACTTATTTTTTTTGTTACGATTATGGCTATTTACCTATTTTAGATAAGGGTGTAGAAAAAGTTGTTATAGTTCAAAAACAAGCGTATATGCAAAATTTAAATTTCTGCCCTTGGAGTTTTAAACTTATCAAGAATCAATAGAATTTATAGTCTAAGCATATAAAGATCCATGATTTTGGTTCTATCAAATTATTTTAAGTTAAGAATTCGACATTGATAACTTTTAAAGTTTTCCCAAAAGAAAAGATGTTTGGGCTTATTCATAATTTAGTATAACAAGAACAACATACTAACTAAAAAGATATATTAAGGGAAAAGCAAGAGGGTAACACGCTACGCGATGTTACAAGTTTTTAATTCCCTTATATACAGCACTTTATATATTTTTCAAGCCCTCAATTTCTCTAGATTTGCGACAAATACACTTGAACCCCCAGCAAAATGGTAACAATTTGCGACAATTCCTAAAATATGCCCCTTAATTTAACAAGAATTCTTAGCTTCTCAAAGCTTTATAAATAATGTAAATCATAGTAATCCTCACCACTTTCCCTTACACTTCTTTTCAGGAAAAAAGGTTCGCCCAAAGGTCTTGAACACAAGCCAAAAAGTAATTTGATTATTATATGTTTTTACTAGAGATTACTTTTTGACTTACGTTCGCCTGACTAACTTTTTAGTTTTGGACTTCGATGCTAACTTTAAAAGATTTATGTTGTTTGATTCTTTGATACCTCCCCTTTTTGATTTTAAAAGTATAGGATTTTAAATTAGCGGGCGCATAAAACGGATTGCGCTGCCCTCCTATTTATAGCCCTTTCCTAATTTTAAATTCTATATAATAGCTATTCATCAAAAAGGGAATGCGATTGGCTCTGAAAGAAGTAAATGGAATCAAAACCCTTAAGCTTTTCAGTTTATCTTTTAGGATGCTTTCAATGAAGCTTAAAAAAGGGTGATGCTCTGGATAAAAAAAGTAAACCCCAAATCTTACCATAACTTTCTTATGCTTGGATCCTGTTGGATTTCTTTAGTGTTCAGTTAGATAAACGTTAAGAAGAAATCCAACTGGGCATAACTACTTTTTGTTTTCTACTCCTTTTACTTTGGGACCTTAGGAAGTAAAGCAAGTTTATAGTCGGTTTTCAAAGTTTGAGCCAAGAGATTAAACTCTTATAAATATAACTAAAACTAACAAGTAAGAATTTCTTTTATGGAAAACGGAAAGAAAAATTTACCAAAACGAGGGAATCAAATAAAAATGATTCCCTATTTTTTAAATCTAAACATTTTAACAATTAGAGTTAACCTCTTTTTTTTCATTCAAAAACTGTTCTCTCAGTTTTTTCATATCATCACTTACCTTACGCTCAATGACCTTAGCATAAATCTGTGTTGTAGATATTCTAGAATGCCCTAGCAATTTTGAAACCGTCTCAATTGGAATGCCGTTACTTAAAGTGACCGTGGTAGCAAAAGTATGTCTAGCAATATGGAAGGTTAGATTCTTTTTAATTTCGCATACATCAGCTACCTCCTTTAAATAAGCGTTTAATTTTTGATTAGATATATTTGGAAACAAACCTTTATGATGTAGGGTTTTAATATGCGCTTTATACTGTTCTATAATCTCTAAGGCCTTTGGTAATAGTGGTATTCTTACACCCTTACTTGTTTTTTCTCGTCTGTAGTGAATCCATAGTTCTCCGTCAATACCAATATTAATATTGTCTTCTGTTAAGTTAATAACATCAATATAACTTAAACTTGTATAACAGCTAAACACAAATAAATCTCTAACCAGGGCTAAGCGCTCTATAGATAAGTGCTTATCCTCTACTCTTTTTAATTCCGCTAGACTTAAAAACCCTCTTTCTGTTTTAATGAATTGTGCTTTGAAATTCATAAAAGGATCACGATCTAACCAACCCAATTTAGTAGCTAAATTTATCAATTTTCGAAGGCGCTCAATATGTTTCATCACCGTATTATTTCCCATTGGTTTTTGATGATCTTCTGGGGTATGGGCTCTTAAATATTTTTCAAACTTGATAATAAAATCATAATCTAATTCTCGTAAGTAAATATCCGTTGTCTTATAGGTCTTTTGGATAAATTTTGAGAGGTACTTTTGAGTAGTAAAATAATTTTTTTGAGTGCCCCATTTTAATTTGCCTTCCATATCCTCTGAATGGTAGCTAACAATATCCTTAATTGAATGGTTCTGCTGATCTTCACCTAAATATCGGGACTTAATAGCCTGAGAGGTGACCAGCTTCCGCTCATTTTTTAGGTCTTGGTAACACCCAAATAGATGAGTATTGACCTCATCTAAATAATTGTTAAGGATTCTTGCATTTTGATTTGTACCTCGTACTCTGCCCTTGTGGGCATCCCAATCCGATAATGGTACTTTACGCTTTAAGCTTAGCGTGGCACGTTTTCCATTGACCGTAATTCTTGCATAAAGTGCAACTTGATTCTCTTTTGCTCTAGCTAAATCTGCCCAGAACAAAATACTAAAGGTTGATGTTGTTTTCATAATTTCGTCTTTTTGTTACTATTTATTTAATACCAGACGAAAGTTAAATCACTTAAAGATACATCTATTCTGCCAACAACAACATGAATTTTAACAATTCGGTCAACACTTTTGATAAACTTTTTTTGTTATCCGATTTGTTGACCTTTTTAACAAGATTCCATGTTTTATTTTGATACCTCTAAAAACATAAAAACCTGTTAATCATACGATTAACAGGTTTTTGATCTAGATTGATACTCCAATTTGTCGGGATGACAGGATTTGAACCTGCGACCCCTCGACCCCCAGCCGAGTGCGCTACCGGACTGCGCTACATCCCGAAATGTATTTTGCAACACGAAGCTGCCTATTTTTAGTAGTTTCTCAAAAGTGCCTAGGACTACTGTAGTGCAGTTTATCCTGAGCGTAGTCGAAGGGCTACACCCTAAAAATCATAATCGACGCCAAATATACAATTAACCGTTTGTAACTAGCAAGTTTTTTATAATTCAAATACGACAAATTTTTCACCTCTTAGAAATGATTGTAAAGAAGTTTAGGAAGATTCATTGACCAGTTAATCAATAAAAACTATATTAGACGATTAATAGGCTACTTTCATGAGGTTTGTGATTTTTATTTCTATACTTAGTATTTGTTCCGTTAGTGCATGGTCACAACAAAATCCATATTTTAAAAATGAAGTCTCAACCATCACTAAGAAGTATGAAACACTTTGGAATTCCGATCGCGATGCTATTGTTTTTACGGGTAGTTCTAGCATCAAAATGTGGAACAACATTCATGAATTATTTCCCGAAAAGCAAATTATTAATACCGGCTTTGGTGGTTCACAAGCCATAGATTTATTAGGCTATACCGACGAATTGATATTAAATTACCAACCTAAAAAGGTTTTTATTTACGAGGGTGACAATGATATTTCAGCAAAAAAAAAGCCAAAAGAAATCATTAAAACACTGGAGCAGATTATAACAAAAATTAAAAATAAAAATAACGCGACTACCATCATTATCATTTCAGCTAAACCTAGTATTGCTCGGTATCACCTCAAAAATAAATACATACGACTCAACAAAAAAATGAATCGTCTTTGCAAAAAAGATCCGGTACTAGAATTTGCTAATGTTTGGGATATAATGTTTGAAAAAAGAAAATTAAAGGCTGAGCTTTTTTTAACAGACGGTTTACATATGAATGCTAATGGTTACGAACTCTGGCATAGCGTTCTTAAAAATCATATCAATTAATTCAAAAATGAAAAATAAACACTTTTTAGGCATTTTTTTGCTAACGCTCACGATGTTGAGCATTTCATGTGGCGAAAATAAGAAAAAGATAGTGCTAAATTTTCCAGAAACTAATTTAGCTGAGGAAGCTCTAATTCCAAAACCATCGGGCATCATCGCTACGAATTCTGCTTTTGGCTTAGACAAAAACACGGTGATTTACACCTCCCAAACGTCTCAAGATTTTGTAGACCTGGGTCACTTTTTATCCGATAAAATTACAGAGAAACTACAATTAACGATTCCTGTAAATGCTAGTCCCTCAGAAACCATAGAACGTATTATTTATATCAACCAATCTGATAGTTTAGATTTAAAAACCAACGAATCATACCAGCTGTACATCACCAAAGATTCTATCATTATTAATTCAAAAAATGCTGAGGGTGCATTTCGAGGCGTTCAAACCTTGAGGCAAATCATTCCTACCCAAAGTAATGACAGCATCACGTCGCATAAAATGTGGTTAATCCCAACGGGGAAGATTAGCGATAGCCCTAACTTTGAATACCGTGGGGCCATGCTCGATGTAGCGCGTCATTTTTTTACGGTAGCTGAGGTGAAGAAGTATATTGACCTTTTGTCTTATTACAAAATAAATTACTTGCATTTACACCTATCGGACGATCAAGGGTGGCGTATTGAAATAAAATCATGGCCAAAATTAACGGAGGTATCAGGAAAAACAGAAGTTGGTGGTGGTGAAGGAGGTTTTTACACACAGGAAGATTACACCTCAATTGTTAATTATGCCGCTAAACATTATATGACTATTGTTCCTGAAATAGACATGCCCGGGCACACGAATGCCGCATCTGTAGCCTATCCCTTTTTAAATGGTAATGGAAAAGCCTTAAAACCCTATACTGGTATGCGTGTTGGTTTCAGTACTTTTGACACGAGAAAAGACACTACATACGCTTTTATAGATGATGTGATTCGAGAAATAGCAGGGATTACTCCAGGCCCTTATTTTCACATCGGAGGTGATGAAAGTCATGTAACTAAAAAAAATGATTATATCTATTTCGTAAATAAGGTTGAAAAAATAGTTCAAAAGCACGGAAAAAAAATGATAGGTTGGGATGAAATTGCGCAAGCCGATATAAACTCAAACGCCATTACCCAATTTTGGGGCAAAGAAGCCAATACTATTAAAGCTGCTGAAAAGGGATCTAAAGTGTTAATGTCACCTGCTAAAAAAGCCTATCTAGATATGCAATATGATAGTCTTTCTGAACACGGTTTGCATTGGGCTGCTTATATTCCTGTTGATAGTGCTTATGTTTGGTCTGTTGAAAAATTTTTGAAAGGTCTTCCAAAAGAAAAGATTTTAGGAATAGAAGCGCCACTTTGGTCGGAAACTATAACTACCATGCAGGAATTAGAATATTTGGCTTTTCCTAGAGTCATTGGGTATGCAGAATTAGGCTGGACAAAAGACGAACATAGAAATTGGGAGGATTATAAAATAAGACTTGCTAAGCAAACCCCATATTTAGAGATGATGAAAGTGAACTATTATCCATCAAAATTAATAGACTGGAAGCCCTAAACTTTTAATAAAAAACTTAAGCACTTTATCCATGAAAATTCTTTGTAGCTTCATTTTATGCACTGTACTGTTGAGTTGTAAATCAGAAAAAAAAATGAAACAAAAAACCGTTGAAACCAATCCAAAAACAACAAAGGATCAAACTTTTTACGTAGGTACGTATACCCAAAAAGAGAGCAAGGGTATTTACAAGTATAGCTTATCAGATACAGGGGTATTAAAAAAAATAGGATTAGTAGCCAGCACTGAAAACCCCTCTTTTTTAGCCCTTAGTCATGATCAGAAGTCTTTGATTGCCGTAAACGAGATAGCCGAAGAAAATGGTGGGTTTGTAAGCTCATATGCGATTAAAAATGACCGTTTAATTTTTATGAATAAAGCCTTATCGGGTGGTGACAACCCTTGTTTTGTGGGTATTTCTAAAAATGGAAATGTTCTCGTCGCTAATTATAGTAGTGGTACTGTTGGACTTTTAAAATTAGAAGAAGGGGGTACCCTAAGCGAATTATTAGCCATTCAACAACATACAGGAAAGGGCATTACCGAAAGACAAGAAGCCCCACATGCGCATTCGGTGTGGTTTGAAAAAAATAGCGAACAAAAAATTATTGCGGTAGACTTGGGCAGCAATGAATTGTGGTTTTCTGAAATAGACACATCTGCAAATAGCTTTTTACCTGCTACTCAAAAATTAGCGATGGCTGCTGGAGCAGGTCCAAGACATTTAGCTTTTCATCCTAACGAAAATAACATGTATGTGTTAAATGAATTAGACAATACCATTACACTCGTAAAAAAAATTAAGGGCATGTATGCCAACACAAGCACTATAAGTACCGTACCACACGATTTTAGTGGCTTTTCAAAAAGTGCTGATATCCACGTTTCTAAAGATGGTAAATTTTTATATGCCTCAAACAGAGGGCATGATAGTTTAGCTATTTTTAGTATTCATCCTAACGATGGCTCTTTACAATTAGTGGGGTTTGAACGTACCAAGATTAAAACCCCGCGTAATTTTTCTTTATCCCCTGACAACAAATTTTTATTGGTTGCAAACCAAGATGCGGATACCATCATTGCTTTTTCAAGAGATTCCAATACAGGTTTGCTGCGCTTTGTTTCTGAAATACAGGCGCCGACCCCTGTTTGTATCCTGTTTACAGCACAATCATAAATCTATTTACTTCTTTAAAGCTTAATAAAAATAAGGATAAGACCTTGTTTGCTAGTCGAAAAAAAAAGCAAGAACTATGTTGCCATAGCGCTTGCCTTAAAACATAGTATAAAAATTATTTTTATTACTTTTTAATTCCAGGTAAACCTATAGGTTTTTTAGTTTGCCAATAAAATGTTTCTGCCTTTTTTTCGGTAGGCCAAACCTCATCTAAGGAACTAGCTTCATAAATTTTTCCGTTTTTAATGACATAATGTACAGAATTTGAATTTCGAATATCCTCAATTGGATTTTTATCTAAAACCAGAATATCCGCTAATTTCCCTACTTCAAGACTACCTAAATCACCATCTAAACCTAGAGATTCAGCGCCTAAAATGGTGGCTTGTTTAAGGGCGTCAATGCTTGTCATTCCGCCACTGGCGTTAGACCATAATTCCCAATGGTATCCCAAGCCTTGTAGTTGTCCATGGCTCCCAATACCTGCTAAGCCCCCAGCTTCAATTAAATCTTTCATGAATTCTGCATGCTTCTTAAAAACATGTTCTTCATCCATAAACCATCCTGGTCTACGTCTCGATTTTTGCGCCAATTCTTCATAAGGCGTAAAGTATTGTATTTTTTCATCGCCCCAAACATCCTCTCTTGAATAGTAATAATTTTCAGCCCATGGCCCTCCATAGGAAACCAATAAAGTAGGTGTCACTGCCATTTTAGATTGAGCCACAGTTTGTATGACATCTTCGTATAAAGGATAAATAGGAAAACTATGTTCATGACCAGGGTACCCATCTAATAACTGTGTCATATTTAATTTAAAGTCTAAGCCTCCTTCAGTGGTTGGCATGAGCTTTAATTCTTTTGCAGCCATAATAACCCACTGCCTTTGTTGCCTATTCCCTACCAAATACATTTTAATACTCTTCGTATTGTAATACTCACTGTACTGTTTTAAAACTTCCTTGGCATGTTCTAAACTTTCAATTTTGTATCCCCAAAATCCAACACCGGGTCCGGTACTATAAATTCGAGGGCCATCAATCATACCCGCTTCAACCATATCCGAATAGGTTAAAACATCCGTAGTTCCTGTTTGGGGGTCTCTCGTTGTGGTAACACCATAAGCCAGATTTGCTGCATACGACCAAACTTGATCTTTATGTATTTCAAAGTTGGGTCTCAAATGTGCGTGGGTATCTATATAGCCTGGTACGATAGTTTTACCCGTAACATCGATAACTTTAGCGCCTTTTGGAACATTTATAGTTTCCGCCTTGCCTATCGCTGTGATTCGATTGTTTTCGATAATGATAGCTCCATTTTCAAGAATCTCGTTCCCCTTCATGGTTATTAGCCTTCCACCTTTCAATACCACTGTACCCTGAGGAGTGTCTTTCGTATACTTTACTTTTATTTTAAACTCTTCAGCTTCAAATCTTGGATCTTTCTTCTGATCGTTGTCATCTTTTTTATCCATTTTAGTGCTATCTGAAGGTTTTTCTAAGCCTTTTAACTCTTTTTCTTTCTTTTTTGCTGTGGCTAAACTGTCCTTAAATTTTTTACCCGCTTCAAGAGTATACCTAAAATGACTAGCACCTAATGACCAATGTACTTTTTTACTATCTGAAGACCATGCAGGAAATTCACCACCTAAAACAGTTAATTTTAAAGCAGGAAATGCGGCCGACTCAGGTTTTGCTAATGAAATAGTAGGCGTTTTACCATATCGAGGGATGACTACTTCATAAATATCATTGTTAATTTTAGCTAAGGCTGATTTTCCATCAGGTGAAATACGAATTTCAGACGGTTTTGAGGCCGTATTGTTTTCCATCCATCCTGCTTCTGCAGCAGGCAATGATGAAGGCATATACCCCGTGGCATCATCGTGATCTGCCCCAAAAATATCTTGAGAGCCATAGGTTTCAATACCTGTTAATTTTATATGTTCTTTTTGATCAGTACCATCCCAACGGATAGATAGTAGCACATCATTTTTACTCAAATAAATACGATCATCAACTTTTGTGAAGTGAGGTTTTTCACGGTTTTTTGATTTATCAATCATTTGAATAGCACCACCATCAGTAGAAATCCATACCAAATCTTCCTGAGCTCTCCCAGGCATACCGCCAAGAGCATCATCATAGGTTTGGGCAGTTCCTTTGTGAAATGCGATTCGATTACTTTTATAGGACCATTCTGGGTAACTGTAAATACCAGCTTCTTGGGTTAATTGTATAGGTTTTGGGCGTCCGTCTATATTAACTTTATACAAGTGCCCACCTCCTTGTTTCCACGTTGTAAAAACCAAAAACTTACCATCCGGTGACCACGAAGGGTGCGCTTCCGTAAATTCATGGGTCGTCACGCGCCTTGGTGTACCTGTTGGCAAATCCATAATATACAACCTATTTAACGCAGTAAAGGCTAGTTTTTTACCGTCTGGAGAGGGTTTAGCATCGCGTATTTGAGTGACTAAAGCCTCTTTAGTATCATCAATAGGGTACTTAAAGGCCAATCTTGGACCTAAATCCAGCGCAAGGTTCACCGTAAAAGGAATCTCGGTTGCGGTATTTGAACTTACCGAAATCGAATAAATTTTACCTCCATAGGAAGCTACAACATTTTTACTGTCAGGGGTAAATGACATTGCGGGCAATACGCCTAAAGGAGCAATCGACTCTTGTTCGTCACGTTGCACAGGATAAGCCAACCATTTTTCATCTCCAGTTTTTAGGTTACGAATGATCAGTCCTGTTTGGTCTTCAAAACGACTGCCGTATACTAACCAGGTACCATCAGGAGAAAGCGTTGGTGTAAAAGCAGAACCGTAACGAGAGGTAATTACAGCCATATCGGCATCCTCCATATCATAAGTACCAATTTGATATTGAGGTAATTGTGCGTTGTAGTTCCAAGAACCATCACGCTGAGAAAAATATAGTAATTTACCATCGGCACTAAATGCCGGATCTATAGCCTTTATTGATTTTGGTTCTCCAAAAAGTTCAGTACCTGTACCGCTATCTTTGCTGTACATATGTAGTTTAATATTTCTTCTCCCTTTTCCTCCTACAATATATTCACCATCCGGTGTCCACTCCGCTGAGAAAAAATTATGTTTTGAATCTTTTGTAATTTGTTTGTCCTTTTTTGTGGCCAAATCCATCGTCCAAATATTATCAGACCCACTTTTGTCTGAAATAAATAAGAGTGATTTTCCATCAGGACTGAACCTTGGGTGTACATCATATGCCATACCCTCAGTTAATTGTAATGCTGTTCCACCGGTCATGGGTATGGAGTAAATATCTCCCATGAAGTCAAAAACAATAGTTTGGCCATCAGGACTCACATCTAAAGAAATCCAAGTGCCTTTTTGAGCGGTAAAAGAAATTTTCCTTTCTGGTTCAAGGGGTAATTCTTTGGTTGCCTTTTTAAGGGAGTCGTTTTTAGACTGAGCTTCTTGTGCCAGAATAAAAGAACCATTTAAGGTTGCAAACAAAAAAAGGAATACAAAATGAAGCTTGGTGTATTTTTTCATATGAATCTCGTTAGGATTAGTTTGGTGGTTTTAAATATAAGCATATTTACGGAGAAAATACAAAGGAAAAGCGCTCCAAAAAATAAACACTTTAAGCTGTTGCGAGAAGTATTTCAGTATTTCCTTTGTTCTGCTTGCTTTTTTTAAACCATTAATTTAGACCATAGCATCGCCCATAAAGATCACTTTCCACAGCCCTTAACTTCCTAAAATTTATAGTTTTTGAAGTGTAGGTCACGCACGTTTACTTAAAAACTCAATGATGAGTTAATGCCGATTCTAAAGATTAGAAGTATAGTTTAAATTCAGCTCCTTCATTGATTTTACCTGCTACCTCTATAAAACCTCCGTTATTGTGCAATATGGTATTGGCCATATACAAGCCCACTCCTAAACCTTCAACATGAGTATGCATTCGTTTAAAGAGTCCAAATATTTTATCTGCTGCGACATTTCCATCAAACCCAATTCCATTATCGGTTATGGTAAGTACCTTTTTATTCGCTACAAGACTTGTTTTAAGGGTAATCATTGGACTCCTTTTAGGATGGCGATATTTTATGGCATTTGAAATGAAGTTTTGCAAAACGCTCTCAAAATGAATCGGGTCATAAAGTATGGTATCCCATTCCTTAAAGTCTTCCTTAAAAACTGCACCAGATTTGATAATTTCATGGGTGTGTAGCACTTTTATTTTATCCAGAACATCTGAAATATGCAAGTCTTTTTTTTGATGTTCTGAGTGCGATTTTAAAGCTATTATTTGACTTAAGGCATGTAATTTATCAGTCATTACCTTCGTGACTAATTTAATTTTTTCAAATAAAAACATGCCAGACTCTGAAATGGCATTTTCACTCAGCAATAAACTATGCAAGCCATATAAGTTAGCCAAAGGTGCTTTTAAATCGTGTGCCGTTATAAAAGATAATTCTTCTAATTCTTGATTCCTTTTTATTAGACTTTGGTTTATATGTTCTAACTCCAATTTTTTTTCCTGTAAGTCATCCATCTTTTGTGTCAGTTGGGTGATGTCTAATGCAGTGATTCCAATACCGTCATTTAATTTAAATATTTTAATTGAAAATTGAAAAAAATTCTTATCAATCGTACATGGAATTTGTTTTAAACTCATAGAAATACCCGTCTCAATAACCTTCATAAAAGAATGATAATAATCGGTATCTGCTAAATTTGGAAATACCTCTAGCAAATGTTTATCCGGCAAATTGTCTCTTGTTGTTTTCATACAAGAGGCCGCTGCTTGATTTACGGCTACAAAGAATAAATCTTTATCTAGAATTATACATGGGGTAAAGGCCGCCTCAAAAAAGGCATACCCTAAGCTGTTGTTTTCTGTGGTTGTGATTAAGTCCATATTATCCATGTTTTGATTTGGGATTAAAACATAATTATGGCGCTAAATTCTATTATTTAACAATATATTTCTTACATATATATGTGAATACACTTATAGTGTAGATGAGTGGAAATTTTGTGTCGACGAATTAATATGGGAATATCTTGACGTAAAAAAAAAAGGCAAGACCTATATCGCTGTATATGTCTTGCCTAATTCCTTTAAAAAAACTATGGAAATTACTAATCTGCTACTGTAGTATCCGCAGCTTCTTCATCTTCCTTTTTAGAAAAATCTGTTATTCCCTGCTCATGAAGCATATTATACCACTGAATCACTTTTTTGATATCGCTGGCATACACTCTTTCTTCATCATAACTCGGTAAAATTTCGAAGAAGTATTCTTCTAATTTTAACTTATCATCTTTATGACTTATGGGTGTTTTTTCTCCGTTTTCCTTTTCCTGTATTTTTAAAAATACTTCACGTAAAGGTATTTCTTCTTCTAAAGTATAAATAGCTATTTCAGAGAGCACACTTACATTATTCTTAAAGCTCACTGTTATTTTTTTACCGTCAAGTAAAGATTCTGCTACAAAACCAGCTCTAGTTTGTGTTAATAATTTGAACAAGCCTGGTTTTCCTCCTATGGATAAAATTTTATCTAAAATCATTTCTTTTTAATTTCTGGACAAATATTAGAATTTTAAATGTATAATAAACTAGATTACCTACCTTTTTTCACATCCGGAAATCGCATGCGATAATCTACATTTATTTTTCCTTTTGAAATATTACTTAACCTATTTTTAATCAATCTCTTTTTTAGGCTTGATAATTTATCTGTAAATAAGATTCCTTCAATATGGTCGTATTCATGTTGAATGACACGTGCTAATAAGCCGTCAAAAGTTTCACGCTTTTTAGAGAAGGTTTCATCCTCGTACGAAATTGTAATGGTACTGTTGCGTTTTACATCTTCTCGAACATCAGGAATACTTAAGCAACCTTCATTAAAAATCCATTCTTCTCCGGTCTCTTCTTCAATTTGAGCATTTACGAATACCCGTTTAAAACCATTCAATGCTTTTTGTTCTGCTTCTGTTAGCTCTTCGTCATCTGCAAAAGGCGAAGTATCAATGACAAATAAACGAATGGGCAAGCCTATCTGAGGGGCGGCTAAACCCACGCCACTAGCATTGTACATGGTCTCCCACATATTCTCAATTAACACATCGAGATTAGGATACTCTTTGCTGATGTTATCGCCTACCTTCCTTAAGACTGTATCTCCGTAAGCTATAATAGGTAAAATCATTTTTTAATTTCTATTTAAATAGGCTTGTAGAATAATGGTAGCGCTAATCTCGTCGACTAGGGCCTTATTCTGCCGTTGTTTTTTCTTTAATCCACTGTCAATCATGGTTTGGAAAGCCATTTTTGAAGTAAAACGTTCATCTTGACGCTCCACGGGTATCTTGGGAAATGTAGCTGTGAGTTTTTTTAAAAAAGGAATAATTAAGACCTCCGATTCTGATGGCTCATTATTCATTTGTTTTGGCTCTCCCACTACAATCTTAGCTACATTTTCTTTTTCTATATAATTTTTTAAAAATAAAATTAACTCTTGCGTAGGCACGGTTGTTAAGCCTGATGCTATCAGTTGTAATTCATCGGTAATGGCTATGCCTGTCCGAACTTTTCCAAAATCTAAAGCAACAACTCTACCCATGCATTATTTTTTTTGCAAAAATAAAGCTTAATTTGTTATATTAATACTTATGTGTCATTAATTAGCCGTTGAATAGTATATTTGAGGAAAATTTTAGCTTAAAAAATGACTGAATTACAACAAAAAATAGAAAAAGCTTGGGATAACCGAGATTTACTAAACGACTCGAAAACCCAAGAAGCCATCCGCGCTGTAATAGCTTTATTAGATGACGGAAAATTACGATGTGCCGAACCTACTGCGCATGGTTGGCAGATCAATGAATGGGTTAAAAAAGCAGTTGTTTTGTATTTCCCTATTCAAAAAATGGAAACCTTAGAAGCTGGTATTTTTGAATACCATGATAAAATGCCCTTAAAAAGAGGCTATAAAGAAAAAGGAATTCGAGTAGTTCCCGGTGCTACCGCAAGGCATGGTGCTTACATTTCTGCAGGTACTATTTTAATGCCAAGCTATGTAAACATTGGTGCCTACGTAGATGAAGGCACTATGGTAGATACTTGGGCAACGGTGGGTAGTTGTGCACAAATTGGCAAAAACGTACATCTTAGTGGTGGTGTTGGCATTGGTGGTGTTTTAGAACCTTTACAAGCGGCACCCGTAATTATTGAAGACAATGTTTTTTTAGGCTCTAGATGTATTGTGGTGGAAGGCGTTCGTGTAGAAACCGAAGCTGTATTGGGTGCAAATGTAGTACTGACTGCATCAACAAAAATTATTGATGTAACCGGAGAAGTTCCAGTGGAAAGAAAAGGCTTAGTTCCCGCACGATCTGTAGTGATTCCTGGCAGCTATACAAAGAAATTCCCTGCTGGCGATTATCAAGTACCTTGTGCATTAATTATTGGAATTCGTAAAGAAAGTACCAATAAAAAAACTTCATTAAACGATGCGCTTAGGGAATACAATGTAGCGGTTTAAAACCTTCAAAGACCTAAAAATCTGCTATCTTACATTTTGTTTGGTAGCAGATTTTTTATTTATTCACCCAATTCCTATAAACTCGCTCCTATTTTTTTTAGCTTTGTTCGCAAGCTAAAAGTGCTTTTACTGCAATATTAAAAAACACAGTCCAAAATGAAAATCGTAATTCTCGCCGCCGGCATGGGTTCAAGACTAGGAAATCCTTTCCCAAAACCACTAACGCCCTTAGTGAATGACAAAAGTATCATGCAAACTCAGATGGAGAATTTAACACAGTATTTTGCCATTGATGACATTTATACCGTAGTAGGCTTTAAAAAAGACTTAATCATGGAGCGCTTTCCTGAGGTGAGCTATATTTACAATCCTTTCTTTGACAGCACAAACACCTCAAAAAGCTTATTAAAAGCACTGAAAAAATTTAAAGATAAATCGGTTTTATGGTTGAATGGTGATGTGGTCTTTGATGCTACTCTTTTTGAAGTTTTAAATCCTTATATCAAACAAAAACAATCTTTTGTCGCAGTAAACACGAGTAAGGTGGCAGACGAAGAGGTAAAATACACCTTAAAAGATGGCTTTATAGATGAACTTTCAAAATCAGTGGAAAATGGCTTAGGCGAAGCGGTGGGCATTAATTATATCGCTGCTAAGGATATCAAGCAATTTATTAAGCGTCTAGAAGAATGTGACGATAACGATTATTTTGAACGAGGGCTTGAAATTGCTATACGTAAAGATAATTTAAAGGTTGCTGCTGTGGATATTTCGGCCTACAATTGTATGGAGGTTGACTTTCAAGAGGATTTAGAAAATGCCAACAAATTACTGCGTCAATGAAAGTGATTCTCTTTTGTCAGAATGCCTATGCCTTCGGAATTTTAGCTCCGATTAAAGCCGTTTTAGAGGCAGAGAATCATTCTTATATTTGGTATATTCAACCTAAACTACGCGCTAGTTTTCCCTTTAAAAATGAAGCATTTACAACGAGTATTCTTGATATACAGCTCTTCAAAAGTGATGTAATTTTTGTTCCTGGAAACGAAGTTCCGTATTATGTACGAGGGTTAAAAGTTCAAGTTTTTCATGGTTTTGCAGGAGAGAAAAAAGGACATTTTAGAATTCGCCATTATTTTGATCTATACCTGACACAAGGCCCTTTTTTTACCCAAAAGTTTAACGAACTTAAGGCTAAATTTAAAGATTTTGAGGTCATTGAAACAGGTTGGCCCAAGTTAGATATTTATGACCAAAATGAACTAAACTATACTGAAAAAAAAGCCCATATACGCTCCAAATATAAGGGCAAAAACATTCTTCTTTATGCGCCTACTTTTTCACCGAGCTTAACTTCAGCTCCTTACCTACTTGATGAAATTGAAGCTTTAGCGCAAAGAGAAGACTATTTTATCTTTCTAAAGTTTCATCCGTTAATGCATCCTAAATGGATCGACGTATACAAAACCGTAGCGGCAAAATATCCGCGGCTACAATTTGTTACAGACCCCAATATAGTTCCTTACTTACAGCTAGCTGACCTTTTAATCACTGATACTTCATCGGTTATCTATGAATTTTTACTCCTAGACAAACCGGTCATTACTTTTAAAAATATCTCTAAAGACATAAAATGGGAGAACAGTCTCCACTATACTAATTTGGGGCCATTAGTAGATAAAACACTAGAGCTCGATACATACGCTGCGGCTAGATTAAAAATCAATAATGCCTACCACCCCTATACGGATGGCAAATCTGCGGAACGCATGGTACTCGCGGCGCAGCACTACATTTCGGAAAACGGGGTTCCAGAAGTTCGAAAACTTTCCTATTTAAGAAGAAAAAAAATACATACAATATTTGGCAAACCCGTCCCACAACTTTTCGACGGCCATAAAAAAGTAAAAATATCTGCTGCCGTCATTACCTTTAATGAGGACGAACATATTTATGCCCTAATAGAAAATCTACAATTTGCAGATGAAATTATCATCGTAGATTCTTTCAGTACCGATGGTTCTGTTGAAAAAATTAAGGAATTCAAAAATATAAATCTGATTCAAAGGCCTTTTCAAAATTTCACAGATCAAAAGCAATTTGCCCTAGACCAATGTGCTCATAATTGGGTGGTTTTGATTGATGCAGATGAACGCTTGACGGATGGCTTAAAAAACGAAGTTTTAAAAACAGTACATTCTGATCAGCCAAAAGCTGCCGCATACTTTTTTAAAAGAACCTTTATGTTCAAAAATAAAAAAATGCGCTTTTCAGGTACGCAATCTGACAAAAACTATCGCTTATTTCAAAAATCAAAAGTACATTTTGATACTTCAAAAACAGTACATGAAACCTTAGTGGTTCATGGTGAATCTGCCGTTCTAGATCACAAGCTTATTCATTTTTCCTATAAAAATTATGAAGATTTTAAAACGAAAAGGTTAAAATACACCCACATGCAAGCCAAGGAGTTATTGGCTAAAAACAAGAAGCCTACCCTACTCCACTTTATCTTTAAACCCGCGTTCCGCTTTATAAAACACTATATTATTCAATTGGGTTTTTTGGACGGAAAAAAAGGACTTATTTTAAGTTACCTAATGGCATTGGGTATTTATAATCGTTATGCTGAACTGAAGAGACTTCGAAAAGAAACAACTTTAAAATAGCAATTGTTTTTTTACTGTTTTGTATTGCTCGTTCGTTTTTATGTATTTTAAACCTAAGTAATATGCGGACAAAAATGCCCAATAAAAACCTTCCTTTCCATTTAAAAAGTTGAGTTCTAAAAAATACTTTTTAAAGAATTCATATTTTACTTTTATAAAAATAGCCAACAAAGCGTGTTTCCGGTTTTTAAGATACTCGCCTTCTGCATAAATCGTAGCATAGGTATTTAATTTTTCTACATAGGTATCTAAAGAACGTGTTTTAAAATGTAAAAAATTATGTTTTAGTTGTCCAGTACTTCCCTTTAAAACAATCCTTTCGTTTACTTTTTTTCCATCAAAATGCCCTAGTTCTTTTTTAAATAAGCGTAAAAAATATTGTTTGCTTTCATGACCATAGTTGAAAACCTTATCTAAAAAAACTTGTTTTCGTTTTATATAATACCCATCGGCCTCGGGTTCATCTTTTAAGAGTTCTTGTATTTCTTCAATTAACGCTTCGGTTAAAATTTCATCGGCATCAATAGTTAACACCCAGTTGTTTTTTGTTTGTTCTAAAGCAAATTGTTTCTGTGCGCCAAAACCATCGAAGTCCTTATAAAAAATTTGAGCTCCATATTTCTCACAAATGGCTAGAGTTGCATCCGTACTTCCCGAATCGACAACTACAATTTCATCAGCCCACCCTAAAGCTTTTAAACATTTCTCAATGAAACGCTCTTCGTTGAAAGTAATAATAAAAACAGATAATTTAGTCCTCATGGCCCTTTTAAAATAGTCGTGCAACAAATAACACTCAAGGAAAGTTGTTATACCTCCTATTTGTATAACAGAAATTAGGTGAAAATAGTATACGGTACTTCGTGGTATGGGTTTAATCGCTCATAATACCTAGCTAGTAAAAAGTAATGTTCTATTTTTGAAAGCACATAAGCGCATGAGCCTACATAAGAATCTTATGATTCGCTATACGAAGCAAATGTGGGTTGAGTTTTTAACAAATTAAAAAAACTATGCAAGAAGAGATACATAAATGCATTGAAGTACTCCTTGATGGGGGGTTGATTGTTTACCCTACGGATACCCTTTGGGGTATTGGCTGCGATGCTACCAATGAAGCTGCTGTCGCCAAAGTTTTTGCCTTAAAAAAACGTGATCTTTCAAAAAAAATGAGCTGCCTGGTGGCCCATGAGTTTATGCTCGAAAAGCATGTGAAACAAGTTCCAGAAGTGGCTTATGATCTCATAGATTTAGCGACAAAACCCACCACAATTGTATACGATCAACCTGTGGGCATGGCTCAAAATTTAGTTTCACCAAATCAAACTATAGCCATTCGAGTAGCATCTGATAAGTTTTGTCAGTATTTAATAGCAAAATTCAAAAGACCCCTTGTAGCAACATCAGCTAACCTCAGCGGAGCCCCAGCACCTAGAAATTTCAAAGAAATTAGTGCTGCTATTTTAAAAGGTGTAGACTATGTGGTAAATTTGCCCGAAGAAAAGAAATTAGCAACACCTTCATCTATAATTCAACTAAAGAATGACGGAACTGTAAAAATCATCCGAGAATAGTACCATGCAGATAGATCATAAGAAAGCCTTAGAAAATCCTATTTTTTCAATTATTTCAGTCGCCGCCAAAGAGCTTGATATCGATGCGTATGTCATTGGCGGGTTTGTTCGCGATTTTTTATTAAAAAAAAAGGGAGCTAAAGATATCGACATTGTAGCTATTGGCAGTGGCATTGCCTTGGCTAAAAAAGTAGCCCTTAAATTAAAAGGAAAGCCAGAGGTTTCTGTTTTTAAAAATTTTGGTACTGCTATGGTAAAGTATGGCGACATTGAGTTAGAATTTGTAGGGGCCAGAAAAGAAAGTTACCATGAAAATAGTCGTAAGCCTGTTGTGGAAGATGGGTCTTTAGATGACGATCAAAAACGAAGAGATTTTACCATAAACGCCCTAGCCCTATCTTTAAACGAGGCCAATTACGGAGCATTATTAGATCCCTTTGATGGTGTAAAAGATTTAAAAGATAAAATAATCCGTACACCCTTAGCGCCAGGAATCACCTATTCTGATGATCCTTTGCGAATGATGCGGGCCATTCGATTTGCGACACAACTTAACTTTACAATTCATAACGATTCATTAGAGGCCATTACGGAGCACAAAGAGCGCATCAAAATTATTTCAAAAGAACGTATTGTTGATGAATTGCATAAAATTCTGGCAAGTGAAAAACCATCTCTCGGTTTGGCGCTGCTTCACAAAACAGAATTATTAACCTATATACTTCCAGAATTAACCGCATTACAAGGCATTGAAGAAATAGAAGGGCAACGCCATAAAGATAACTTTTGGCACACTCTAGAAGTCGTCGATAATATTGCAAAACATACCGACAATCTATGGCTGCGCTGGGCTGCACTATTGCATGATATAGGCAAAGCACCGACCAAGCGTTTTGATAAAAAAATTGGTTGGACATTCCATGGGCATGAATTTTTAGGATCAAAAATGGTTTATAAGCTCTTTAAAAGACTTCGAATGCCTTTAAATGAAAAAATGAAGTTTGTTCAAAAGATGGTCATGATGAGTTCTCGGCCTATTGCTATTTCAGAGGCTATTGCGACCGATTCTGCCGTGAGAAGACTTGTTTTTGACGCAGGAGAACATATCGATGATTTAATGACTCTTTGCGAAGCGGATATCACGACCAAAAATCAAAAAAAACAGAAAAAATACAAAAACAACTTTACACTCGTTCGTCAAAAGATTGTAGAGGTCGAAGAACGAGATCATATCCGAAATTTTCAACCTCCTGTTACCGGAGAGGAAATAATGAAAACATTCAACTTAAAACCTTCTAAAGAAGTGGGTGTTCTAAAAGAAGCCATTAAAGAAGCCATTTTAGAGGGTGAAATTCCTAATGAATACGAGGCCGCAAAAACATTTATGTTTGAGAAAGCTAAAAAAATGAAGATTCTAAGCTCATGATTTAGAAGTGTTGCTAAAAATTACTTCATTTTCTTTTAATCTTAACAAGCTCTATTTTCATTTCTAGACGAAAGTGTAGTAATTTTGCAATTCAAAGGATACACGATGCACAAACACTTTAGAAAAACAGCAAAAATCTCTTTAATTCTCGTTTATTTAGTCATCATAGCAGGCGCTTTTGTGAGAATGACCGGTAGTGGAATGGGCTGCCCAGATTGGCCTAAATGCTTCGGATATTACATTCCACCTACAGAAGAATCAGCACTAACATGGGATGCAGATAAAGAGTTTAAAAAAGGACAACTAATTATAGTTGATAAATCGCTAAAAAGCGCGAAGAGTAACTTTACAACAGCTCAAACCTACAATGAAAATAACTGGGAAAATTATACGAAACACGATTATGCCATCTTTAATGTTTGGCACACTTGGATAGAGTATATCAATAGGCTTTTAGGGGCTTTAGCTGGCTTGGCTACACTAATCCTTGCGCTTATGTCGTTTAGTTATTGGAAAAAAAGCAAACGCATTACCCTATTATCATGGTTCGTGGTATTGGGAATGGGCTTTCAGGCCTGGTTAGGAGCCACTGTGGTTTATTCTCTTTTGGCCCCTTTTAGAATAACCTTGCATATGCTTATGGCCTTAGTCATCGTTGCTGTGCTCTTCTACATCGTCTATTATACCTCAACGCTAAGACTTACAAATAGCGGAAATCGTAAACTCGCCGTCTTGTTTTCAGTAGCCTTAGTCTTCACCCTTATTCAGGTAGTTTTAGGTACTCAAGTTCGAGAATTTGTTGACCTGCAAGCAGATATTTATGGCAGTCAAGCTAAAAACCAATGGCTAGCTAATCCTACGCTGCAATTTTATATGCACCGTTCGTTTTCAGCAGTCGTTTTAGCGTTAAATCTCTATATTGTTTATTTAATTGCAAATCTCAAAATAGGCTTTAAAAAAATGAAATGGATTGTCTATTTGTTAGTGCTTGAAATAGTATCGGGGATAGCTATGTATTATATTGATTTTCCGTTCGGTAGCCAAACCTTGCATTTGGTTGTTGCTGCCCTGCTATTTGGGGTACAATTCTATTTACTTTTAGAGGCTTTAAAATGGACAAAAAGTCCTAAAACTTTGTAACTTTGCGGCTACTTTTAAAATCAAGGTAATGATTTACAAAATCCGTATAATTTTAGATGCAGAAGAAGATATCTTTAGAGATATTGAAATTGAAGCGAGCAGCTCATTAGAAGATTTTCATAATGCAATTACTCAAGCCTTTGGGTTTTTAGGCAACGAAATGGCATCATTTTACACCTGTGATGAAGAATGGAATCAAGATGAAGAAATTGCCTTGCATGACATTAACGATAACAACTCAGAACTGCGTTTAATGAATGAAACGTTTTTAGAAGATATTATTACTAAAAACAATCCTAAATTAATCTATGTCTATGATTTTTTCAGCATGTGGACGTTCTTTGTGGAATTAGCGGATATTGTGGATAAAGAAGATGGCAGTACCTACCCGAACATATTATTTAGTTTTGGAGATTTACCCGATTCTCCACCCGAAAAAAAGTTCGAAGCAGATCCTTCGTTTGATTTTGACGATACTTTTGATAGTTACGATGATTTAGATTTTGATGAAAATTGGAATTAGGTTTAAAATTTTAAATCTTGAATTTTAAGTTTTAAGTTTTAAGTTTGTATGGACTAAAAACAGTTTTAAACTGTACACTAAGCAATAAAAGATTTCCGCCTTCGCGGAAATGATAAATAAGAATAATTTAATGATCAATTTATACGCTACCCAAATAGATAGCATATCGCTACATCGCGTGGGAAATAAAAACAAAAATGAGGCTATTTTTTTATCTGAAACACCACATAGCCTCAATGATGAAACTACGGGTTTATTAAAAGAGTACTTTTTTAAACCTTTCCGCGAGAAAGAAGAAAACTATTTTCATTTTGCGAATGAAGTCGATGTTGAATTCAACGAAATGTTTAAGATAGTGGCTACTATTTTTAGTGATCCCGATAGTATTCATGCCAACTCAAAGAAAATAGCCTCTTATTTATATGAACAGTCTAAGCACCCCCACATAAAAAGTGGCGAAGTTTATGTGGCCTATTTAACTGGACTTTTGCTGGATAATGTAAAAGTCAATGCGGTTGGTATATTTAAGAGTGAATTGAAACACGATTTTATTCAATTTGAAGAAAAAGGAAGCAATTTAGATATCATTATCCAGCAAGGCATCAATATCAATAAATTAGATAAAGGCTGCTTAATTTTTGACACAAACAAAGAAGAAGGCTTCAAAATTTTATCAGTAGATAGCAACCGGTATGACACCAAATATTGGCTTGAAGATTTTTTAGGAGTAACACCGCTTTCGGATGACAACTTTAAGACTAAAAATTATCTGAAATTTTGTCAAAATTTTGCTAAGGATGTTGTTTTACCCGCAGAAGACAAACAGCAAGAGGTTTTGTTTATGAACCGAGCCGTAAACCATTTTGCAAAAAACGATTCTTTTGAAGAAACTAATTTTTTGAATGAAGTGATGGAAAACCCTGCACTAATTCCCGAATTTAAGCACTACAAAGTAGAAAAAGGCCCTAAGTACAGTGTTGAAGATGTTTCTAGTTTTGATATTGCCAATAAGGCCGTTTCTGATGCCCGAAAAAAAATAAAAAATGTAATAAATTTAGACACCAACATCCAAATAAAGTTAGATTTTATAAATCCAGAATCTGCTGAAAAGTTCGTAGAAAAGGGATGGGATGAAGAAAAACAAATGTACTACTACTTGGTGTATTTCAACAAAGAGCAAAAAAGTTAAGAACTTACAACTTAATTTTTCGTTCTAAAATTTGTTTCATACTTACGTCTTCATAATTACGTTTTACAAAATCAAGGGCGAGGTTTAGAACTTCGCCCATTTTGGTACAATTTTTAAAATTGAAATCATGGGTGAGTTCATAGATTTGAAATTTTAATAGTTCAACGTTTTCAGGCGTTGAAATTTCATCTACAAGGCAAGCTTTCAATAATCTTTTAATTCTATTTCCTGAACTTTTTATCCGTTTTGCTACAATAGAACGTTCCTCTAATTTATACTGATCTATTGACTTTAACTGTAGCTTTGAGCGAACTAATTCTACCATCTGATAATTTTCTTTAAAAAATTGAGGGCGATATACCTTTAACTTCCCCTCAAAACACTGCTGATCAAAATCAATGGCTCGTATTCGGTACACCACATGATCAAAATCATGTACAGGAACGATAACGTAATTATAAGCCCGCATATCACCTAATAATCGAATCATACATCGTTCATTGAACTTTACAAATTCTTTAGCCAATTGTGCTTTTTCAGATTCTGGACAATTGGGCAACATTTCTTTTATAAAAACATCTCCAGGAATTCCTGATATATGCTCTTCTATTAAAGTATTTTTATAAACTAAAAAGTTAAGGTTATACGGCGATAACATATGCTCTAATTCTAAACCATAAATACGAGAAGCATCAGTTTTTTTGATATAGAAATAAGTGAAGTTATCGTTTAAAATATTTCTAACTTTAATACGGAAAGGTTTAGAATTACCAAAAGTGCAAAAATCAACGGCATCAATATTGAGGTATTTAAAAATATCATCTCCTCCATCAGATAATAAAATAGAATACACTTTTTTTAAACTTAAATCTATTTCAATTCGATCATACTCGGAATAATATACGCGTACCCACAAGCTGTCCTCGTCATTTGAATCGTAGACAACCACAGAACCTGAAAACCTTAGCAAATCTTCATAAAAAATAGGTATTTCTATGGTTCTGTTATAGTGACTCAAATAACTATTTAATTTTTGACTTACAGGGTATGCCGGCTTTTTTTTCGACATTAATTTTTCTTCAGACATATTCAGAATGCTATATATAGGTAATTCTTAAAGTTATCATTAAATTCAAGAATCACAAGAATATATAGAAAAAAATCATATTCGGTATCATTGATTTTAATCCTTTACTCTATTTCAACCACCGTTTTAGCTTCAATTCACTACATAGCCTTAGTACTTCACAACAAAGAATTGTTCCTGACCTTAGGTAGCTGTTATTTCACAGGACAATTCTTTAGTTCAACATGCCAAAGCATTTTTTTATAGTTTTTATATTTTTTGTTTTTAGTTGTGTTGGGTATTCCCAACTTAGTGATTTACATTACTTACCACCTTTAAAACAAGGGAGTAACAATAGCGCTGTAAGGCAACAGGCAATCTATTTATCTACTCCCGAAACTACAAGCTTTACCGTGAGTGCTTTTAGAGGAACAAGCAGCACTCCTATAGCAAGTTTTACTATTTCAAATACAAATCCGGCGACTTATACTTTGCCCGATGGCGATAATGATATAACCATGGTACAGAATAGCAATACTGGGATCATTTTATCTAATAGCGGCTTACGATTTGAATCTAATGCGGGTCAAAAATTCTATGTGAACTATCGTGGAAGCTCTAACGCACAATCTACATCCCTTACTGCTAAAGGACGACAAGCTCTTGGCACCCAGTTTAAATGGGGGGGAGCACCTAACTATGCCACTACGAGTGACATCTCTACTTCATTGGGAATCATGGCAACGGAAAACAATACCACCATAGATATTTTTGATTACGACCCTAACTGCGAGTTTCGATTAGGCAATGCCGTAGGTGGCATAACGAGTAACACCATCCAAGTGGTTTTAAATGCAGGTCAGAGTTATGTTCTTGAAGCGTATACCAATCAATCAGCGGCTAATGTTGATGGATGGTTGGGAGCAACAATACAATCTGATAAAAATATTGTTATCAGCAATGGTGGCCTAAATTATGGAGTGGTATCATCTAGTTCAGGAAGCCGTGATGCAGGTATAGACCAACCCGTACCTGAAAACAACCTAGGAAAAGACTATATTTTTGTAAGAGGCGGCGGTCAAAACAGTACTGAGTTTCCTATTATTATAGCTACCCAAAACAATACGCAAATTTTTGTGAACGGTTCCGCTACGCCAATGGCAACCATTAATAATGGTGATTACTATATCGTTCCGGGTACTAACTACTCCTCAAGTTCTCCTGGTGCCAACATGTATGTACGCACCTCAAAAGATGCCTATGCGTATCAAAACTTAGCAGGAAGTAATGGTGTACAAACAGTAGGACTCAATTTTGTGGCGCCTTTAAACTGTCTGATCCCGGATACGGTCGATAATATTCCAGATATTAGAGATGCTGCTGGCACTACCTTAACAGGTGGCATCACCATCATCGCCTCAACAGCAACACCAGATGCAAATATTGTCGTGACCGATGGTTCTGGAATTGTATCCAAACCACCTTCTATAGCTGTCGCCGGGAATTTAGATTGGAAAACATTCTATATCAGTGGCTTAACAGGTAATGTGGTAGTAAAATCTACAGGCCCAGTGGCTGTAGGCTTCTTTGGGGCCAATGGAAACCGAGGAATCGCTGGATACTTTTCAGGCTTTGATGTCGCTCCAAATGTGGATTTACAAATTACCGGAACTCAATGTTTACCGGGTTCAAACTTAGAAGTCATCGGCGAAGTATTTGATGCCTATCAGTGGTTCTTTGATGGGAATCCAATTGCCGGAGCCACAGGTACAACTTATAACCCAACCGTAGCTGGGGACTATTACGTGCGCGTTACTAAAGGACCTTGCAGCTACGATTCGAACAACCTACAAGCGTATTATTGCGATCCCGATATTCAATTGCTTAAAACAGCAAATAAGACAGAAGTAAATGAAGGCAGTACAGTTAACTTCACCATTACAGTACAAAACTTTGGTGTTGATCCAGCAACTAATTTAGTGGTAACAGACCTTCTACCTGCTGGCTTATCTTTAGTTTCGGCAACACCAACAGTAGGTACCTGGAGTGCGCCAAACTGGACTATCGGAACATTAACAAGGGGTTCGTTTCAAAGAATTACCATAGTAGCGCAAGCAGACGCAAATAATCTGGCCTTTCCGACACAATCAATTATCAATACCGCCACAAATTCCCAAGACCAAATAGACACTAATATTACTGCAGATTCACCTTCAGTCCCTATTACAATTTTAAATGATTTTGATAATGATGGAATCATGGATGTAAATGATTTAGATGATGACAATGATGGCATATTAGATAGCGTGGAATGTCCTTCAAATAGGGTCAATCTAGCTCTTTCTGGCACGGCAAGCTTTAGTTCTACCTACCCAAATGGTGACGCATCAAAAGCCATTGACGGGAATACAAATGGTAATTGGTCGGGCAATTCCGTTGCTCATTCCATGGGAAGCACGAATACAGATTGGCTGACCATAGATCTAGGGAGTAGTCAACTTATTGATGACATTCAAATTTGGAATAGAACAGACTGTTGTTCAGACCGACTTTCGAACGCCTATATTATGTTGTCTAATACTCCGTTTCCCACCAATACGGATCTTAGTCAGTCTTTAAGCAATGCTACTTTTACTAGGCAACTTGGAAATACAACAGGACAAATTCAAATTAGCATCCCTGCAGGTGTTACCGGTAGGTATATACGCTTACAAATGGCAGGACCTGGAAGTGGCAGGTATATTAACATAGGAGAGCTACAGGTTTTTGGTTCAGAAAACTGCAATCCTGACGGAGATGCCTTTCCGAACAACTATGATCTGGATTCAGATAACGACGGTTGTTCAGATGCAAACGAAGCCTACAACAATGCCGATGCCGATGGTGATGATGGTGGTGAATATGGTACGGGAATACCAAGCACCAACGCTGATGGGACGGTAACGGCTGCGGCCTATCCAAGTCCAGCAGATATGGATACCAATAGTATCTTCGATTTCCTAGAAGCGGGTAATGCACCCTCTATTAGTATAGGGCCTAGCCATCAAAACATTTTTGTGGGTTCTAATGGAAACTTTAATATTTCAGAAAACGGAACAGACACTTTCCAATGGCAAGTGAGTATCAATGGCGGTGCTACGTTTACAAACCTTTTAAATGGTTCTGAATATAGCGGTGTAAATAGTAGTACCTTAACGGTAATCGCACCTGGTCTAGACAAAAATGGAACCCTATACAGAGTCATCTTGACCAGCAACACCTTTATCTGTGCTCAAACAATTTCAGATGAAGTGGTACTAAGCTTAGGACCCAAATCTGTTATTACAAACCGCAGAATAACCTATAGAGTAAATCAAAACTAAGATGTAAGCTTATAGAAGTTACATATCATTTCTGAAAACGCTATTGGCACCAAGAGAAAGTTTCTACTGCATTCCTTGAATGAATAAATTGTTTTTTACAGTTTAGTGTAACAATTAAGGCTATTCATCGTCTTACCTAAACAACCTAAAACCTTTTCTCATTGGAAACGATACTTACCGTAAATAAACTCACGAAAAAATTTGGTGCTCTGACTGCTGTAAACGATTTGTCGTTTACGATTGAAAAAGGTAATGTTTATGGTATTTTAGGTCCCAATGGGAGCGGTAAATCAACTACTTTAGGTATTGTTTTAAATGTAGTTAACGAAACATCTGGAAACTTTAGTTGGTTTGATGGCAATACCACGACACATGCTGCTTTAAAAAAAGTAGGAGCCATTATCGAGCGTCCTAATTTTTATCCTTACATGACCGCAGTCCAGAATTTAAAATTGGTCTGTAAAATAAAAGAAGTTTCAGAAACTAAAATTGAAGAAAAATTAGAGATCGTTGGACTATTGGATCGTAAAAATAGTAAATTTTCTACCTATTCTTTGGGTATGAAACAACGCTTAGCTATTGCTTCTGCCCTACTCAACGATCCTGAAATTTTAATTCTAGATGAACCCACGAACGGATTAGATCCTCAAGGAATTCATCAAATTAGAGAAATTATTCTAAAAATAGCCTCCCAAGGTACTACCATACTTTTAGCATCCCATTTATTAGATGAAGTAGAAAAAGTCTGCAGCCATGTTGTGATCCTTAGAAATGGTAAAAAATTATATTCAGGTAGCGTTGATACCATGTTAGCCAGTCATGGATATTTTGAATTGCGGGCAAACAAGGAAAAGGATTTACTCGATTTTTTAAAAGCACACAAGAGTTTTAGTGAGGTTAAACTTCAGGATGGTCTTATCACGGCTATTTTAAAGGAAGAAATTAATCCTGAGGAATTAAATAAATTGCTATTTGAAAAAGGGATTATACTTTCACATTTATCCAAAAGAAGGGCAAGCTTAGAAGAACAATTTCTAAGTTTAACAAAAAACGCTATAAACTAAGCTATTCCAAAAAACCCAAAAACTCTTTAAATGAAACGTTTACTACAAATAGAATTGATTAAACTTTGGAACAATAGAGCTAGTAAAGTTTTAATTATATCGTACTTTTTTCTTTTAACCACTATAGCCTTAGTTGCGGCTATAAAATTTGATTTTGGACCCATTCAATTTCATTTAGCGGACCAAGGGATTTTTAATTTTCCATACATCTGGCATTTTAACACCTTTATTACCGCATTTTTTAAGCTCTTTTTGGCGATTGTGATTGTTTCCATGATGGCGAACGAGTATAGCAATAAAACCATCAAGCAAAATTTGATTGACGGACTCTCGAAAAAGGAATTTATTCTCTCTAAATTCTTAACAGTCGTGAGCTTATCGTTAATATCTACTGTTTTTGTTTTTTTAGTTTCACTTATTCTAGGGTTTATATATTCTGATTTTATGGAATTTTCCATTATTGTGTCGGATTTAGAATTTTTATTGGCCTTCTTTGTAAAATTAATGGGCTTCTTTTCGTTTTGCTTGTTTTTGGGCATTTTAGTGAAAAGGTCGGCCTTTGCTCTTGGTTTTCTAATCTTATGGCAAATATTTGAAGGTTTTGTCCGAGGCATGATTCGATGGAAATTATTTGATGGTAACACTACCGATACCATCATGAGCTTTTTTCCCTTAAACGCCATGTTTAACTTGATTAAAGAGCCCTTTTCAAGACTTAAAGCAGTACAAGCAGCTTCTCAGCAAATGGGGGTAAAATTAGAACTCAACTATGGCGTACACTGGTATGAGTTGGTGATTGTTCTCGCATGGACGGCTATTTTTATTTATTTGTCTTATGCATTATTAAAGAAAAGAGATTTGTAGTATCTTGTAGCGTTCGAGAAACGCTATGAAATGAGGTACCAAAAAAAATTGAAATTTCTCAATATATCTATTGATGAGGTATATCTGTTCGCTAATCAAAGAAATAGCAACAGATGAAAAAACACTACCATCTATTCTTTATTGCCTTTTTTCTTGTGAGTACTATTGTAGCACAAGGAGAAACAGCAAATTGGTATTTTGGGGAAAATGCGGGTATCCGTTTTAATGCGGATGGTACTGTTACAGCACTTACCGACGGTAATCTCAATACTGTTGAAGGCTGCACCTCCATATCGGATAGTAATGGTCAACTTTTAGCGTATACCGATGGTATTACGGTTTACAATAAAAACCACCAGATTGTTCAAAATGGTACCGGGCTTTATGGAGACCCTTCGAGCACGCAATCCGCAATTATGGTACCGCAACCAGAAAACCCTAATCTCTATTATATTTTCACCGTGGATACTTCCGTAGGCGATAATGATCCTGATTATGGACTCAACTACTCCATCTTAGATATATCATCAAACAATGGAGAAGGTGCAATTATTCGAAAAAATAGTAATCTCTTAGCAGATACTTCTGAAAAAATTACAGGTGTCATCAAGGATTGCTTTGAAAAATCGATTTGGGTAATAACCTTAGCTGGAGAAAATGAAGACGACCCTTTTTACAATACCTATTATTGTTATGAAATTAATAGTAGTGGTATTGTAACAAACCCTATTAAAAATACCTTTCCTAATTTATTTATTGCTGACGGAAGAGGTTATTTAAAACTATCTGCTGACGGCACCAAAATGGCAAGTGCCAATTCAAATGACGGTCTTTATTTATATGATTTTGATGCAGCGACTGGTATTTTATCGAATGAAACCTTCCTTCAAAACCCGACACAGAATCAGGTAGCCTATGGGGTTGAATTTTCGAGTAATAATCGTTTTTTATATTTAAATAGCCATGGTATTGGTAATAACAGCCAAAACAGCAATGCGTCTTTAATTCAGTACGATATCACAGCTACAGATATTGCTGCCTCCGCAGTGGTTATCGACGAACGTGAAGCCTTCCGTGGTGCTTTGCAAATGGCTGAAAACGGAAAAATATACCGAACCAACCCGATTAGTTATTCGGAGGGTCTAGCTTTTTTAAGTGTTATTAACAATCCGGGTGAAAAAGGAGCCACCGCAAATTATCAACACAATATCGTTTCTTTGCAAGGCAGAAATGCCACACAAGGACTTCCCCCCTTTATACAATCTTTTTTCAATAAGACAGATCTCATCAAAAATCCGGATGGGACCACGAGTTCATCCTTAACTGTTTGCGAAAACGATGGATTTATTTTAGAAGCAGATAACTTTCCAGGCGCTATATACCAGTGGGAAAAAGACGGCATCCCTATCGCTAATACCAACTATTATCTTGAAATTAATGCGGCAGCTTTAACGGATGCTGGAAAATACAAGCTAGAAATTACCCTTCCAGATCCTAAAGATTGTCCTATAATTGGTGAATCAACCATTGAGGTGAACCCGGTGCCACCTTCAGGGCTTCTTAGCCTTGTGCAATGTGATGCCGATGAAATAAACCCTTCTGACGGCATTACAACCATCAATTTACAACAGGCCTATTTGTTTACAGCTAATGCCAGTAGTTTTACATTTTTGTTTTATGAAAATGCAACAGCATTAGCCAACAACGATCCAATTGCCAATCCCGTTGCCTATGTAAATACCACAGCATTTAACCAGACCATCTACTATCAAGCAACAAGTGGTCTAGGATGCTCCACAAATGGTGAGCTAGCCCTACAAATCCAGGCCACTACGGTGAGTTTAAATGCTCAAAGTCCGTTTTATACCTGTGAAAGTAATCCAGATAACCCAAACATAGAAGGTGTTTTTGATTTAGAACAAATTAAACAAACCAATTACCCTACTTTTGACGCGACCTTTTATGCGAGTCTTGAAGATGTTGCCACAGAGCAAAATGCTATTTCTGGTAATTTTCTTAGCGAATCGACCAAACTGTATGTTCGTTTAGAAAATGCCAATGAATGTTTGGGGGTAGATGAAGTAGAATTGATTGTAAACCCAACGCCTAAAATTGTCTTTCCAGAAACCCATTACCTATGCACAGATGGGAACCCTCTAGTGGTCACAGCACCCTCTGGTTTTGACACCTACAGATGGTTGCTTACCAACGAAACTGAAATAGGAAATACAGAGGTGTTAACCATTACAGAAGCAGGGAATTATATTTTAGAATTGGGGTATACTTACAACACTGCAACAAATCCTATAAACTGTACGAATCGGATGAATTTTGTCGTAAACCCATCCAATAAAGCCAGTATCAGAAATATTGAGATTAAAGATATTTCAGACAACAACACCGTCGAGGTTTTTGTTAGTGGTGACGGTGATTACGAATATTCTATCGATGGAAGTAACTACCAAGATGCTCCCAAATTCTTTAATGTACCTGCTGGTTATAGTACCCTATATGTTCAAGATAAATTTGGATGCGGAATTAGGGAAGAAAAAATAGCCGTCATTGGTTATCCTAAATTCTTTACGCCTAATGGAGATGGTTTTAATGATTTCTGGCAAGTCATAGGTGTTGACGTATTTCAACCGAATAGTGAAATTACTATTTTTAACCGGTTTGGAAATTTAGTAGCCAGTATTACTCCAAACGATATGGGCTGGAACGGAATTTCTAATGGCCAAACCCTACCAGCCTCGGACTATTGGTTTAAAGTAAATTTAGAAGATGGACGGGTTTTTAAAGGGCATTTTGCACTCAAAAGGTAAGTTGAATTGAATGTTTTAAGCCTTAGGACTGTTTTAATTGTACCGCCTTTTGTAATTTTACTAGATGTAAGGAGTCAAAATAGATGGCGAATGACATCTTACCAAAAAAAACAGTGAGCAACAGATGAAATTTAAGGTAGTATCAGAATTCAAACCCACAGGAGATCAGCCCAATGCGATTAAGGAACTGGTGCATGGGTTAAACACCAAAGAAAAATACCAAACCCTATTAGGTGTTACCGGTTCTGGCAAAACCTTTACCGTGGCTAATGTGATTGAAGAAGTACAAAAACCTACCTTAGTTTTAGCGCACAACAAGACTTTAGCCGCACAATTATATTCTGAATTTAAACAGTTTTTTCCTGAAAATGCCGTGGAATATTTTGTGTCTTACTATGACTACTACCAACCTGAAGCATATATCCCTACCTCAGGAATGTATATCGAAAAAGACTTATCCATTAATGAAGATATTGAAAAGCTGCGCTTAAGCACCACATCATCCCTATTATCAGGACGAAGAGATGTAATTGTGGTCGCTTCTGTTTCTTGCTTATATGGTATTGGCAATCCTGTAGAATTTCAAAAAAATGTAATCTCAATACAAAAAGATCAGGTAATTTCAAGAACGAAATTCTTACATCAGTTAGTTCAAAGTTTATACTCACGAACTACGGCAGATTTTAGAAACGGAAATTTTCGCGTGAAAGGCGATGTGGTCGACGTTTTTCCAAGCTATGCCGACTATGCGTTTAGAATTCATTTTTTTGGGGATGAAATTGAAGAAATTGAAGCTTTTGATCCCTTAAAAAATAAAACTTTAGAAAGCTACGAGAATATCAACATATATCCAGCAAATATGTTTGTGACCTCTCCCGATATTCTACAAAATGCCATTCACCAAATTCAAGATGATTTGGTAAAACAAATCGATTTTTTCAAAGAGGTTGGTAAGCCGTTAGAAGCAAAACGCTTAGAAGAACGGACCAATTTTGATCTAGAAATGATTCGAGAATTAGGCTATTGTTCAGGTATTGAAAATTATTCACGGTACTTAGACGGACGTGAACCCGGCACAAGACCTTTTTGCCTTTTAGATTATTTTCCTGACGATTATTTAATGGTCGTGGATGAAAGCCACGTGACCATTTCTCAAGTCCATGCCATGTATGGGGGCGATCGCTCTAGAAAAGAAAATTTAGTGGAATACGGTTTTCGCCTACCTGCTGCGATGGACAATCGTCCGCTGAAATTTGAAGAGTTTGAAGCCTTACAGAATCAGGTTATTTATGTAAGTGCCACGCCAGCAGATTACGAGCTACAGCTGAGTCAAGGAGTTTATGTAGAGCAAATTATACGTCCCACTGGACTTCTAGATCCTATTATTGAAGTGCGTCCAAGCCTAAATCAGATAGATGATTTGGTGGAAGAAATTCAGCAGCGTACTGAAAAGGACGAACGTACCTTGGTCACAACACTAACCAAAAGAATGGCAGAGGAATTAGCCAAATATTTAGACCGCATAAATATACGTTGCCGCTATATTCACAGTGATGTAGATACTTTGGAAAGGGTGGAGATAATGCAAGATTTACGGAAAGGTATTTTTGATGTGTTAATCGGTGTAAATTTATTACGAGAAGGATTAGATTTACCTGAGGTATCTCTCGTAGCGATTTTAGATGCTGATAAAGAAGGTTTTTTAAGAAGCAACAGATCGCTAACCCAAACGGTGGGTAGAGCAGCAAGAAACCTGAACGGGAAAGCCATTATGTATGCTGACAAAATTACAAACAGCATGCAAAACACGATGGATGAAACGAATTACCGTCGCGAAAAACAAATGGCGTATAATACAAAACACAAGGTAGTGCCAAAAGCCTTGAATAAAAGTTTGGATAACGTATTATCTAAAAATTCAGTTTCTACCTATCACTTTGAAAAAGAGGTAGTACGAGCGGCTGAGCCCGATTTGGAGTATTTAACCAAGGAGCAAATTGAAAAATTGATTCGAGGCAAACGAAAAGATATGGAAAAAGCGGCTAAAGAATTGGACTTTATGCAAGCCGCTAAATTACGAGACGAAATAAAAATGTTACAAAGCCAGGAGTAAATTGGGGGTACATAGTTTTCAATGCTATTTTTTTGAAATTTAAATTAGGCTGAAAATTAGTTACTAAATTTTCTTTTTTATCCTGAATTGCCTGAATAACCCATAAAGTAGTATTGCTATGAAAACATCTAAAACACCTTACATTTTCATCTGTGCATTCTTGATGTTAAGTTATACCAGTTATTCGCAAAAATTATCAAAAACCGACATCCAGGCGGCAGCAAAAGAAGCTTTCCCTAAGGCTATTTTTGAATATATTTCGCTCTTAGAGATTCCTAATGATGGTCATTTTCCGGATCAAATTGAAAGTAATTTACAAGCTTGTAAAGCTATATTTACGGATTTAGGTTTTGAAACTAAAACAATTATAAATACTGGTGTTCCTGTACTTTTTGCGGAAAAAAGATATCATAAAAAAGCGAAAACCGTCTTGTTTTATTTACAAATTGATGGACAGCCGGTAGATTCCTCGGCTTGGGATCAACCATCTCCTTTTAAACCAGTTTTAAAAGAAATGCAAAATGGCGAATGGAAAACTATTGATATTACGAAATTAAAATCCGAATACCATCCCGATTGGCGCATTTTTGCTCGCTCTTCATCAGACTCAAAGGGCCCAGCCATGTCGCTTATTACCGCCTTACAAATACTACAAAAAAAAGCCATCAAGCCTGCTTTTAATGTGAAAGTAATTATGGATTTTCAAGAGGAAATGGGCTCGCCAACATTACCACAAGCTGTACGCGACAACCAAGAAGTTTTAGCAGCAGATATGCTTTTTATCATGGATGGTACCCGACATGTATCGAACTTACCCACATTAACATACGGTGCCCGAGGTATTGCTACCGCCCAACTAACAACCTTTGGGTCTTATGCGCCATTGCATAGTGGGCAATATGGAAATTTTGCACCCAATCCAGTTTTTGAAACGGCTAGACTTATTGCGGGTTTAAAAGACGAAAACGGCCGTGTTACCCTTCCTGGTTTTTATGACGGCATTTCACTAAGTGAAAAAGATAAAGAAGAAATAAACAAGGTTCCCGAAAGTAAAGAAAGTATTTTAGTGCGAATTGGCACTTCAAAATCAGATGCTGTGGGTGATACCTATCAAGAAGCCTTGCAATACCCATCCTTAAATATTCGAGGATTAAATGCCGCTTGGGTTGGTGATGAGGTAAGAACCATTATCCCTTCTGAAGTCATTACGGAAATAGACATGCGTTTAGTGCCCGAATCTGATGGTAAGAGATTAATGGAATCCTTAAAAAAGTATATTACGGATAGCGGTTATTATTTGGTCGACTCTGTTCCAACCGCAGAAGAACGTAAACGCCACTCAAAATTAGCCGCGTTTACCTATAAATTAGGTTCAAAGCCATTTAGAACGCCGATGGATTCTCCCATAGGGCATTTATTAAACAAAGCTATGGAAAAGGTTTTTGGTGACCAAATAGTCAATATGCGCACTACGGGTGGATCTCAACCCATGTCGCCCTTTATCACCACCCTAAATATTCCTGCTGTCTCTATTCGAATTCCAAACCCCGATAACAACATTCATGCGCCAAATGAAAATTTAAGAATTGGAAATTTTTTAGAAGGAATTGTGACATGTTTAGCGATTTTAGATCAGCCCATAGACTAATTCTAAATTTATTGTTTTTTAATAAAAAAGCGTCCTAATTATCCCTAATTAAGACGCCTTCAACCAACCAATCTAAACCAACTAATATGAAAATATTGTGCTAAGCACAATTTTGTAAACCCTTAGCTTAATTCGATCATTCGTTTAGCTTTAGGTAATGCTTCTTCTTTTTTTGGAAGTTTAAAACTTAAAATTCCGCCTTCATAGGAAGCTTCAATCTTTTCTGTATTGATCGTTTCTGGTAAAGTAAAAGCTCTTTTAAAAGCAGATAATGAAAACTCCTTACGTGTGTATTTCACTTTATTTACTTCATTTTCAGTACTGATTTCACTTTTAACTTCCGCTGAAATGGTCAACACTTCATTATCAACCTCAATACTAAAATCTTCTTTTTTTCTTCCGGGAACAGCAAGTTCTAATTGATACCCAGTTTCAAATTCTTTAATATTAACAGCAGGAAGCTTAGCAGGGTTAACTTCTGCCCCACCCAACCAATCAGGTTTCATTAATTCATTCATAAATGCGGGAAACGAAACGGTGTTTTTATGTGTTGTATTCATAATTTTGATTTTTTAATTAAACATTTTTTTATTTGGTATGCTATAAACAATTTACGTACCAGCTCATAAAATACGCCATTTTGACATTTATCATTTGTAAAATACTGCCTTTTTGTCATTTATTTTATAAATAACACCTATTCGTCCTGCCGCTAGGGTTAATTATGGCATTTTCCAATCATCAAATCAACACATCTTCAAATAATAATAGCGTCACATGGATACATTATTACATTTACACTACCTTGCAGAAAAATAATAACAGATGACAAATAATGATGTTTTAAAGAAGTTGCGCGTGGCATTAATGCTGCGCGACGATGAAATTGTTGAGATTTTGAGCTTGGTTGATTTTAAAATATCAAAAGCTGAATTGGGTGCTTTTTTTAGAAAAGAAGACCATCCCAATTATATGGAATGTGGCGATCAAATTCTGAGAAATTTCTTAAACGGTTTGGTCATTCACTTTAGAGGCACTAAAGAAAACCCAAAAGACACCAACATCAGCTTGGCAAAATTAAAAAAGGCTTCACCCCTAGCGAGCAAAAAACCTAATTCATCATTAGCACCAAAAAAAGCAGCACCACCTAAAAAAAGATACGATCCAGATTTTAAAGCCAAACAACAGAAAAAAGTAGATAAAAATGTGGTACACGGGACCTATAAGAATAAGAAGAAATAAATCTGAAGCCTTAATATCGAAAGTATAAAGGCGAGTGTCGGTTGATAATAGCTTCAAAAACCATTCAGTTCATAAGGCATATTTTGACCATACTTTATAGGTTATTGTGTTTAAAAACAAAGGTCTTCCTGTGGTGGGCTTTTTAAAATATTCGTGTACAATTATAACCGAAACGATTAAAAAATGATGCTATTTGGAATGGTAAAAATGAGCATTAGGAGTCTTATACTCTGGTATATTCCACAAAGCCTTGCCTTCCAAATCCAAAAAAAAAGAGCGCTGTTCCAAAAACAGCGCTCTTTTTATAAACTTTTAACAATCGATATTTGACTTTCGACAAATGCCTAAGCCAATACCGCTTTTACTTTATCGGCAGCTTCTTGGAATTGTACGGCAGATTGCACATCTAATCCCGAATTATCGATTAATTCTTTTGCTACATCGGCATTGGTACCTTGCAAGCGAACGATAATAGGCACATTGATGGTTCCCATGTTTTTGTACGCATCGATTACACCTTGTGCAACACGGTCACAACGAACAATCCCACCAAAAATATTTATCAAGATTGCTTTTACAGCAGGATCCTTTAAAATTAACTTAAAAGCCGCTTCTACACGAGCAGCATCTGCTGTACCACCAACATCTAAAAAGTTAGCAGGCTCACCACCGGCTTGCTTAATTAAATCCATCGTTGCCATAGCTAAACCAGCTCCGTTCACCATACAACCTACGTTGCCATCTAAATCTACATAATTTAAGCCTAAGGCTCTCGCTTCTACCTCAACAGGGTTTTCTTCACGTAAATCGCGCATTTCTGCATACTGCTTTCTTCTGTATAGGGCATTATCGTCGATGGATACTTTAGCATCCACTGCCATAATTTTGTCATCCGAAGTTTTTAATACTGGATTAATTTCGAACATGTTAGAATCACTTTCTTCGTAAGCTTTATATAAAGAGGCCACAAACTTGGTCATTTCTTTAAAAGCCATACCCGACAATCCTAAATTAAAAGCTATTTTACGAGCTTGAAAAGGCAATAATCCTGTTGCTGGATCCACCTCTTCTGTAAAAATCAAGTGCGGTGTATGTTCTGCTACTTCTTCAATATCCATCCCACCTTCAGTAGAATACATAATCATATTTCTTCCTGTACCTCTGTTTAATAAAACAGACATATAGAATTCATTGGTTTCACTTGCACCAGGGTAATACACATCTTCAGCCACTAAAACTTGATGTACTTTTTTTCCTTCAGCAGAAGTCTGAGGTGTAATTAAATTCATTCCGATGATTTGCCCAGCAATTTCTTCTACTTCTTTGAGGTTTTTAGCTAATTTAACGCCACCACCTTTTCCACGGCCACCTGCATGAACTTGGGCCTTTATTACGTGCCAACCAGTTCCTGTTTCTTCGGTTAATTGTTTTGCGGCTTCTACTGCTTCTTTGGCATTATGAGCGACGATACCACGTTGGATACGTACCCCAAAACTAGCTAAAATTTCTTTTCCTTGATATTCGTGAAGATTCATAAGTAAATCGTGTCTTTATTAATTGGCACAAAAATAACAAACCAATACTAATTACCCTAATGAAATAAAAAGTTGTTGCATAAAAAAATAAGTAAAACTTGCTTTAAATCTTAAAATTTTCAAAATTTAAAGGATCAAAGTTTTTAAAATGTCCATTTAATTGAATTACCGCTTTCGTCCTGTTGACTTCTTTCAATACGCTGATCACTTGTTGCAGATGCTTTTGGATATATAGAAGACGTGCACGTTCACTCGTAATTTGTAAAAGCTCGTATTCCTGAATTTTAGAGAGTCCAATTTTATGAGCTAAACTAAAACTATTGAAATTTTCGGAGACGATGGCTTTGGATGGAATTTCCATTAAAAAATAAAGTGTTTCGATCGCTTCAACGACCAATTCTTTTTCATCCAAAACATCATTATTTGTGTTTTCTAGAAAAACAACTTCCCCTCCGGCATAAGGCTTCAAAGCCATTGTTGCATCAAAACTTAACAACTTAAAAACCCTTTTCGCTGTACAAATAATATCCATTTCACCGCCAGGATACAGCTGACTGATATCTTCTAACTGAACCTCAACCCCATAATTCATCAGTGTTTCTAGGTAGACTGGTATACCAAAATTCATCGCTTCATCCTTACAATCCAGTATTAGTTGACGGTATCTCGTTTCAAAAATATGAAGCGGAATCCTCTCACCAGGGAAGAAAACAGACTGTAAAGGAAATAAAGGCAAGTACATCATTTGTTTTCTCTTAAAATTACAATTTGATTTTCGGTTGTCCAAAAAGAAAATGTTACAAATATAACATTTTGTTGTATTTTGATTATTTGCGCTTTAATTTTGTTCAAAACCAAGAAGTAAGCTAGATTTGCTTAAAATTATAGCCTAATGACGAATATCGATTTATTGAACATTGCAAAAACCTACGGAGACCCTGTTTATGTATATGATTCAGAAAAAATTATAGCTCAGTTTAATCGACTCACCAATGCTTTTAGTAGCGTAAATAAATTGCAATTGAATTATGCCGCTAAGGCCTTATCCAATATTAGCATTTTAAAATTAATGAATAGCTTAGGAAGTGGTCTGGATACCGTTTCTATTCAAGAAGTGCAACTGGGTTTATTAGCAGGTTTTAAACCCGAAGATATAATTTTTACCCCTAATGGGGTTTCCTTAGAAGAAATTGAAGAAGCAGCGCAGCTTGGTGTTCGTATTAATATAGACAACCTTTCTGTTTTAGAACAATTTGGAAGTAGAAACCCAAATGTACCCGTTTGTATTCGAATTAATCCACACGTCATGGCTGGAGGAAACTCGAATATCTCCGTGGGTCATATCGATTCTAAATTTGGGATTAGCATTCATCAAATACCGCATTTATTGCGTATTGTACAATTAACTAAAATGAACATTAACGGTATACATATGCATACAGGAAGTGATATTTTAGATATTGATGTCTTCCTTTATGCTTCTGAAATACTTTTTGAAACAGCGAGAAACTTTAAAAATTTAGATTTTATAGATTTTGGAAGTGGATTTAAAGTACCTTATAAAGAGGGTGATATTGAAACGAATATTGAAGAATTAGGCAAAAAATTATCTGAAAAATTTAATGATTTTTGTGCTTCCTACGGTAAAGAATTAACCCTTGCCTTTGAACCCGGTAAGTTTTTGGTTAGCGAATCTGGCTATTTTTTAGCCAAAGTAAATGTGGTTAAACAAACTACCTCAACCGTTTTTGCTAGTATTGACTCAGGCTTTAACCATCTTATAAGACCTATGCTATACGGATCATACCATGGCATTGAAAATATTTCGAACCCCGAAGGCAGAGAGCGATATTATTCTGTGGTAGGGTATATTTGTGAGACAGATACCTTTGCAAGTAACCGTAGAATCAGTGAAATAACAGAAGGGGATATATTATCCTTTAAAAATGCTGGAGCCTATTGCTTTACCATGGCAAGCAATTACAATAGTAGGTTTAGACCACCAGAAGTTTTATGGCATAAGGGTGAAGCGATTTTAATTCGGGAACGCGAAACTTTTGAAGATATTATTCATCATCAAGTCGATGTTAAGAATTTATTTAGTAAAAAAGAAAAGGTAGCAACGGCCAAATAAGTTCAAATACAACATTATCCTAAAAAATCCTGTCTCGGCAGGATTTTTATATTTTATACCTCTTCGATTTTAAGAAAGCTTTAAAAATAAAAACAAGAATAAAACGTTAAGTTTGTTAAAGGTATAAGTCGAACCAAAAAAAGTAATCCCATGAATACAATTTCCACTAAAATAATCCGCATCTCTTCTTTGTTGTTTCTTGTTTTTGGTTCCTTCACCCTACACGCACAAGAAGTTACATGGCTTTCTTGGGCTGAAGCCGTAAAACTTGCAGAAACAGACAAAAACCCCAAGAAAATTTTTATTGATGTTTACACAGATTGGTGTGGCTGGTGCAAAAAAATGGATAAAGATACCTTCCAAAATCCCGAAGTAGCCAGCTATATGGAAAAGAACTTTTACATGGTAAAACTAGATGGTGAAGGCAAAGAACCTATCGTATTTAAAGGAAAAACATTTAAATTTGTGGCTTCTGGAAGAAGTGGTTATCACGAATTTGCTGCTGCTTTGATGCAAGGAAAATTAAGCTACCCCACTACTATTTTTTTAGATGAGAAATTGAATATGTTATCGCCAGTACCAGGCTATCAAAAGCCAGATGCCTTTTTACAAATCGCTACCTATTTTGGTGATGACATTCACAAGCAAAAAAAATGGGATGAGTATGTAAATGCGAAAAAGTAAAAAAGATGCGTGAATGAATAACAAAAGGCTATCGTTGGATGGCTTTTTTTATTTCTCCTTGTTAATTCATTTTCTGTGTCCACTCTGTCCAAGAACCGTCATAAACTGCTTTTTTATTCGATACCACTAATTCGCTTGCTAATAGAACAATACATGCTGTTAAGCCAGATCCACAACTGAATATCAAAGCTTGCTCTGCGTATCGTTCTTTATCAAAAATTAATGCCAATTCTGATGCCGTTTTAAACTTTCCATTCTCCAACACTTTTTCATAGGGAATATTTATAGAATTGGGGATATGACCACTTTTTAATTCAGTTCTTGGTTCAGGTGCTGTGCCCTTAAATCTGCCCTCAGAACGCGCATCGACAACCAAAGCTTTTTGTTCCTTAAGGTTTAATGTTATCTGTTCAAAATCAACGACCAAAGCCTTTTGATAACAAGCTTCAAAAGTACCCGGTGTAATTTTTTTATCATTATCTATATCTTCAATGGGATACCCATTAGCAATCCAATCTGGTAATCCACCATCTAAAACAGCTACATTGTTATGGCCCATCACTTTAAACATCCACCAAACTCTAGGACTTGAATACACCCCAAGAGTATCATAAATGATAAGTTTACTGGATGAACTAATGCCTAATTTTCTACATTCTCTTTGAAAATCTTCAGGTTGCGGCAACATGTTTGGATAAGGACTATTCTTATCCGAAAAATTATTTTTTAAATCAAAGAAACGAGCCCCTGGAATACATTTGTCTGCGAATTTCGAAACTTCACCAGAAATAGGATTAGCTAAACTTGCATCTAAAATTAGTAGGTCTGGATCATTTATATTCTTATAAAGCCATTTTGAAGATACAACAGATTTCATCTTTTCTTTTTTTAATTCTATTAAAAATAAAAAAAGAGGCTAAAAAAGCCTCTTTTCATTGATTTATTATCGACTATAATTTGGTGATTCTTTGGTTATGGTTACATCGTGCGGATGACTTTCATTAATTCCGCTTGCGGTAATTTTGACAAATCTACCTGTTTCTTGCAAGGTCGAAATATCTTTTGCCCCGCAATAACCCATACCCGCTTTGAGTCCGCCAATAAATTGATGAATACTCTCGAACAAATCCCCTTTATAAGGAACACGACCTACAATACCTTCTGGTACCAGCTTTTTAATATCGTCTTCAACGTCTTGAAAATAACGATCTTTAGAGCCTTGCTTCATGGCTTCTACAGAACCCATTCCACGATACGATTTAAATTTTCGTCCTTCGTATATAATGGTTTCACCTGGAGATTCTTTCGTCCCTGCCAGTAAGGAACCCAACATTACGGTATCTGCACCTGCTGCAATCGCTTTTGGAATATCTCCTGTATACCGGATTCCACCGTCAGCAATAACAGGAACACCACTCCCTTTTATAGCAGCAGCAACTTCTAAAACGGCAGAAAATTGAGGAAAACCTACACCTGCAATGACTCTAGTGGTACAAATAGAACCTGGACCAATTCCGACTTTAACGGCATCAGCACCAGCAGCAACCAAATATTTGGCCGCTTCCCCAGTTGCAATATTTCCAACAATCACTTCTAAATCCGGAAATCTAGCTTTTACTTTCTTTAGCACCTCAACAACCCCTCTCGTGTGTCCGTGTGCCGTATCAATAACAACAGCATCAACACCGGCATGGACTAAAGCTTCAGCACGTTCAACAGCATCTCCAGTGACACCCAAAGCCGCTGCCACCCTTAATCGACCGTATTGATCTTTATTGGCAATAGGTTTTTGAGTAAGTTTTGTAATATCTCTAAAGGTAATAAGGCCAATTAATTTGTAATTTTTGTCAACTACTGGTAGTTTTTCAATCTTATTTTCTTGCAGAATAACTTCGGCTTGTTCCAAAGAGGTACCCTCACTTACCGTAACTAAATTTTCAGTAGTCATGACCTCAGATAAGGGACGGTCATTATTTTTTTCAAAGCGCAAATCTCTGTTGGTAACAATTCCGATTAGTTTTCCATCGGTTGCAACAATAGGGATTCCTCCTATGCCGTACTCTTTCATATTTGCCTTAGCATCGCCAACGAGCGCATTTAAAGGCAGCGTAACTGGGTCGATAATCATGCCACTTTCCGCTCTTTTAACTTTACGAACTTTCATGGCTTGCTGTTCGATAGACATGTTTTTATGTAAAACACCAATACCTCCTTCTTGCGCCATGGCGATAGCCATTTTAGATTCGGTTACGGTATCCATCGCAGCAGAAACTATAGGAACGTTAATGGTAATATTTCGTGTAAATTTTGTCTGAATGTTGACTTCTCTTGGAAGTACTTCAGAATAAGCTGGAACTAAAAGTACGTCATCGTAAGTAAGACCTTCTCCAACTATTTTATTAAGATGTGCTTGCATAGCAATTATGTATTAATTGCGTGCAAATATACTACATTTTCACAAGCTATTAAATGCTTTTTTTAAATCCTTGCAAGCCATCTAATTCTACAACTTTTTCAAGAACCCTTAAAAACATCTTCTCCAAAAGAATAAAATTCTTTAAGGATGATATTACCTAAACTAAAAGGAAACAAATGCACCTAAATCTTTAAAAAATTGATACCCAACGGCATATAGAAATAATCAAAAATTATTTTTATTTATTCTAAATAAACTTTGGTAATGTTGATTTCTGTTTTAAATTTGCAGAAAAATTCAAGTATTATTTTTAATAAGTCTAAATAAATGAATAATAAGATTCTTTTTTCCGTTTTTATTTTTTTCACCATCACATTTTTAAATGCACAAAATAAAACAGCAGTGCAGGTGTCACAGGACAGTACCGCTCAAACCATACAACTAAAAGAAGTAGTTTTATCAGCCAATACCATTTTGGGAAGTAAATTTCAAGCTAGAAACAGAACGGGCTCTGCCTACTACATCTCACCACAAGAGATAAAAAAGTTTAACTATACAGATATCAACCGTGTATTACGAAGTGTTCCAGGGGTAACGATCTACGAAGAAGACGGTTTTGGTTTGCGACCTAATATAAGTTTAAGAGGTACCTCACCTGAACGCAGTGCTAAAATTTCACTGATGGAAGATGGTGTTTTAATTGCTCCTGCACCTTATAGTGCGCCAGCTGCTTATTATTTTCCATCCGTAGCTCGAATGCATGCCGTAGAAATTTTAAAAGGAAGCAGTCAAGTGCAATACGGACCTTTTACTACTGGTGGTGCAATTAATTTAATTTCTACCCAAATTCCAACTTCGTTCAATGCCAAAGTATCTGCAAATTATGGGAGTTTTAATAGCGGGAGACTGCATGCTGCTATAGGCGATAGCAAAGAAAATTTTGGATATATGGTAGAATATTTGAATTTTAATTCCGACGGATTTAAAAATCTTGATGGCGGCGGAAATACTGGTTTTGATAAAAATGAAGTAGTCGGAAAATTTAGAGTAAACTCCGGAAAAGATGCAAAATTACCCCAATACCTTGAAGTTAAATTTCAATATGCTGATGAAGTTTCTGATGAAACCTACCTAGGGTTAACGGATACCGATTTTGAAAACACCCCATTTCGGCGCTATGCTGGATCACAAAAAGACGAGATGACGGCCGATCATATTCAAATCATGGCTACCCACAGTTTTAATTTTAATGATTATTTCAGCATTGCAACAACGGCATACTACAATGGGTTCAGTAGAAACTGGTATAAACTAGATAAGGTAGGGGTAAACGGAGTTCAAGAAGGCATTTCTTCTATTTTAGAAAGCCCTTCAGAATTTTCAAGCTATTTTGATATTGTTAGTGGTAACACCAATTCGGACGATGATGCAATTTTTGTAAAGGCCAATAACAGAAAATACATTTCAAAAGGAATTCAGACCAAGCTTGATTACCATTGGAATGGAGCAAACACCTACCATGATATTGAAGTAGGTTTGCGTTATCACTATGATGAAGAAGACCGCTACCAATGGATAGATGGGTATAATATGATAGCCGGTGAAATGAATTTAACCTCCTCAGGTACACCTGGAACGGACGCCAATAGGATCAGTAATGCCAATGCTTTTGCTGCTTACACCTTGTATAAACTAAAATATAAAAACCTTACCCTAACACCCGGTGTACGCTATGAAAACATACAATTAGGAAGAACAGATTTTGGAAAAACAGATGTTTCAAGACAAGGAACAAACGTATCTGAACGAGAAAATTCAGTTGAAATTCTAATTCCTGGAATTGGTTTTAATTACAATTTTAATCAGGTTTCATTTTTTGGGGGCATACACAAAGGTTTTTCGCCACCAACGAGTCAAGTTGATGAAAAAGCGGAAGAAAGTACCAATTTTGAATTGGGTTCCCGTTTTCAATTTAATGGTTTTTCCGGTGAGCTCGTTGGTTTTTTTAATGATTATAGTAACCTTTTAGGTAGTGATCTTGCCGCTACAGGCGGAACAGGTAGTTTAGAGCAGTTCAATGCCGGAGAGGTTAATGTAAAAGGAATAGAGTTTCTTCTAAACTATACCTTCCTAAAAAATCATCCTAAATTTCGCTTACCCCTAACATTTGCCTACACTTTTACAGATACGGAATTTTTAAATAGCTTTGGAAGCGATGACGAGCTCTGGGGAGAAGTTTCGGTCGGCGATGAATTACCATACATCACAAAAAATCAGTTTAACACCATGCTTTCGTTAGAGCATGCCAAGTTCGAGCTTAATTTAAGTGGTCGTTTCAACGGAGAGTTCCGTACAAAAGCAGGAACCGGTGCTATCCCTTTAAACGAAAAAGTAGGTAGCAATTTTATTTTAGATTTTTCAGGAAAATACCGCGTTAATGACCATTTGGGCATCACCGGAAACATGATCAACCTTTTGAATGAAACCTATGAAGTTTCTAGAGTGCCTTCTGGGCTTAGACCAGGACATCCTTTTGGTATCTATGCCGGTATAGAATTAAATTTTTAAATGGTACTTAGACCAAATTTCAACTAAAAATTCCTCCTGTAGGGGAATTTTTAGTTAATGGTAGGCAGAAAATAAGTGGGTTGCTTTATTATAGGCCGCCTCAAAAACCATCCAGTTTACATTGGTTTCTGCCTTTGCCGTTGTGAAATAAGACAACATTTTTTCTGTAGGCATATTACCCGTAAGCTCATCTTTTGCCATTGGGCACCCACCAAAACCTTGCACTGCACCATCAAACCTGCGGCAACCTGCCTGGTAAGCTGCATCTACTTTTTCGTGCCATTTTGTAGGGGTTGTGTGCAAATGTGCACCAAATTCTATCTCAGGATATTTTGGAATTAAATTAGAAAACAAATAATGAATATCCTCTGGAGTTGAGTTTCCCACCGTATCGGATAAAGAAAGAATTTCAACACCCATAGCTGCTAATTTCTCCGTCCACTCTCCTACTATTTCTACGTTCCAAGGGTCACCATAAGGATTTCCAAAACCCATGGAAATATAGGTCACAACCTTTTTATTGTTTTGATGCGCAAGGGCTAAAATTTCTTTTAAAATAACCATTGATTCTGCAATAGTTTTATGGGTATTCCGCATCTGAAAATTTTCAGAAATAGAAAAAGGATAGCCTAAATAATCTATTTTTTCCTCTTTTACAGCGTCTTCTGCCCCTCGAATATTAGCTACTATCGCTAACAGTTTACTCTGGGATTTCGACATATCTAACTGAGCCAAAACCTCAGAAGTATCTACCATTTGTGGAATAGCTTTAGCAGACACAAAACTACCTACGTCAATGGTGTCAAAGCCACAACCGACTAAAGACTGAATGTATTTTACTTTTTCATCCGTAGGAATAAAGGCTTTAATACCCTGCATCGCATCTCTTGGACATTCTATTATTTTAACTTTCTCAGGCATTCATTTTTATTCTCGATTTCAAAATTACCATTATTTATTTGAAAGGCCTTAATGAGTTTTAAATAAAAAAACGATAGCTTCACAAAGCTAGATGACCGCTTGTACATATTAAAAATGACCTTCATCTTAAAAGAATAGCAAATAAAAAGCGATGGCAACAAAAACAATAATTTGAAGCCATTTTAGCAGCAACCCAAGCTTACGAGATTCTTTTAAATACCTCCCTAAAAACCCTGACAATACAGCGATAGCTCCAAATATTAAAAACGATACAATAATAAATATAAAACCTAATACATAAAATTGAATAACGGTACTTAAGGCATCACAAAAAAGAAATCCTGGAAAAAAGGCTAGGAAGAAAATGGTTACTTTAGGGTTTAAAACATTCATGATAAAGCCCTGATTAAAAAGTTGTAGCAGACTTTTATCTTCAACACCTTGAGCGTTCAGTTGAATTTCAGAGGGACTTCTAAAAACTTGATATGCTAAAAACAATAAGTACCCTGCCCCAAACAATTTAATGAGTTGAAAAATTGTTTCATTTTCTTTAATTAAAGCCGAGACTCCAAATGCCAATAAGGTGGTATGTATTAAACAACCCGTCATAAGACCTGCCACCGTTGCCAAACCCTTCTTTTTACCATTGACCATACTTTGGGTAAGTACAAAAATATTATCTGGACCTGGTGCTATTGCCAGTGTCGCGGTGGCTAACACAAAAGCGTAAAGAATCTGATAGTTCAATTGAATTAGAGTATTTATACGAGAACCCTAAAGATAGCATAAAGCTGTGGTAAATTATTATCTCTATATTTACTTAATTTTAAAAACTACCTCGAATGACAGTTAAAATTTCCTTACTTTCTTTATTTTTAACCTTAGCCAGCTTTAGCACGTTACAAGCTAAAGCTGAAGTTCTACAGGAAGCAGAAATCATGAAAAATAGAAGTTTATTAAGGCATGTAGTGTTATTTCAATTCAAGGAGGGTACATCTTCCGAAAAAATTAAAGAAATAGAAGCGGCATTTCACGATCTTCCCAGCAAAATTTCTGAGATTTATAGCTACGAATGGGGCTTAAATAACAGTCCTGAAAATTTAAATAAAAATTTTACACACTGTTTTTTCTTAACTTTTCAAAGTGAAGCTGATAGAGCCACATACCTACCGCACCCTGACCATAAAGCTTTTGGAGCTCTCTTAACGCCATTTTTAGAAGACGTGTTAGTGGTTGACTATTGGGCAGAGTAAGGGTTTTTTTTAAGAGTTTGTTCTGTTCAATATTGCTTTGTTGATTTTCTTTACCAAAGAAGGACCTTCGTAAATAAAACCAGTCCATAATTGAATTAAATCTGCGCCTGCATCTAATTTTTCTAGGGCATCTTCTGGAGAGTTTATGCCGCCCACACCGATAATCGGAAATGCTTTATTACTTTTTTCTGATAAAAATCGAATTACTTCGGTACTGCGATCACGCAAAGGAAGACCACTTAACCCACCATTTTCCTCTAATAAAAGCTGATGCGATTTTAAATTTTTTCTGCTAATAGTGGTGTTTGTAGCTATAATTCCGTCAATCTTGGTTGTAGCGACAATAGCAATGATATCTAGCAATTGATGATCTGTTAAATCAGGGGCTATTTTTAATAAAATTGGCTTCTCACGAACTGCCTTTTTGACGGCCAATTTTGTGTTTTGAAGTTTTAATTGATGTAATAAGGCGGTTAATGGCTCCTTATCTTGCAACTCCCTTAAACCAGGAGTGTTTGGAGAACTAACATTAACGACAAAATAATCTACATGGTCGAACAAGGCATCAAAACACAATACATAATCTAAGGTAGCCTTATCATTGGGTGTTACTTTATTTTTGCCAATATTACCCCCAATAAGTACACGATGTTTTTTTTTCAATTCTTCCACAGCTTGAAGTACTCCCAAATTATTAAAACCCATTCGGTTAATAATGGCTTTGTCAGCTTCTAATCTAAAAAGTCTTTTTTTTGGATTACCCTCTTGAGGTTTTGGGGTAAGGGTGCCTATTTCAATAAAGCCAAAGCCAAAATCAGATAATTCATTAAACAACTGTGCATTTTTATCAAAACCAGCAGCTAAACCTACCGGATTTTTAAAGGTGATACCGAATAGCTCGCGCTCCAATTTTTTATCTTCTATAACATAAATGGCTCTAAATAGTTTAGAAAAACCCATTTTCCCAAAAAGACGAATCATCGAAAACGAAAAATGATGTACTTTTTCTGGATCAAATAAAAAAAATATGGGCCGAAGTAAAAACTTGTACATGCTTTTCGAAATTTATGCAAAAATACAAACTAGCTTAAGGAAGTGCGCTAATCTCCTATTTTTTTATCAACAGAAAAGTAAACTTTACTCTTGTAATTTTACAATCGGCGTTCTATTTGCCTTAGTACAGAGTAAAAGGTAGCGTTCGTATTGCTTTTCGTTAAATAAGGAAATCAACTTTTGGTCGTAAGTTATAGTGAGACTGAACATTTGATCTTCGAGATCTTTGTGTTTTTTAGCGAATACCATCAATTCATCAGGATTGCTTTGCGGGTGGTTTTTTATCAGTTCTTGCACTTGCTCTTGCAATACAGCAATCTCTTGATTTAAAATCAATTTAGAAACCTCTAAAGCAACAATCTGATCTTCATTCAATTGAAAAACTTGTTTTATTTGATCTGAATTTTCACTTCCAACATTCAAAATACACATTTGCGCCATGGACATAAACGGGATGAATGAAATGATGAGGAATAAAAGTATAGGTTTAAAATTCATTCTGAGGTTTTTAAAAAATGCAAAACTGAAATATAAACGTAATTTTAGGTGAAAAGTATATTTGTTGCATGGTAAAAAAGTAAAAGGCCACCCTAAAGGTAGCCTTTTACCACATATAAAAATTAAGTTTATTTTAAAGTAAAGTTGATTCTAGCGAATAAAAATCTACCGCCAATACCAAATTGTTGTGCTCTTCTTGACCAATCAAAGCGTCCGTCACTTCTATTACCAAAGGCGGCTTCAGCTCTATCAGGATAAACATCAAGTAAATTATTTGCTCCAATAGTAAAGGTTAAAGCATCTGTGGCCTTATACCCTACCGATAAATCTGTTACAATCTTGGAACTAAAAACTTGCTGGTTGGCAATGGTGGTGGTAGCCTCAGTAACTTCTCCAAAAAATACATTTCTCAAAAAGAATACCATTTTATCAGAAGTTAAACTATTCGATAAATTTACTTTAGTTCTTGGTACTGCTTCTTCTAGGTACACTCTACTATCTTCAGGGAAATAGGTACCCACTAAACCTGCATCTCGCAACACCTGAGAGGCATTAATATTACCTACTTTTCTAGTCTGTGAAAATGTACTTGCTAAATCAGATTTTAAATTCCAGTTAGCACCTAAACTTGCTTTATGAGTAATCACAAGGTCCAATCCTTTCGATTCAGTATCAATAGCATTTGCAAAAAAGGAAGCTGCTGTTGCATTTGCCTGACGCAATAAGTTATCTAATTCAGTTCCAGTACCTGGTCCACTAAATTGCCCTGTGTAAACTACGCGATCATCAATCTTCACAAAATACCCATCAACAGTCACAGTTAAATTAGCATCTGGAATTTTTGCTGTAAACCCTAAACTTACACTACTCGATGTTTCTTCTTTTAGTTCTGGAATTCCTAATAGTTTTGCCGCTCTGCTATCATTGGCAAAGGTGCCCACTTCTTGTGGATCTCCATTTTGATCAAAAATTGTAGACGTAGAATTAAAGTTAATTTGATGTAAAGATGGAGCTCTAAAACCTGTATTTACAGCGCCCCGAATGTTTACATTATCTGTTACTTTATACCTTGAAGCCAGTTTAAAATTAATCGTAGAACCAAAATCGCTATAATCTTCAAAACGCGTGGCAAAACTGACTAAAAATCGATCTGTAAAATCAGCTTCAACATCAAAATATGCACCTACACTACTGCGTCCTCTTGACAAAGCATTTTTAGGGCTAAACCCTGGAAAAACTTGAGACCCCCCTGGTCTTCCCGCTCCAAAGAAATCTTGAGCAGGTGTTTGTGATGCTAAGGTAATTAATTGCCCTGCATTCGTGTATTGACCATAAGAGGCTTCCTCTCCAGCTACAATATCATAATTCTCCACCCTATATTCCGCTCCAAAAGCCACGTTTAACCCAGATAGTGCATCATCAAAAAACTGAGTTATATCTAGATTCGTGGTATTTTGGGCAAAAGAGAACCCACCAGCATCAAAAAAGGTAGGTGATGCATTTTGTAAAGATGCATTTATCGTATTCCCAATAGTGTATAAAAAGGAATTTTTACCATACGTATTACTAAAGTCAACACTCCAATCTCCTATCATTCCTTTAATACCTACCGATAAGGATTTATCTTTAATCGTTGAATTAATTTCAGGTAAAAATCCGTTGATATAAGCAGGAGTATAGGTTCTACTTTGGTTGGGTAGCCTATAAAAACCTGCAGAATTACCTGTTCTTGAACTAATCCCAGCAAAAGAATACAATTCAGTACCATTTTCATCTAAAGGCATGGAGAAATTGGCAAACAAACGACCACCCCTTAAGGCAGACTGCCCTACACGCATATTGTAGTCACTTCGTTCCTGACCTCTAGACGCTAATTCTGCAGCTGTATTGTCAGCACCTAGCAAGGTTCTTAAATCGGCTTGACTTGTTGCACCATTTCGATTTATTCCGGCTAGATCCGTATATTGTATTACATCTGCCATATCACCATCTAATAATTGAGAAATATCATACCCATCGGCATTAGCGACACGCTCAACAGTGTTATACAAATTAAAAATACTTCCCTCCCACTCCTTCATTCTACTATAATCTTGACGCACATCAAAATCACCTGAGAAATTTATAAAACCTCCATTATCACCAATGGGCAGTCCATAACTTGCAGCGACGTTTGTTGTAGCACCATCAACACCTCCCGTTTGGTCGTTTGCATTTTCTGTGAAATTGGCACCTGTGGTTACGGTAGTTGATAATTCGTTAACACTAGTGTTTAATATAATGTTTATAACCCCTGCAATGGCATCTGAACCGTACTGAGCGGCAGCACCGTCTCTTAATACTTCAACACGCTGAATTGCTGCAGCTGGTATGGCATTTAAATCGGTACCTACACTACCTCTGCCAAAAGTTCCGTTTACATTTATCAATGACGACGTATGCCTTCTTTTTCCATTAATTAAGACCAATACTTGATCTGGCCCTAAACCTCTTAATGAGGCTGGATCAATGTGATCTGTACCATCAGAAATTGTTTGAGTATTAGAAGTAAATGAAGGTGCCACATAGTTAAGTATTTGGTTTAAATTTACCTGTGGTGCCACACTATTTAATTCTTTCATGTCGATAACATCAACAGGTACGGTGCTTTCTGTAGCCGTTCTGTTTGGGTTACGAGACCCTACAATAATAACCTCGGATAAAGCTAAACCAGAGGAAAGTCTAATGGTCATATTACTATTGTTGACCGTAATATTTTTACTTTCAAAACCAATATAAGAAACCACCAAAACATCACCAATAGCGGCATCTATACTGAAATTACCATCAAAATCAGTAGTAGCACCAATTGTTGTTCCTCTTTTTACAATAGAAGCACCAGGTAACGGATTACCATCTTCATCTACAACCTTTCCTGAAATTTGTTGTTGTGTTTTAATCGCTATTTCAAGTAATTTTGGTGCTGCTGTCGTAAGAGACCTTATTTTTTTTAAAGGCAAACGTTCGTTTTTTTTGTGATACACCACGTAATAACTATTGCCCAAATACTCGAAATCAAAACCTGTTTTTTCTTCAAGTTTATTTAAAATTGCATCTAATTGAGCATATTGGTACTCTGACGGATTTAACGTAGAGCGCGTTAATAAATTCGCATTGTACGTAAAAAACACTTTGTGTTTATCCCCAATTTCTTTCAGAAAATCAGACAAATACACTGTTTTTGTCTCCGTAGCTAAAGCGATGCTGTTTGCAGCACTACTCTGCAGCATTCCTATACATAAAAACAGGAATAACGTTGTTTTTAAAATTTGTTTTTTCATTATAGTTTTTGTTTTAGTTATTATTCATTAGTTAATGATTAGTTTATCAGCTGTTATTTTAATATCAACCCCAACAGACTTTTGAATTGCTGATAGACAAATGGCTAAATTTTCATTAGGGATTCCTCCAGAGATAAGTAATGATTTTGATTCCGTGTTTTTGAACTCAGAAGGTAAACCATAGGTGTTTTCTATATATTTCATTACCTCTATAAGTGGCATATTATTGAAGATATAGGTGTCGTTTTTCCATGTGGCGTATTTTAAAGATGTATTAATTTTATCATGAGTCATTTGTTTTTCAGAAAAAGAAACTAATTCACCGGGAACCATTTTTTTGTTCTCTCCATTTTTAAAGACCAATTCAATAGCCCCTTCATCTAACAAAACATCCGTTTTTTTACCTCTAGCCCTTACATTAAAATGCGTTCCGTAAACTTCAACTTTTAAATTTTTGGTTTGTACCCAAAATTTAGCTTTAGTAGCGGCTATCGGCTTTACCTTAAAATAAGCTTCACCTTCTAAATAAACAGCCCTCGGGGAATCTTTTTCATAATGTATTTCAGAATTGCCGTTCAGAATAACAGAGGTACCATCGGCTAATTTCAAATCTAAGGTTTCTCCAAAACCAGTTTTATATACTACCCGATTATCCCTAAAAAAAAAAATAGTTAAAAATAATATCCCAACTGCTGCAATAGAAGCTAGTGAAAATTGTAATTTTTTGATCCTAGCTTTATCCTTATAAATTTTAAAATTTGAATTTTTGACTGGATGAATTTTGCCTAATACTATACTCAACCTTTCATTAACATAGTCTTCATAGATAAGGTCTCTATTAAAAGAAATTCCCAATAAAATTGATTTAGCCATGTATACCAGTTTTAGTTTATCAGGATTATTTTTCACCCAAGCATCCCAAAAAACAATATCGTTTTTATTTATCTTATATACCCAATTCTTAAAAGATGAGTCATCTAAAAGCTTTTCTAAAAAAATATCGTTTTCCTCTTTCATAACCAGTTCACAAGCCAAAAAAATAGCGCTCTATTTATAAAGAGAAGATAGTATTTGTTTTATACCCTACTTTTTTAAGAAAATTTTAAGTTTTTTTTAAAATAGCACGGATGGTCTCGTCTTCAACATTGGCTCTAAGGTTTATAAAAGCCTTTTGAAGCATGTTTAAAACACTTTGGTAACTAATTTGCATCACCTCAGCAATCTCAGTTGTTTTTAAGTCGCTATAATATTTTAAGTAAACTACTTCTTTTTGGCGGGTAGAAAGTTTGTTAAGTAATAAAGAAAGTGTATGTTTTTGAATCGAAGTAAATTCTCTTTGAACTGTTAATTCTTCCTCAGAAAACTGGAATTTTTTAATCCTTTCATATGGGTTTTCAAGCGAAATAACTTTTCTTTTCTCTTTCAGTCTCTTAAAAATTGCCCTTCTAAAGGATATAAATAAATAAGATTTTATATGATTCACTTCCCCTAAACTTTCTCGATGTTCGTAGAGATATATGAAAAAATCTTGTAAACAATCTTCGGTAAAATCAATGTCATTAGAGATTTTTAAACCATAATTATGCAACAAGGGATAATATTCTTTAAATATCAAAGAAAAGATATTCAAATCGCCTTGTACAAACAAAAACCATGTTGATTTTTCCGGCGAAATATTCATTTATTTAAGTTTGAGGTCCACTCAAATATACCTTTTTTTTTAACAAAAACCTATAACTAGTTGATTATCAATTATAATGTTATCGTTCAGTAAAGAAACATAATCGATGAATTTAGCCTTTATAAAATAGCCAAATTGTATTTTTATAAAAAAATAAGAATGCAACACATCATAGACCGATTTTTAAGCTACGTAACTATAGATACCCAAAGCGATGCAAACTCAAAAACGACACCTAGCACCCATAAACAATGGGATTTAGCACATGCCTTAGTAAGGGAGTTAGAAGCAATTGGCATGCACGATGTGACCATCGACGAGAACGCCTATATCATGGCGACATTGCCCAGTACTACCTATAAAAATGTACCTACTATTGGTTTTATATCTCATTTTGATACCTCTCCAGACTTTTCGGGCGCCAACGTTAAGCCTCAAATTATTACAAATTACGATGGAAAAGATATCGTGTTGAACAAAGATGAAAACATAATTTTATCCCCTGATTATTTTGAAGATTTATTGTTATATAAAGGTCAAACAATAATTACAACAGACGGTACAAGCCTTTTAGGCGCAGATGACAAGGCTGGGATTACTGAAATTATTACGGCCATGGAGTATTTAATACAGCATCCCGAAATAAAACATGGGCCCATCAGGGTAGGTTTTACACCTGATGAAGAAATAGGGAGAGGAGCCCACAAATTTGATGTTGAAAAATTTGGTGTATCGTGGGCTTACACTATGGATGGCAGCCAAATAGGGGAATTAGAATACGAAAATTTTAACGCCGCAAGCGCAGAAATAACCATAAAGGGCAAAAGTGTACACCCTGGCTATGCAAAAAATAAAATGATGAATGCCATTACACTTGCCCATGAATTTATAGCCTTATTACCAAAAGATGAAGTCCCCGAAAAAACATCAGAAAGAGAGGGTTTTTTTCATGTACATCATTTTTCAGGGTCCATTGAAAATTCCAAAATAAAACTCATCATAAGAGATCACGATCAGGAAAAGTTTAAACAACGTAAGGCCCTTTTACAAACCATCACCACTCATTTAAATCGAGCTCATGGTGGGGCTATTGATACCCTCATAGAAGATCAATATTTTAATATGCGTGAAAAAATAGAACCAGTTTTTCATATCGTAGAAATAGCCAAAGAAGCCATGGAACTATTAAATATTACCCCTATTATAAAACCTATTCGTGGCGGAACCGATGGTTCTCAACTTAGCTTTATGGGGCTACCTTGCCCTAATATTTTTGCTGGTGGTCATAATTTTCACGGAAAATATGAATATGTTCCAGTAGAAAGTATGCAAAGCGCTATCGCTGTAATTATCAAAATTTGTGAGCTTACCGCTCAAAAAGCCTAGATACTAGCCCATAAAAAAGCACCTAATTAGGTGCTTTTTTTATTTAAAATAATACATCACTGTTACTTTTTTTCAATAACTGCTGGTGCATTTAATTTTGAACTCATTTCCATAGAAAGCGCTGAGCGCTCATATTTTAATTTTCCTGCCATTGTTTCAATGATACAAGAGTCATCTTTATCGCTTAGCTCAACAATTTTTCCGTGTAAGCCACTTTTAGTTACAACTTTGTCTCCCTTTTTTAATTCCGCACTAAACTTTTTCTCCTGTTTTTGGCGCTTTCGTTGGGGTGCCAACATAAAGAAATAAAAAACTATAAAAATGGCTATTAAAGGTAAAAATGGATATTTTTCTAACATTATTTTTTATTAAGATTGTTTTAATGGACCTGTAGGCATTGCATTCGCAGGTGTTACAAATGCTTTGATCATAAGTTGCTCCGTACCTTTTGCCGTGTTCGCTGTAACAGTAACAATTTTAGAAACAGCATTGGCGCCTGCTCCGTTGAATTTTACTAACAACTCTCCTGATTCACCTGGGGATATTGGCTCTTTTGGCACTTCAGGAACCGTACAACCACAAGTACTTGTCGCAGAGGTAATTACCAAAGGTGCATTACCTGTATTGGTGAATTTGAATAAGGTTTCTTGTGCTTGATTCGCTTCAATAGTTCCAAAATCGTGTTCAGTTTTATCAAAACTCATCACAGGAATTTTCTTCGCATCAGCATCTCTTTGCTCGGCGACTTGAACGTTTGAATTAATAATTTTACTAGTAGCATCTTCTTTACAGGATACTAATGCAACAATTAATAAAAGATTTAAGGTGATTACTATTTTTTTCATAAACGTTTAAAGTTTTATAATTTCCGACAAAAATAAACAATATTTACAATAAGCCTCTTCCTAATTTATTAAGTTTTCCTTCTTTTTGATACTCTTTAACTAGTTTATCTAAAATTCCATTAATAAACGTGCTACTTTTTGGGGTACTATATTCTTTTGCTAGTTCCAAATATTCATTCATAGTGACACGCTCTGGAATTGACGGGAAATGCAATAATTCCGTAATGGCCATTTTTAATAGGATGGCATCAATATCTGCAATTCTGTCCTTATCCCAATTAGGCGTTTTCACTTCAATTTCTTTCACTAATGCTTCATTATTGAGTAACGTTTTCGTCAATAATTTGTTAGCAAAAACGATATCATCTTGATCCTTCACTAATTCAGGTAAAAAATAAGTTGCTAAGGAATTGGGCTTCACTTTCTTAAATAACTTTAAAATAAAGGTATTTACAAGCGGAATATCATCTACCCAAGTTAGTTTATCGTCCTCAAAATAATCATAGATTTTATCGTTGGGAGCAATGATGTTTTTGTAGAGCTCCACAATTAATTGCTTGTCCTCATCAAAGTTTGAACCTTTTTTGTTCATGTATGCTTTGTAGAAATCACTTTGTATAATCTCCTTATACAAAAGTTTAACATACTCATCATTTAAATACCAATTATCTAGCTTTCTTCGCTCTAGTTCAGCTTTAAAAGGTGCATTGTCGGCAATTAGCTTTAGAAATTGATTATTAATAAATTTTTCCTTGTCCAGATAATTATCAGTTGTGGAACTAAGGTACGTATTAGAAGATAGTTTTACTTGCTCCTTGGCTAAGGCATGTATTTCTTTTACCAAACTGAGCATTAATAAATATAATGCATAGGTGTTTTCTATACTGAACTTCAAAAACTTTTGTTGTTTTTCTAAAGAATCATCATTAGAACGTGTTAATGCGTACACACTTTGCATAACTTTTACTCGCACGTGCCTTCTTGTTAGCATTTTAAAGAACTTATTTTTAGTTAAACTTAAAGGCGCAAAAATAGGATTATATTTTTAAAATCACCTATGCTTTTAGTATATCTTATTTGTATTATTCCGCTTGATTTTAGTACAAACTGTTATCTTTGCCGAATTCTCTGTAAAAAGGATGTTACTACAATTATAAAGTATGAAGGAATTAAAATATATCAATAAATATTTCAAAAAATATGGTATACAATTATTGTTAGGATTATTTATTACCATTATTGCCAGAGTATTTTCATTGGTTACCCCTTCTTATGTAAAAAAATCGATTCAGGTTGTCGAAGATTATGGCAGTGATATCATCGCTAAACCAGAAGCTAAGGACCTTTTATTAGAAAATATTTTAATCATTATTGGAACAGCATTGTTAGCGGCTCTTTTTACCTTTTTAATGCGGCAAACAATTATTAAAGTATCAAGATATATCGAGTACGATTTGAAAAATGAAGTTTTTGATCACTACTTACTTCTAAATCTAAATTTTTACAAAAAAAATAGAACAGGTGATTTAATGAATCGCATTAGTGAAGACGTAAGTGAAGTTCGGAATTATGCTGGCCCTGCTTTAATGTATGGTATAAACACCGTGACACTTTTTGCCTGTATTATACCTATAATGTTTATAAACGCTCCGATTCTAGCCGCATACACCTTAATTCCTTTGCCAATTTTATCTGTTTTAATTTATAAAATAAGTAAGGTTATTCACAAACGCAGTACCGTTGTTCAGCAATTTTTATCGAAATTATCCACCTTTACTCAAGAATCATTTTCAGGTATTTCTGTCATCAAGGCCTATGGCTTAGAGGGCAAAATAAACCAAGAATTAACTGATTTGGCCCATGAGGGCAAAACCAAAAGTATGGATTTGGCTAGGGTAAATGCTTGGTTCTTCCCTTTAATGGTTTTATTAATTGGTATCAGTAATATTTTTGTAATTTATATTGGGGGTAAGCAATACATAAATGGAGAAATAGACTCCATTGGTGTTATTGCAGAATTCGTTATTTACGTCAATATGTTAACCTGGCCTGTAGCCGTTATTGGTTGGTTGACTTCTATAGTACAAAGAGCTGAGGCGTCTCAAAAAAGAATAAACGAGTTTTTAAGTATCGTTCCAAGCATAAAAAATGAGGCACTTGAACCAACGCCAATTCATGGGAAAATTGAGTTTAAAAATGTAAGTTTTACTTATGAAGACACTGAGATAACGGCATTAAAAAATATTTCGTTCGTCATTGAAAAAGGAGAAACTGTCGCTTTTATCGGTAAAACAGGCTCTGGTAAATCAACTATTCTAGATTTAGTGGCTCGTTTATATGATGTTAGCGCTGGAGAAATTTTAATCGACGATGTACCTATTAAAAAACTAAATCTCAACAGCCTCAGGAATGAAATAGGTACGGTACCGCAAGATGCCTTTCTATTTTCGGAGTCGATAAAAAACAATATTAAATTTGGCAAAGAAGAGGCTACTGATGATGAAGTTATAGCCGTAGCAAAACAAGCTGTAGTTCATAAAAATATTATGGACTTTAGCAAACAGTATGAAACTGTACTTGGGGAAAGAGGCATTACGCTAAGTGGAGGACAAAAACAACGGGTTTCTATTGCCAGAGCCTTAATTAAAGATCCAAAAATTTATTTGTTTGATGATTGTCTTTCAGCGGTAGATACAGAGACCGAAGAAAAAATATTAAACAACCTAAAAAATGCTTCTACCCATAGAACTACATTAATTGTAAGTCACAGAGTATCTTCGGCAAAAAATGCAGATAAAATTATTATTTTGAAAGAAGGCGCTTTACTTCAACGAGGATCACATAATACCCTTATGGATGTTGAAGGCTATTATAGAGAATTATATAATGACCAACTACTCGACAAAGAAAACTAAAAAAATGTTGTCAGATTAGCTTTTTTTTTCCACTTTTGATGTGATAGAAAATCAATAACACTATACGATTATAAATATGGCAGATAGAGACGCAATGGATCAAGAGGAAATTTATTCGAAAGTATTGAGAGCTGGGAGGAGAACTTATTTTTTTGATGTTAGAAGTACAAAAGCAGGTGATTACTACTTAACGGTAACCGAAAGCAAAAAATTTACCCATGACGACGGTTCTTTTCATTACAAAAAACATAAAATTTATCTCTATAAAGAAGATTTTTCCGCTTTTAAAGAAAATTTAGATGAAATGATGGAGTACATCATTAACGAAAAAGGGCAAGAAGTAATTTCTGAGCGTCATCAAAAAGATTTTAAAAAAGAAGACGAGGATACCATTATAGAAAACTCCCCTGATAGCTTTACCGATGTAAATTTTGATGATATCTAATATATTTAAATTACCTAGCAACGATTCTTTTCAAAAAGAGTCGTTTTTTATTTTACCGTATCCTAAAACGAAATAATGATGAAAAAAATACTACTCGCGCTCGTTACCCTTATCTGCATTACTGCACAAGCACAAGAAAAAGTAAGTTTAGACTACTACTTACCACAAAACATAAGCTATAACCAAGAGATTCCTAAGCCCTCTGAAATCATCGGACATGAGGTAGGCGAATGGCATGTAACGCATGATAAATTAGTTTTTTATATGCAAGCATTAGCAAAGGCAAGCGATCGCATTAGCCTTGAAGATCGAGGGAAAACCTTTGAAGATCGGCCTTTATTATTACTTACGATTACCGCTCCAAAAAATCATCAAAATATAGCTGCCATTCAACAAAACCATCATGCCATCACCACTAGTGAAGGAAGTAATGCAGATGTTAGTACCATTCCAATCGTTGTATATCAAGGTTTTTCTATTCATGGTAACGAACCAAGTGGGGCAAACGCTGGTTTAGCTTATGCCTATTATTTAGCTGCTGCCGAGGGTCCTGAAATTGAAAAATTACTAGAAGAAACCGTTATTTTAATGGATCCATCGTTTAATCCTGATGGCTTACAACGTTTTGCCTATTGGGCCAACATGCACCGAAGTGATAATTTAAACCCCGATGGAAACGACAGAGAATATCGTGAAGTGTGGCCAGGCGGACGTACCAATCATTATTGGTTCGATATGAATCGAGATTGGCTACCTGTTCAATTACCGGAAAGCAGAGCTCGCATTGAAACTTTTCATAAGTGGATGCCAAATATTTTAACCGATCATCATGAAATGGGGACCAACTCGAGCTTCTTTTTTCAACCAGGAGAACCATCTAGAGTGCATCCACTGACACCAAAAATAAACCAAGAACTTACGGCCGAAATAGGTACGTTCCACACTAAAGCCTTAGATAAAATTGGTTCTTTGTATTATTCTGAAGAAGATTATGATGATTACTATTACGGTAAGGGCTCTACCTTTCCTGATATTAATGGAGGTATAGGAATTTTATTTGAACAAGGGAGTTCTCGCGGTCATATTCAAGAAAGTGACAACGGAATTATAACCTTTCCTTTTACGATTCGCAACCAATTTACAACTGCGGTTTCTACCATTGAAGCGGCGCAAGCGATGCGTGTTAAAATATTAAAATACCAACAGCAGTTTTTTAAAGATGCTGCTAATGAAGCCTTAAAAAGCAAAAATAACGCGATAATTTTTGGAGATCATAAAGATGCTGCCAAAGCTTGGCATTTAGCAGAAATACTAGAGCGTCAAAAAATAAAATTCCACAACTTAGCTAATGATGCCACGATTAATGGTAAAAATTTTAAGAAAGAAAATAGTTATGTAATTCCATTAAACCAAAGAAACCAAAGACTAGTAAAAGCGATGTTCGAAAAAAGAACCACATTTACCGACAGTCTTTTTTATGATATTTCGGCTTGGACATTTCCCCTAGCCTTTGATGTGGATTATGTGGAGGTAAACACTTTGACGAATGCAGGGAGTGAAATTACTAAATTAGCCCCCTTAAAAGGTTCAATTGGCACTAAAGCAAATTACGCTTACTTGTTTGAGTGGCACGAATATTACTCTCCAAAAGCATTAAATGCCATTTTAAATAAAGGCATTCGGGTTAAAGTAGGTAAAACACCTTTTAGTGTAGAAGGTAAGTCATATGACTATGGTACTATTATGATTCCTGTTCAGAATCAAGATTTAAATGCCACTGAGCTACATGCCTTTTTAGCGACGGTAGCACAAGAAAGTGCTATTGAGATTACTTCGGTAGGTACTGGACATACTGTTGGCATTGATTTAGGAAGTAATGAATTTAAAACGATCAAAAAACAAGAAGTAGCCATCTTGGTAGGCAATGGCATAACGTCTTACGATGCTGGAGAAATATGGCATTTATTTGACCAACGTTATGATATAAAGCTTACAAAATTAGATACCGATTACGTTAGCAGAACTGATTTAGATCGGTATACGGCGATTATTATGCCAAACACCTATAGCGGCTTGGATAAATCTGGAACTGAAAGATTAAAAACCTGGGTAAAAAATGGCGGTAATTTAATTGGGTATAGAGGTGCAACGAATTGGTTAGAAAGAAATGAATTTATAAAACTGAAGTTTAAAAATGACACGCTTGTAGCCAAAAATATCAGTTACGAACAAAGAGAAAAATTTTCGGGTGCTCAAGTCACCGGCGGTGCTATTTTTGATACAAAAATCGATAGATCGCATCCCATAAATTTTGGTTATAAAAACAATCATCTTGCCCTATTTCGAAATACTAATATCTTTATAGAGCCCGATAAAAATAGTTATAATAACCCCATTCAATACACCAATAATCCGCTGTTAAGTGGGTATATTTCCGAGGAAAAATTAAAATTACTTAAAAAAAGTGTTCCATTTCAAGTTCAAGGGTCAGGAAGTGGAAATGTTATTATATTTACAGACAATACCAATTTTAGGGCTTTTTGGTACGGTACCAATAAATTATTAATGAATGCTATTTTCTTTGGAGATATGATGTAGTAGTTAAAAAAAAATGACTTGTAAAACAGGAAGCACATACCACATGTGCTTCCTGTTTTTTTTAGCTGAATTTGGTATAGGTCAAATTACCTAAAAACACCGCCAAACATATCATAAGTGCTATATTTATATCCCAAAAAAATAGTCCTAAAATTAAAAGCATTAGGTAATAAAAAGGATACGTAATTACGGAAAAAGCAAATCGCATAGTGCTCAAAAATTCTTGTTCTTTAATTTTTGGCTTGATGAACTTTCTCCAAGCGAACACGATGGGAAAATTAAACAGCACAAAAATAAATTCACTAAAAGCGTCGAACCAACCTTGACTAGTTTTGATCTCCGGAATTTTTGTGCTTTCTGTGATAGGGATTAATCTCTTATTGATATTCTCAGGAACTAAATAATCAGGCCCCAATAGGTCTAATTTTTCAATTATGGCATCGTAGTTCTTTTCGCTTTCAATATGTGTGGTTAATGTTGTTAATTGCTCAAAGACCAGTTTTAAAAAAATATCTTTAGAGCGCACTAGATCCTGACCATTATATACGTCTAGCACCCGAATAGGTTGACCATAAATTACAGCTACCTTATCGGGAAAATTTGCTGCGCTTTTATAATTGACACCAATAGGCACGATATAAATATCTAAATCTGGAAATTTTTCTAAACTAGAGAAAATAATTCTGGTAAAGCCTTTGCTTAGTGGCCGAACCCTTCTTTTTAAACTGTGATTCCCTTCAGGGAATAATACAATGGCTTGGCTCTTAGCTAGGAGTGCTGTGCAAATGGCAAAGGTTTGTTCGTTGTTTTTTAAGGATTTGATTCCATCTCTAATTCTATATATGGGAATCATTTTAAAAAAAGTGAAAATCGATTTTAGTATTTTATTTGTAAAGACACTAGCACGTGTTAAAAAAAACGGACTTCGACCACAAGCCGTAGCAATTAAAATAGTATCTAAAAATGCATTCTGATGGTTCGACAAAAATAGAACTGGTTTATTTCTAGGTACATTTTCAATTCCCTGCACGACTATTTGGCCAAAATAAAGTTGTAATAAACCCTTAACAACTGCTCTAACTATTTTATAAATTAAATCTTTCAAGCTAGCTCCTTTTTATCTTCTATAGTTTTAGAACTCCAAAAAGTAGCCAAGATTAAACCTGATACCAAATGCCAAATGCCCCAAAAAGCAGTAAGTAGTGCCATGCCCCCCAAACCATCAAAAAAAGTAAAAATTAATAACAATCCCAGTCCAGAATTTTGAATTCCCGTTTCAATAGTTATTGTTCTTGTATTTTCTAAGGATAAACCAGAGACTTTTGCAAGGGAAAACCCTGTCGTAAATGCCACTAAATTATGAAGTACAACAATCCAAAAAACGTAAAACACATAATCTAAAAAGATAATTCTATTGGCGTATAGGGCAATGAAAATTAAGACAACAAAAAATACTAGCGATGCAACTTTTAGTATTTTAGCTGCTTTTTTAGCAAGTGTAGGTAAATAATAATTTACCATCATACCTGCCACTAGTGGAATACCGAGCAATAAAAATACAAGTTTAACCATTGCTAATGGTGCAATAGCAACTGTTGTTAAAATTGCAGCCGCCGGCGGGTAAAATGAACTCCAAAATTCTAAGTTTAATGGGGTCATAAATATAGCCAAAAGGGTAGCTACAGCGGTTAAGCAAACAGACAGCGCACTATTGCCCTTGGCCATGTGAGTAATAAAATTAGAAATATTGCCACCAGGGCAAGCCGCTACCATAAACATCCCCAAAGCCACACTGGGCAAAGGATTGATACTAAAAACTAATAAAAAAGTAACCGCAGGCAATACCAGAAATTGGCTTAAAACACCTACAAGAATTGGTTTTGGCTTTTTAAAAAGTTCTTTAAAGTCTGACAGCCTTATGTCTAAAGCTATCCCAAACATCACTAAGGCTAAAGCCATATTTAAAACCCAAAGCGATTCTTCATTAAAATTGATGTGAATGGTATCTATGCTATTTTCTGACAAATGATTAGGCTATTTTAAGTCCGTTAGTTACAGGTAAATTGGGTTGGAGTAAAGTAACTTCTTTACCTTTAACTGCCCCTAAGATAAGACATTCACTCATAAAATTAGCAATTTGTTTCTTAGGGAAATTAATAACTGCGATGACTTGCATTCCCTTCAAATCACTCTCTTTGTACAATGCGGTAATCTGTGCTGATGTTCTTTTTATCCCTATTTCGGAACCAAAATCAATTTCTAATTTATAAGCCGGAGTTTTGGCCTCAGGAAACTCTAGAACGTTCACAATTGTTCCTACTCGAATATCTATCTTCTCAAAATCTGACCCTTGTATGAGTTCCTTCATTTAATCGTATTTGTAAACGTAATTTAAAAATTCTATCCTAAAATTAGCCGAATTTATTCAAAATTCTAATAACTTTAGGGTATATCTTAGAAAATGGCCTTAACACCAAGTAATATGTTGCCTTTAGGCACAACAGCACCCGACTTCAATTTAATAGACACCATAAGTGATCAACGTCTTTTTTTAAACGATGTAAAAGGAGAAAATGGCACGGTAATCCTCTTTATTTGCAACCATTGCCCTTATGTAATTCATGTAAACCCTTTACTGACCAAAATAGCTTTAGAGTATCAAAAAAAAGGCATCTCCTTTGTAGCTATTTCAAGTAATGATATTGAGAATTATCCACAAGATGCACCACAGTTTATGAAACAAGTGGCTAAAAAAGAGCAGTACCCCTTTCCCTATTTATTTGATGAAACCCAAAAAGTTGCTAAAGCTTATGATGCGGCTTGTACTCCAGATATCTACCTTTTTGACAAAAAATTAGCACTGGTGTACCGCGGACAATTAGATGATTCTCGACCAGGAAATAAAAAACCCTTGACTGGAGTTGATTTAAAAAATGCCCTCGACAATCTTTTGAGCAATCGTCCAATATCAAACCTTCAAAAACCCAGTATGGGATGTAATATTAAATGGAAATAAAAAATTATACGTTACAATCACCAAGCCTTACGGTGAATTAAAGCTTGAATATGTGCTAAATGATGACTGCTATGCCAAGCATATTTTGCAATATTCTCAGCTACAGAAATAGGATGATCTGGCTGATCTGGATGTAGGTATGTTTTTTTTAAGTCAGAAGCTGACAGTCCTTTTAATAGATACACTAATTTGCTATGTAACGCTTTTAAATAATCTAATGAAAGTTGAATCGGCGCTGATTTGGCATCAAAAATTTCACTCCATTCTTTTTCGTCATAAGGCTTAATTAGGGGAGAACTTTCAGTTAATGCCCATTTAAACCGCGTATAACTATGATGGTGACTATCCGCTAAATGATGCACTAGTTGGCGGACCGTCCACCCGTTTGGCCGGTATGGTGTATTTAGTTGTTCTTCTGAAAGATCTATCACTAGATCATTTAAACGTTTAGGGAATTCTTCAAGTACCGGTATCCAGTCATCAATTAAGTCATCTGTAATTTTTAAAGGCTTTATATAGGGGCCAATAGGATATTTTAAACTTTCTATCATAGCGATAAAAATAACGAAAAATTTAATAGATTTTTAACGCTTAAACTCTTTATATTCGAATATAATCTACTAGATTTATAGACTATTAATTTTTAAAAAAAAGTATAATGGCAACTATTAGATTAGGAGATATTGCACCAGATTTTACAGTAGATAGCTCTCATGGAATGATCAATTTTTACGATTATTTAGGCGATAGTTGGGGAATTTTATTTTCACATCCAGCAGATTTTACACCTGTTTGTACCACAGAATTAGGTACTGCAGCTAAGTTTAAAGACGAATTTGATCAAAGAAATGTAAAAATGATAGCTTTGAGTGTCGATGGCGCCGCTTCACACGCAGAGTGGATTAAAGATATCAATGAAGTCCAAAATACAATTGTAAATTTTCCGATCATTGCGGATGAAGATCGCAAGGTATCCGATCTGTACGATATGATTCATCCAAATGCAGATAGTACCTTAACAGTGCGCTCCGTATTTATCATTGCTCCTGATAAAACAGTTAAATTGATGCTCACCTACCCTGCATCTACAGGCCGTAATTTTTACGAATTGTTACGTGTCATAGATTCTTTGCAATTAACTGCACATCATAAAGTAGCTACTCCTGCCAACTGGAAAAACGGAGAGAAAGTTGTGGTAAGTCCTGCCATAGCAACCGAAGACGCTGTCAAAATTTTTCCAAAAGGGATTGAAGAAATTAAACCTTACTTGCGTATGACACCAGATCCGTCGTAAATTCATAAAACTATGGTGCCGAAAGCTGATCGCTAATTCATCAGGTTTTTTTTATACCTATACCTAATGAAACTGATTTTTTTTAAGATAAGCTTTAAAAAATCAAAATGTTAAATTAAATTATAGTATATTTGCACATTAATTAATTTTTTTAATATTTTATAATGAATAAAGGAACAGTAAAATTCTTCAATGATTCTAAAGGTTTTGGATTTATCACTGAAGATGGCTCAAGCGAAGATCACTTTGTACACATTTCTGGTTTAATCGACGAAATTCGCGAAGGTGATGTTGTAGAATTTGAATTACAACAAGGTAAAAAAGGATTGAACGCAGTAAATGTAAAAGTACTATAATACATACGTAACAACTTTTTTTTGATTTAGAAGCCCAACACTTATGTTGGGCTTTTTTATTTCAAAATAGTTCCTGACTATTTACTTTCCCGGCAGAACCATTGCTATTGCTACATAACTTGTTTTGGTCAAAATATAGTCTCATCTAAAACGCAACTTTTTTACGTATTTAGCATCTTTTGACTAGTGAACAAGTTCCCCCACAATAATCTTACAAGAGAGTGCTACGAATTCAAATCGTTTTTTTTTGCTTAAGTCTTGAAATGACAGCTAACAACTTAGGAGTTATTTTGTACGCTTAAAGTCATCAAAAGCAAAAATTAAAACAATTTAATAGTAGGGTTTTACGTGTAGTAGATGTTTCATGAGTAGAACAACCTTTTAATCGAACTAATTATGGCTACCTTTTTTAGTATTCTTATGGTTTTAATCTTTGTTAATATGGTCCTTTTACTGGTCAGCGTTAACAGAAGAACTAAAATTAAAAAAGGGCTTCAATAAATTTTGAAACCCCTTTTTAAAACTTTTTAATTTGTTTTGAAATTAACTCACTTTCATTAATTCAACATCGAAAACGAGTATGGCATTTGGCGGTATAACGCCTCCAGCGCCTGCACTACCATATCCTAAGGTAGACGGAATTACAAAACGAGCCTTATCTCCTACTTGCAATAAGCATATCCCTTCATCCCAGCCTTTAATCACTTGCCCTACACCCACTTGAAAATCTATGGGTTCTTTTCTTTTATAGGAAGAATCAAATACGGTTCCATCTATTAAAGCTCCTTGATAGTGAACGGAAACATTCATCCCAGCCACGGCTTTTTTACCATCACCTTTTTGAATTATTTTATAGCGTAACCCACTTGCTGTTTCTTCAAAACCAGCAGCTACTTTATTTAATTCTGACGCTTGCGCTGCTTTTTCTTCTGCTAGTCTTTTTTCTCTTGAGCCTTCAAAAGTTCTAAACGCTTCTACAGCATTCCATTTTTCAGCTTCGGCCCCTACCCTAATAATTTCTATAGTGTCTATTTTATCGCCTTGTTTTATCGCATCCACAATAGCTTGACCCTCTACAACATGACCAAAAACTGTGTGTTTATTATCTAACCAAGGGGTGGCAATGTGTGTAATAAAAAATTGACTTCCGTTCGTTCCAGGACCAGAATTTGCCATTGACAAAACGCCTGGCCCATCATGCTTTAAGTCGACATGAAATTCATCATCAAATTTATAGCCCGGATCACCAGTTCCAGTACCTTGAGGACAACCACCTTGAATCATAAAATCAGGTATCACTCGGTGAAACTTTAATCCATCATAAAATGGTTTTCCTTGTGCTTTGGCCTTGTTTTCAAGATTACCTTCAGCTAAGGCCACAAAATTACCAACAGTACCAGGTGTTTTATCGTGGGTAAGTTTTACTATTATTTCTCCTTTTGAAGTATTGAATTTTGCGTAGATTCCGTCTTTCATTTTTTTTTATTTAATTAAGGGGCAAAGGTACATTTTTGTTTTGGCTTAGAAAATAGTTTGTATTTAAAGAAGTATCAATTCTAGTACAAAACAAAAAGTGCTTCTTGAAGACTTCATTTTTAGCACTCCGCCTAAGTGACCAATAGTTTCCCCTCGGCAAATCATAGATCATAAGGCTGTCTAAAACGTCAATTTTATCCAGTCCCATAAGAACAATGATTATTTTGCTCTTTATGATTGACAGATTTTAAAATTTAAAAAATGCTATTTTAGTTCAAAAATAAGGAGCAAATAAATTAGTTTTCTTTTATGCTGCCATAGGTATCCATTAAATAAATTAAGCTGGTCATGGTAGCTGCTCCTAATTCTAATTCTCTTTTATTTACATGTTCAAAAGTATCACTAGCCGCATGATGGTGGTCAAAATAGCGTTGTGAATCGGGCCTAAGACCTGCCATAACAATTTTATCATTTTTTAAAGGACCTATATCAGCTCCACTGCCACCCTTCGCAAACATATGAATCAAATAAGGTTCAAATAAGGGTTTCCATGATTTAATTTGGTCGAAATTGGCATCAGAACAATCAAAAGTAAATCCCCGGGGCGTAAACCCTCCTGCATCACTTTCTAAAGCAAAAACATGATTTTCATTGTTACTTTTTGCAACCTCAGCGTATTTATTTCCTCCTCGTAGTCCGTTTTCTTCATTCATAAATAATACTACTCTTAAGGTCCGTTTAGGCGTATACCCTATTTTTTTTAATATGTGGAGCACTTCCATACTCTGAACACACCCCGCCCCATCATCATGTGAACCATCTCCTAAATCCCAAGAATCCAGGTGTCCGCCAACTACTATTATTTCATCCGGATACGTACTCCCCTTAATTTCTCCTATGACATTAAATGAGGGAACATCTTCTAATTGCTGACAGTTTTGTTTAAAATAAAAATTTACATCGGGATTAAGACTTATAGAGGCACTAAGTAAATCAGACGCTTTTGTACTAAGAGCCGCGGCAGGAATACGATTTTCAACCGCCATGTCGCCATAACTCATAGCACCGGTATGTGGTAAATCATCAATCCTTAAGCTTAAAGACCGCACAATAACCCCAACAGCTCCATATTTAGCAGCTTCCTCAGCACCAGAATAGCGTTGATCTACACACCCAGAATACGCATCGAAAGTACTTATTTTGGTAGCATCCATGGGCCTATTAAAAAATACAATTTTGCCTTCTAATCGTTGCTTTCCTAAAATTGCAAGTTCGTCGATTCCCTTTACTTCAACAATATTTGCTTTTATCCCTCTAAAAGGTGTACTTACGGATCCTCCCAGTGCGGTAATAGGCATATTGATGGTGACCCCCGGACTTGTTTCTAAATAAGCAAACTCAGGTAAACCTCTTGTCCATTTAGGCACCATAACAGGTTGTAACCACACCCTGTCTAAACCTAATTCTTCGAGTTGCTTTTTTGTGTAATCTACCGCTTGTTGTGCTTGAACCGAACCTGACAAACGACCTCCTATTTGGTTCGATAAATGACTTAACCAATCGTAGGCTTTTCCTTCCGTTAATGCCGCGTCGTAAATAGCTCGTAATTGGGCTTCATCGGTTTTTTGAGAAAAAATAGAGGTACTTATTAAAAATAGGATACAGATTAATTTATTCATTCTTTTCACTTTCTAATTGATTTTTATAATCCTGTAAATTAGCCTTTATTTTATCATTAAGCTCAGGCTCCTTGATATCTTTGTATTTTGTTAATTCTTGCAGTAAAATATCCGCCACAATTAAACGCGCTGCTTTTTTGTTATCTGCTGGCACAACAAACCATGGTGCGTGGGGTTTTGAAGTTTTATTGATGGCATCTTCGTAGCACTCTTGATACCTATCCCATAGTTTACGTTCTTTTAAGTCTCCCGGCGAAAATTTCCAGTTTTTTCTTTTAAGTTCTAGCCGACGCAATAATCGCTGGCGTTGCTCTTCTTTCGATACATTTAAAAAAAATTTAAAAACAATAGTGCCATTGTCAGCTAAATGCTTTTCGAAATTATTAATTTGTTCAAAACGCTTTTGCCAAAAATGGTCGGTAATATCTTTTTTAGTATGAATTCCGGGAATATGTTCTCCTAAAATATACTCGGGGTGTACTCTCGTCACTAAAACATTTTCATAATGGGTACGATTAAAAACACCCACCTTACCTTTTGCAGGTAGAGCGATATAATGCCGCCATAAGTAATCGTGTTTTAATTCTAATTCTGTAGGTACTTTAAAACTATGCACAACAACCCCCCTCGCATTAAAATCTTTAAAAACTTCACGAATTAAACTGTCTTTACCAGCGGTATCCATTCCTTGCAAACACATTAAAACACTGTACTTCCCGTGTGCATATAATACATCTTGAAACTCCCCTAGCGTACGACGAACTTTTTCTAGTTGTTTTTTTAGTTCCCCATCATCAGTATCAAAATTCTCTAAGGTTTTTAAACTTTTTAACTTAACCTGAGTACTCACTTTATAATCGTCTATGTTCAGCGCTATTTTTTTACCCATAATTCTCATCAAGTTTTTACTTTCTAAATATACTCGTAACAGAACAAATTAACTTTAACTTTAACAACAAAAGGTTTAAAAAAGACCTTTATCTTAGAAAAAAGTAAGTTTGTCGAAAAAAATACAATACAAGGAATCCTAATTGTACCTTTCATTCCAATAACATCCCAAATGTTACACCATTAAATAACTTGACCCATGAAAAATACTACTTTTTTACTTGGTATTCTGTTGTTCGTATTTTTATCTTCATTTAAAACTACAGACCGAGCTTGCGAATATGTAGGCTCAAACATTGAGTTTATTGGCTCACAAACTAAAAAAGCACTTTCCGAAACTGATTTTAACAAAACGAAATTTGAAACCTACAAAGCCATTAATGCTATAGAGAAAACAAAAAGTAAGCTTAAAGACTGTGGCTGTAGTTATGCTTCAAAAAATTTAATGGAAGCCTTAGATCATCTTATTAATGCCACAAAAATATCTAAGATAGAGGGTGCTAGAATATTTCTAAACAAAGCACTAGAAAACTCGGAGACCAGTTTAGAGTTATTACAACAACACCATACGCATCAAAGCAAATATCAGCACGATCGACTTTCTTTAAATACAAAATCTCCAGAAGCATCAAAACTCATGGACGATAGAAAACTTAGGCAAACTATTGATACTTCTTTAAAAGCTTTTGAAACCTCTATCCACAATATAGTCACCACGGTGGATTGTGAAGCGGCAAAAAAATATCTTTTAAGAGTTTACAGCAACTGCGAAACCGAATTATTGAAGGAAAAACTTTCTGAAGGCAAAAAATATTACAATTTGCGAACCAAGGCGATTACCTCAGAAGCTCTTAAAAAATTAAATTGCTCCTAGTCAATTTATTTATTGGCAAAAAGTTGAACATCAGAAGCATCAATTTCTGATTTACCTAAAATTATCAAGCGCTCTACGACATTTCGGAGTTCTCTAATATTACCAGTCCAATCGTATTCTTTTAACAAACCAATGGCTTTATCTGAAAATTGTTTTTGCACGCTACCCTGTTCTGAAGCTATTTTTTTGGCAAAATAATCGATCAATAAAGGAATATCTTCTCTTCGATCATTCAGTGCTGGTACTTTTACCAAAATTACCGCTAGTCTATGGTATAAATCTTCTCTAAACCTACCTTCTTCAATTTCTAGTTTTAAATCTTTATTGGTGGCTGCCACGACTCTTACATTCACTTTGATATCTTTATCGGTACCAACTCTTGAGATTTTACTCTCTTGTAAAGCCCTTAAAACTTTTGCCTGAGCAGATAAACTCATATCTCCTATCTCATCTAAAAAAATAGTGCCGTTATTGGCAGCCTCAAATTTTCCAGCTCTATCCCTCACCGCAGAAGTAAATGCGCCTTTCACGTGACCAAATAATTCACTTTCAATTAGTTCTGACGGTATGGCGGCACAATTCACTTCGATAAAAGCTTCATTGTTTCGCATACTTTTTTCATGAATCCAATGTGCTACCAATTCTTTTCCGGTACCATTTGGCCCTGTAATTAATACGCGAGCATCGGTAGGAGCTACTTTTTCTATCATATCTTTTATGATATTAATCGCATCGCTTTCGCCCACCATTTCGTAATTTTTACTAACTTTTTTCTTTAGAATTTTATTCTCAACAAACAACTCCTTTCTATCTAAAGCATTTCTCACCGTTGTTAATAAGCGATTTAAATCGGGCGGTTTTGAAATATAATCAAATGCCCCCAAACGCATCGTATTCACCGCGGTATTTAGATCACCATGTCCAGAAATCATAATAAATGGAATTTCAGGCTTTATTTTTTTACAGGCTTCTAACACTTCAACACCATCCATTTTTGGCATTTTAATATCACAAAGCACTAAATCGTAATCTTCCTTTTTAAGCATTTCAATACCTTGGAGGCCATCTTCGGCTTCTTCTAAGGCATAGGCACTATTTTCTTCTGATAAAATCTTCACTAAAACTCTTCTAATGGCTGCTTCGTCTTCTATTATTAATATCTTTGACATATCTTTTTTTTAAAGTCCTATTCTGAATCCGGTTCTAAAATAGAAACTAGGTTCTTCATTTATGGTGTAACTTACTTTTCGTTCTTCGTTTCGCAATACGGCATCTTGAAATAAGGTGTGCCCAAAATACCCATAAAAAAACATATTCTTATCTAAGGCGAATTGATATCCTAAAGTAACTATTGCCGCCGAAGAGGCTATCGCCGTTGCTGTCATACCATTAGGTACTACGATGTTATTTTGCAGGTTGCTATAATACCCATCTAGAATAAACTCTGTTTGGAACATATGCTTTTCGTCAAGATGATATTTCATACCACTTTTTGGAGCGCCTATGACATAAGACCAGTGGGTATCAAATTTTTTCTCGTAATAAATTATAGGTAAGGGAATTCGTAAAGCTACTGTTCCGTTGTAAGCGATACCCAAAACTAATCGTGTGGGTTTAGCGATATCTTTTTGTTCTTTAAAAGCCCCTATAGTTACATTTAAATTGAGATCCTTATTTTGCAAACCATCGTTTAATGTTGAAGATACCCTTGGGGTCAACACACCAATAAATCGCCACTGCTCATCATAGCGATGTATGTAAGCTAGATTAAGATCCATGACATGAAAGTTCTTAAACAGGTTCTTGTCAAAAGGCAGCACTTGTTGTAGATTATAACTAAATCCATTATACTCGGCGCCAATTAGAATATTGTCCTTTTCACCTACTTTAAAGGGAATATTAGCAACCAACTTCATCCGAGAAAGTTGAGCCTCTGCATTATTTCTAGGCATGGCCATATATTCCAAGCGTAAAATATCTGGGGTCTGTGCTTTCATAAGCATAGAAAAAAAGACAACAACACAAAAAAAGATCCAAGTTTTTTTACTTCTCATCATCTATTTTATCAATTTTACCTGTATTTACATGTTGAAAAGCCTGGTGCTGAAACAGATGCACATCTCTTTGAGGGAATGGAATGGTGATCCCGTTCGCTCTAAAACTATCGTCTAACTTATACCGAATGGCACTTTTTATTCTTGGATCTGAAAAGCTATCATTAATATAAAAATTGACAGAAAACAATAAGGCTGAATCTCCAAAATCCTCAAAAAGCACAAAGGGCTTTGGGCTTTTCAAGATTCCTTTCTGTGAATGTACAGCCTCTTCCAAAAGCTTGGTTACTAAAGTTACATTACTACCATAAGCCACACCAATTTTAACTGTTTCCCTTGTGGTTCTATGGTTTTGTGTATAGTTATAAACCAATTCACTTATAAATTTATGATTGGGTATAATAATAACCTTATCATCTCTAGTGATACACCTTGTTGTTCTTAATTTAATTTCAAAAACCTTACCCACCTTACCGTCTACTTCAATAATGTCGCCTACACTTAATGATTTATCTACAATAATAAAAATACCCCCAATTACATCTTGAAATATTTCTTGTAAGGCTAAACCTAAACCCACAAATAAGGCCGCAGATGCCGTTAGCAATATCGTAATATTAATACCCGCAGCACTCATGGTAAAAACGATCACTATCAGGTAAATAAAGTATCTTAAAAATTTAAAAACACTGATAAATTTGTTTTTATCATCGACTTCCATCTTACGGGTGAAAAGATATCGCAGCCATTTTAAAAGAAAACTAGTGGTCAAAAATGCCACAACCAAAAGTAATATTAAACCAATGGTAATATTAATTTCTTTTTCTCCCTTACCAAATTGTATTCCTAAATCAAGAACATCCTTTATGGTTCCCCAGATGTCATTTTCAATAATTTCTTGTACTTTATCTGTCGTTTCTTGCATGATTATTTAGTACTTTAACCATTTATAAAGTTCTTTATAGGTAGGTTTTTTTCCATACATTAAAATTCCTACTCTATAAATTTTTGCCGCAAACCAAACTATGCCTATAAATGTAATAATTAATAAGATTATAGAAACGATTAATTGCCATATTGGGACACCTCCTTCTCCCAAACCATTTGAAAGCCTCATTAGCATTACAATTGGGGATGTTAAGGGAAATAACGAAAACGCCACGGCAATAGGTCCGTGTGGGTTGTTAAATACTGAAAAGAAACCTACATAAATGGCTAACATTAAAGGTAAAATAACAGGAAAAACAAATTGTTGCGTATCTGTTTCATTATCTACGGCTGCACCAATAGCGGCATAAATAGAACTATAGATAAGGTACCCAAGAAGAAAATAAACCAAGAAAAAGGTTATCAGCATGGCCCAAGGAATTTTATATAATTCAGTCCCTAATGTGAGTATTTTTTCGTTCATTTCAGAAATAGTACCCGCCGATGGCATTCCTGATTCAGCCATTTGATTTGCCGAATTAAAACTAGCAGGGTCAATATCAAAAACTAAAATAACAATGGTTAAAAGTAAGGTGGCCGAAAAAATCCATATCATGAATTGGGTAATTCCTGCAAGTGATGTTCCAATAATTTTGCCCATCATGAGTTGAAAGGGTTTTACCGATGATATAATGACTTCAATAATTCTGCTTGTCTTTTCTTCTATAACGCTGCGCATGACAAACCCCCCATAGATAATAATAAACATCATGATCAAATAACCAAAACCGCCGCCAATAAATGCCCTTATTTCATTAAAGCCTTTTACATTAAGCACTCCTGAAAATGTTGATGTACGCAAGGAAAAGTTGGCATTTATTTCTTCAAAATCTTTTTTAGATACACCTAATTGTTGCAATCTTTTTTGTTCTAATCTAAACGCAAATATTTTTTCAAGTTTATCAATAACCAGACTGCTAGGGGATTCTTTAGTATAAAAAAAGCTGTTAGCCGTTATTTCTTCTAAAGTATTCTCGTTGGGTATGTGTAGTAGTCCATAATATCCTAAGCTAAGGGTAGAATCTATAGCCGATTTTACGGTGATATCTTCAAAATTTACATAGGATGTTGACGCTGTAGTTATAAATTCATTACTAAAATAATCACTTTCATTTAAAACAGCAATAATCGTTTTTTCACTGTCATTTAATTTAGTTAAAAATGCAATTAAAATAACCATAGCCACCATTAAAATAGGGCTCAAAAAAGTCATTATAACGAAAGATTTATTTCTGACTTTGGCTAAATATTCCCTTTTTACAATCAATCCTAATTTATTCATGCGAATTTTTACTTGCTATAGTTCTGATAAAAATTTCATTGGCAGACGGCACTTTCTCTAAAAAATGATTTATGGGAGCAATAGATGCTATTTGTGTTAAAACTTCTTGGGTATTTTGATGGGATAACTGTACATTGAAATTTAATTGGTTGTAGTCTGCATCAAATTTTTCGTTTGCAATAGTAAACTTAGCTCTTAAGGCATCCAGAAGCTGTAAGCCTTTAGGACTTTGCATCCCTACTTCAAAAATATTTTTTTTATAGGCATTTTTAATATCTGATAACTTGCCATCTAGTATTTTTTCAGATTTATGAATTAGAGCAATATATTCACATAATTCTTCAACCGACTCCATTCTATGTGTTGAAAATATGATAGTAGTACCTTTTCTTTTTAATTCTAAAATTTCATCTTTGATCAGGTTGGCGTTGATTGGATCAAAGCCGCTAAAAGGTTCATCAAAAATTAAAAGTTTCGGCTCGTGCAGAACAGTAACAATGAACTGAACTTTTTGTGCCATCCCTTTGGAAAGCTCCTGTACTTTTTTGTGCCACCAATCGCCAATCTCAAATCGATCAAACCAATATTTTAGTTTTATTTTCGCTTCATTTTTTGGCATCCCTTTTAATTGGGCTAGGTACAAGGCTTGTTCACCAACTCTCATGCTTTTATAAAGCCCACGCTCTTCAGGCAAATACCCTATTAAAGAAATATGTTTTTGGTGTAGTGGCTCTCCGTTAAAAAAAACCAATCCTGTGTCGGGATGTGTGATTTGATTGATGATTCGAATCAAGGTAGTTTTCCCTGCACCGTTTGGTCCAAGTAGTCCGTAAATACTATTTTCTGGAATTTCTAAAGAAATTTTATTTAATGCAATATGGTTTCCGTAGCGCTTACTAACTTCTTTAGCTACCAAAATATGGTTCATGAAATGAATTTTACCAAAGATATATAATTAGGTTCGTTTAAACTTTTTCAGGGAACTAAAAAAATTCAACATCGGTGTAAATTAGCGTACTACCTGTAGGATATTTATACTACAAGAAGATTAAGTTCTAAAAAAGTAAGCGTAGAACATCCGCAGTTCTGTTGTTGCACAACTTACTGAAATGATCTTTTAAAACATTTTGAAGCTACAAATTTCTATAAAAACAAAACCCACCCTTAAAAGAATTTAAGGATGGGAAAAAAAATTGCTATGAAAAAGAAAATTAACATTGGTTTCCCAATGTTAATTCAAATATACGTATTTATTTTAAAAATCATAATCAAAATGCAACTAAGAGAACATATCTTTTACTTTTTCGAAGAAAGATTTGTCAGATTTCTCAGGATTAGGCAGGAAATTTTCATTGCTCTGCATTTTTTCAAAGAAATCTTTTTGTTCTTTATTTAAGGTTTTAGGCGTCCAAACATTGACGTGAACTAATAAATCGCCTGCACCATAGCCATTTAAACTTGAAATTCCTTTACCTCGTAAACGTAAAATTTTACCAGATTGAATTCCCGGTTCTAATTTTATACGCACTTTTCCAGTGACAGCATCAATTTCTTTAGAAGTACCCAAAACAGCTTCGGAAATACTTACGTATAAATCATAATGTAAATTGTCACCTTCTCTTTTTAAGGTATCATGTTCTTTGGTTTCTATAGCCACAATTAAATCACCAGGAACTCCGTTTCCAGGAGCATCATTACCCTTTCCGCTCACTTTCAATTGCATCCCGTCTTCTACCCCTCCTGGGATTTTTACTGAAACGGTTTCTTCCTTAACCACTAGCCCTTGTGCATCAGCTTCTGCAGGTCTTTGATGAATAATTTGACCGCTTCCTCCACAAGAACTGCAGGTTGCAGCCGTTTGCATCCTACCTAAAATAGTATTTGTAATTTTAGTAACTTGACCTCTTCCTCCGCAAGTGGCGCAGGTTTTGTACGTAACTCCGTCGGCTTGAACTTTACGTTTTACTTTTATTTTCTTTTCGACACCGTTGGCAACTTCTTCTAAAGTTAAAGAAACCCTTATCTTTAAACTACTTCCTTTAGCTCTACGTTGGCCTCCGCCTCCACCAAAACCACTGAAGCCTCCACCTCCGAAACCACCACCAAAAATATCCCCGAATTGGCTGAAAATGTCGTCCATATTCATACCACCGCCACCTCGGAAACCTCCAGCGCCATCAAAAGCAGCATGCCCGTACTGGTCATAGCGTGCCTTTTTGTTTTCGTCACTTAAAACTTCATAAGCTTCAGCTGCCTTTTTAAACATTTCTTCAGCTTTAGCATCACCAGGATTTTTATCAGGATGATATGCTACCGCTTTTTTGCGATATGCTTTTTTTATCTCCGCAGCTGATGCGCTTTTAGTAATGCCTAATAAGTCGTAATAATCTTCTTTCATGTTTTATTTTTAATTTCCAACAACCACTTTCGGATGGCGAATAACTTTATCTCCAAGCGAATACCCCTTTTCAATAACATCTATAATCTTCCCCTTCATTTTTTTATCAGGAGCAGGAATTTGAGTTATGGCTTCATGAATTTCAGCATCAAAAACATCCCCAGCTTTTACTTCGACCTCGTCTAGACCTTTAGATTTTAGAACTTGTTTAAATTTATTCTGGATTAATTCAACACCTTTAAAAACTTCCTTATTCTCGGACTTTGATAATTCTAGCATGGCTCTGTCAAAGTCGTCAGATACTGGTAATAAGGCCGTAATTATCTCTTGACCGGCAGTTCTGAATAATTCCAAACGTTCCTTTGAAGTTCTTTTCTTATAATTTTCGAATTCGGCAAAAAGTCTTAAGAATTTATCTTTTTCTTTTGCTACTTCCTCTTTTAATTGCTCTTCAATAGAAATCTCCTGTACCTCTTCTTCTTGAGTTTCTTCTTCATGCTGATCAACGTTATCTTGAACTTCTTCTTTCAAGTTATCATCAAGAATATCTTCTAAATCATTTTTATCGCTCATAATTATTTTTCTTCTTTATTCCGCACCTATGTGTTGGCAAAAGTACTGCCAATTATTAAAAAATGTCAAAATGTCATCAAACTTTAAATCAAAGCAGACGCTGAGGGATACTATCACTTAAAATGGAGGCTAAGCACTACTAAAAGTGCACACGAAATGGCAGAAAACTAGTCTTGTTTTCCATATAGTGAAGTTAAGGCATTCCCCACATTTTGATACTCAAAAACAAACCCTTCTTCTAAAATTTTTTTGTTGCTTACTCTTTGGCTATTCAGCAATAAATTTGACATTTCACCAAGAATTAGGTTTAAAACAAAGGCTGGAATGTTAGGGATAATTACCTTTTTAGCCAGTACTTCAGCTACTTTTTTTGTCAGTTTTTCATTGGTAACTGGGTTCGAGGCTACGGCATTATAAACACCGTTTAACTCTTGAGTTACTGCAAAAATAAAAATGCGAGCTAGGTCATTGATATGAATCCATGACTGCCATTGCTGTCCAGAACCAAAGGGAGCTCCTGCATAAAGCTTAATTGGTTTTACCATTTCGGGTAAGGCTCCACCTTTATCTGACATGACCAAACCTATTCTAATTTTAGCCACACTAAAATTAAAACTATGAAAGGTATTTGCTTCCTGTTCCCAATCGGCAACAACTTCTGCCAAAAAACCTTTTACGGGGTAAGCAACATCCTCTTCGTAAAAATTGGTGATAGAATCAGGATATATCCCTGTTGCGGATGCCGAAACAAATGATTTTACAGACGAGCTATCTACTTTTTTTAAACCATTATTCAGGGTTCTCAGTGAATTTACACGACTTGAAAGTATAGTTTTTTTATAGTCAGCCGTCCATCGTTTGGAGATGGTAGCACCCGCTAAATTTATAATAGCGGTTACGTTTTCAAAACATTTTAAATCAATCTCATTTTGGTCTGGATTCCAATAATACCCTTTGAAATTTGGGGTTGACTGAATTTTATTTTTACTGGTGGTCAAATAATGAACATCCATATTATTTCTATGACATTCTTTTACTATTTCCCCGCCAATTAAACCCGTTGCTCCAGTTATTAAAATGCTCATACTTATTTTTGAGTAAAGATATAAGATTTCGTAGAGCTACGCGGCACCTTTAATGTAGCTTTAACACAAGTAGTTGCCTAAGGCCTAGAGTTTTATTCCAAAGCCAAAAACTTAAAGGGTCCATTAAGACTTCATAGGTATTTTTCGAGCTCTTAACATCTCTCTCTTTCCAGGAGGTCCTGGTAATTTTTCAACTAAGAAACCTACACTCTGCATCGCTCTACGAACACTGCCTTTAGCTGCATACGTTACCAAGACGCCGTTATCTTTTAAAGCTTTATACATGATTAAAAAGATCGCTTCAGTCCATAGCTCTGGCTGTACCCTTGCCCCAAATGCATCAAAATAAATAAGATGATAAGCATCAATGTCATTAATAGTTGTAAATTTTTTTTGTTGTTTGGTAAGTATAAAATTCTCAGAAATCTGTTGCTGTTTTTCCCATTCACAGGAATGCATTTTTGCAAATTGATCTTTAAAACTAGGAGCTTTTAGTTGTTCTATATAATTGAGTTGTGCTACTTCTTCTTCACCTACGGGATAAGCCTCAACACCAACATAGTGGATATCTAGTTGACTTTTGTCCGATTCAATTTTGGTGATAATAGCGTTCAAACCAGTACCAAATCCAATTTCTAATATATGTACCCTTTGCTGGTTAAATAATGATAAGCCATGTTTAATAAAAACGTGATAGGCCTCTTGAATGGCTCCGTGAATAGAATGATATTGCTCATTCCACTCGACCAACTGAATGGTAGTAGAACCATCGGAAGTGGTAATGATTTTTCGCTCCAAACTATTGCTTTATCAACACGCCATCAGCATCGAACCTCATGGTCTTTTTAGGTTCAGTTATGGCTGCTATAGCCTCAGCAGATTCACCGCCATCTTCTGCATAATGCCTTTGCTCATCCACAGACATAGCTTCAATAAAAGCTTTTCCGTTTACAATAACTTCTTTTCCATCAATATCTTTAGGCATAAAAAAACCATAGTCCTTAAACTTTACCATAGCTTCCGTACCATCATCTAACTTTAATTTCATCCAACAACCTTTTGATTTACATACTTCTACAACAGTCGCAGAAAATTTTGTAGTTAAGGTATCTGTAACGGCTAGATTTTGATACTTTTTAGTCATTTCTGAAGCAGTCAAGGCATTATTGGCATCAATTTTATCACCAAATGACGCATAATTCATGGCAATTTCCTCCTTTTCTACTACTTCTTGTTCTTTATTCTGACCCTTACAGGCAACAATAAGTGTAAAAAGAACGAATAAAATGTTAATTTTTTTCATATCTAACAGTATTTAAATGATAAGTACAAAGTTGGGCTTTTTTCCCTGAAAAAAGAAGTAGTACTTCGTATATTTTACTAATTTTATTGCGAAATAAATTAAATACAATGGAAACGACCGCTAAAAATCTAATTTCAATAGAAAAAAGCAAAACATCAAAAATAGATCAAGTAGATTTTGACAATCTAGCTTTTGGTAGTGTTTTTACAGATCACATGCTGGTATGTGATTACAAAAATGGCGCCTGGGAGAAACCAAAAATTGTGCCTTATGGCCCTTTAATGCTCAACCCATCAGCTAAAATTTTTCATTATGGGCAGTCGATTTTTGAGGGCATGAAAGCTTATAAAGACGAAGCGAAAGATGTGTATTTATTTAGACCTCTTGACAATCATAAACGTTTTAATATTTCTGCAAAAAGAATGGCTATTCCTGAAATTCCTGAGAATTATTTTATGGATGGCTTAAAAGCCCTATTGCATTTGGAGGAAAAATGGATACCTACGAAAGAAGGGAGCTCCATGTACATACGTCCATTTATGTTTGCTTCAGGCGAAGGATTCCATGCCTCACCCGCCAATGAATACAAGTTTATGATTTGCCTTGCTCCTTCAGGAGCCTATTTCGCTGGGAAGGTTAAAGTTTTAATTGAAGAAACCTATTCGAGATCGGCCAATGGTGGGGTAGGTTATGCAAAGGCAGGAGGTAATTATGCTGGACAATTTTACCCAACGCAATTAGCTATAGAAAAAGGGTACAATCAAGTAATTTGGACTGACGACAACACCCATGAGCATATAGAAGAAGCCGGCGCCATGAATATTTTTGTTCGAATTAATGACACGCTAATTACAGCTCCTACAAGTGATAGAATACTGGACGGTATTACTAGGAAAAGTATTATTGATATTGCCAAAGCTGAAAAGATACCGGTAGAAGTTCGTAAAATCACAGTAAAAGAAGTCGTGGAAGCGGCTCAAAACGGAAGTTTAAAAGAAATGTTTGGTGCAGGTACTGCTGCTGTTATTTCCCCCATAAGTACATTTGGACATAGAGGTACCGATTATGATTTACCGGAATTAGATGCTAGTTATGCATCGCTTCTGAAGAAAAAAATCACCGATATACAATATAATAAAACAGAAGATAATTTTGGGTGGCGCGTTAAAATTTAAATTTTGTGTCATAGAAAACTAGATTTTTAATGTGAACGAGGCACCAAGCCTAAACAAAAAATGGTTGTCGGGATATTGACAACCATTTTTTTATTTTTCAAGGATTTGCTTAATATTCGGACTAAAGTAATTAGGCCCTTTTAGCACCTTCCCATCTTCACGGTAAATAGGTTTTCCATCCGCTCCCAATTTACTCATGTTACTACGCTGAATTTCATTGAAAACTTCTTCAATTTTATATTGCATGCCATGCTCCAGAATTGTTCCGCATAAAATATACAGCATGTCACCTAAAGCATCAGCAACCTCAATCAAGTTATTAGCCTCAGCAGCCTCCAAGTATTCCCTATTTTCTTCGTCCATTAAATTAAAGCGTAAGGTATTGGTGTCGACGCCTAAATTAGCCCTCATGGTTTTTGAAACCCCCATGCCAAAAGTTTCGTGAAATAGCGCTACAGCCTTAAGTTTATTTTTCATATTTTAAGTTAATTAGGTTATTTTTGTATAAAAATATAAAATATGTTCTCTACCGGTCAATTAATTTTTGCCGCCCTTTTTTTTATCACTTTTGTTATAATTATCTTCTTACAATACAAAAAAGATAAAAATTTACATTCCAAAAATTACCAAGGGGTTAAGTGGATTGGCTTAGGCTTCATAATCTTCATCATAAGCTTGTTCGTTATTAAGTTTTTATTAAAAAATTAACTTAATTGTTAGCTATACCACAAAAATCGACATTTACACAACTTTAGCTTTTAATTTGTAAGAAAAGACCTAATTTTGCGTTGTAGTACAACAAAGAACAGGCGTATGGTAACTTTTTTCAGTATATTGTTAGTTTTAATAGGTGTAAATGCTTTTTTATTATTTTTTAGTGTGAATTATAATGCAAAAAAATCTCAAAAAAATGCAGTTCAACTTTCAGACGACGCCACTACTAAGTTATATCCTTTAAATAGTATGGAAACAAAATTTAAAAAAGCTGTTTAGTTTTATACTTTTGAAGTATGAAACAATTAATGCTGGTTTTTTTAGGTGGAGGTTTTGGCAGTGTTTTACGATTTTTTATCAGTAAAAATTTAAACCACTATTTCACTAATTTTTATTTAGGTACTTTTTTAGTCAACATACTTGGCTGCCTCCTCATGGGAATTATATTCGGTGTTTCCCTAAAAAATAACACGCTCACAGCAAACCAAACACTATTGCTTGCCACAGGCTTTTGTGGTGGTTTTACAACGTTCTCCACATTTGCACTTGAGAATCATTCTTTTTTAAAATCCGGCGATATTTTAAACTTCTTCCTATACACCATACTAAGCATTACTATCGGCGTAGCTTCGATTGCCATAGGCTTTTGGACCTCCAAATTTTTATAGCAGTTTTTATATCCATTACTCTCTATACTAGCATTGGTTACGGCTACCTTGTTCCCAGCAGCACCCCTTAATTTTTAAAAAGTAAATTACTAGAACTATGAGACATAGTGCTCATAATTTTGACTTAAACCCCTAGTCCCTTCTAAGTATCTCTAGCATGTTCTATGGGAGCATTATTTCTTCTCGTGCCGTTCTAAGGTAAGTCATAGAAGAGACAACTTACCTTATAAGAGACAAACAGGGTAGCGCATTTGATACATGTTTCACGCTTAAGGATTCATATTCGCTTTTAAACTCGCTTCTAGAATAAACAACAATATTCATTTCTCTATTTTTTTATCAAAAAAAGTTTAAGCGTATTTAAATTCGAATTAATACTATCCTATTTTAAATATACCCATAATTATATAGGGGTCAAATTATTAAATATATAAAAATAAACTACTATACCCTTGATTTGGCAGGGTGTTAATTATTTTAATATAGTTTTACAACTTCAACAAACAAGTCAATTATGAAAAAAATCGAAGCAATTATTCGAAAGTCAAAATTTGATGAGCTAAAAAAGGCACTACATCAAATTGAAGTAAACTTTTTTAGTTACTGGGATGTAACAGGAGTAGGAAACGAAAAACAAGGACATGTGTATCGTGGAATATCATATAGCACTAGTGATATTCAAAGAAGGTATTTAACTATTGTCGTTTCTGACGAATTTCTAGAAAAAACAATACATACGATTCTAGAAGTAGCCAGTACAGGTAATGTAGGAGATGGAAAAATATTTGTCTCAGATGTTATTGAGGCCTACCGAATAAGAACAAAAGAAAGCGGCCAAGCAGGAATTAACTAAAACTATCAACCAAAAAAATTAAACAATTATGGAATCAGGATTATTTACAGCAAACAACGTTTGGATGATGGTTTGTACAGCACTTGTATTTTTTATGCATTTGGGCTTTTCATTTTTAGAAATAGGGCTTACAAGACAAAAAAATACCATTAATATTTTATTTAAAAATGTTTTTATTATTTGCATTGGACTTCTACTGTATTACATCGCAGGATTTAATTTAATGTACCCAGGTGATTTTAATGGGTATTTAGGCTTCGCAGGAATTGGACTAGATCCTGGAGAAAACGGTATGACAGCAGAGTATGCCTCGGGAGGGTATACCTATTGGACCGACTTTTTGTTCCAAGGAATGTTTGCTGCAACGGCAGCAACTATTGTTTCTGGAGCTGTTGCAGAACGGATCAAAATAGGCGGATTTATGATTTTTACCATTTTATATGTCGGATTAATCTATCCCATAGTAGGATCATGGCAGTGGGGTGGTGGATTTTTAACTACACTTGGAGGAGAAAACGGGGGGTTTCATGATTTTGCAGGGTCAACATTAGTTCATTCTGTGGGCGGTTGGGCAGCACTCATTGCGGTTTACTTATTAGGTCCCAGAATTGGAAAATTTGACGAAGAAGGGAAAGCCCAAGCGATTCCAGGCCATAACATCCCACTGGCTGCAGCGGGTGTATTAATCCTCTGGTTAGGATGGTTTGGTTTTAATGGCGGTTCTGTACTTTCTGCGGACCCTGCCGGCACCTCCCTTGTTTTAGTAACCACTTCATTAGCAGCAGCAGCTGGTGGTATTGCATCAGTATTTTTAACTTTTATGTTTTACAAAAACTTAGATTTAACCATGTTCTTAAATGGTATTTTAGGTGGTTTAGTAGGGATAACAGCAGGGGCTGATTTAATGACACCTAGCGAATCACTAATTATTGGTGCCATCGCAGGAGGCATTATCGTATTCGCTGTGGCCCTAATTGATAAATTAAAATTAGACGATCCCGTTGGGGCCATTGCTGTGCATCTGGTTTGTGGCATTTGGGGCACACTAGCTGTTGGATTTTTTGGTGCTAAGGCAGGTGTAGACCAAGTGCTATACCAACTAATTGGCATAGGAGTTATTGGAGCATTTTGCTGTGTAAGTGCCTTTAGTATTTTATTCACCATTAAAAAAGTTTCAGGCATCAGAGTTTCTAAAGAAGAAGAAATAGAAGGTTTAGATCTTCACGAACACGGCATGGACGCCTACCCAGATTTTAGATTAAACCAGCACTAAATTATAAGCAAACGGAGCGTTTTGCAGAACGCTCCGTTCTGTAACCAACTTTCAAACTTTCGTCATTAACAATTAATCACAATCCCTTTTTAAAAAAAAGACTCACTAAATCATTAATTTATGAAAACGATTACACTAACAAAGTACGTAAAAAATGTTCTATGTATAGCAATTTTATGTTTAGGAACAACAGTTTTTGCACAAGAAGAAGTCGAAGAAAAAAAACAGCTATCTATTAGCGGTAGTGTGGATACCTATTTTAAAACAAATTTAAGCTCTACTGATGAAGGGTCACAAGCCCCTGGGACTTCGTTTGCTAATGAAACAGGATTTGCTTTAGGAATGGCAAATTTAATTGCCATCTATGACATGGAAAAAACAGGTGTCGTTGCTGATTTAGTATTTGGCCCAAGAGGTGATGCTGCTGTGGGTTCAGATTTACCATATGTTAATCAGTTATACGCCTATTGGAATGTCTCTGAAAAAACAACCTTAACATTAGGAAGGTTTAATACGTATTTAGGGTACGAAGTAATTTCTCCAGCAGCAAATTTTAACTATAGCACCTCTTATTTGTTCTCTAGCGGTCCTTTCTCACACGTAGGTTTAAAGGCCGATTTTGCATTGTCTGACGATTTTAGCTTAATGTTGGCAGTCATGAATGTGACCGATGAAAACTTTAATGGAACCAGTAATGGTGCCATACCAGGAGCTTATTCTTTAGGAGCGCAATTGGGCTACTCAGGTCAGTTTTTGAATTTTTATTATGACGGTAATGCCAAACTTGGCTTTGAAGTAGATTATACCGGTGGTTTTGATCTATCAGATTCTTTTTTTTTAGGAATTAATGCTGCATATGCTGATAATGATGGGGAAGGCTTTTCCGGAGCAGCTTTATACCCTCAATTAGCAACTACAGATAACTTCACCATAGGATTAAGAGGTGAATATTTCTCCATTCATTCTGATGCCATCCTGGACGAACCAAGCATATTTGCAGTCACTCTTTCAGGCAGTTATACTATAGAAAACTTAACTATTAAGCCAGAATTGCGATTAGATAATGGTTCTGAAGAACTATTTTTTGATAATGATGTAAGCCCAACAAAAAACTTATCGTCATTCTTAATTGCTGCAATTTATTCATTCTAAAAATAACCCTAGTTGAGTTGATATGTATTTACCTGTTTTGTCAAAATAAGGTTGTCTACTTCTGACAACCTTTATTTCTTAAAGGCTTTTACCCCTGCTAAAATAGGAAGGTTTAATGCGTTTACCTCAGGAACTATAGGGCAAGAATATTTTTTATTGTAAGCACAATAAGGATTATAGGCTTTATTAAAATCGATAAAAATTGAATCACCCTCAGGAATTTTCAAGTCTATATAGCGACCACCCGTATAGGTTTGCTTTCCGTTCGTAAGATCAGTAAAGGGAAGAAAAAGATAATCTTTGTACTTTTCTTGCGTAAATAGTAATTGATCTTGATAAATTTCTAATTGATAATCTACATTATATATAGAAAAATGCACAGTGCCGTATTTTAAATATGCTGACTCCGTATTGGTGGTCATGGGCATCAAAAAAGGCATGGGTTCTGGGGTCTTAATTAGTTTTGCCCAAACGCTAAATGTGGTATCCGGTTCAAAAAAATCTAATCCTTCAAAATCTTTACGATGTCGGTCATAAAGTGGCGAAACTTCAGGGTCTTTAAAATCTAAATTCATTTTATTTTGAAACTCAAGGATGGTTGTGAGCGCTTTCGTTTTTCCCTGAATTACAGCAGATTCTTGATGATCATGAAATTTCTTTTTTTCATTACAGCTTAGACTAAACATCAAAAGAATTACCAAAAAAATTTTCATACCCGTACTTTATAACAAAATTACAATATATAATTTTAGTTCGCTTGGATTATGTTTGTACATTCGGCGTAAATTATAAGCTTATGAAATTCATCTCTTTTTCATGTTTCACACTATTGATTTTAAGTGTATTAGCCTGTAATCAAAACAACGAAGCTAGAAACTCCAAAAATGCAGCTTTAAAAATTAAGCCAGATCGTTTTAATGTAGCCTTTTTAATCACCAATGGTACTTACAATACAGAATTAACTGCGTCATTTGATGTTTTTCAAAATTCACAATCCAGTAAAAACATTAAAAGTATGAATGTATTTACGGTTGCCAATACCTTAGACCCCATTACAACATTTGAGGGCCTTAGTATACTTCCAGATTTTGATTACACTAAAAAAAACCTTCCAGAAATTGATATTTTGGTGATTCCGGGTGCCAAGGCGCATACCAACAAAAATTTAGAAGATGTACTTCTGCTAAGTTTTGTTAAAAAAGTTGATGAAAAATCACTTTATATGACCAGCTCTGGTAATGGCGCTTTTGTGCTTGCCCAGGCTAGGCTTTTAGACACTATAGCCTCAACTAGTTTCCCCGATGAAATTGGAGCATATCAAAGGATGTTTCCAAATTTGAACATTAGAAAAAACTCATTTTTTGTTCACGACGGAAAATACATAAGCTCGGCAGGTGGCTCCAAAAGTTTTGATGCCGCACTTTATCTTTGTGAATTGTTATATGGAAAAGAAGTAAGCCAAGATATTGCTAAAGCGCTACTCATAGAATGGGATGTCAATAGAATTCCACATTTTATTGTTCGTCAATAGTGTAACGGGCGTCTTTTAAATATTTTTCGATAATATCATTAAATTCAGGCGCAATTCTTAATAAACCCGTATGTTCAATTTCATAAAGGGCTTTGGTATCCGTAAAGCCTACCTTTAAAAGTTCTTCTAAATAAAACAACGCTGTGCTATAATCTTCATTTTTAGAGCTAAGGGAAATAACGCTCTTGTAGCCTTCAAAATCTTTGGGATTTGTGATGGTTTTTAACATCCCCAATAACACCAAACCTTCTTCATCGGCTTCTTTTTCAGCTTGTAACTGTAAGGTGTTTTTATCCACTAAAAAATTTATAAAGCCTTTAAGCCTATTATTCATCTGAAGTTTAAACCTACTGTCCTTTGAGTTTTGACGCTCCAATTCTTCCATTTGATATTTCCACCAGCCAAGATTATTAAAATTATAACTAGCAATGTCTTCGTACATCGCATAATCATAATCTTCTCTTTTCAATGATTCATTAAAAGCTACAGCTGCTTCAGCCTGTTTCATATTTTTATATGCTCTATCTTTTCGGATATTTTTCTGCATGTTTTTTAAATCAGAAATATCACAAACCCCTCTGTACACCTCTAAAAGTTCTAGGCTTAAATCATGGGCACTTAATAATCGATTTTGGTTGATTAAACCCTGAATGAGCTCGATTTTTTCTTGGTATTTTTCATTGATAAAACTAGAATCAAGGGGTATGCTATTTTTAGCCATGGCCGAGATCGTGAAAATCTCTAAGGAGGTATTTATATAATCGTATACCGTTGGTTGCTCTTGTTGATTATAAACAAAAAGCTGATTGGGATATCGCAAGGCGTTTAAAACTTTTTCGTCCGACTGCATTTCTTTAAGATTATAATCGTTCACATCAACGACACCAATATAATGAAACATTTTTTTTGAATTTAATATATCGGTATTTGCCAAAGATCCATTAATGGATAAAACCCCCTGAATCGTAGGAATAAATACAGGCAAAAGAGAAGCAAATTTTGCGCTATCCGAAAATCCGGCAGTATAAATCTGCCGACCTTCAATAGGCAGCATAGACAAGACTCTATTCATCATTCTACTGGTCACCAGCACATTTTCTTCTATTCTTAAAGAGTCATTTATGTTATTGGGTGCGGCTAAAATATAACCATTTTTTTCTGCCGCTGGCATAAACATTTGCACAGCCTGTTTACCTCGGCCATTGCTATCAAAAACAAATACCACTGGCCATTTTTTGGTTACCTCAAAATTGGTGGGTAAATACAAGGAAAACGATTCTGAAATAGAATCACTAAGTATCACATTTTCTAAAATAGCCCCTTTTTTTAAGGTAAGTGACTGCCCATGAACTACTAAATTAAAACTTACAAACAAAAGGCTGATTACTATTTTCTTTATCATATGCAATAGGCTGGAGAGTTATTTCAAATTTTTTTAATTGTACCTAGAATCTACTTTACCTACTTCAAATTTGTCTTTATTTTGGTAAAATAGTTTCTATGCTAGGCATCAAAAACCTCGCCAATTTTTTCTTTTAAAAATACAAAATTAAGCCTATTTCAAAGTTAAATAAAACAAAATATTTAATTGACTATTTATTTTTCCTGCCTATCGGAGCATCAGAAACAACTTCTGATAATATTATATGCGTTCGTGTTTCTCCATATTGGATTAATTTATCGATAAATTTTTCTAAATGAAATTGATCTTTTAAAACCACTTCCATGATAATATTTTCATTGCCCGTAATACGGTAACAATTAATGACCTCTTCAAAAATTTTTACAGCTTCTAAGAAAGGTTTTAATTTTCCCATAAAAGCTCTTAAGGTAATAATTGCCTTAAGCTGGTATCCTGTCTGGTTATGCGAAACAACAGTTTTGTACCCATTAATAATTCCCAAATCTTCCATCTTTTTTATACGTTCTGCCACGGCAGGCGGAGTTAGGCCTACTTGGCGACCAATAGTAGCAAAAGAGGCTCTCGCATCTTTCTGGAGTAATTCGAGGATACCCCAATTTAATTCATCTATCTTTTGATTCAATAGTAAATAATTTAAAAATATTTTTTTTCAAAGGTAAATTATAAAAATCACTTTATAATATTAAGACAAAAAATTGATTCTGTTCGTAATTTTATAAAAAAATTGCTCAAAATGTCTTCTAGAAATCTAACAACGCTTCCTGTATACCGCAAAGCAATGGATTTGTGCTTTATCAGTAGAGAGATTGTTTCTTATGTAACCAACAATAAAGATTTGTTGTACCTCTACAAATCTAATTCTTTTCGCGACAGTATCGCAGATGCAATTTTGATGGATGCGATTTTAATACCACAAAAAATTGTACTGGCAGAGCGCTCTTCTTGTGACTCAGTTCGGAATTCTACCATTCGTCATATCAACATCATGACGAAAAATATTTTTTCGTATTGCAGGGGTCTTGAAAAGGATGGGTTTAAAGAAAGAGAATACATTCAACTACTAAGAGAGGAGTTAAAAAAATTCAGGAAATCCTATAAAATATGGAAACGTTCTTTGTAAAAATGTTTGCTGTCCTCCCCTAGCCCCTTCCGAAGAAGGGGAGATAGTTTAAGGGAAGAAATCTATTTATTTTTTACTTCCTATTCCTGAGGCTAGTGACCGTATTTACTTTCACTCCTTGATTACATATTTCTTCTGTACTGGCCACCCACTTTAAATAAGGCGTTGGTTATCTGCCCCAAAGAACTCACCTTAGTTACTTCCATTAATTTTTCAAAAATATTATCGTTATGCACCGCAGCTTTCTGCAGCTCAGACAATATATTTTCTGAAGTCTTCTTATGGCGCTCTTTTAGGTTTTCTAGGGTAGAAATTTGGGTTTCCTTTTCTTCTTCTGTTGCTCGAATCACCTCTAGAGGTAAAACCGTAGGTGAACCTTTTGAACTTAAAAAGGTATTCACCCCAATAATCGGGAATTCCCCATTATGCTTTAGAGTTTCATAGTACAAGCTCTCTTCTTGAATTTTAGAACGCTGGTACATGGTTTCCATAGCACCCAAAACGCCGCCACGCTCTGTAATTCTATCAAATTCTAATAAAACAGCTTCTTCTACCAAATCAGTCAATTCTTCTATGATAAAAGAGCCTTGTAAAGGATTTTCATTTTTTGCTAATCCCAATTCTTTATTGATGATTAATTGAATGGCCATGGCCCTGCGAACAGACTCCTCAGTGGGAGTAGTAATCGCTTCGTCATAAGCATTTGTATGTAAAGAGTTACAGTTATCATAAATGGCATACAAGGCCTGTAATGTAGTCCGTATATCATTAAAATCGATTTCCTGTGCATGCAAACTACGACCCGAGGTTTGAATATGATATTTCAACATTTGGGCTCTGGGATCTGCAGCGTATTTTAGTTTTAAAGCTTTACCCCATATTTTTCGAGCCACACGGCCAATTACCGCATATTCTGGATCAATGCCGTTAGAGAAGAAAAAAGATAAATTAGGTCCAAAGGCATTAATGTCCATGCCCCTACTTAAATAATATTCTACATAGGTAAATCCGTTTGACAAGGTAAACGCCAATTGCGTAATTGGGTTAGCACCGGCCTCTGCAATGTGATATCCAGAAATAGAAACAGAATAAAAATTACGTACCTGATTTTGAATAAAATATTCCTGCACATCACCCATCAGTCGCAAAGCAAATTCTGTCGAGAAAATACAGGTATTCTGGGCCTGATCTTCTTTTAAAATATCTGCCTGAACTGTACCTCTTACTTCTTTTAAGGTTTTCTCTTTAATGGAGTTATATACCTGTACGGGTAAGACTTGATCTCCTGTAACACCTAAAAGCAATAAGCCTAAACCATTATTTCCTTCAGGAAGTTTTCCTTGGTACACGGGTCTTTTTTCTTCATTCCCTTTATACAATTCTGTGATTTTAGCTTCAACCGCCTCTTTTAAGTCGTTTTCTAAAATATACTTTTCACAGTTTTGATCTATAGCAGCATTTAAAAAGAAACCTAATAACATGGGTGCTGGGCCGTTGATGGTCATACTTACCGAAGTGGTAGGATGCGACAAATCGAAACCAGAATATAACTTTTTGGCATCATCTAAACAGCAAACAGAAACGCCTGCGTTTCCAATTTTCCCATAAATATCTGGACGTTTATCCGGGTCATTTCCATACAAAGTAACAGAGTCAAAGGCCGTAGAGAGTCGTTTTGCGGGTAAGCCCAAACTTACATAATGAAAACGCCTGTTGGTGCGCTCTGGCCCGCCTTCCCCTGCAAACATCCGCGTAGGATCTTCACCCGTTCTTTTAAACGGGTATAGCCCTGCAGTATAAGGAAACTCGCCAGGTACGTTTTCTTGTAACATCCATTGCAACAAATCGCCCCATGCTTTGTATTTAGGCAAAGCTACTTTCGGAATTTTTGTGTGTGACAAGGATTCGGTATGGGTTTCTAATTGTAGCTCCTTGTCTCGTACTTTAAAGGTGTAGATTGGGCTTTTATAGCGCTGAACAGTTTCTTCCCAATGCACAATAGCTTCCCAATGGTAAGCATCTAAATCGAGCTTTACTCGATCAAATTCTTTGATTAACAAGTCTAAAAAGGATGCAGTATCTCCGAGTGTTTCTACATTTTGTAAGGCCTTTTCATCCAATCCGTTTTTAGTCAAAAAAACTGATTCTGCTTCATTTTGTTTTATATGCAATAAGGATAAAATCGTTTGAAAAATACCATAAAGTCGCTGTGCTACATGTACTTGCTCAGTTACATTTTTATCATAATTTCTATTATTCTCTGCTATTTCAGATAAGTATCTGGTTCTGGCTGGCGGTATTACAAAAGCATGTTCTGTACTTTCATTGAGGAATTCAAAAGTAGAGCTTAAATTTGCATTTGCGATATCCACTAATTTCTGCATTAAAACCCGGTACAATCTATTGGTTCCTGGATCATTAAACTGGCTTGCCATTGTACCGAAAATAGGCAGATCGTCTTGATGAACATCCCAAAGGTTATGATTGCGGATATATTGTTTTTTTACATCACGCAAAGCATCTAAAGAGCCCCTTTTGTCGAATTTATTAATCGCTACCACGTCTGCAAAGTCGAGCATATCAATCTTCTCTAACTGCGTTGCAGCGCCAAATTCGGGTGTCATCACATATAATGACACGTCAGAATGTTGAATAATCTCCGTATCTGATTGCCCTATTCCTGACGTTTCTAAAATAATTAAATCAAAACCAGCTACTTTTAAAACATCTACAGCCTCTTCAACATATTTTGACAAGGCCAAGTTCGACTGTCGCGTGGCCAAGGAACGCATGTACACCCGGTCATTATTTATAGCATTCATTCGAATACGATCTCCTAAAAGAGCTCCTCCTGTTTTTCTCTTTGAGGGATCCACAGAGATTAAACCGATGGTTTTCTTCGGAAAATCAGCTAAAAAACGACGAACCAATTCGTCCACCAAACTCGATTTACCAGAACCACCAGTTCCCGTAATACCTAAAACGGGTACTGCATGCTCACTTTTTAGACCTGAAAAGTGTTTTTTAAAATCCTCATGCCTATTTTCGGCCAATGAAATTAATCGCGCAATGGTGTTGACATCCTTTTGTTTCAAGGCTTCTTCAACAGAGGTGTTTTTAGAAAGTGTCAAGGCTGGCGTTTCAAAATCGCTTTGTTGCACCAAATCGTTAATCATTCCTTGCAAGCCCATGGTTCTGCCATCATCTGGAGAATAAATCCGTGCAATACCATAATCCATCAAGGCTTTTATTTCTTCTGGTAGGATAACGCCACCGCCGCCACCAAAAATTTTAATGTGTGTAGCTCCTCGTTCCTTGAGCAAATCATACATATACCTAAAATATTCATTATGCCCGCCCTGGTATGATGTTAGCGCAATAGCATTCACATCTTCCTGGATGGCACAATCCACCATTTCTTGAACACTGCGGTCATGGCCTAAATGAATAACTTCAACGCCTGTTGATTGAATAATTCGCCTCATGATGTTTATGGCAGAATCATGGCCGTCAAAAAGAGAGGCTGCCGTGACAATTCGAATTTTATTTTTTGGGGTATAGGGTGCAATTTGTTCCATTAGTAAAAAAAGGTATTTTTATGGGTGGCAATTTACGAAAAATGCAAAGATTTTTATAGGTTATTTACAATATTGTAAAAATTTGTATCCCTTGGTTGCTATCGTTTTCAATACCATAATTTTACATCTTAAAACTACATCTTGAAAACAACTATCTTGATTCATTGCCCAGACAAATCTGGAATAATTTGTTCTGTAACTGGCTTTATTCATGCGCAAGGCGGCAATATTATTTATATCGATCAGCACGTAGACAAAGAATCTGACGAACTTTTTATGCGTTTGGAAAGTGAATTTAAAAAAGAAAAGTTTAGCATCAGTGAATTTAAAAAAAAGTTTACTACTGATTTAGCTAAAATATTTCATATGAAATGGAGCCTTCATACGGATAATAAAAAACCAAAAATGGGCTTATTCGTATCCAAGTACAACCATTGTTTATATGATTTATTAAGCAGGTTTAATTCTGGTGAGCTTGCGGTAGAGATTCCTTTTATTGTCAGTAATCATAACGATTTAGCGTATATCGCCGAACAATTTCAGATTCCCTTTTACCACATACCTGTTAGCAAAAACACCAAAGAGGATGCGGAAAATCAACAACTTGCTTTATTGCAAAAATATCAAATAGATTTTATTGTGCTGGCGCGTTACATGCAAATCGTAACGCATAAAATTATCAACGAGTTTCCTCATAAAATCATCAATATTCATCACTCCTTTTTACCCGCTTTTGCCGGTGCAAAACCTTACCATGCGGCTTATAAACGCGGCGTAAAAATTATTGGAGCCACTGGCCATTATGTGACAGAGGCATTAGATGCCGGACCCATTATAGAGCAAGATACCGTTGCTGTATCACACACCCATACCATTGAAGATTTTATTGCCAAAGGCAGAGATTTAGAAAAGATTGTTCTAGCAAGAGCGGTAAATTTACACATTCAAAGAAAAACCATGGTGTATCAGAACAAAACCGTAATATTCTCTTAAGGTTTTAAAATTAACTATAGCTTTGTAAAAAATAATACAATGAAATTTAAAGTATTGGTCATCAGCATTTGTTTTTTCTTTTTAGGTTGCGCAGAACTGCAGCAAGTAGTAAATCAACTTCCTCAAGGTGGTACTATTGGTAATGAACAAATAGCGAGTGGCCTAAGAGAAGCGCTAAATTTTGGCATCGACAAGCAAGTTCAGAAATTGACCCAAGAGGATGGTTTTTTTAAAAACGAACTTGTAAAAATAATACTGCCAGAAGAATTGCAAAAAGTGGACAATGCATTGCGAAAAATTGGCTTAGGAAATTTAGCAGATGAAGGCTTAAAGGTATTAAACAGAGCCGCTGAAGACGCAGTACAAGAAGCTACACCTATTTTTGTAGCTGCTGTAAAGGAAATTACATTTAACGATGCCAAGCAAATATTGTTAGGATCAAATGATGCTGCGACCAGCTACTTAAAATCATCAACGGAATCGAAACTGTACGATTCTTTTAAACCCGTTATTGGCAATTCATTTAGCAAAGTTGGGGCTGACCAAATTTGGAGTAACCTAATTAATAGGTATAACAACATTCCGTTTGTGTCTAAAGTAAATCCTGATTTAACCGAATATGTAACCCAAGAAGCTTTAGATGGGGTCTATACCATGATCGCAATAGAAGAAAAAGAAATAAGAACAAAAGCATCCTCAAGAACTACTACCTTGTTACAAAAAGTTTTTGCCCTACAAGATGAATAGCAATTAATTAAAACTAAAATACTAAAGTAAAAAAAATTGCGTTAGAGTAGTAAGAAGTATTAGGTAACTATTTGCTAATGTTTAGCTAACCTTACAAAACAAGTTTCGTACTACTTTTGACAATAATATTTGAGTTTAGTAATTTTTTGAGTTAGTTAGTCTAAAACCGGTGGGAGCACCGGTTTTTTTATTTTTAGTTCATTGCGAATATTTGTTTTTACAATTAATTTATTCCCAATCACCTATTTCTTGAATGCTTTTTTTGTGAAACTTGCGATTCTCTAATGAATCAAAATGTTTTGTTAAGGATTTCTTGTTTGTTTAACTTTTTTTTAAGACTTTAGCCGTATAAACTCAAAATAAAAAAATGAAAACAAAACTCAATTTATTATTGATTATTTTGGTTACACTTTTAAGTCAGGCCGCTATAAGTCAAAAAAAGACAATCACAGGAAATGTTACTGATGATGCAGGAATGCCATTACCAGGAGTGAATGTTTTGCTAAAAGGAACAACTACTGGAACACAAACAGATTTTGATGGAAATTACAGTATTTCTGCTGCAACAGGGGATGTATTAGTATTTTCATTCTTAGGGCAAAAAACAGTACAAAAAACGGTTGATGCTGCTACTGTTATCAATGTAGTAATGCTAGAAGATGCATCGCAACTCGATGAAATAGTCGTTGTTGGTTATGGTACGCAAAGCAAGCGAAACTTAACTGATAATATTTCAAAATTAACTTCTTCTGATATTTCAGAAGTACCGAATCCAAACCTTCAAAATGCCCTTGTCGCTAAAGCAGCGGGTGTTCAAGTAACGCAAACCAATGGAAAGGTTGAAGGAGGAATAAATATTAGAGTGAGAGGAGCTGCTTCGGTAAGTGGAGGTACACAACCCTTATATGTTTTAGATGGTATTCCTTTAATTGATCCAACAGGTGATATTGGTGCTATTGGAAATGGAGCGCAAACAAATCCATTATTAACCTTAAGTTCCAACGAAATTGAGTCTATCGATATTTTAAAAGATGCCTCTTCGGCTGCTATTTATGGGGCTAGAGGTGCTAATGGTGTGGTATTAATCACGACCAAAAGAGGTAAACAAGGAAAGGCACAATTTTCATTTAACCTTTCTCAAGGTTTTAGTGAACCTACCAATGTTAGAAAGTGGCTAAATACTGAGCAATACATAGAGTTATTCACTGAAGCCGCTATCAATGGGCTGGGTCAAGTAGATGGTATAGATGAAGCTGAAGCTACCTTTGATTTTTTAGCAGGTGATACTGATTGGAGAACAAGAGAAGTAGATACAGATTGGTCAAAAGAGGCCTTTCAAGATGGCTACCAAACAGATGCTGATTTTTCTGTTTCTGGGGCGGATGCTAAAACCTCTTATTTTTTCTCAGGAGCCTATAACAATACTACAGGTATCATTAGAGATAACTCATTAGAAAGAGCAAATGCAAGAACTAATGTAAGTCATCAATTTTCTGATAAGTTTAAAGCAGGAATGAACTTAAGTTTCTCAAGAACGGAAATAGATAGGATTGCTAATGACAATGCTTTTGCTACACCTTTGCAAGCCATTGCACAATCGCCACTATCCCCAGCTAGATTGCCAGATGGGTCTCCTAATCCAGGAACGCTTTACGGAAACTTTTTATTAGATGCTGAAAACGCTTTTTTTAAGACGATTATTAGAAGAACGGTCGGTAAAGTTTTTGGAGAATATACTTTTATGCCAGGACTTAAATTAAATTCTGATTTTTCTTATGACCTTTTTGCTCAGACTGAAGATAATTTTAGAGGATCAAAAGCTCTTTTTCAATCTACAAATGGAGAAGCTTTTGCTTCCGATTTAAATTCCGAAAGCTATACCTATAGTAACTACGCTACTTTCGATAAATCTTTTAATGAAAGGCATAATTTTAATGCTGTAGTAGGTACAGAATTTATCAAATACGATAGAAGAGTTACTAGTGTAACGAGTCAACAGTTTCCATCGGATGATTTATCTACGGTAAGTGGTGGTGCAGAAGTAACCGCTGGTACTGGTGTTCAATTACAAAGCACATTTTTATCCTATTTTGCTAGAGCGACTTACGATTTAGATGGTAAATATTTATTTAAAGCGAGTGTTAGACGCGATGGTTCATCTAGATTCGGTGAAAACCAAAGGTTTGGTACGTTTCCTGCATTCTCCGCAGGTTGGATACTTTCTGATGAAACTTTCCTAGAAGATTTTGAAGCCTTGTCCTTTTTAAAGTTAAGAGGTAGTTGGGGACAATTGGGTAATGCAGATATTGGTGGTGATTATCCATCCTTATTTTTGTTTTCTGGAGTTTCTTATAACCAAAGACCAGGTTTAGCACCTGTTCAACCAGGAAACAACAATTTAACTTGGGAAACTTCAACACAAACAGACATTGGTATTGATTTTGGTTTTTTAAATGGTGCGCTTTCAGGAGAAATAGATTACTACCAAAAAAACACAGAAGATTTATTATTTAGCGTTCCATTAATCCCAAGTTCTGGTGCGGCAAGTATTAATCAAAATATAGGTACTTTAGAAAGTCACGGTTTTGAATTTGTTTTAAATTCAAAAAATATAACTACAGAAGACTTTAGCTGGTCGTCAAATTTCAATATTAGTAATAATATAATTGAATTAGCTTCTTTGCCGAACAACAATGCAGATATTGTAAATGGATTAAATATTAACCGAGTGGGTGAATCTGTTGCAGCATTCTACCTGAGAGAATATGCGGGAGTTGACCCAGATAATGGAGATGCTTTATACTTTTTGAATACTGAAAACCCAGATGGTTCTTTAAACAAAGGAACTACCAATAATGTTAATCAAGCACAAAGAATTGTGGCTGGTAAACCTTTTCCTGAAATTATTGCTGGTTTAACAAACACCCTTTTATACAAAGATTTTGATTTGACCTTTACCTTCCAAGGGGAATGGGGCGCAAGCATATACAACAATGGTGGTCGTTTTCAATCCGTTAATGGTGATTTCTATGATAACCAAAGTTTAGACCAATTAAATAGATGGCAACAACCAGGTGATATTACTAATATTCCTCAAGCACGACTATTTGGAGGTAATGGCTCGGCCCAATCAACTAGGTTTTTGGCTAAAGCTGATTTTGTTAGGTTGAGAAATTTAAGTTTAGGGTACAGCTTACCTTCTCAGGTTATAGAAAAAATGAAAATATCTAAATTGAGAGTTTATGCCACAGCTATAAACCTTTTAACATTTACAAATTACCCTTTTGAAGATCCAGAAGCTAGAAGTGATGTGGAAGGTCAAAACAGCCCAGGGCAGACCTTTTATTCTGCGCCTCCAGCTAAGACTATATCAATAGGTGTTAATGTTAATTTTTAAGATTAGAAATTATGAAATTATATAAAATATTTTTTGTGTTGTTATCAATAGGTTTGCTAACATCATGTGAGAACGAACTAGAAGTTAATCCAACTGATAATATACCTGGAGAATTAGCATTCGGATCAGAAGCAAATATTTCAGGCATACTAGTAGGTGCGTATGAAGAAGCTGGCCAACAAGCAACTTACGGCGGCAGACTTCAACTTATGACAAATTTGTTGGGTGCCACAAACGAGTCTTTTTGGAGAGGTACTTTTATTCAGCCAAGAGAAGCTTTTACAAAACAATTATTAGTAGATAACGCGTTTGTAGATGGTGTATGGTCTAATGCTTATGAAACCATTAACCAAGCTAATTTGGTGATTGATAACATAGCTACTGTAACGAGTAGCGTAGAGGAAAAAAATAGAATAGAAGGAGAAGCAAAATTTTTAAGAGCCCTTAATTATTTTGATTTGGTTCGGAATTTTGGAGCACCTTATGTTTCTGGCCAAGCCAATACTCAAGCAGGGGTTCCCTTGCGATTAACTGGAATTGTGGATTACTCTACTAGATCTGAAATAGCTAGAAGCACGGTTGATCAGGTGTATGCTCAAGTAATCAATGATGCGACTGATGCGTATAATCTTTTACCAGAAAGTAATACATTTTATGCTGATAGGTATGCTGCTCAGGCCTTATTAGCTAGAGTTTATTTTCAACAAGGAAATTATCCTGCTGCCAGAGATGCTGCACATGATGTGCTAGAAAATAGTGGGCATTCTTTGACAGCGACCTACGCAGAAGCATTTAATAACGACGTTGATAGTGACGAGGATATTTTCACCTTTCAAGTTACAAGCCAAACAGGGACGAATCAATTAGTTAATCATTACGCATCAGAACTTGATGGTGGTAGAGGTGGTGATGTTAGGATAGAACAGGCTTACTTAGACCTGTTTACTGATCCTAATGATCAACGCGGGAATTTTACCTATATAAACCCGGCTAATTCAATAAGGCTTACCTTAAAGTATACGAATCAATTTGGAAACTTAATTATTTTTAGAATTGGTGAAATGCATTTAATAAGAGCTGAAAGTAACTTTAGAGCAGGTACTACTTTAGGATTACCCCCTTTAACAGAAATAAACGCTTTACGAAATAGATCAAGTGCAGCTCCTTTACTTCTATTAACTTTAAATTCTTTTGCTTTAGAACGTAAGTTAGAATTAGCTTTTGAACAAGGCTTTATTCTTCATGATGCTAAAAGAACACAGACCTCTATTGGTAGTTTAGCTTGGAATGCAAATGCATTAGTATTTCCAATCCCGCAAACTGAAATGGATACCAACCCATTAATGGTTCAAAACGCAGGGTACACAAATTAAAAAAGAAACTACTTAATATTAAAACGACCAACATTTAGTTGGTCGTTTTTATTTTATTGTCGTGAGGTATTGAATTACTTTATCGTTAAAAACCACTGGCTGTTCCACGTTGACTACATGTCCACAATTTTCTACAATAAAAAGTTGTGAGGTTTTATGTGAAGCTACTATTTTTTCAATAGAAGGTAAAAACAGGTAGTCTTCTCGGCCCATCACGTATAAGGTAGGTATTCTAATGTCTACCATTCTAAAAAAACGAAGTAATGGCGTTATTTCAGAGGTAAGCCTAAACCAGCGAATAAATTCTTTTTGATATAGTTTCTTTGCTTCTCTGACAAAAAGAGATCTTGATTCTTTATGATTCTTATTGGGCATAATCACAAACGCAAAAAACTTATACAACCAAATATAGGGTACCACAGACTTGAAGATGACTCCTAACCGAATGAGCACTTGTGATCGCAGGTTTAGCTTCATAATAGCACCACCCATAATCATACTTTCTACTCTATATGGGTGTTTTTCAGCTAAATTTCTAATTAAAATAGTCCCTAAGGATATTCCCACGAAATGAGATTTCTGAATTTTTTCGTGATTGATAACTTCTAAAATATCATTAGTAATACAATCAAAGGTATATTTATCATTAAAAACATCTTTGAAATGAGCTTTAGAATTGCCGTGACCTCTTAAATCTAAAAGCAACACGTTAAAGTGTTTTCTAAATTCACGAACTTGCTTAAACCAAATAGTTGAACTACCCCCTGCTCCATGAACAAAAGTCACCCATTTATGTGAACTATGATGTATGTGTTTGGTATAGCTTAACAATCGTATTTTTTTGTAAAAGTACTTTATTTTTTTTCATTTTGCGCAAGGTGTAATTTTTAACACAAAATTGTTTCTACATAAGCATATGTGTCGGGGATATCTGCCATTCATCACTATTATCTATCCAAATATACAAAACATCTGATTTTCAGACACCTATAACGATTTGTTAACATCTAAACCTAGGATATGAGCGTATATTTGTAGGTATATTAAATTTAATTCATTATGGAAAAGCAATATTGCAAAGTAGGCACAGTAAAGGCCTTAAATACGGAAGAACAATCGATAGCATTCTTAGAGTATTTGTACCAAAATTTTGTAGATAAGGCTAGCAGTATAAAATATGCCAATACACAACTAGGCGATTTTTTTGAATCAAAAGCAAAAAAATTAGAAAAATTATTAAAGGAAATGTAGCTTAAAACCTTTGGCTTAATTCGATCGCCATGGCGTGCTGTAATTCCTTTGCTTTTTCCCTAGCTGCCTTTGCAAAACTTTCATCTGACGAAACGTAGATGATGCCTCTGGAGGAGTTAACTAAAAGTCCTACTGAGGCGTTCATACCGTATTTGCAGACCTCTTTTAAGCTTCCCCCTTGTGCACCAACACCTGGCACTAGAAGAAAATTTTCAGGTACCATTCGTCGTATTTCTTTCAGAAAAGTAGCTTTCGTTGCCCCGACCACATACATTAAATTATCTGCATTTTTATAGGTTTTTGATGTTTCAATCACCTGCTTATATAATTCTTTACCATCTATTAACTTTGTTTGAAAATCAAAAGCCCCTTCGTTTGAGGTCAAGGCTAAAAGGATGCTATGTTTATCTTTAAAAGCTAAAAAAGGTTCTACTGAATCTTTTCCCATATAGGGTGCGATGGTGACCGCATCAAAGCCTAAATCTTCAAAAAAAGCTTTGGCGTACATTGTTGACGTATTCCCTATATCACCGCGTTTGGCATCAGCAATAGTAAATATGTCTGAATAATTCGTATTTAAATAGGCAATGGTTTTTTCTAAGGCTTTCCAACCCTTAATGCCATAAGCTTCGTAGAAAGCGGTATTGGGTTTGTACGCTACACAGTACTTGTGTGTGGCATCTATAATTGCTTTGTTAAACTCAAATATTGGATCTTCTTTTTTGAGTAGATGTTTCGGAATCTTATTTAGGTCTACATCCAACCCAACACAGAGGAATGATTTTTTTTTATGTATCTGGTCAATTATTTGCTTGGTTGTCATGGTGAAAGGTATTAGGTGTTGAGTTTTGGGTTTAAAAATTATTCACTAAAGGTTTGTCGTTGTTCGTGATTTAACAAATAAAAATTAGAGCTTCTTTTTATAAACTCCTTTATTTCTGCGTCTATAATTTATTTGAATCCTATTTTAAAACAACTTTACAACCAAAACTCAGTACCTTATGTTAAAAAATTTCCGATGCTTCTTTAAGTTTTTCAGTATTTTCCACAAAGCTTAATTCATCAATAATTTTTTGAATATCACCGTTTACAATATTAGGCAAATCGTAAAGGGTAAGTCCAATTCGGTGATCGGTAACCCTTCCTTGTGGGTAATTATAGGTTCTAATTTTTGCAGAACGGTCACCACTACTTACCTGAGAGTTTCGTTTCGCCGCGTCTTCTTCTTGCTTTTTCGCTAATTCTTGATCATACAGTCGTGAACGCAATACTCTAAATGCTTTTTCCTTATTTTTATGTTGCGATTTTTGATCTTGACATTGCGCCACTAAACCTGTTGGTAAATGCGTTAATCGTACCGCAGAATAGGTGGTATTTACTGATTGCCCGCCTGGTCCCGAAGAACAGAAAAAATCGATACGAACATCTTTTGGTTCTATATGAACATCAAAATCTTCTGCTTCTGGCAATACCATTACCGTTGCTGCACTGGTATGAACCCTGCCTTGCGTTTCGGTTTGTGGTACACGTTGTACGCGATGTACACCAGCCTCAAACTTTAAGGTACCATAAACGTTTTCACCGGTAACTTCAAATTGAATTTCTTTATATCCTCCGCTTGTACCTTCACTTAAATCAATAACATTTGTTTTCCAGCCTTTGGCTTCGCAGTATTTCGTGTACATGCGAAATAAGTCCCCTGCAAAAATACTCGCCTCATCACCACCGGTACCAGCCCTAACCTCAACCACAACATTCTTAGAGTCTTCAGGATCCTTTGGAATTAAAAGAACCTTAATTTCTTCTTCTAATTTAGGTATTGCAGTTTTTGCCTCCTCTAACTGCATTTTTGCCATATCGACCATTTCAGGATCACTCCCGTCACTTAATATTTCTTGAGCTTCTTCCATATTATTTGTAAGCTCAATGTATAAACTTCTTTTATCAACCAAGGCTTTCAGATCCTTATATTCCTTAGTTAATTCTACATAACGCTTTTGATCTGAAATGATATCGGGCTGAATAATTAAATCCGCTATTTCATCAAAACGTTGCTTTACTATATTTAACTTATCTAACATGAACTCCCAATATTTTATGCGAATTTACAATAAATTTGTACATTTAAATAAATCCACTAAAATTTGATGTCTTCCATTTTAAAAATAAATACTTACAGATTAACTGTTCGATTTTACCTAACTTTCATTGTTCCAAATATTTTTATTACCACTTTTTTAATCGTTTCAGCTTTTTTACTTCAAATTACAGCTCCTTTGCCTAGAATATTTGCGATAAAAATCATGTTATTTATTATTCTATTTTTGATGTATTTTGAAAAAAAATTAAAAACTAAATTAATTCTCTATGCTAATTTTGGAATTTCTAAGCTTCAGCTTTTTGCCAACTGTTTTATTATAGATTCATTACTAATAATTATTATTTACCATATAACCACGCTGCTTTGATTTTAGAAATTGATAACGTTGAACTTAATTTTGGCCATAAAAAAATTCTAAACGGAGTTTATTTTAGAGCTGAAACTGGAACAGTTACGGGACTTCTTGGTCAAAATGGATGTGGAAAAACTAGTCTATTAGAGATTATTTTCGGCATTTTAAAACCTAAGTATAAAAACATTCGTATTGATACTATTCATCAAAAAAGAGATCTATACAAAACTAATAAAGTTGCCTACTTACCTCAGCATCAATTATTACCAAATAACACTAAAATAAAAACCGCTTTTAAATTATTTAAAGCAAACTGGAGTGATTTTATTTTACGATTTAATTCTTTTGTACGACATAAAAATTCCAGAGTTCATGAAGTCTCTTCTGGTGAATTACGAATCATAGAAACGTATTTAATTTTATGTTCAGGCAAAGAAATAATTTTATTAGATGAACCTTTCTCTTTTATAGCTCCACTTCATATTGAAAAAATTAAAGTTTTAATTGAAGAAAAAAAGCACATCAGTATTTTAATAGTTACTGACCATTTCTATCAGGATATTCTCGATATAAGCAATACCATTTATTTTATAAAAAACAGCTCTAGTAAATTGATACGGTCCCGACAAGATTTAGAAAACGAAGGATATGTAAATACAGAAGCTATTGGTTAGTAAAAAATGGTTGGTAAAAAATATGAATTTATCTAAGTAGCCGTTTTCAAATTTACACTTATGATTTTTAATTTTAAAAAAAGCCTAACGTACAAAGGTAGTTCCTAGGGTAAAAATAAAAGAATCTAAGCCATCACTACGCGCGTAATTACTAAACCGAAAATCAACAGTTTTAAGTCCGAAGCTAAGTAGTTTTGCATTGGTGAAAATGTCTTTGTAACGCAAACCTAATCCGTATTGATGTGCCTGAAAAGCTGATAAATCATAATCTGAGGTATAAAAATTCTGAATAGATAAAGCTGTTTCTTTCTCATTAAAATAATCGGCCGCAGTTTGGCTATAGAACCTATAGGTCGGGTATACCGTAAATGAATTACTTAATTTAATAGGCAGTTCTACACTGGCAGTATGCGCTTGAATTCCCCAAGTATCGGAATAAAAACGATAATAGCTTCGTATGACAAAAGTATCATTCAAAAAATAATTTAAACGACCACCAATAGGAAGTTTAAATCTAGAATCTGGCAAACGTTCTATGTCATCCGCCAGTTGAAAATCTTCAATAAAAAAGTCGTTCGCATCGGCAAAATAAACCCGCTGAAAAGGCGTACTCAATAGTCCGTTTTGTAACACGGCATCTAAGAAAATAGAACCTTGCAATCGTTTACTTAATATTTGAGAAAAACCTAAAGAAACCGAATAGGAATTTCTGTTAACATTATCAAGTTCGGTAAAATTAGGAGTATAAACACCTGGTCCAGAAATTCTATCATCAAAAAAGCCACTTCTCAATTCTATAGGATATTGTGGATTCCACCTATCAAAATATACATTTGCATTAGCCGAAACTTCTGTGTTTTTTTCATGGAATAATTGCGTGTAGCCTCCACCAAAACCTACAGAAGTATAATCATATTCTGAGGAAACATAAGCTTTGGCATTCCAAATACTATTGCGATCATCAGAACTGTGTTGGTAGCTGGGGTTTATATGTACCAACTGATCGGATTGTGAAGCACCAGAAGAAGCAATATATGGACTTACACGATCACGGGGGTTACCATCTAAAGGATTTACATTACTCGAAGAGGCAGAAGAATAGGCCGATATACCAATGTCTAAAGTAAGTATATCATCCTCATTCATCGGCAAACGCACAATTAATGACGAGGTTACATCAGTTAATTCTTCAGACCCCTCACCACCGGTAACTGCAGCGTTACTCCCCTCTTGACCGTAATAACTAAATAGGGCATCAATTTCTGTTGTTTCTAAAACCCTTTTTTTATACGACGTTCCTTGACCATGGGCGTTAAAACCTATAATAAGGAAGCTAATAAACCATGCTATTCTCATTGTATATACATGACAATTAATTACAACCGCAGCCACCGCCCGATTTTCCGCCGTTAGCCCCTGCCGCAGCTTCTCGATAAATTTGAAAATTAGTCTCGAATTGTTCCATGCTTTTAGCCGATAACACCATTTCGTCATCGTTTAAATAAACTTTATCGTACTCTTTTACCACCACACAAGAAGTGGCAGAAAAAGTTAAGAGCACTACGATGAGTATTTTTTTCATTTTATGAATTAGTTTCAAGTTCAAGAGTTCTAGAGCTTTTTGCAAAAGTATTTAAGGTGTAATCCCAAAAAAGTTATTCGTTCATCCTTGATGCTCCTTTGTTTTTCTCTTTTTGGTGTACGCTAGGGTCTATAAAACTCTTATTTCTAAAGTTAGCGTTTTTCATCGAACTTAATTCCTTTACTCTTGTGAATTTTATGATCTGAATCTACAATGATAACTTCTGTACCTTCTAATTGATCGATAAACGCCAAACCTGTTTCCCTACCCATAATAAAGACCGATGTGGCCAAGGCATCACAAAGCTCCGCACTTTTTGAGAAAACCGACACACTATTAATGCCTTTTGAGGGATACCCTGTTCTAGGATCAATGATATGCGAATATTTTTCGCCTTTAAAAACAAGGTACTTTTCATAATTTCCAGAAGTAGCTACAGATGACTCATCAACAGGCAGCCATGAAAAAATCTTTTCACGATCTAAGGGATTTGAAATACCAATAATCCATTTTTCACCTGATGCCTGCCTACCCCAGGTAGTTAAATCGCCCGAAGCATTAATGATGCCCGCAAAAACATTTTTTGAAAGCATTAATGCTTTGGTTTTATCGGCGGCATAGCCTTTGCCTATGGCACCAAAACCAATTTTCATTCCTTTGTTTTCTAAAAAAACGGTCGATTCTTCTTTGTCTAAAACTATATGTTGGTAACCAATTTGTGCAATGGAGTTTTTTATTTCCTCTTCGGAGGGTGGGTACTGCATACTGCCGTCGAATTTCCAAACTTTATCCATAGACGCATAGCTAATATCAAAGGCGCCATCTGTAATCGCTGAAATTTTAAGTGCCCTTTCAATTAACCCAAACAGTTCAGCATTTACTTTGACGGGCTGAATACCTGCATTTTTATTGATCAAGGACGTTTCTGAAGTATCATCCCAAGAAGAAATTAACTTTTCGATTCTCGTGATTTCTGCGCGAGCATCATCAATATGTTTGTTGGCGGCTGCCTCACTCTCGGCCACAATAGTGATGACAAAACGCGAACCCATTAAACGAAGGGTTCTGTCTACCGTGACATACCTTTTCTCCTGTGCGTTACCGAAATTTAAATAAAAAAAAATAAGTAGTACAAGTGATTTTTTCAATCTATAAAAGAATTTAAGATCGAAATATACGCTTTTGGTGTGACTTTTTGATAGCCAGTTTCTCCTAAAATTTCACCTTTTGTATTGAGGACTAGTACAAGTGGAAAATACCCTTTGGCATTGTACTTTTCTGCCAGTGCTTTGTTCTGTTTTTCTAAATTTTCAGAAAGTTTATTCCCCTTTCTTCTTGGAAAATCTGCTTTATATAAGGCGAAGTACTGGGCTGCGTGGTCTTTAAACTCGGTTGATTGCCATACCTCCTTATCTAACTTTATACAAGGTGCACACCAATCAGAGCCCGAAAAAACCAGGACTAAGGTTTTCGAATTTGTTAGGGCATCTTTTTGAGCGTCTTCAAAATTTTTGTGCCAATTTTGACCATAGCAAGCTAACGAACCTACTAATACCAGCCCTAAAATTAAAAATTTCATGTTAAAACATCGTTATTCAAAAATACGCAAGATATTGTTTGGCAAAAGTTCAGTTTGAAAAATTTTTAAGGGATTTGTCGTGACTGAATTTAAAGGTTGCCCTGCTTGATTAAAACGTGATCCGTGAACATCGCATTCAAAAATTCCGCCATTTTCTTCAAAAAAGGCAATATTTGGATTTCCTTCGTGACTGCATATTTTACTGGCAGCCACTAAATTACCTTCTAAGTTTCGTACAACGATAATATCATTCTCTGTAAACTTTGCTTTCGACTTTACAAAAATAAATCCGCCGTTATTTTGAAGATTTGAAGCTGAACTAGCACTTAAATCAACGGTGAAATCGACACCTGTTGGCACGGGTAATAAAGGCTCTTCTCCTCCACCTTTATCTGAGCACCCATGTAAACATGAAAACGTTATAGCAAAAGCAGCTCCAGCACCTAAGGTTTTTAAAAATTCTTTTCTTTCCATAGCATCAATTCTTTATTGAAACAACGCCAAAAAAGATAAAAACGTATATAAAAGAACTATTTAATATTGAAAAACACCTTTATCACTCTTGATGGTTAATTTTTTAGAGCTACTCGCTTCTACCCTTCCAATAATTTGCCCATCAACTCCAAAGCTAGCAGCAATAGCAATTAAATCTTTTGCAATAGCCTCATTGACATAAAACTCTAAACGATGTCCACAGTTGAACACCTGATACATTTCTTTCCAATCGGTACCAGATTGTTCTTGAATTAAGTTGAATAATGGAGGTACATCAAACAAGTTGTCCTTTATAATATGAAGCTTATCTATAAAATGTAGTATTTTGGTTTGTGCCCCACCACTGCAATGTACCATCCCGTGAATATCATTTGATGCATATTTTTCCAAAACTTTTTTTACAATTGGCGCATAGGTTCTCGTTGGCGACAACACTAATTTCCCTGCATCAAGTGGGGCATCTTTAACGGCATCGGTGAGTTGTACAGATCCTGAATACACCAAATCTTCTGGAACTTCTGCATCATAACTTTCAGGATATTTCTCTGCCAAATATTTAGAAAATACATCATGACGCGCGGAGGTCAATCCGTTACTACCCATTCCTCCATTATATTCCTTTTCGTACGTAGCTTGACCAAAAGAGGCCAAACCTACAATAACATCACCGGCTTTAATATTTGCGTTATCGATAACATCTGAGCGTTTTAAACGAGCCGTTACTGTAGAATCTACAATAATGGTCCGCACCAAATCTCCTACATCGGCAGTTTCACCTCCTGTAGCATGAATGCTAATTCCGTATTGTTTAAGGTCATGGATTAATTCTTCGGTACCATTGATGATGGCTGAAAGTACTTCGGCGGGAATTTTATTTTTATTACGTCCGATGGTAGAAGAAAGCATGATATGATCCGTAGCCCCTACGCAAATTAAATCATCAATATTCATAATTAAGGCATCTTGCGCAATACCTTTCCAAACACTTAAATCACCTGTTTCTTTCCAATACATATAAGCAAGCGACGATTTTGTCCCTGCTCCATCGGCATGCATCACCAAGCAAAAATCTTCATCATTCGTTAAATAATCAGGAACTATTTTACAGAAGGCCTGTGGAAATAGCCCTTTATCTATATTTTTTATAGCCTTATGCACGTCTTCCTTTGAAGCGGAAACGCCACGCTGATTGTATCTTTCACTGTTTGATGAACTCATGGTTTACATATTTTGCACAAAAATAACAGAAACATTAAAGAAGCATTGCTATTTCTATGCTTTTTTACTGTTTCCATACAGCAATTCTTTTAATCGTTTTCATCTTGGGCTTATAACATTCGAAAGTTAAATCTTTTTAAAAACTCAAGCTGGCCACAAACACTATATTGGTCTACATCAGCCTTCAACTAAGATCTGCTACTTTTCTACTTTTGAAAAAGTAATTCTCTGTATTTGGTTAAGGGCCAAAGGTCATTGTCCATGATACGCTCTAATTTGTCGCTGTGCATTCTAATTTGATCAAAATAGGGCTTTACATTATCACAATAGGCAAAAGCCTTCTTGTTCATATCTTTAAGTTGATTAGCGCTTTTACGCGCATCTGTCATTTTATCTGTTACCTTTTTAATGGCCTCAATATGCTCCGCAATTTGTTCGATAAGCGACAATTGACCTTCTGATAATTTTTTGTGCGCTGCCCCATAAATATCTTTTAAGCCCATCACATTTTTTATGATTTGATTTTGATATTTGATCGCTGCGGGTATAATATAACTATACACCAATTCATTATACACCCTTCCCTCTATTTGTACTTGAAAAATATAGGTCTCTAATTCTACCTCTTTACGCGCAGCAATTTCAACCTCACTTAAAACCTTCATGCTTTTAAAAAGCGCAATACTATCTTTTGAAGTTAAAATCTGAAGTGCTGTAGGTGTATTTTTATTATTACTTAATTTTCTTCTTGCGGCCTCTTTTTCCCATTCATCGCTGTACCCATCACCGTCAAAACGAATTCTTTTTGAGGTTTTAATGTATTCTCGCAACACATTAAAAACTGCTTCATCTTTCTTTAAGTTTTTTTTGTCGATTAGGGCATCAACCTCTTTTTTAAAATCTTGTAATTGCTTGGCTACAATCGTATTTAAAACCGTCATGGGTTTCGCACAATTTGTTTTTGATCCTACCCCACGCATCTCAAATTTATTCCCTGTAAAAGCAAAAGGCGAGGTGCGGTTACGGTCGGTATTGTCCAATAAAATTTCAGGAATTTTACCAACGACGTTTAGTTTGAGTTCTGTTTTTTCTTCCGGAGATAATTTCCCTTTTGAAACGCCCTCTAATTCATCTAAAACGCTACTTAATTGGGTTCCAATAAATATAGAAAAAATAGCCGGCGGTGCTTCATTAGCACCTAATCTATAATCATTACTTGCTGACGCTATAGAAGCACGTAGTAATTCTTCATAGCTATCTACGGCTTTTATGGTATTGATAAAAAAGGTTAAAAATTGAAGGTTTTTCATGGGTGTTGACCCCGGACTCAACAAATTTACCCCAGTATCTGTAGCTAAAGACCAGTTGTTATGTTTCCCAGAACCGTTGATCCCTTCAAAAGGTTTTTCATGGAACAGCACTTTAAAACTATGCTTATCCGCAATTTTATCCATCACATCCATCAATAATAAATTGTGATCGACGGCTAAATTAGCTTCCTCAAAAACAGGTGCCAGCTCAAACTGATTGGGTGCAACCTCGTTATGACGCGTTTTTACAGGAATACCCAATTTTGTACACTCTTTTTCTAAATCGCTCATAAAACTTAAAACGCGATCCGGAATAACGCCAAAATAATGATCGTCTAGCTGTTGTCCTTTAGCAGCTTGATGACCCACCAAAGTTCTCCCCGTCATGACAAGATCGGGCCTTGAAAAGGCTAAGGCTTTATCGATTAAAAAATATTCTTGTTCCCAGCCTAGGGTAGCATTTACCTTTGAAACATTTTTATCAAAATACCGAGCTACCGCCGTAGCTGCATCATCAACAGCACTTAAAGCTCTTAATAGTGGCGCTTTATTGTCTAAAGCTTCTCCCGTATAAGAAACAAATACCGTTGGAATACACAATGTGGTACCATAAATAAAAGCATTCGAAGTAGGGTCCCATGCGGTATACCCCCTAGCCTCAAACGTATTTCGAATTCCACCACTTGGGAAACTAGAGGCGTCAGGCTCTTGCTGCACTAACTGACTACCTCCAAATTTTTCAAGAGGTTTGCCATCTAATAAATCAAAAAAAGCATCATGCTTTTCAGCTGTTGCTCCAGTTAAGGGTTGAAACCAATGCGTATAATGCGTGGCTCCCATAGTGATAGCCCAAGTTTTGATGGATTCCGCTACTTGGTCTGCCATTTTTCTATCGATTTTTGAACCAGAGTGCATAGCACTTCGAACACTTTCTAAAGCATCTTTAGTAAGGTATTGAAGCATACGGTCTTCATTAAATACATGAATCCCAAAAAGTTCAGATCTTCTTCCCTTTTCTTCAATAACTATTCGAGGTCTTTCCTGACTCTTACTGATAGCTTCAAATCTCGATTTTGACATATATAATTTTTAAATTAAGTAAAAAACAAAATTAAGAATTTAATAATTCAAACCGAAAAAAATAAATAAAATATAAAATACCCCTTAAAAAATATGGTCATTGCAAAATATAACTAATATTTACACATTTAACCCCTAATTTTTTATGTAGTATTCTAAAAAATTTTATTTTTGTAGAATCTTAAAGATAAATAACAACTCTTATTATGGCAAAAATTAAATTAGAATACATTTGGTTAGATGGGTACAAGCCCACACAAAACATGCGAAGTAAGACCAAGGTCGAAGAGCATGAAGATTTCAAAGGGACTATTGAAGAATTAAATAATTGGTCTTTTGATGGCTCATCAACCAAGCAAGCCATTGGAGGTTCTTCTGATTGTGTGTTAAAGCCAGTTGCTATTTACCCTGATCCAACAAGAGTAAACGGTTGGTTGGTCATGACCGAAGTTATGAATCCTGATGGAACCCCACATGTATCGAACGGTAGAGCAGCTATTGATGATGAAAATGATGATTTCTGGTTTGGTTTTGAGCAAGAATATTTTATCATGGATACGAAAACCGAATTACCTTTAGGATTCCCAAGAGGAGGCTATCCAAAACCACAAGGTATGTACTATTGTTCTGTAGGAGGTCTTAACACGCACGGAAGAGAATTGGTAGAAGAGCATGCGGATTTATGTATTGAAGCAGGTTTAAACTTTGAAGGGATTAATCAAGAAGTTGCATGTGGACAGTGGGAGTTTCAATTATTTGCCAAAGGCGCTAAAAAAGCAGGTGATGAAATTTGGATCGCCAGATATTTATTAGATCGTTTAACGGAGAAATATGATTGGTATATAGAATATCACCCAAAACCATTGGGCGATACCGATTGGAACGGTTCAGGTATGCATGCCAATTTCTCTAATACCACATTAAGAACTTGTGGCTCAAAAGAAACTTACGAAAAAATATGTGAAGCTTTCCGTCCTGTTGTTAAAGAGCATATCGCCATTTACGGTGAATTTAACGACCAACGTTTAACCGGTAAACACGAAACGGCTTCAATTCATGACTTCTCTTACGGAATATCAGATCGTGGAGCTTCGATTCGAATTCCTATTTATACCGTTTCACATGGTTGGAAAGGCTATTTGGAAGATCGTCGTCCGGCTTCGAATGCTGATCCCTATAAAATTGCAGCTAGAATTATCAAAACGGTAAAATCTGCTAAGGTTTAATTTAAGCTAATTATTTTTATACAAAAAAAGTGCTGTTGAAGAAATTTCAACAGCACTTTTTTATTGGTCTCTGTTGCAGCTAAAAACCAAGACTTGATTCTCTACAATAAGCCATAAGACACCTAAAAAATTTTAGACCAAGCATTGTATAATATACTCAGACTAGGTTACTCGTCATTGCCCATTTAGGCCAATAAGGCTTTAAATTATTGAATGGTAAAGTATACAAAAATTAAATAACAGGCCACAAGAACGATTCCATCACGCCACCCTAAACGAAGCCCTTTGGGAATAAAAACCAAAGGCAACACTAAAAACGACAAGCCTAGCATCCAAAATATATCATTGGTTAGCAAGCCTTGGTCCATAACCTTGATGGGCGTTATGATGGAGGTAATCCCTAAGACTGCTAATAAATTAAAAATGTTTGAACCAATAAGATTCCCCAAGGATATGGCTTTTTCTTTCTTGATAACAGCAATTACGGAAGCAGCTAACTCAGGAATACTTGTACCTATAGAAACCACGGTAACCGCGATAACACGTTCCGTAACTCCGTAATAACTTGCCAAACCAACGGCTCCGTTAATTAAAAGTTCGGATCCTCCCCAAAGCGCAGTACCTCCGATAACTAAAAACAAGACTGTTTTATAATTGGGCAATAATACATCATCTTCGGGTTGCTCATCTTCCACAGCTGGGGTTTGAAATCGCAATAAGTACACCAAAAATGCAAAAAGTAATACCACCATAATTATGCCTTCATGTTGCTCCAGCTCCTGGTCAAAATAAATAAAACCAAAAAACAACAAAGACGCTAACATCATCACTGGCCAATCTGTGGTGTAAAAACTCTTTTTAACATTAATAGACCCTAAAAGCAAGGTGATGCCTAAAACCAAACCGAGATTTGCGATATTAGAACCGACTACATTTCCTAAGGCTAAATCAGGAAAACCGTCAAGTGCCGCTTTAATACTCACAATTAATTCTGGTGCCGAGGTAGCAAAAGAAACTACCGTCATCCCTATTACAATTTTAGGAATATTAAGCCTAAGTGATAAGGCTACTGCCGCCTTGAGCAACCAACTACCACCCAGTATAAGTAAGCTTAAACCTAAAACAATATACAATACGTCTAGCATTTTTATAGTTTTTAACAAATATAAGCCAAGAAATTTTTTTAGGACCTGTATCCTATAGGTTTAAAATACCTAGGTAATAAAAAATTTAAAATACACCCTACACATCAACGGCTCATGGATTTTAATCCCCATAAACATTAGAATTTATTTTTAGCGCCATAGGGCCATAAAAAAGGGAATACACTAGGTAGGGCTTTGCATTCGCTTTTCTACGCTAACTTTTGTTCATCATGAATCGTTGTTCTTCATTTAAAACTGACAAAAATCATAGGTCTAATCCCATTTTTTACAGGTAAAAAAAAAACTTAAAAAACACCCTTGTGCAGATGAAACAGGTGAAATATCTATTCGAAAAAATCAAAACTGCCTTGCACTAACAAAGTATCACAAAAAAGACCCTGTAATTACTACATAAAATAACATTATCAAGATTTTTAGTTACGATTTATAAGTTAATTAAAGCAATAAAGCTTACATATTACAATAATAATCATTTATTTAGTTACATCATTGTATTGAATTACAATAAATCGTATCCTAAAATTTGGAGCTTGCTTATTCCTTTCTATATATTGAGGAAATAATCGATTATTTACAACAAATTATTAACCTCTAAAACATCAACTATGTTTACTTTTACTAAATTACTTTTACTCCTTATGCTGTCACTCATCATCATTTTAGCGTAACATAAATCATATAGGCCTATATATAAAAGACTGCCTTTTGGCAGTCTTTCTAATTAAAAAATGATCCTATATTTGCATAAACTATTTTCAAATGAAGAAATTACTATTTCAGTACTTAGCAAAACTAAACAAAGCACTTTTACCTTCATTTTCAAAAAAAAGACTAGACCTATCGAAAGCATCAAAATTACAAATGGCCCTATTGGGTTGGCGTTATTTTGTAACGACAAATGCTATTGATTAAAAGTGCACTAAGGATGCGATATCATATTCTTTTAACTTATTACGCCCGTTTAAAAAATCGAGCTCAATTAAAAAGTTACATTGCACAATTTCCCCACCTAGTCGAGTTATAAGTTCACAAGCTGCTGCTGCTGTACCGCCGGTAGCCAATACATCATCATGCACTAAAACTTTATCTCCAGCTTCAATACTGTCTTTATGAATTTCTAATATATCAGTGCCATATTCTAAGGCATAGGATACACGTTCTACCTGGTAAGGTAATTTACCCTGCTTGCGGATTGGCACAAATCCAGCATTTAATTTCACGGCCAACAGTGGCGCAAATAAAAACCCCCTACTCTCTAAACCAACTACCTTAGCGATATTTTTATCTTTAAGCAAATCATATAAGGCATGGGCTGCTTGTTGAAATGCTTGAGCATCTAGCAACAAAGGTGTAATATCCTTAAAAACAACACCTTGGTTTGGAAAATCGTTGACATCTCTAATATACTTTTTAAAATCCATAATTTTTAGTAGTTCTTATTTTGCTGTAAATTTAAAAAGAAATATATTTGCAGCCCGTTAAGGGAAATTAAAAGGCCTCGTGGCGCAACTGAATAGCGCACTTGATTACGGCTCAAGAGGTTACTGGTTTGAATCCAGTCGAGGTCACGAATGAATAGTACAATAAGAGAAAACGCCAAGCTTGCTTGAGCGTTTTTTTGTTTGTATTATTCTCAAAGCGGAGCTTTGCTGGACGCGCGAAGCAAATCCAGTCGAGGTCACGAATGAATAAAAAAATGGTTAAATGAAATAGAGCTTGCTCAAAATTTTATTTGACCATTTTTTATTTTCAAAGCGGAGCTTTGCTATACGCGCGAAGCGAATCTAGTCGAGTTCGCCATATAAGTCCTTAAACACATGACGTATGAGTTGTTTTGGAATTTTTTAATGTAAAATTCCTGCCCCAATTTTTACGGATGTTCTGGATGATCTAAAAATTCTCTAGTTTCTTGCCCCTAAAAACACTCCGAAGTCGCTCAAAGCTCCTCTAAAAATACGATAAAAAACAGGGCATCTAATTTTTTAATAGGTAAATACATTTTAACAGGGAACATGGTCTGTGTTCAGAATTAAAATTTTTAAATTGCAAACAAATCGATAAACCCGACGATCATGAAAATGAGCCATACGCATAGTTCAAAAAATAATGTAGAGAAGTCTTCCCAGAGCAAAACTTTTAGATCAGTGCTAACTGTTTTTACACTACCCAAATTTCTAAGCCTTTTAGCTTTCGTTATTTTTACAAATCTAAACCTGCATGGGCAAGCCGAAAAAGGCAACTATATCTTGGGTGCAGATATTGGCAGTGGCATCACCACAACTGGAAGTAGTGGTCTATTTGGTGTAAATTTTGGCCTAAATGAAGGAGCTGGATTTAACCTAGGCCTTAGTCCAAAAGCGGGTTACTTTTTAACCGATAACTTCTTAATAGGTACGGTGATCAATTTTGGATATATTAAATCTCCTGAAACCAATGGTCAGTCGGCTGAAACCATTATTTATGGCCTGCAAGGCTTTTTAAGATACTATTTACGTGCTTCTGATTACGATCAAATAGATTTTTCAAAACGCGGTGCTTTCTTTACAGAAATTAATGGTGGAATCGCTGGGTCTAATGTACGAGGTGGAAATTCTACCAATGGCTTCGCTTTTGGCCTGGGACCGGGCTACGGGATTTATGTAACAGATCAAGTAGCGCTTGAAGTAACCGCAAAATACAATGGTCTAATAGGGGGCGGAAATACCATATACCAACATTCTTTTGGGCTCAATATTGGAATCCAAATTTTTTTAAGAAGAAAATAATTCCTTACCCCTAATTGAGAACCGAATAGCAGCACTGGCATTAATTTTAAGGTAGGGTTGGCTATTTTGATAATTTTTAATGGAAGACTGATTCTCTTTTTAAAGAAGCGTTAAGGTCTAGTTCATTTTTTTTAAACTATCAAAACCAGGCGCATCCGACGCTCTAGGGTCTGCTTTTAAGGCTATTTTTTTGGTCCAAATAGCCTCTAAGCTAAAGTGTTCAAATTCTTCAGTTACCTTGCCGTAACAGGCATACACTCCAATACCATGTATAGGATATTTATCGACCACTTTGGTAAAATGTACCACATCAAAATAATCACCTTCTTGGTCTATAAACGTACTAAAACGCATATTTTTATTGTTTTTAGTTGTATTAAATCGAGTGTTTACTAAAATACCATACAAGCATATTTCTTTATTTTGGTGTAAAGGCATATCCTTTGCTTTGGTGGTACTTGCTACTGGTTCAGAAATTAAATCAAAATAACTATAGAGCGGAAAGCCTAATAATTCCATCTGGTCGTAGGCATCTTCTAGCCAGTTATGGCTTAATTTAGGCAATTGAAAATTTTTGTGTTTTGGTTGAAATAGGGTTGGATTACCACTTCGCTTTTTTAAGGCATTGATCTTAAATATGGCTTGCCAATGTAATTCGTTTTTTTCTAAGCCTGTAAAGTTAAATGCTCCTATTCTAATGAGAATGGATAGTTGTTCTATACTAATAAGCACCCGATCTATAAAATCATCAAAATTTTTAAACATCCCGTATAATTGACGTTCTGTTAAAATACGTTTTACTACTAAATTTTCGACGTTTTTTAGGTAGCCAAAACCTAAGTAAATATCCGTTCCTTTGATGGTGTTGTGGTGGTCACTTTGATTGATACAAGGCGAATGAATGTGTCCACCCCACATCCGAGCTTCGTGGATATAATGTTCTGCACTATAAAATCCACCGCCATTATTTAAAACGGCCACCATAAATTCTAAAGGATAATAACATTTTAAAAACATACTTTGGTAACTCTCTACGGCGTAAGAAGCGGAATGCCCCTTGGCAAAGGCATAGCCTGCAAAACTGGCAATCTGATCCCATACTTCAAAAATCAAGGTATCGGAATACCCTTTTTCACGACAATTGGCGATAAATTTTTCTTCTACGCGTTTAAATTCTTCTCTAGATCTAAATTTGCCACTCATACCTCTACGTAGTACATCGGCTTCGCCTAAATCTAAGCCTGCAAACTGGTTGGCAACTTTGAGCACGTCTTCTTGATAAACCATAATACCATAGGTTTCAGGCATAATTTGTGCTAAAATGGGGTTCGCTTGTTGTCGTCTTTCGGGCTCTCGGTGCCTGCGGATATATTCGTTTTTCATTCCTGAACTAGAAACACCTGGGCGAATTACCGAACTAGCCGCTACCAAGCCCAAATAATCATTCACTTTAAGTTTGCACATAAGCCCTCGCATGGCAGGCGATTCTACATAATACGCTCCAATAGCTCTTCCTTTACTGAGCAATGTATTTATAGTATCGTCGTTCTTAAATTTTTCTATTTGAGTAATATCAATTTCAGGTTCGTTGGGTCTGTTTTCTTTAATGATGTCTATCGCTTCTTTAATTTTAGCCAAACCACGCTGCCCTAAAATATCAAACTTAAAAATACCGGCATCTTCAGCAATAATCATATCAAATTGAACCGTTGGGAAACCTTTTGGTGGTAGATCGGTTGCAGAATAATGATGAATAGGCTTTTCTAAAATTAAAATCCCTGCGGAATGAACACTTAAATAATTAGGAAAACCTTTAATTAAAGCACTATACTTCAAGACCAGTTTACTCATCTCATCAATGCCATCCATAGAAAAATGTCCCTTACACAGTTGGTCTATTTCCTCTTTTGGAAGCCCAAATACTTTACCTAATTCTCGGATAACGGCTCTATATTTAAAGGTATTGTAGGTCGCTAGCAAAGCGGTGTTTTTAAACCTACGGAATATAAAAGCAGTAACATCATCTCTATCTTTCCAACTAAAATCAATATCAAAATCGGGGGGAGAGGCCCGATACGGATTGATAAATCGTTCAAAATACAAGTCTAACTCTATAGGATCCACATCGGTTATTCCGATAATATACGCCACAATACTATTGGCTCCACTACCCCGCCCTACATGCAAATAGCCTTTGGAGTTCGCATAACTAACAATTTCATGGTTGATGAGAAAATAAGACACAAAATCCATTTTCAGTATGGTTTTCAATTCTACTGCTAAACGCCTTTTAACAGCTTCGGTAATGATAGCATAGCGTTTGGGTAATCCTGCGTCGCAAAGTTGTTTTAAATACTTAAAATCACTTTCTTTTGAAGCTCCGAATACGTGTTGGTTTTGAGATACCCTGCTTTCCCCAAAGCTAAACTCAATAGTACATTGTGCTATTAAATTTTCGGTATTCTCGATGATGTTTGGAAACTCCTGATAGGCTTGTAGCAACTCTTCAAGCGGGTGCATTTGTTCTGATAGCCGACCTTCTTCTGTTTGTTGTAATTTACTAAGCAAGGTATTATTGGCAATGGCTCGCAACAAACGATGCGCATTAAAATCGCGCTTGTTGCGAAAAGTTACAGGTTGCTGAACCACCAATTTATCGGTATAGGTTTTGTATTTTGAAAAAGGTAGTCGTCTTAAATTCTCCATAGAAACACCAATAAACTCGTGTGCTTTAAAATCGACTTTATTTAATTGCAGTACTTTTTCAAAGGGGTAAATGATAAAAGCTTCGGAGAACTCTGGTGCTAAATTGGGCAAAGGCTTTGATTCATGGGAAGCTTTAGAAAGAAATGTATTTAGTTCTTGAAAGCCTTGATTATTTTTTGCTAGGCCTACGTATAGCTGTTCAGCTCCTTTTCGAAAATCGATCCCGACAATGGGTCTTATTCCAAACTCAGGTGCTTTTCGGATATAGTTTAAACAAGCCGATGTGTTATTGATATCTGTTAAAGCCAAAGAAGTTACCCCATAGGCTTGCGCCATTTTCAAAAGGGTCACTTCTGAAAACGTACCAAATCGCAACGAGTAATACGAATGACAATTGAGATACATACTTATTGTTTTCTATGTGCTAATACCATCGGAGGTTCTCCGTTAAAAGGGTTGTCAAAACGACCTATGCTTTTTGCCCCCATAGAAGTGGCACGCATAATGCTATTTTCACCGTATTTTTTTCGGATACGATCCATAGCATTATACAAACTCAACATTTCTTCGGTGTCATCGAATAAATTAATTTGATAATTACCGGTAACAATATCACTAAAGCGAACACCTACTAACCGGATTAATAATCGCCTTTCATACAAACGTTCAAAGAGTTCTATGATTTTAGGGATTAAAATATGATCAGCACTCGTATAGGGAATTTTGATTTGTTTGGTATAGGTTTGAAAATCTGAATAGCGCAAACGAACGGCTATACATGCCGTTAATTTATTTGCTTTACGCAATTGGTAGGCTAAGTTTTCAGCCATAGCCGTCAATGTTGTACGCAACTGCACCATGTTGGTGGTATCTTTATCAAAGGTTCGTTCGGTTGAAATTGATTTTCGTTCGTGAAAAGGAATTAAAGCGGGTCTATCAATACCATTAGCACGCTTCCAGATGGTCTGTCCGTGTTTACCTAAAGCACTTATCATCATCTCTAAGGGCATTTCTTGTACTATTTGCACTTTGGTGATGCCTAAGTTTCGCAAGGTTTGATAGGTCTTTGTTCCTACCGCAGGAATTTTCTGAATAGACAAGGGGGCTAAAAACTGCTTTTCTAATCCAACATCTACCCGCATTTGGTTGTTGGGTTTGGCTTCTCCTGTTGCTACTTTAGACACTATTTTATTGGTAGATAAGCCAAAAGAAATGGGCAAGCCTGTTTCTTTGATGATGGTGTTTCGCAGTTCTGTCGCAAACTTATAGGTACCAAAAAATTGATCCATTCCGGTTAAGTCCGCATAAAATTCATCGATACTGGCTTTTTCAAAAACAGGAACACGCTCTTTGATGATCTCGGTGACGGTTTGTGAATGTTTGGTATAGGTGCTAGAGTTTCCTCTAATAACGGTAGCTTCGGGACAGAGTTGTCGTGCTAATTTCATCGACATTCCCGAATGAATCCCAAATTTTCGAGTTTCATAACTGCATGCTGCTACGACTCCTCGATCACCAATGCCACCCACCAAAAGTGGCCGTTTTAATAATTTGGAATCAATAAGCCTTTCGCAAGACACAAAAAAAGTATCTAAATCAAGGTGTAAAATAGCTTCTGTTTTCATTTTGGATAAAATCCACATATTTGGATTATTTCCAAAATTAAATAATAATCGAATTCAAAATAGAAGTTTAACAGTTTACTTTTCAACAAGTTTAATTTGCCTTAAGTTCTTTTAAATTTTGTATTTTGAAGCTTTAAAACAAGCCTACATGTGTTACGGAACCAGAGTCACCAAAAAAGCAAAGGAATTAGAAACTTTTTATAAGATTGAAGCTATTTATGGAAGTTTAGAGCAAGACACTGAATTAATCTATGCGTATGCTAATGGTTTTGCACACCCTACGATGTGGATTATTCCTCAACAAAAAAGCAAACACATGATACCCGTTATGTGGGGATTGATTCCCTCTTACGAATTGGGTGCTAATGCTAAGGCCTATTATCAAAAGACTAGCCCTTATGGGTCTGGATTAAATGCACGTTCTGAGAAATTATTTGAATCTAACAACTACAAAAATAGTGTATTCACTAAACGTTGCATTATTCCCGTAGATGGTTTTTATGAGCCACATACCGCTAAGAAAAATGGGAAAGATTTTAAAGTGCCTTTTTACTTTCATCGTAAAAACGAAAACCCTATTAACTTAGCTGGTATTTATGCCATCACCAAAGATAAAATGATCACGTTTAGCATTCTTACCAAAGAAGCCACTCCCCTGTTCGCAAAGATTCACAATAAAAAAAATAGGCGTCCTGTTATTGTACAAGATGATCATATAGATGTTTGGTTGGATGATTCCTTGAAAGAAAATGACATTTTAAATGTGATTCACGATGACTTGCCTGATACCTCCTTACATGCCTATCCTATAGATAAAGCGCTCTACAACAGAAACGCTGAAGTGGACAGTGCTACTATTATTCAGCCTTTTCATTATGATGAAGTGACGATTGCGTATTAAATCTACATTTATACAGTAAAGCAACTGTATTTAAGTTATAACAGAAAAAGAAGTCAAGTCAGACTTTAAGAACCAGAAGACAAACACAAACTGTCTACAATATGCAAAAAAAAAGATAAATATTTGTAACTTTAATTAAACAATATCTCATGGCAAAGACCTATCAATGCAAAAATTGTGAGGAATCTCTTGATGCTTCTTTCGATTATTGTCCTTATTGCGGACAAGAAACAGCAGACGACCTCACTTTAGGTGTTTTATTCAGCAAAACAATTGGCAATTACTTTTCCATAGATGCACGTTTTTTTAGGAGTTTTATTCCGCTAATGACAAAACCCGGAGTAATAGCAAGGCGTTTTGTGGACGGTAAACGACTGTCGTATCTACATCCTGCACAATTCTACCTTTTCATTTCGGTAGTATTCTTTTTTATTTTCTCTTTTACTGTACGAAAAGCGGATAATGCGGTGTCAAAAGCACTAGAAAAAGGTTTCAACCAAGGGGCATACTTAGATTCGTTACCTGCAAAAATGGATTCTATAGGTATTGAAGCGACTAGAAAGGTACTTAAAAAGAACCAAGCCCGTAACGGAATGACCGACGAGGAAATTAAATCTATTGACTCGGTCATCACAAGTGACCAAAGAATCCCAATTATGGATTTAAATTTTAAAAAAGAGCTGTTAGACTCGTTGATTGCCAGTGGAGCTCCCCAAGCCGAAAAATTAAAGGCCATGGGAAAGAAAGAAGATACCGGAGTTTTTACCACTAAGGTCTATATACAACTATTGAAATTATACGAGCAAAGGGGCGGTGGCATTCTTCAGGCACTTTATGATACCATTCCCATTGCTACGTTCCTTATGTTGCCATTATTTGCCTTATTATTAAAGTTATTTTACTGGAGGCGTGGCACGTTTGCACATCATATAGTATTTAGCTTTTATTTTTTCACCTTTTTATTTACTACCTTTTGTGTTCTCATTTTGGCAAATACATTTTTAGACATTCCCATTTGGATTGATTTGCTAGTCTTTTTATCCTTCATTATTTATCTGATGCTGGCCTTACGTCACTTTTACGAAAGTAGTTGGTTGGGAGCAATTTTCAAGGCTAATTTTATTTCCTTTATGTATATGTTGATTGTTGTTCCTCTCGCTATGGTTGGAGTTATTTTAGTTTCTTTTATGTTATATTAAAAATTTTTTTATGCAGGGCATAATGCGCTTAAACTATGCAATTAAAGATAATTGTGTTGACCACGTGTAGGGTTAGATAATACAGACTGTGGACCACTAGAAAAAAGATGAACAGCATACCGCGCAATGGATAATTTACGATTCAAAGATTCTGAAGTGAAAGTACGTTTTGACCGTTTCCTTCATAAATCGAATGAAATAGAACGTCATGAGACACTTACTAGGTGCTCAACAAACCCAAATAAAAAAGGGTAGAAAGTAAAATTTAATGGATTTGAGCTTTGAACTTTAAGATAGGGAAATCTGATTAAAACTTCAAAAAGCAACTTCTTATCAAAAGCATACAACCCACAACTTAAAGTTCATAAGATTGAAGCTTGAGCTGTGTATAATTCATTACCTAGTCCATGCCAACTTAAGAACATCGCTGCGGACGTTCTATCTGTAATTTTTTTTTGCTAACTTTAGTACTTAAACCCCGCAATTAATCATATTTCATCACCTTAGCCATCATTGTGAAAGACACAACTAACTTCTAAATAAAAAAATATGAAAATCAATCTTCTTTTTACGCTTAGTTTAGTTTCTTTTTTAATCGCCTCATGTGCTCAACCTGAAAAAATACAAACTAAAATTGCATGGGATACTTGGGGTGTTCCGCATATTACGGCAAGTACCACTGAAGAATTGTTCTTTGCCCAAGGATGGGCTCAAATGCATAATCATGCTAACCTTATTTTAGAACTTTATGGCAGCTCTAGAGGAAAAGGTGCCGAATATTGGGGTCAAGAGAAAGTCGAAAATGATAGGCTTATTCATACCCTTGGTTTTGAAGAATTGGCCAGTGATTGGGAAAAAAAACAAGACCCTGAAACCAAAACCATCTATACTGCTTTTATAAAAGGAATGAATGCTTATGTAGCTACTTACCCAAATGCTGTGGATGAAAAAAATAAAGTTGTGCTGCCATTGACTACCAAGGATCTAAACATGCACAGTATGTATGTCATTTTCACTCGTTTTATTGGCGGAAATGATTTGGGGCGTGTACAAGAATGGCCAGATATGGGTTCAAACACTTATGCTATTGCACCAAAGCGTTCAGCTTCAGGTAAGGCCATGTTGGTTCAAAATCCGCATTTACCTTGGTGGAAAGAATTTTTATTTTTTGAGTCACATTTAAATTTAAATGGAAAAAACATGTACGGTTCAACGCTCGTTGGCTTCCCTGGTATTGCAATTGGTTTTAATGAAAACCTTGGTTGGAGTCATACCGATAATACGATTGACAATGCCGATACTTACGAACTAGAACTGAAAGACGGGGGATATGTCTTAGATGGCGAACGAAAAGAATTTGAAGCCTCATCAAAAATTATCAAAATAAAACAAGACACTGGTACAACGATTGAAAAAGAAATCTCGCTGATGAAAACGGTTCATGGCCCAGTGGTCAATAAAACTGAAAATAAGGTTTTGGCTTTGCGTATGGTAGGCTTGGATAGGCCAAATATGTTTTTACAATGGTGGCGTATGATTAATAGTTCCACTTTTAATGAATTTGAGGATGCTTTGAAAATGGCTCAAATACCTTTTTGGAATGTAATGTATGCAGACAAGCAAGGTGAAATTTTCTATGTGTTTAATGGCTTAGTTCCAAAACGAACTACTGATGCATGGGATTACTGGGACCGAGTTATTCCTGGTGGAAAATCGGAGGATGTCTGGTCAGAAGTTCATGATTATGCCGACCTGCCCAAAATAAAAAATCCTGTCGGTGGATGGCTTCAAAATGCTAATGATCCGCCTTGGACCAGCACTATACCAATGACCTTGAATCCTAAAGATTATCCAGGATATATGGCTCCTCAATACATGCCTTTTAGACCACAGCGCTCAGCAAGGATGCTTATGGAGGACAAATCAATAACTTTTGACGAACTAGTGGCGTACAAACTTTCAACCCGATTAGAATTTGCAGATAGAATTTTAGATGATCTATTTGTTGCCGTCGATAATTCTGATTCCGAAAAAGCAAAAGAAGCGAAAAAAGTACTTGAAAATTGGGATAGAGAAGCAAATGCTAACAGTAAGGGCATGCTTTTATTTTACAGTTGGGCAAGCAAATTTAATGTAAGTAGAAATGCTAATTATACTGAACAATGGAGTATGGACTCTCCAAACACAACACCAGATGGTATTGCAGATCCAGATAGAGCGGTTGGGTTATTGGAGCAGGCTGCCATCGAAATCGAAACCAAATTTGGACGCTTAGACACTGATTGGGGAGATTATTTTCGAATAAATTATAATGGTATAAATCTACCAGCAAATGGTATAGACGGTTCGATGGGCGTTTTTCGGGTTGCATGGCCCGGTGGAGCTGATGATAACAATATGTTTGTAGGTGGCGGAGATTCTTGGGTGGGTGTGATTGAGTTCGGCGATAAAGTACGAGCAAAGGTTTTACTATCTTATGGTAATGCAACTCAAAAAAACTCCCCGCATAATGGTGACCAATTAGCATTATTTTCTAAGAAAGAATTGCGTGATGCTTGGCTTTCACAAGCCGATGTTGAAGCTAATACTGCCAGAATTGAGGTATTAATTGAAAATGGATTTCGTAAAGAAGATTAAACAAAGGCTATAAGTAATTACTTGTTCTCGCCAACTTACAAAAATCCTCGTGGATTTTCTATTTGGTTTTACCTTCCAGTAGAAATGTAGGTACACTAACTTAGTCTAAACACTTAGCCTGAACTTACATAACCATGTACATAAACCAACAAATTTAGTGTTACAGTTACACTAAATTTCTCTACCTTGATTAAAAGGAACATCCTACACAGATCATATGATTGAATTGCTACAAACTCTAATCATCAACAAGGATGTGGATAAAATTATATCCTTGATTCAAGATAAGCCTAAATTGCTTGACCTTAAAGACAAAAATGGAAGTTCAGGCTTGATGAACATTGCGTATAGTGGGCTTGATAAAGCTTTTGAGCAAGCTATTCAATTAAAGCCGTCATTTTCGTTTTACGAAGCCATTGTTTGCGCCAAAATTGAACTAGTAAAAGACTATTTAAATAAGGCTGATGTAAACTTGCAGAACAGCTATGCTAGTGATGGATTCACTCCATTATCTTTGGCAAGTTTTTTTAATCAAACCGAAATCGCAAAATTACTTATTGAACAAGGGGCCGACCCAAATTTATCAGCACAAAACCCTTCAAAGGTCAATGCTTTACATGCTGCAATTGCCAAAGAGAACTACGAACTTTGCGAATTATTTATAAAAAATGGAGCGAATGTAAATGCCCCTCAAATGCAAAATGTAACGGCCTTGCATTCGGCTGTGCACAAAGGAAATTTGAACTTAGTAAAGCTTCTTGTTGAAAATGGAGCCTTAATTGAATTAAAAATGGACAATGGAGATACTGCGCTACTTATGGCTCAAAGAGAAGGACATCATCATATTAGTGAATACCTATTGCAGCAGCAAAATTAAATAGGACCTTCCTCTAACACCGGCGGTATTTTGTCATTTGGTCAACACCAGCTTCCGAACATTGCTGAAAATTTGCAACCTGCCATTAGGTTAGGTTTAATTTTAGCACTAATTGAATAAACATGTACTAGGCGTTAGCACCCATAAGAAGCGACCATAAAAAACCCTATTAAAAAAAGACTTCATCAACATAAAAACAACCGCCGAAAATAAATAAAAATGAAAGTGACAGCTGAAAAAAACGAACAAGTTGCAAAAATGACCTTTGCATCAGTCTATCCTCATTATATAAATAGGTTAGAAAAAAATGGAAGAACAATTGAAGAATTTCACCAGGTTATAGAATGGCTAACCGGATTTGATGCCGATAAACTACAAGAATTGATTGATGAAAAGGCAACTTTTGAAACATTTTTTGACAAAGCAGAATTGAATCCCAATGCCCATCTCATTAAAGGCGTAGTTTGTGGTTATCGAATTGAAGAAATACCTGATGAATTTGAATTGTATAGAAAGTGTAGATATTTAGATAAATTGTATGATGAATTGGCAAAAGGTCGAAATATGGAAAAAATTTTACGAGTAGAAAAGAAATAAAAACTGGTGCAAACACCAGATCCTTTATGGTTAGTTCTAACCTACTTTTGAAAGTCCTCTCGAACTTTCTATCTGTGATTTATTTGCTAATTTTTCTGCTAAAAACACCCAACGAAATCATACACCAAAAGCTTAACAAGCAGTTAGACCCATCCTCAAATAAGCCAATGCCATAAATTCATTATCTTTATAATCAACTAATAATCAATTAAATATAAAATTATGAAAACAAAATTAACATTTGTAATGCTAATGATTTTCGGAATTGCAATCACTAGTTGCAAACAAAAAGAAGAAAAAGTTGACGTTGAAGCGGTGAAAATAGATTTAATTCATGATGAATTTCCTGAAGCAAAACAAGAATTATTGGAAACCTGGGGTGCTATTGTGCAAAGTCTTAAAGATGGCGACATGGACCAACTAATTGCTTTTCATGCGTATAGTCCAAAGTTTACTGAATTTAAAAATGGAGCACTACGAAATGGAAGTGAAGCTATTGAAGAATTTGAACGCAATACTTTTGGAGCTGTCACCGAAGTTGTTAAATTCGACACCAAAGATATGATGGTGGCAGTGTATGGTGATGTAGCCAACCTAACCTTTCATTCTGATTTTCATCTGAAATTTGGCGAGGACCTTGTTGTAGTCAACGACCAAATTTCGTTGTTATTCGTGAAGACCAATACAGGATGGAAAATTGTAAGTGAACATCATTCTCCTTTGAAAACAGAAGAAAGCTAAAAACCTGCTAGAACCATGTGAATAAGGAATAGCACCCAACGGGATATTGAAAAAACATACATACCTTAGCTGAGATACCAGAAAATTTTTTGAACTTATTTAAAAGAATACATCCGAATACATGAAAAAAATCCCTTTGTACTTTCTTTTGCTACTTATTTTAGCAGGAGAATCCGTATTTATTCTTCCATTTGTTCTCTCACGTGTCTTCAGACCTACGGTACTTGAAGTATTTGGCCTCGACAACATTCAATTAGGTTTGTGTTTTTCAATATATGGTATTGTAGCCTTGTTATCGTATATCTTCGGCGGTCCCCTTGCAGATAAGTTTCCTCCTAGAAAATTAATTGCAGTTGCCCTTTGGATGACTGCTTTAGGAGGATTGGTATACGCTACATTTCCTAGCTATTCCGTTTTAAAAATACTTTATGGCTATTGGGGTTTTACCACTATTTTCTTATTCTGGGCACCAATGATTAAGGCTACGCGAGTTTGGGGCGGAGCTAGCTCACAAGGCAAAGCATTTGGCTTTTTAGATGGTGGCCGAGGGTTGGTAGGAGCCTTATTTGGAACCATGGGAGTATTCATTTTTTCATTCTTTATTACTTCAGAAGTTTCTGATTTAAGCATCTATGAAAGTAGAGCAGCGTTCAAACAGGTTATTCTAGTGTCCTCATTTATAGTAATTCTTGTAGGTTTACTGGTATGGTTCTTTTTGAAATTAGATCGTGACATTGAAAAAGAGATTATCCTGGAAAAAATTACAAGAACACAAATTAAAGAGGTATTACGATTACCTTCTATATGGCTCTTGATGATCATTATTTTATGTGCATATGTTGGTTATAAAATCACAGATGTGTTTTCGTTGTATGCTCGAGATGTGATGCTATTTGACCAAGTACAATCTGCTCAAGTAGGAACTTTTTTGCTCTTTATCCGTCCGGTAATCGGTATACTAATAGGCATTTTGGTAGATCGCTCACAAACCACCTTGTGGTTGGTTATTGGTTTTATTGTTTCCTTCTTTGGAGCATTGTTGTTTGCCTTAGGCTTCATTTCAGATGCTTCAACGGCTTTGTTTTTTATATCGATATTAATCGTAGCGACTGGAGTATATGCCGCACGTTCTTTGTACTTCGCAGTCATGGAGCGCGGGCAAATTCCTTTGGTGCTTACAGGAACCGCTGTTGGTCTTATCTCTATTGTCGGCTATACACCCGATATATTCGCAGGGCCAGCGATGGGCTATCTCTTAGAAAATTCACCGGGTATACAAGGGCATCAACATGTTTTTTGGATGTTGACACTTTTTTCTTTTATAGGCAGTATCGCTGCATGGTATTATTACCGATTGTATGGAAAGAAGAAGCGAGCTTAACCTTATTTTTTCTGGTTTCAAAAAGACTAAGTAAAATAGAAAAAGAAAAACATACGATAAAAAAATTGGCCCTGTGCACATCCGAAGAATTAGCATCATTATACGCACTAGGTTTCGTACACCAAGCGCTTTTCAACATGGACCAAAATTTTATTAAAGTAATACGCAGTTAAAAAATGATCATAGCAATGGCTCAATGGATGGTACTATTTTTTGGATTATTTATCCTTTTCATTGGATGTATAATGCTGATTGATCCAGAAAAAGCAAGGCGTATCTTAAGAAAAGCAGGGAGCACAAGTGTTATAAACTATGCGGAAATAACGATCCGGCTAATTCCAGCAGTAGCTCTGATAGTGTGCTCCGAATGCTCTAAATTTCCTGCTGCGTTTAAAGTTTTTGGAGGAATAATGCTGTTCACTTCTCTCGTACTCTATTTTGTACCGAGAAGAGTGCATCATGAATTTTCTTTAAAAAGTGCAACGATTCTTAAACCACCTTATGTTCGCCTGCTCTCGCCTTTTGCTTTTTTATTAGGCGGATTAATAATCTATAACCTAAGTTGCATTTGAATGCAGAAAATCAGACCTTAGACAACTATGCTAGTTCATAACCGCAAACCGAGAACCCCTTATTAAATTCTTTCGAAAAATGAAACAAAAAAATGCCTGTTTAAAATAGCCTGTCTTTTCTTTAGCAGTTTAAAGACTATTGCCATTGGCACGCAAGGCATCTCACTACATATTCAACCAACCCATCAACGCCATATGTTCTCCATACTCAAACACTTCCAGGAAATAGCTAAAAAAAAATATACCTCAGCCTTATTAATGACCATAGCACTGCTGCTTGGTATTATTTCTGCATCTTGTGCCGATAAGGAACCTGAGGCAATAAAAAACCAGTATTCGCTTTTCGGCATGGGCCATGGCCTTCATGGATCTACGCTTATGGTTAAGGATTTAAATCGCGCACGAGATTTTTATGCAGATACCCTTGGCTTTAAAATGGCACAAACCGAAAAATTTAAAAAAGGATTTTTTGATGGAACCTTGGTGACTAGCATCAGCTTTCCAGATGCTTCAAAACTAGATTTTATTTCTGTTGAAGATTCTTTGATTAAAGAGGCCCCACCTACTTTTATCACCTCCTTCCTAGCAAATCATCAAGGTGTACAGCAGTATTACCTATCCAGTTCTTCGGTCGACTCCACCGCGATGTGGCTTAACGAGCAAGGGTTTAAAATGGATTCTATTGTATCCTACCGTACCTCAACCGAACCGGTAAAGGGATGGACAAGCGATGATGGTGGCCTACAAGAACGTAGTTTAAATTTTAGAACTACAAATGCGGGCTACCTACCTCAGTTTATAGAAGATGCCACTAATGACTATGAAAGAATGCAAAAGGACTGGAAAACCTATTATGCCTATTACAGAAGTTTTACAAACCATCCAAATGGTGTGGTAGGGATCAATGCTATTCAGGTTGCTGTTAAAGATCTTGAAACGGCTCGCAAGGAAATGGAAAAAATGGGGCTTTTACCCTTAAACCCCAAGGCATCAGAAAATACAGCTCGCTTTAAAATAAAAGAACAGCAAGAGTTGGTCCTTACTACCCCCAAATCCGATGCTGATGATATGGCAAAATTTATTGAGGAACGCGGATCTGGAGTCTATGCCATACGTTTTGATGTGAAAAATATTGATTCTACTTTTCATTATCTCCGTCAACGTTTACCAGCAGAGGCTCTTAAACGCGATACCATAGTACATACCATCACCGTACCACGTCAATTTGCTTACGGGGTTCAAATAGAGTTCGTAAATGAACCCAAAGAACAGGCCCTGATGGCAGAAAACTATAAAATAGGTGCTCAACTAGATAGTACAGCAAGCAGCAACGCTGCGGGAATGTATCAAAAATATTGCGCTTTATGCCACGGCAAAAATAGAGAAGGCTACGCCGCAGATAATGCTCCATCGCTTCGCTCCCATTCATTAATGGCAACTTCTTTGACCAATAATTTTCAAAGATATACCGTGCAATATGGCAGAGCGGGAACCGCTATGGGTGGCTATTTAAATACACAAGGTGGGCCCCTAGAATACATTGAAATTGAACTGTTATTGCAATGGCTCTATGAACAAAGCGGGGTAGAAAAACCTATTGAGCTCTCAAGAGAACCTGTGACCGGAGATGTCGCCGTGGGTGCCGAGCTCTATGCAAATACATGCTCAGTGTGCCATGGGGCAGATGGCGAAGGCATCTCGGCTCCTGCCCTAGGCAATTCTATGCTTTTAGCCACAGCAACAGATGAATTCCTAAAATACGCCATAAAAATGGGGAGAGATGGCACGCCAATGATAGCCTACAAAGACTCCTTAACCGAGGGTGAAATTAATGGTTTAACAGCCTTTCTAAGGACTCGCGCCTCGGGCTGGAATATACCAAGCACGGATACCATCAGTGTACCAACACCTGATCAGTATATCTTGAATCCTAGAAATAAAGCACCAAAATTTAATTTACGCAAAGGACTATATGTGCCTACGAAAGAAGTTTACCAGGCCTTGCAAGACAGTGCTCGAATGATTATTTTAGATGCACGATCGGAAGTGGCCTGGCGACAAACCCATATTCCAGGATCGGTGCCTGTACCCTATTACGCAGAGCCGGAAGCATTTATAGGCGACTTGCCTAAGGATGATACTTGGATTGTTGCTTATTGCGCCTGTCCGCATGCAGCTTCAGGTCGTGTGGTGAATACCTTGAGAAGATTAGGGTACAAAAACACAGCTATTATTGACGAAGGTATTTTGGTTTGGGGACAATTAGGCTACCCAGTTAATTATGGACAATAAGATCAAGATAAGATATTGCATTTAACGCGTTAGGAACCAAAGCTTATTTACTGATTGCCAGCAGGCAGTTTTAGATTTTATTTGTTCCTTTAAAGCCTGAATACCGAACGAATCGGAGCCAAGGTGAAGACCTACCCATTTCGGTTTTTTTATATTTTTACGATGAAGATGAATACCTAGTGCAGCAAAGATTGCTTATATCGGTAGCTATAGATCTATTGGTAGCCCATTTAATAACTTATTATTGAATTCAACTTGATGACGAAAGCAAAATCAAAAAGAATACTACAAATTATCCTATTTGTTGGAACAATAAGTTCATTATACTTTGTTCCTTGGCCTATTTTAAAAGCTTGGTTAACACCATTACCTAAAACAGTTCAGGAGCAAGTAGATAAAGGGTCTGTTTACGGTTTTGACGGAATTATTGTGTACGTCGATAAAAAAGACAATACCCCAGAATTTTTTACCTCAGGCTACAAAAACAGAGAAAATAAAGTTCCTGCCGATCCAAAATCATTGTTCAAAATTGCTAGTGTAAGCAAACTATATACAGCCCTAGCGATAACAAAATTAGTCTATACTAAACAATTATCCTTAGACAAAACACTGGCTGACTACTTCCCAGAACTAGTTGGTCGCATAGAAAATACAGATAAAATTACCCTGCGAATGATGGTTCAACACCGCAGTGGAATTCCGAATTATACCGATACGAAAAATTATTGGGTACATCCAAAACAAAACGACAAAGAACGCCTTGAATTAGTGCTTGATGAACCCGCCAATTTTGAACCTAACGAAAAATTTCAATATAGCAATACAAATTACTTATTGCTCTCTGAACTCATAGAAAGAGTATCCGGAGTACCAAGGTTTGCCTACATTAAGGAAAATATTTTAGCACCGCTACATCTCAATAACACCTATGGCTCAATTCTAGAAGTCAATGCGGATGATGTTATGAGTGGCTATTATGTAGGCTATGAAAATGACTTAAAGATGGACGATAATGGAGTAATGTTAGCAACGGCAGAAGATTTGGGTACATTTATTCGTGCCTTAAATAATGGTTCCGCCTTTAAGAACAAACAGGAAGAGGAAATTTATAGCTCCCTATACGAGTTTGAACATACAGGTCTAATTCCTGGCTATCAAACTATTGCTAAATACCACAAAGATATAGATGCTGTAATTATTCAATTTACAAATACGGTCGACTTCGATGGCTATAATTGGAGTTTATCAGAAATAATGTATAACAGAATAGTAAAAATAGTGAGCAAGAAAAACTAACCATAAAATTGTATGCGCTTACCAATAGCAGACTTATCCTGTTAAAACAAAAGGAATCCTTATACAGATATTGTCAAAATTGCGCGTGCTATTTAACTTTAATGAAATACAAACCAAAGACCTTTATACGGTATTCCTCGGTTCGAGACTACCCACAAAAATAGCTGCGAATTTCCTAAATTGGTACTAGAAGATAGATTCGTTTTTTTTTGCTACATTAGTTGCTCCATCACAGCGCTAATTCTTTACAGTCATGTTTGAAAGACCTAAACTATTCAATGATCAAGCAATTTCTCTTCGTACTTTTTATTTTTTCAATAGCAACGGGTTGTAAAACTAAAAAGCAAGGTAGTTCTATTGCTATCAATCCCTTACCGCTTACTAGGTATTTTGAAAATAGTGAGCTTCCTGCCGCTATCATGGGGTATGCTGGCAAAGATGGGAACATGGAATGGTTTGCGTATGGCCCTTCCGTTTGGGGAGGAAAAGACTCTATTAGTGAACAGCATATTTTTAGGATATTTTCCATGACAAAGGCCATAGCCTCTGTAGGAGCCTTACAACTTGTTGAACAAAAATTGATTGGCCTTGATGATCCCTTAAACGAATTAATGCCTGAAATGACGGCCATTCCTATCCTTACGGAGAAAGGAGACCTTATGGCTGCTAGTAGTCCTATCACATTAAGACATTTACTTACGCATACCTCCGGATTTGGATATGAGTTTATGAATCCACGCCTTCAATCTTTCGAAAAATCTGATTGGAACTATGAGGATATGCCTCGATTATTTAATTCCGGAGAATCCTGGGTATACGGAACGAGCGTAGATTGGGTGGGGAAAATTATTGAAAAAATTAGTGGAGAAGACCTCGAAACCTACCTAAGAAAAAATGTGACAGGGCCTTTAAAAATGAATAGCACTTGGTTTAATGTTCCCGAAAATTTGCAGAAAAATATAGTTTCTTGGGGATCCAGAGATTCTCTTGGGTTTCAAGAATATCCACGAATCCCCACTAAAAAAATTACTACCTATAGTGCTGGCGGCGGCTTATTTGGCTCACCAAAAGATTACTTAAGCTTTCTTGTTTGTATGATGAATAATGGGAGCTATGAGGGTGGTCAAATTTTAAAACCTGAAACTGTTGCTTTGATGTCTAGCAACCACCTACCGAATAATTTAACGATTAACTCCGGAGGAGATACCCATGGATTAGCATGGGCTATAGAAAATAGTAAGGATGAAGCGTTTAGAAGTATCGGTTCAGGGTATTGGTCAGGGCTTGCAAACAGCAATTATTCACTAGATAAAGAAAAAAATATTGCACTCGTTTATTTTACTAATTTCTTCCCTTATGGCGACAAAGAAACACAAAACTTCTACAGACTTTTTGAGCAAGAAGTTTACCAGAAAATAAGTAAAAATTAAAATTTGTCGATCATAGGTCCTTTGTATTGAAAAAATCTCTTTGTTAGGAAAACAGTACCAATGGCGTATGGGTAGATTTTGCCTGTGCTACACATCTTGCGCTCCCGAGACTAACAACCCTATAAAAGTTTAAGTGGCTTGAAATATTAATTCCGGTTTTGCAATCCCAAAAGCCTGTTTTTTATAGATACATCTAAAATTTAAGATTATAAAGTAATTTCAGATACCAAGCTACTTTGAGTTAATTAAGACATGTCATTTTTTATCCCTGCTCCACTGTAGTATCAAGAAAAAATTAAGTAAATTGAACCCTTATTGCTATCAACCACTAAATTATAGGTTTACATGGAAATTATTGAATCATCAAAAATATATGATGTTATTATCGTCGGGTCTGGTGCTGGTGGCGGTATGGCTACTAAAATTTTGTCAGAAGCAGGACTTAAAGTGGCTGTTGTAGAAGCTGGTCCTTATTTTGATCCTGGTGCTCCAGAACAACAAACACAATTAAAGTGGCCCTACGAATCTCCAAGGAGAGGCGCAAACACCGTACGTCATTTTGGAGAGTACGATAGTTCGTACGGGGGTTTCAATATAGAGAACGAACCCTATACGAATGCTGAAGGCAGTGATTTTAGATGGTATAGATCACGAATGTTGGGTGGAAGAACCAACCACTGGGGCCGCATTTCATTGCGGTTTGGTCCTGACGATTTTAAACGAAAGAGTATAGATGGCTTAGGAGATAATTGGCCTATTGGCTATGAAGATGTAAAACCGTATTACGATAAAGTAGATAAATTAATTGGTGTTTTTGGCACCAACGAGGGCTTACCCAATGATCCTGATGGCTTTTTTTTACCGCCACCAAAACCCAGACTACATGAATTATTCTACATTAAAGGTGCACGTAAATCTAATGTTCCTGTGTACCCCTCTAGAATGTCTATGCTTACCAAACGAATCAATAAAGATCGTGGTATTTGTTTCTATTGCGGGCAATGTTCTAGAGGCTGTAGTGTGCACGCTGACTTTTCTTCAGGAACATGTTTAATATTTCCTGCCCAAAAAAGTGGAGCGCAGATCGACTTGTTCGTGAATGCCATGGTGCGTGAGGTCATTACAAATGATGAAGGGAAAGCTACTGGGGTGTCGTACATTAACAAAGAAGACCGCAAAGAATATACCCTTAAAGGTAAAATAGTGGTTTTAGCCGCTTCGGCCTGTAGTTCAGCACGTATTTTATTAAATTCTAAAAGCAAACAACACCCGAACGGTTTAGGGAATAGCAGCGATATTGTTGGGCGCTATTTACATGATTCTACAGGTAGTGACCGAGCTGCTTTTATTCCTGATTTAATGAATAGAAAAACCTATAACGAAGATGGTACTGGTGGTATGCACGTGTATTCACCTTGGTGGGGAGATAACAAAAAATTAAACTTTGCCCGTGGTTATCATATTGAAATGTGGGGCGGACTAGGCATGCCAAGCTATGGTTTTGGTTTTAACCACAATCAGTATAACGAGTTTTTTGGACTTAAAGTTGGGGGTTATGGCGCAGGGATTAAGGACGAAGTAAAAAAATATTACGGCGCTACCGTTGGTATGTCGGGTCGTGGAGAATCTATTCCTCAAAAAAATAACCGATGTACAATAGATGCTACAAAAGTTGATGAACTTGGCATCCCTGTCTTAAAATTTGACTATAAATGGACAGATAATGAAATTCAACAAGTGCGACACATGCACGATACTTTTGAAGAAATTATTCACAATATGGGTGGTGAAGTACTAGGCAAAAAACCCACTAAAGAACAAAATTACGGGATAGCACCTCCTGGGTGGATTATCCATGAAGTCGGAACTACACGAATGGGCGATGACCCTAAAACTTCAGTAGTGAACCAACACCAGCAATTACACGAGGTTGATAATGTTTTTATTGTCGATGCAGGCCCTTTTGTCTCACAAGCCGACAAAAACCCTACCTGGACCATATTAGCACTCTCTTGGAGAACTTCTGATTACATTGTTGAACAGCTAAAAATGCAAAATATCTAAGGAATGGATAGAAGAAAGAGTATTAAATCAATTATTTTAGGCAGCGTTGCGGGAGGCTTAGTCATACATGGCTGTAAACCTGAGAATGCACCAATTACAGAAGAAGCTATCGCAGCGTCCACCGAAAATTATTTTGGAAGGACACCTGAAGAGCTCAAAATTATTGAAAAACTAAATGCGGAGCAATTTTTTAATCCGCATGAAATGGAAAGTCTTACTACTTTGGCAAATTTAATTCTTCCTCCCGACGAAAAGGGCTCTATTACAGCAGCTGGCGTTCCAGAATTTATGGAGTTTATGGCAAAAGATTATCCGCCATTGCAAGCTACTTTACGAGGCGGCCTTATGTGGTTAGATCATGAAAGCAATTCTTTATATAATGCAGAGTTTAAAACCGCCACAGAAGCGCAACAAAAACAAATTTTAGATCGTATTGCCTATCCCAATATTGAGATTCCAGAAGCTAAAAGACCCCTTGAAGTGCAGTTCTTTTCTATAGTCCGCAACCTAACTTTAACGGGGTATTACACCTCAAAAGTGGGAATTGCAGATTTGGGTTATAAAGGAAATCAACCTAATGTTTGGGATGGTGTACCCGATGATGTTCTTAAACAACACGGCGTTTTTTACGAAGAAGAATGGCTAGCCAAGTGTGTGGATCAAAGTAAAAGAAACGATGTTGCAGAATGGGATGAATTGGGTAATTTATTGTCTTAATCATATCCCATGCTACATTTGCTGGTTTTTTTCAGAAACCATAGCTAGAAATTAACTAATTGACATAAATGTCTTAAAATTGTCTTAAAGATACCGGTATCAATCCCTACAGAACTCGAGTAGTTTTGACTCCAGAATGATCGTTCAAAAATGGAACATATGGGTCAAAAAATCATTGAACGGGGTACGTTAAAAGGCCATACTTTGAAAGCCTCTGCCGGGAAATAAAACCTAAACATGAAAACGGTTCAAAGAATAGAGAATAGAAAAACAAGTACCTAAATTCTAAACGTAGAATTTTACAAAAAAATTATTTTAAAGAACTACCATCGAACTTAAAGCACATGGAAATAATTGAAAACATACAACAATGGTTACATGAACATCCTATTTCCTATACTATCATTAAATATGTGCTTTGGGCTGTTTTTATTTTAATCACGATTGCCTTCCTTAGACGCTTTTTAAGAAGAAATCTTCCTGATATAGGAATTAGATACAAATCTCAGAAAGGGGTTGAGTTTATTGGTTATGTTTTACTACTCATCGTTACCATTTCTTTTTTTTCCGGCAGCATTAAAGACTTTGCCTTAGCCATTGGATTGCTCACTGCGGGGATTACCATTACCTTGCAAGAGTTAATTTTAAGTGTTGCAGGCTCATTCTACATCTTTTTTGTTGGTGTCTATAAACCAGGTGATAGAATAGAAATAAATAATATTAAAGGCGATGTTATTGACATCGATAGTATTTATACCACCATGATGGAAATTGGAGAATGGGTTTCTAGTGATAATTATAGTGGTAGAATTGTGAAATTAAGTAATGCCTTTGTTTTTAAAGGTCCCGTATATAACTATTCAAGAGATTTTCCATTTGTTTGGGACGAATTTAATTTGCCTATCCGATATGGTTCTGATGTAGAACTCGCAAAAACAATTATCGTTCAAATTGCCTCTGAATCACTCTCTGACTATGTGACGGAATCTATGGAGCAATGGAACCAAGTGGTGAATAAATATTACATAGAAAACGCTGAAGTAGCACCAACTTTAGCCATCACTATGACTGATAATTGGATCCAGTTTAACCTTCGATACATTGTTGACTACAAAAAAAGAAGACTTACCAAACACTTGTTAAATGAACTAATTGGAAAAAAAATACAAAATACCAATGGAAAAGTGCAGCTAGCTTCCGCTACTTTTGAGATTGTTCAAATTCCAAATATTCATATAAAAAAAGAATAAAAACCAATATACCTTTATTAAACCTTAGGTGATTTATAAGGATTAATTCTCTTGTTAGGTGTAATTATAACAATTAATTACGTCTAAAGAATTCATTTAACTTTTATGGCAAGATTTGAAGGTTTTATGAACTTTGCAAAGTCTGTCAAATCTTTTAACTTGGCACCAAATAAAAAAATAGCTTAAAAAATGGAATTTCTTCTTCAACCTTGGCCATGGTATGTTTCTGGCCCTTTGATTGCACTTACGATGATTATTTTGGTTCTTTTTGGCAAAAGCTTTGGCATGTCATCGAACCTAAAAACACTTTGCGCTATTGGCGGCGCCGATAAATATGCGGAATTTTTTAAGTTCGATTGGCAGTCCCAAAAATGGAACTTAACCGTAGTAGTAGGTGCCGTATTAGGCGGGTTTATTGCTGTATATTTTTTATCCGATGGCTCGGCGATTGCTTTAAATGAGCAAACCATTACCGATTTAAAAGATTTAGGTTTTCAAAATGCTGGCGCAACAATTTTACCTCCAGAAATTTATAGCTGGGATGCTGTTTTAAGCCTGAAAGGAATTGCTATACTTGTGATCGCTGGTTTTCTTGTTGGTTTTGGAACTAGGTATGCTGGAGGTTGCACCTCTGGCCATGCCATTACAGGATTAAGTAACTTACAGCTTCCTTCTTTAGTCGCTGTTATTGGTTTCTTTATTGGCGGATTAGTCATGACATTTTTTATTTTACCCCTAATATTTAGCTAAATGAAGGCATTGAAATTTTTAATCGTAGGTATGTTTTTCGGGATCGTTTTAGTAAAATCTGAAGCTGTTTCGTGGTATAGAATTTATGAAATGTTCAAATTTCAATCGTTCCATATGTATGGCATTATTGGATCGGCAGTGGCGATTGGTGTTTTGTTTTTTTTAATTTCTAAAAAATTGCAGTTGAAAAGCATTTCTGGGCAAATTATTAGTCCAGATCAAAAAGAAAAAAACTATAAAGCAAACATCTTAGGTGGTACTATTTTTGGCTTCGGATGGGCTTTGGCGGGGGCTTGCCCTGGCCCTATGTATATTTTAGTAGGTACAGGTGTTTTTAGCATGCTCATCGTAATTGCAGCTGCGTTATTAGGCACTTTTGTGTATGGTCTCTTAAAAAATAAATTACCGCATTAAATTGGCGGTTATCAACAGCTATATCAGCGATCAAAAGCTCTTCAGTTAAAGGCTTGGTCTTCTATTTCGATTGCGACGAAATTGAAGACCAAACATAACAGGTATCACGAAATAATAGAACTCCTCAATAGACGAGCTATTTTGATTTTTTTTTAGGTTGGACTTATAGGTATTTTATTTTTTCGTTTTTATCCCACAAACCCCAGTATGCTCCAACATCGCCCTCGTCTCCTGTTTTCCACGACTCATCAAAAGAAGAGAAATAAAAAGTTTCTATATTCGCCTTAGAGGCCCAAGCTTGGGTATTTATAAAATACTTCATCGCATTCTCTTCTGATGAAAATGCACCCCTTAAGCTTCCACCTTCACTGGGCCAGCCCGTCTCTGTAATGATAACTTTTTTACCTTGTGCTGCGTGCATGGCCTGCCCGTACATTTGCTGCATATGCGCTAAAGAGCCATCTATATGACAGCCTTCCCAATAGGGGTAACAATTGGCGAGGATAACATCACTGAGCGCCACTAATTCTGGATGTACTGAAAACTCATAATAGGCATCAACATAGCCTACAGGTATATGGGGCACTGCCTCTTTAACACGTTTCATAAAGTCTAAAAGTTCTTCTAAAGGCAAATCATTTCGATAAAGCACCTCATTTCCTACTGCGGCTATAGTAACACATCCTTCCTTAGCCAATTGAATTAAACCTTCAATTTCCTTTTCATTATCCTCTTTATCTTTTCCCAACCATGCCCCTACTAAAGTTTTCATGCCCTGCTGATGGGCAATTCGTGGAATATGTTCGTTACCTTCAACACAAGAAAAAGAGCGTACCCATTGGGTATAAGGTTTAATAATTTCTATTCTTCTTTTCACCTGTTTCACGGTAATGATGTCACCTGGTTTTTGCCCATCTTCATACATACTAAAACAAAGGCCATGCATCCCTTTATTTAAAGTTGCCCTCCATAATTTTTTTAGATCTTCTGATTTCGAGTAGGTACTAAAATCAATACCTGAATGCTCCGTAAAATCTAAGCCACTGTAGGCATGATATTCCTCGTTTCTATATGACATTTTTTAATGTATTTATAATTGTTGAATTCGTTTAACTACCACACTTAAATTCTCATGATTTTGTCTTGGAAAGCCTAAGCCTACCTATACTTGAATTTTTCATCCTTGTCCCAAATACCCCATCGAGCACCTAGTTCGCCCTCCACACGCACCTTCCACGATTCATCAAAAGATGAGAAATGAAAAATTTCTACTCCTTCTTTACTTGCCCATTCTTGAGTTTGTATAAAGTATTTCATGGCGTTTATAAGGGATGGATGCGCATCTTCATTGGCATTCCCTTGGCTGGGCCAGCCCGTTTCGGCTATGATCACTTTCTTACCTTTAGACACGTATTTAGTTAAGGCGTACATTTCTCTTAAATGTTTTAATGAACTTTCTATATCAAAGCCCTCCCAAAACGGGTAACAATTGGCTAAAATAATATCTGTGGCAGCTACCAAATTAGGTCTGTTATAATACTCATAATACGTATCCACATAGCCCACGGCAACATCAAAATCTTTAAGAGCTTCTTTAACTCTATTGATATAGCCAATGAGTTCTTCTTCCGACACGTCGCCTCTGAGCAATACTTCGTTACCCACAGCCGCGACATTGACAACCCCTGTCTTGGCCAGCGCAATCAAGGCATTTATCTCCTTTTCATTACGAGCTTTATCTTCACTAATCCATGCCCCAGCGATGGAATTTAAACCCTTTTCATGCGCTACTTTTGGTATCAATTCATTTCCTTCAGTACAGGAGAATGATCTAATGGCTTTTGTGTAAGGCGCTATCACCTCCATACGCCGAAGAATCTGGGACTCAGTTAAAATAACATCATTGGGAACTTGTCCTTCTACGTAGGGACTAAAACAAAGACCACATAACTTGCTGTTAAGCTTATCCGCAAACATCACTTTAGCGTCCTCTATGGTTTTGTCTGAAAAGTCTATTTCTGTATAGGGCTCGAGTTGAATAGTTTGATTTAAAACCGAAAGTAAATGACCTGCGCCATATGCGGAGGAAACTTCTTTCGCTTTCTTCTTTATTTTTCGTTTTGCTAACTCTGCACTTATTTCTACGGCACGCTCTTCGGTAAGGTTGTAATTACGCATGATCCACAGAGCGCCCAAAGTGCCCGCAATTGGTAGGCCAGAGTAAAATAGTCGTATGCCCATAATAGATGCCTCAGAATTGACTGTATCTGGCACAAACCCCACTAAGGTCATGATAGCTCCTGTTAATAATCCTGCAATGGCAAAACCAAATTTTACCATCCACCAATAAATTGCTCCAAATACCCCTTCTCTACGTTTTCCTGTATTTAATTCGTCAATATCGATAACATCAGAGGTCATTGACATCATTAGCGTAAACAAACTTCCAATCCCAAAAGAGAAAAATGGTAAGGCAAATAAAAACATATAGGGTTTACCCGGAATAAACAAGAACCAAAGCATTACATACCCCAACACAGATATACCTTGAGAAACCATAAAAGCTTTCTTTTTTCCCATAATTTTAGACATCTTTGCCACAATAGGAATGACCAAAAAAGTAGTGGATAGGGCCCCTATACTTCCTAATAATGTCGGCCAAAGACCGGCAGCGGCTGCGTCCCCATTAAACAAATAATAGACCACTATAAAAAATGAAAAACCAGCAACCACATTAAAGGCATTATAGATCAAAAATGTTGAAAAACACAACTTTCTAAACTGCTCTATTTTAAAGGCTTCTTTAAAATTTTCTATAATCTGTTTAAAACTTCCTCCAATAGTTTTTAAGGTTAAAGGGGTTAAACTATCGTCATTTTTAGTAGACTTACTTTTAATAAAAATGGCAGGTACCATGGCCAAAACAGCGAAAATAACGGCCACCCAAACACCCAAAGTTCTAGTGGTATCTGTTGTGGTTCCAAACCAACTATCATCATACATCACCACCCAAAACCAAGGCGCAATGACCCAAGCCCACTGTCCTATCCACTGCGCTATAGCCATAATATCGGTGCGCTCATGAAAATCATCACTCATCTCATACCCCATAGCTACATAGGGTACGGAAAAGATCGTAAGTCCTAAATAAAATACTAAAGACCAAATCAGGAAATAACTAAAGTTATAGCTCACGCCATCTACAATATAAATTTGCCACATCAACGAAAAAGAAATCCCCATAATTAAAGCTCCTAAAAGCACATACTGTCTTCGTCTGCCCCAAATAGACTTTGTATTATCCGAAATAAAACCCATGATAGGATCTGTTACAGAATCGAAAATACGGGGAAGAAAAAATAAAATTCCCCACATCCAGGTCGGAAAGGCATAATCTTGTACCAACACCACCATAAAAATAGCTAAGGCCGCTGGAAACATTTGATTGGAAAGCATCCCTAACCCAAAGGCTATTTTTTGACCCATTGGAACTGAATTTGAAGTTGTTGCCATGATTGTTTTTTTTAATTGGTTAATTTAAGGATTGCGGGATGACAATAGTTTGTATTGCTTGCGCACTTATTTTTAGGTTTAGTGTTTTAGCGTTTAGGATGAGCTTAAAATTCTTTGCCATAGCTCCTTCATTAAAAATAACAACAGCCATAGAGTTATCTGGATTTTTCGCTGCCGTTACCATAAGGTCTTTATCTGAATTTTCAACACCAATCACTACAGCTCCTGGTCGTATATATCTGCTAAAGTGAGCCATGATGTAGTACAAGGGCGTAAAATAAACTTCATCTTTATCAGGGTCAACAATGACAGGAGCAACACACCAATTTTTAAACCAGTTGGGACCACCTTGTTTATCCAATACCATGTTCCAATCGATCCAGCCATCTACCCAATTGTTAAGACAGCCGATAATATCTCTTGCATAGCGATTCACCGGCGCATATTGGGGATGTAAATATTTGTCTTTTTCTGCAGCCCAATCCCAACCCCAATCTGTTGCTTCTTTTTTCCAATACCACTGATCGTCGCGCCATTTTGGAATTTCAGCATCAACACAAGCTTCGGTTTGAATAAGGAATTTACTAGGAGCTTTGTCGTGCGTAAATTGTAATGATTCTGGGAAATAATCGTAGGTGCTCCCATACCAATGTATGGCGATACCGTCATAATATTTAGAAGAGGCTTCGTCTTTATACATGACACTAGCCCACTTTTCTAGTTCTTCACCTCTATTTTGGTCATACCCCAAAATTTTCACATCGTGTCCGTCTTTTTCTAGTTTTGGCCCTAAATATTGTTGTACAAAATGAGTCATTTCTTCAGGTGTATAATGCATACTTTCCCAGTTGCCATCATTTCCTACGGGTTCATTTTCTACTGTAAATCCCCAAATATCAATCCCTTCATTTTTATATGCCGTCTTATATTTTGAAAAAAATAAAGCCCAAGTGTTGTAATATTCGGGTAATAACTTTCCACCTCTCCAATCCTTATTATCTTTCATCCAAGGCGGCGCTGTCCAAGGTGAGGATACTATTTTAAAACCATCACTAGAAACTGCCATCGCTTCCTTAATCATCGGAATTAAATCATCACGGTCTTCTTCTATCGAAAAATTAATCAGCTCAACATCGCCTTCAACCGGTGCGTACGAATAGTTTCCCAGAGAAAAATCGCAGGAATTCATATGGGTACGCGTCAAAGAGTATTTTGCCCCACTTTCACCAAAGTAGGCCTCCAAAATTTTAGCCCTATTTGCTTTACCTAACCGGTTTAACAATGAGGCTGATGCCTCCGTAAATGATCCACCAAAGCCAGTTATGGTTTGGTAGGTTAGGTCTGGCAATAGCACCATACTGTCGATAGCAGCGTCAGAGCTAACTTCAGCTAATCTTGTTAGTTGATGCCCACTAGCAGATGTTTCATACACCTCAGCTTTCAAAAGATCTTGTTTTTCGCTACAACTCATAATTGCTAACACTACTAAAAGAAGTACATATATCTCAGTTGTTTTCATCTATTTATTTCTTAATACTCCTCAGATGCTCCTATCTCGTCTTGTGTTGGTGGTACCAATACATCTTGCATTACTGCAGCCTTATCCCCACCATAGGTTTTCGTTATGGGGTTTCCGTTTCGCGTTAAGCCTTTGAAGCTTCCTTTATCTACTTCAGCCCATAAAGCATATTTGGCTTTACCATCTACAGTCATTAGACCAAAGTGCTTTTCTGAATTTCCCATATTTTCGCTTCCTTTCCAAGGCTCATCGAATCCTTCGAAATAAAAACAAGACAATCCTGCTTCCTTGGTCCATTCGCGCATGTGCTGGTAATAAAGGGCTTCTTTATACTCATCGCAAGCTTTAGAGCCGTTAAAGCCATACTGATCTGTTGAGACACTTGCCCATCCCGTTTCGCCAATATGAATTGGTTTGTCTACGCCAAGACCTTTCATATATTGCTGTACATTTTGAAACTGTAGCTGAGCATACTCCTTTGCTCTAACCATAGCCGCATCTATTTTTTCCAAATCTGTCATTTGATCCTGACCTTCTGATTGTAACCAAAATTCAGGCTGATAATGGGTGTCATGCATGGGATAGGTATGCATGGAAATAAAGTCAACCGCATGGATTAATTTCGTCAAATCTTCAACATGGTATTCCGCACCGCCTCCTCCCCAAGAGGCAAAATTATCAGAACTTGTAATCCATAAATCTTTAGAAAGCTTCCCTTCTTTTTTCAACTCTTGTAAGTAGTTCACCCATTTTAAAATAATCCAAGGTTCCACATAATAACTTTCAGCCCATTTCACCATAGCCTCATTGCCTACCGCAATTACTTTTACTATATCGGGATACTGGTTTGCTAAAGCCACTACTTTTTTTATTTGTGGAAGGTTGGCTTCGCTCTCGGCATTATGGTCCTTTTCTTGATCTGTAAAGGCATTTTTACAGTCTATCCAAGCTCCTAACATGACATACATTTCAAAATTAGGATCCTCTTTCCTTAATTCTGTGATTACTTTCAACACATTTTCAGCCTGTGGTTTATGCACCTTATAGGTTCTAATGATTTTCACACCCATAGCGGCAAGAAGCTTCATATCTTCTTTTAGCTCTGCTAAGGTTGGCTCGATATTGGGATCTTTATACCGATAGCCTCCATAGGACATAGCTAGGTATTCCGCGTTGCCTAAAATATCTTTAGCTGTCATTTGTTTTTGCTGCTGCATTTCTTTGTTAGACTTTGAGTTTTGATTGCACGACACCATAAAAATTAAAATGATGAAACTGATAAGAAAGGATGTCTTTAATTTCATAGCTAGTATTGTTTTATTAGGTGTATTAATCAATTCCTGTTTAAACATATCGAGAAAACCAAAGTCTGGAAAGGGTACTTCCAAAAATTGCTTTTAGCTTTTTGTTGGCGGTACTAAAACATTAGGCATTAATTCTTCTTTATTGCCGTTGTAGGTTTTTCTTATCGGATTTCCATTTCGGTACAATCCGTTAAAAACACCCTTATCTACCAAATCCCATAAGGGATATTTAGCTTCTCCATTTATCTTGAACAATCCGAAATGATTTTCTGAACCCTCGGGATTGTGAGCATCTTTCCATTTTTCATTAAAAGCTTCAAAATAAAAACAAGAAATTCCAGCTTTTTGCGTCCATTCTCGCATTAATTTATAATACAAGCCTTGCTTATACTCATCTGTTGCCTTAGAGCCATTATGACCATAAAAATCATTAGCTACACTAGCCCAACCTGTTTCTCCAATATGAACAGGCTTTTGTATACCCAGACTTTTCATATACTTAAGGGTACATGCATATTGGTTTTTAGTAAATTCAAGTGCACGCTTCATGGCATTATCAATCTTTTCTATTTCAGATAGTGAATGCTCTTCTTCCGGAATTCCCCAAAATTCAGGATTGTAATGCGTGTTGTGATAGGGATAGCTATGCATTGAAATATAGTCTACCGCTTTTATTAATTGATTTAAATCTTCACAATGGTAACTAGCATCGCCCCCTCCCCAAGATGCAAAATCGTCAGAGCTGGTAATCCATACATCTTTCGGCAATTTTTTTGCCTTTTTTAGTTCTTGCAGATAATTCACCCATTTTAAAATCACCTTAGGCTGCACAAAATAACTTGTGGCCCACTTTACCATCGCTTCATTGCCAACGGCCACTACTTTAACTATATCTGGATACTTGTTCGCTAAAACTACTGCTCTTTCAATTTCTAAAGCATTATTAGGACTTTCTTCATCGTGATTTGGCATTTGATTGGTCCATGCATTGAGGCAATCGATCCAAGCACCTAACATGACATACATTTCAAAGTTTGGATTTTCTTGTTTAAGTTCACGTATAGCCTTTAAGATATTTGCTGCATGAGGTAAAGGTAATTGTACATTATAGGTTCTAATGACCTTGATACCCATAGCTGCCAATAATTTCATATCGTCCTTTAACTCGTCAAGGGTCGGTTGAATTTCTCTTGAAATGGCCCTATAGCCGCCATAGGATATGGCCAAATACTCTGAATTTCCTAAAATATCTTTAGCTGTCACTTCTTTTATCTTTTAATACGGAGTACTTTAATGCCTCCTACTTTGATTAGCTGCCATGATGAACACCATACGTCAATGTCGTCAAAGCACTGGGTTGTTTTATATCTAAACCTTTATTTTAAGGTATCTTCCTTTAGTTGTACCCTAATGAGTTCGATTTCGCCGGAGCGCTGAAATACCATTTTACTCATGGACGTATCTAAGCTTAAACTTGAAACCTTTATTATCTTACCATCTTTAAGGGTTATTTCAATAGTATTCTCCGTTGAAATTTTATACACTATAGGTACCTGGCAATAGGTCATTGCTAATTCTCCTTTACTTAATTGAAGCTCCGATTTTACATGGCCAACAGTGATATAGTTGAAGGTCTTCGGTTCCTTTAAAAACTCTACTTTGCGCAACATACAGGGATTAAAATATAATTGTCCCTTCGCTACAAAAACACCCAATTCACCAAATCGACTGAGGATATCCTCTTTTACTTGTCCAGTCATTCCAGGCTGTTGCGCTCCTTTACCCGCAGGGGTATGGGAATAAGCATCTGTTGGAAAAGCACCATAAAGTTCTGGTGATTTATGAACCCCAATACCTTCATTAATCTCGTAATAATGCTCCAATAGTCTGCCTGTAATTTCATCGCTAACATTAGCATCAATGGCTTTCAAACAACATTCTTGAACTGCCAAAAGTAATTTGGAAACCATGTGCCAATAAATGGATCCTAAGCCTTCATACCCATAAAAAGTACCCGATCGACCTGTGAAAGCCTTATGATTAAAAACCTGCTCAAAAGTTTGCAACAATAGCGCTTCATCTTTTTCTGCTAAAGTCTTATAGCGTGATCCCTTCAGTGCCTTCAAAGCATCTTTTATACTGGCTGAATTATGAAAGTTTCCATTAAAATGTGTGTTCCCATTAATATCTTTTTCAACAATGCTTGTATGGCCATCTGCAATCATTTGCTGCAGTAGCTCTGATTGTGCTATAGCATTTGTTGGGAGGGTATTTTTTATCAAAAATGGGGAAAGTTCTTTATTTGGATATAATAAATAACTGTACTGATCTTCTCGAAATAATTGGCTCTGCTTCAGACCGTCTAAAAGCTTTAAACACCCTTCTGAGGAAAGATAGCCCGAACTTAAAACAGCTACTTGACCCTCCAACATTTCGCTCAAATAGGAAATCGAGATTTTCTTCTCATCCGTTATGGTCATCAAATTGTAAGCATGGTATAAATTATCTGATCGTCTATTCACCTCAATGGTATGGTCAATACCCTTTAAGGTGGTTTTTAGAAAACCGCTCAAACTAGCTAGTGAAAGCTTCGACTTTTTCCCAGAAAAACCATTTTTATAAATAACAGCCCTATAATCACTGGCTGGTATTCCCAAGCCATCTAAAATTCTTTTTCGGTCCGTATCGTTAATTTTTTTGATGAGCAGGGATTCATTTTGATGTAAGGTTTCATCAACTTGATTAAAAAATACCAACAGTTCTTCCGAAATAGAAATTTCCACTAGTTCCACATTCGCTATAAGATCATCGAAAAAACTTAAAAACCTTCTCAAATAATACAGGGTTACCATAGAAACTCCATTGCCCACCAAGGCATTATTGGCATCATTCCATTCGGGTCTTTGGGTATTTAACCAAATACCTGCTTCTGGAATAAAATTAGATATTTTGGCCAGAACAGTCGCTACTATTTTTTCTATAAAATTAACTTTGTAGATCTCTTTTTTCGGATCAAAAAGCAAAGCACCATCGGCACCTAGAGCCAACTTTCTTCTGCCAATTTCATGATCTAATTCAAGATCAAACTCAATAGTATCTTTTGGATTTTTGAGAATGTCCTGATAGCTCTTTATTTTATAAGGTACATTGGCATACACAAATAAATCTTTATCAAAATAGCTAGTTAATTTACCTGGTTGGTGATATTCTATAATTTCTAAAAACTTTAATAAGTATATAATTTGATGATCTCCCCAATATCCGATATAAGACCATGGATCGTCTGGTTCTATGGTCTCCCAATCAAAACCATCTTTAGTCACACGGTACGGGTTGTACCCATCAAACGTAGAAGCGTTTAAAAACTTATGGATCATGTTTTCCGTAAAGTCTGGAAACGAATGTGCTAACGCTTCCCAGTTTTGAAAAATATCTCGCCAATTCCCTTCGTAATCCAAAATTTTAGATCCATCAGTTTCACTTCTGGTGTTGATCGAAAATTTATTCCACGGTCTGCTTGGATCACCATGTCTTCTACTGAATTTTAAGGGCATGTATTCTAAGCACAACCGCTCAAAGTCTTTATCTTCACTATCCTTGCCAATTTCCTTTAATTTAGCTGTTGTAAATTCTTCTGGAAGCTTTTCAATTAAGTGTTGGGCGGATTGAAATGATTTTTTATTCGATTTCGCTAGGTAGGTTTTAAAATCCCACTTCTCTATTCGATAATTATGATCAAAAATACCCCCTCTCATAATATTGAACAAAGTATTCGAAAAATGTCGTGTATTTCTAAACGTGTCTGCAGTGGTTTGCAACCCATCAGAAGAAGCCGCCAATTGAATCAAATTATCGGTTCCTAAACGTATACTTTGGTCAACTGTTGCCGCTATATTGGGATCTGTCTTTAGGGTGTTAATAATATTCGCAATGGCCGAATGATTCTGGTTGACATTGGCTACCGTACTCCATTTTTTATCAGATAGTGATGGCAAGGTGATTTCGGCTTGTATAAAATAAGCCCCTTTCTCTGCTTTAATATCTTTTTCTGGATGTATGGGTAACCCTTTTCTAAAAGCATCGAGTTGCAAGGATGACAGTAAATAGGTAGCATTTTCAAGTCCAAAAGACCAAACAATATTGGCTTTTAAAGATTCGCTCGGTTCGGCCTTATCTACGATAAATGCACTTAAGGCATAAATACCCAAACCTACTTCAGCCTCCAATTCAGCTCTCTTATAAGCATCTACTAAATTGCTACTACTATTCTGCAAGCTAGAGTTGACTCCATAAGGCAATATATTCTGTAAACCGTCTAGAACTGTAATCGTTATTGAATCTTGACCTTCATTTTTTAGGGCTGATTTTTTTACAAAACCAAATTCGTTGCTTGAATTCCATTCATAGCTAAACCTTAGTTTTAAATCGTGGTTAATTTCTTCAAAAACCAATTTATTACCGTACACACTTTTATAAAGATTTCGAGTGGTGGTATACATACCAGCATAGCGATTTGAAAAAGGTTCCCACAAATAGGTTTTTTCCTTTTTAGTCACCTGCATAAGAGTTTTGCTTCCTGTGATCTCGGCTGATTCTGTAATTTTATCATCCGTGTAATACGGAAATAAAGATGACTCCGCATCTTTTCGACCAGCCGTTAAACCGCCATTACTCGCGATAAACATCCAATGATTAGAATCGCTAACAATGCTCATAAAAAATGGGCGCATGGCATCGCTATTGCTGATTTTATAATAGCTTTCATGCTCAATTTGAACCAGTTCGCCTTGAACCCTTTTCTGATCAAGGTTTGTTTTTGAATTACCGATGTAAATATCTGTATGCTTCATTAATTAATTTCTGAAGTTTTAACTTTAAGTAGAAAAGGTTAGCAAAAAACTGCTTTATTGCTAACCTTTTTTACCTATTTTTTTGTTAGCCTAAACACCCTTATGGGTTTAAAACAATGGCCACATTATCGATGTTAGCTACCACATTACAACCTGCATCACCTCCACAAACAGCCTCGATAAGAAAAGAAATTCCTTCACTTACATCAGCTCCGTTTGGTATGGTAAAGGTACCCGTAAAAGTGTTCCAAGTACCTGAAAGGGCTGGAGCGGGATTAAAAACATGGGTAAAAGAAGCCCCTGCAGCTCCTTCGCCAAAAAGAAGCACATTAAACACAGCACCAGGCTGAGTAACGCTTCCTATATGATCAAAGGTAATTCTAACTACATCACCTGGACTAACATCTCCGGCTCCTTTTCTTTCTTGTTTTAATGCAGGATTACTTGGACCATTCGTAGCTAAACGACCAGACCATGTTCCACCATTGTTGACGGTATTATCAAATGCTGAAGTTCCACCATTTTGAAATAATAGCCAACCTGTACCATCCCCGTTGCCGGTTTCGAAATCACCATTACTAACAATTGCACCACCAGTGCCTCCACCGCCACCAGAACCTCCGTTGTCACACAACCTAATGTTATCAAACTGAATAGTCCAAGCGGCACTACCGTCTCCTGGAGTACCGTTGTCCATAATCAAAGTGATACCGGTAACTCCGCCCGTAAAACTCGAAAAGTCGTACGATAGGGTTTCCCAACCAGTACCTGATGTCGGCAAAGTCAGTTCTTGATTCAAACCTTCCAATTTGAACAACAATTGCCGAACGGACTGAGAATTTACATCGATAGAAAATTTTCCATTGTCCAAATCAATAGTACTGGCCACGGCTATGGTGATTCCACCAAAAAGCTCTCCTGCATTTTTAACATATTGCCCTAACTTGGCACTGCTATTAACAGAAGTATCCGAATTATCGATAATGGTACCAACACCACCTCCAAAATTGTTAAAAATGGAGTTATCGGCAGTCTCGAAATCATTCACCAATACGCCACCGTTACAAGCTACCAATGCCCCGCCGCCTGTACCGCCGCCACCTGTACTATTTAGCGTTAAGGATACATTATCAATATTGACACGACCAACAGCAGCTCCCGAATCAAATAAAACGCGTGCATCGGCAGCACCGAAGCCTGCAGCAGTTAAGGTGAGGGTAAAAGTTTGTCTCGTAGTGGTTAAATTTACGGTTTCTACAGTATTGGCAAAACTTCCGCCACTCAACCCGATTCCTCCTACAAGTGTTCTAGCACGATCAGACCAGGCGTCAAAAGTTAAGGTATACGTAGAACCGTCAAGAATTTCTAGTTTTTGACTAACATTCACATCAAAAGCATTTCCTGCCGCCGTAACGTTCACAGAATAAAACGTATTATCCCCTTCCGTCACTACCGGAGCTGGATCTGTACCCACGCCAATAGTCCATGGAGCACTGCCATTTTGAAAATCTCCGTTGGTTAA
>TARA_R110002012_G_scaffold310969_1_pt1 | contig 157505 bp, 160 predicted proteins | sample TARA_R110002012 | Tara Oceans TARA_R110002012 (sample SAMEA4396515) | marine metagenome | biome: Westerlies Biome; feature: [DCM] deep chlorophyll maximum layer (ENVO:01000326); material: water (ENVO:00002006), including particulate matter (ENVO:01000060) such as... | depth 40 m
GCCACGGCAATGCCGCTGTGGCGCAGGACTGGAACGAGTTCTAGTCGCCTCCCCAACCAGACGATCAGGTCATCCCGGTACGCCGGGATGACAAACAATCAGCATGCCGGCGCAGAACGGCTTGAGCCGGACGGCGCCAACAGCGTAAACCGGGGCTCTAACGTTTCCGGTGAGTCCGCATGTCCCGTACCGACGCCATCCTCAAACGCCTTGGCCAATTGCACCCCAAGCTGATCGATCTCAGCCTGGACCGCATGCTGCCCCTGCTGGACGCGCTGGGCCGACCGCAGGACAAGCTGCCACCGGTGATCCATGTGGCGGGCACCAATGCCAAGGGCTCGACCATTGCCTATTTGCGGGCCTTTCTTGAAGCCGCCGGGCAGCGCGTGCATGTCTATAACTCGCCCCATCTGGTGCATTTCAATGAGCGCATCAGGCTGGCCGGCAAGCTGGTGGGCACGCGTCGGCTCAACCAGATGCTCGAGCATGTCGAAGCCGTCAATGCGGGCAGACCAATCACCTTTTTCGAGGTGACCACGGTTGTGGCCATGATGCTCTATGCCGAGACCGAGGCGGATTACCTGCTGCTCGAAACCGGGATGGGCGGCACCTATGACACCACCAATATCGTGGCCCATCCGTTGGGGGTGATCATCACCCCGGTGGATCTGGATCATCAGGGTTTTCTGGGCAATACGATTGCCGAAATTGCGGTCAGCAAGGCCGGCATTCTCAAGCGCGGCAGCAAGGCCGTGATCGGGATGCAGCAGGAGGAAGGCCGTGCGGTAATCGACCGGGCGGCCCGGCGCCTGGGTATTACGCCCCTGTTTCAGGGCGAGGATTTCCACGGCGCGGCACAGGATGGCCGACTGGTCTATCAGGATGAAGGCGGCCTGCTCGACCTGCCACCACCCGCACTGATCGGGGCACACCAGTATGACAATGCGGCGCTGGCAATTGCCGCGACGCGCCAGTTCGGTCTGCCGGTCGATGAAGCCGCTCTGGCCAAGGGCCTGCGTCAGGTGGTGTGGCCGGCGCGGATGATGCCGCTGCGGGGCCGCTTGCGCGACCTGCTGGGACCGGGCAGCGAGCTATGGCTTGATGGCGGGCACAATGTGCACGGCGCCACCGCGCTGGCGCAGGCGATTGACGAGATGAACCGCAACCGCCCGGCGCCGCTGGTGCTGATCATGGGGATGATGAATACACGCAGCCCTGCGGCCTTCCTTGGCCCCTTCGCTGGCAAGGCCGAGCAGGTATTCACCCTGACCGTGCCCAATGAGCCCAATGCGCACAAGGCGGCCGATATGGCCGAAACGATTAAGGCCGCCGGGTTTGCCGCGACGCCGAAGCGGTCGATCCTGTCGGCGCTGCAGGCGGCGGCAGCCATCCCCAATGCACGGGTGCTGATCTGTGGTTCGCTGTATCTGGCCGGCGATGTCCTGGCCAAGAACGGCACGCCACCGGACTAAGCTGTGGCTGTCAGTCTAGCCGGCAGGTGACTCCTGTCTCTTCCAGTCCTCCCCTGGCGCGGGGAGAAGGGAGGGCGTGCGGCTAATATTTGCCCTGATCACTGCCGACAAAGGGGTCGACGGGACTGGTGCTTGTGAATTCAGCGCGGCCCATAATGGCTTCGACCACCGCGGCCTGCAGCGCCTCGCTGGAGCCATAGGCATTGATATAGGCGGGCACGCGCGGGGCATCGTAGAGATAATACGGATAGCCAAACGAGATCATCAGCGTGGGCACGTCGTGCCAGACCCGGGCCATGCCGCCAAAGACGTTGCCGGTCAGCTTGACCCAGTCAAGAAAGATGCGGCTGCGGCCCAGCAGGGTTTCTTCGGCGAACAGATAGAGCACCAGATCGAAATCCCTGGGGTTCACCTCCATGCCGGGGGTGAACACGGTGACCTCAAAACCCTCTTCCTCGAGCCGGATGGGCACGCTGAGTGGCAATGGCTCGGGCACGAAGGGCAGCACTACGCCGCCCGTATAGATCAGCACACGGCGGTGCTTGCCCGGCGAGAGCGGCAGGAGATTGTTGACGTCCTTGACCAGGGTGGGGACCCGGGCGGTAATCGCTTCGGCGGTGGCGCGGTGCGCCTCGGTCGCCACGACAGTACTGGCTGTGTCGAGATCGGGGGCTGTATTGCCCTTGTGCAGGCCCTGAGCGGCCTTGAGTGCCAATACGCGGGTGACGGCCTCATCGACGCGCTCCTGGCTCAGGCGGCCATCGGCTACCGCTTTGACCAGCCGCATCAGATCGGCATTGGGATCATCGGAAAACAGGATGACGTCGCAACCGGCGATCACCACTTCGGGCAGGGTCTGATCGCGCGGCCCCCAATCGCCCAGCCCCGCCATGGCAGTGGCATCGGAAACGATCAGGCCGTTGAAGCCGAGTTCGCGGCGGAGCAGGTCTTCATTGAGAATGCGGCTGAGCGAGGCAGGCCGATAAGCTTCGGGGCCCGCATCGGGATCAAGCGAGAGTGCATAGGCGGGCAGCGCGATATGGGCGGACATGATGCTCATCACGCCGGCATCGATGGCCTTGCGATAGAGGCGGCCAAAGGTGTCTTCCCAGTCACTCATCGAGAGCGGATTGACGGTGGTGACCAGATGCTGGTCGCGATCATCATAGCCCTCGCCGGGCCAGTGCTTGACCGTGGCGGCAACGCCATTGGCCTGGAAGGCCGCAATCTGGGCCAGGGCGTGGCGCTCGACCTTGTCGATATCGCTGCCATAGGAGCGGGTGCCGACAATGGCACTGCGCCAGGCGATGTTGAGATCGATAACCGGGGTAAAGCTCCAGTTCAGGCCCACGGCACTGGCTTCGCGCGCCATCAGGGTCGAGATCGCCGTGGTGGCCTCCAGATCATCAATGGCGGCCAGACCAAGCGGGTTGGGCACGGATGTGCCCATGGCCAGGCTCATGCGGCTGCCCTCAAGGTCAGCGCTGATCAGCAGCGGCACGGCACTGAGTTCGGCCAGATCGCGCGCCAGGGCGATCTCGGCGGGCAGATCGGGCGAATAGATGCGGGTGATCCCGCCGGGCTTGAAGGAGCGAACCTGTTCGGCAGTCTGTTCAGGGGTGCCGCGGGCGAGCAGAACAAAGAGCTGGGCGAGCTTGTCACGCGGGCTGAAGCTGTCCCGGGTGGTGTGCACCCAGGCCACGGCATCGTCATCGAGGTGGAACGGGGCGGCAGCGAGATCGATGGGCGCCATGGGGCTTGCTCCCTAGAGTCTTTTTGTTATCGGCAAGCACTAGCAGATGTGGCCGGGCGGCGAAACTCACGCCGCGTGCTGCTCCAGCCACTTGATCAGTTGCACGCGCGACTGACCGGCGCCCACCTTCATGTCCACAGGCTGACCAGACTTGAACACGATCAGGGTGGGCATGTTGCGCACATTGTACTGCGTGGTCACGGCAGGATTGGCGGCAACATCCAGCTTCACGATCTTGACGGTGTCGGCCAGGGTGACGGCTAGTTCATCGAGTGTGGGGCCCATGGCCAGGCATGGGGCGCACCATTCGGCCCAGAAATCGACCAGAACGGGCTTGTCGGCATTGAGCACTTCGGTGGTGAAATCAGCGTCGGTGACAGGCTGGGCCATTGCGCACTCCATTGGGCGGTTGGAGGCTCAGGCTAGACAGAGTCTGTGCCAGCGGGAAGGCATAGCCGCCAGTGTGTGGCGGCCGAATTAGAAAGTCTTGCTCTACCAGCGGGGCAAAGAAAAACACCGCCGGGTTACCCCAGCGGTGTCAAATCTGTCGCGATACCCGAAATCAGGCAGCGTGGCCTTCGAGCCATTTGGTGAGGCCAGCCTTGGGGGTGCCTGCACCAATCTTCATGTCGGCGGCTTCGCCGCCCTTGAAGAGGATCATGGTCGGGATGGAGCGAACGCCATACTTGCTGGCGGTACCTGGATTGTCGTCGACGTTGAGCTTGACGATCTTGACCTTGCCGGCCAGTTCGGTCGAGAGCTCATCGAGCACGGGAGCGATCGCGCGGCACGGCCCGCACCACTCCGCCCAGAAATCAACCAGGACGGGCTCTTTGGAGTTGAGTACTTCCTCGCCGAAGTTGGCGTCGGAAACATGAGTAGTCATGGGTGTCTGCCTTTTGTTTTAAAGCGGCGGTCTGTCTGCGCCCAAAGCTGGTGAGAGTCCAGCATGGCTACAAGCAAGATCACCGCAAGGTGAAGCCTTCAGCGCCCGCCGTGAGGGCGTCTGGGGGCAAAATCATCAATGATTCCAATGTTGTCCATAGGATTGCTGCACGTATAACCCGCCCGGGGAAAAGCTGGTGTGCAACCAGCGCATATAGCCCGAGCTGGGTCACATAGCTTCCCGGCACGTCGCCGGGCATACCGGGGACCGACGCATCGGATTTATAGTCGATCACCATTACCCCGTGGTCGTCAATCACCAGTCGATCAATCCTGCCTGTGAGGCGAATCGGGGCGCCATTGTGCTGCGCATCCAGCAGGAACGGCACTTCAGCGCGGCTGGATGGCCCGAACAGATGCGCCAGTTCGGGGCGCTGCAGGATGGATATCGCCTTGGTGGCGAGTCGCGCGTGATCATCGGGCGAATCAGGCAGCAGGGCCGCCAGCGCCTTGTCGGCGATTTCGGGCCAGATCGCCGGGTCGAGCTTGCCCAGATGCTGCAGCAGGGCATGCAGCGCGATGCCTTCACGGCGGGCGGCCTCGGCGTCGCGGACCTGTTCAGCCAGGCTGTCCAGCGCGCGGCCCGACGGCGCACTTTTACCCGCCAGCGAGGGCGAGACCAGTGGAATGGTGAGCAGTTCGGGGAGTGGATCAAAGGCCATCGGGGCGGCGCTGGCGCTGGCCGGGGTGGCGACAGCGCCAATGGCGATGGGCGCGGTGCGCTCGCGCGGATAGATCAGCGCCGATTCGGCGCCCTGGGCATCGGTCTGGCTTTCAGCGTGGGGGCGAAGGGCGGTTTCAATGGCCTCGTACCAGCTACCCTCGAGCTGCTTGGCCGCATCGGCACCCGGCGTCAGCGCGCCGGTGACATAAAGCTCGTCTTCGGCGCGGGTCATGGCAACATAAAGCTTGCGCCAGTATTCGCGTTCGAGATTGTCGTCGATCTCCTGCTTGATGGGCAGGGTGGCATCGACATGGTCGGCTGTCCCCGAGGCATGAATGAGCAAAGGGCCAGGCGCGTCAGCCAGCAGATAGACCGGCTTGCCGATCATCTGCTTGCGCTGCTTGGTGGCGGCATCGGCCAGAATGACGATGGGGGCTTCAAGGCCCTTGGCGCCATGCACGGTCATGACACGGACGCCGGCCCCGGCTTCGGGCAGCTCGCGCTTGATGGAGCCCGAACGCTGGCGCATGTCAGCCACAAAGCCCTGCAGCGAAGGCTGGGGCCCCTGTTCATGGCTGAGCGACAGCTCGAGCAGTTCGGCGACCACGTCATCGACCTCGCCGCCAAAGCGGGCGTGGAAGCGCTTGAGGCCACCTTCGGCGTAGAGCACCTGGGTGAGAAATTCGAAGGGACGCTCGAAATCGAGCTCGCCGCGCCAGCGGGCAAGGCGCTGGGCCGCATCAATGCAATCAGGGTCCGTGTGTTCGGCCAGTGCCTGCCACAGGGTCTGGTTTCTGGCCCGGGGTTGGGCCAGCGCGAAGAGCGTGTCCTCATCGATGTCAAACAGCGGCGAGCGCAGCAGCGCGGCCAGTTGCAGATCATCGGCAGGGTTGAGCAGCACATCGCACAGCGCCAGCAGATCCATGACCGCAATATGGCTGGTGACGCCCAGCCGATCGGCGCCGGGGGTGGGGAGTTCAAGCTTGCGCAAGGCCCGAATGACTTCCTGAAACACCTGGCCGCGCGACTGCACCAGAATGAGCACATCATCAGCGGTGACCGGGCGGCCACGACCGGTCAGGGCGCGTTGCTGGTCGATCCAGGTCTTGATTTCGCAAGCGATACGCTCGGCAATCTGGCGCGGGGCACTGCGCTCGGTTTCGAGCACGGTGGTGGGCCACTCGCTACCGGCCGGGGCATCGGCCACCTGCTGGGTAGGGGGCCAGAGCGTGACCGAGCCCCCACGCATGGTGCGGGCGGTATTGTGGTGCACCTTTTCGGATTCCAGCAAGGCCGCCTGAATATCGTCGCGGTCGCTGACCAGATCCACGGCGGCCAGGATTTCGGGCAGGGTGCGGAAGCTGGTGCGCAGGGGCACGGGTTCAAAGGGGCGTTCGACGGTTTCGGCCTTGAGTGCAAAATCCTGGCCAGTAGCGCCGAACAAAGCGGGTTCGGCCCCCTGGAAGGAATAGATGGACTGCTTCTGGTCGCCCACCGCAAAGAGCGACCGGGGGCGTTCAACGGCCCCTGCCCCGGCGAAGTATTCTTCGGCAATGGCGCGCACCACACGCCACTGCTCGCCATTGGTGTCCTGGCTTTCATCGACCAGAATGTGATCGATGCCGGAATCGAGCTTGTAGCGCACCCAGTCACCGGACTGGTTCTGGAACAGATCGGCAAGCCGCTCGACCAGATCATCGAAATCGAGCAGCGAACGGGCGCGCTTCTGGGCATCATAGCGCTTGCCGACAGCGGCGACGATATCGAGAAGGGCGTCGCTGCGTTCGATGAGCTGGCTGGCGCGGCGGGCGGCAACCAGCCCGGCAAGGCGCTCGGCTTCGGCGGTCAACAGCTCGGCCAGATCGGGATCGGCGGTGCTGACGGCCTTGACCACGAGGCGGGCCGGCATGGTGCCGTCCGCCTTGAGAAAGGCGGCGCACCAGCCCATCGGATCAGGCTTGCCCAGATCGAGGGCGGCCAGCTTGTCTTCAAGCTTGCGATTGCCGTCACCGGGCGGGCAGATTGCAAATAGTTTGGTGACATCGTCCTGGATAACGAGGCGTTCGGCGATGATCGCCTGGTTGATCTCAGTGGCTGAGCGATTGGCGTCAGCCCCGATCAGGGCGCGCAGATTGGCGCGGGACTTTTCGGGATCGGCCAGCACCAGCTTGAGCTTGCGGCCATCGGAGAGAGCGGCATCGATGGCGTTCTTGATCTGGTCGTCGCTGAGGGTTTCGAACAGGGTTTCGACCGCACCATCGACGCCGAGCCCCTGCGAGAGCACGGTTTCGCGGGCTGAGAGCAGCATGGCGCTGCGCTCATCATCCTCGATGACAGCGAAATCGAACGGCACCCCGGCTTCGAGCGGGAAGCGGTGCAGCACCGATTCGCAGAAGGCGTGGATGGTGACGATCTTGAGCCCGCCGGGGGTTTCGAGCGCCTTGGCAAACAGGGTGCGGGCGCGTTCGCGCAGTTCGGCGGTGACGTGCAGGCCATCAATGCGGGCCAGTTCGGCATCCAGCGCGGCATCGTCGAGCAATGCCCATTGCGCCAGCTCGCCGGCCACGCGGCGGCGCATCTCGGCGGCGGCGGCCTTGGTATAGGTGAGGCACAAGATCGCCTCGGGCTTCACATCCGAAAGCAATAGCCGCAGCACGCGGCGGGTGAGCACAAAGGTCTTGCCCGAGCCCGCATTGGCCGACACCCAGATCGACCAGGCCGGATCGGCGGCGCGGGCCTGATGGGCGGAAGTATCGAAGGGAACAACAAGTGTGCCGCGATCGCTCATGATGCGTCCTCCCCGCCATCGACGGCGGTCCACTCGGCTACGCGCGCGAGGTGGTCATAGGCACCGGCAAAACGCTGGCCGGGCAGCGGCAGCAGGCGCGCTGGCATGGGCGTGTCGCGCATCAGGAAGAACTCGATATGGCGCTGCATGCGGGCAGTGATCTCGTCGGCGGCGGCCATCAGGTCAAAGCCGTCGGCTGGCGTGAAGGGTTTTGCCATGAAGGCGTCGGGGCCGAGACCCACCTTGATATAGGTGAGTGCCGAGGTATTGGCGGGCGTGATGTCGCCCTTGAGCGTCCCCGCCTTGGCCATCTGCGCTTCAAGCAGCAATTGGGGGACTTCGAAGGCCTGCATGGCACTCTTGGTGGGGGGCGAGCCGGTCTTGAAATCGATGATTTCTAGCGTACCATCATTGAGCGCATCGATGCGGTCGGCGCGACCGCGCAAGGTGAAGGCCTCGCTGAGGTGCAGGTTGAGCTCGCCATCGATTTCGGCGTGACGCTGAAACACCATGGGGTCGCGGGCGCGTTCGAAATCGAGGAACTGGACGGCGGCGGTGTGGAAGCGGCGCAGCCAGATGTCCCGGCGATCACCAATGGCGTCGAGCCCGGAGAATTTTTGTGCGGCGATGGCCATCAGGGTGTCGATGGCGTCGGGGGCCATGACGTCGTGCTTCTGCTCGACGAATTCGGCAAAGATGTCGTGGATGATGGTGCCGCGCTCGCGGCCGTCGGGGGTGTCACCCAGCGGATCGAATGGGCGCAGCTTGAGCACGTGCTTGGCATAGACGTCATAAGGCGAGCGCATCAGGGTTTCGATCTCGGTGACCGAAAGGGCGCGTGGGCGCGTGCTGGCGGGCGGATTGGGGGCGGGCCGTGGCGCCGCCCGGGTCTGGGGCACGGCGTCAAGGCTGCGAGCCTGGTCGAGCCATTGCCCGCCACGCTGCTCCCAGAGCTTTGTCGTTTTGGTGCCGGCAAACGCCTGCAGGCGCTGCAGCAGGCGCGAGGCAATGGCGGGACTGGAGCCGACGCGGTCGGCATAGGCGATGATGATTTCGGGATTGCCCAGCGCCTGGGCAAAGTCATGGGCGGCCAGACCCTGCCGGCGCTCCGGCGGATTGAGCCCGGCTGCCAGACGCATGCCGCGACTGAGCCAGGGGCCGGGATCGGCGGGTTCGGGCCATTTGTCTTCATTGAGCGCGGCGACAATCAGCAGATCGGGATTTTGCAGACGGGCTTCGAGCTGGCCCCAGATGGTGATGTCGCTGCGGCGTTCCTCATGGGTGCGCACCTGCGCGCCGAGCATGAGCGCGGTGAGCACACCATCGAGCTGGCGCGGCTGGAAGATATGACCCTCGCCGGTCAGACTGGCCATTTGGCTGGCCCAGTCCTGCAATTCGCGTCGACCGGGAATGTCGGCGCCATCGGCCACGGCTTCAAAGCCGGTGCAAAGTGCCGAAGCCAGGGCGCTGGCGTGGATGGTCTTTTCGGCCATCAGGGCAAAGAGCGGGGCCAATGCGGCTTCGATCTGGTCGAACAGGGCAGCGATGGGCGCGCGGTCTGCTTCGTGCAAGCGACGGGCGGGGTGGGTGGTGGTGCCCTCGATATTGGCGGCGAGCAGCTGGCGCAGGCCGGCGAGGCCGGGATTGGCGCGCTGGCCGCGCAGCAGGCCCAGCTCGATGGCGTCGGCCAGCGCCGAGATGGCAGCGCGGGACTGGCCGAAACGGGTGGCGCGATTGCGCAGCAGGGCCATCAGATCGACGGCGGCGCAGTTGCTGGTGGCGAGCGCCAGAATTTGTCGCAACAAACGCCCGGCGGCGGACTGGAACAGCGGCACGCCGGCGGCGTCATCGACCTCAACATCGAAGCGGCGCAGTTCGGCGGCGATGCGGCGGGCCAGATTGCGGTCCGGGGTGACGATACCGACAGTCTTGCGCTCGCTCAGGGCCTGACGCGCCGCCAGCGCGACGGCGCGGGCCTCTTCATCTTCGGTGCGGGCGCGAATGACCGACAGGCCGGTACTGGCGTGATCGAGCTCGTCCGCACTCAGGCGCTGGGTCGACCAGCGGGCGGTATCCTTGGTTAGCGCCAGCGCGCGATGCACCAGCGTGGTACGTGGATGATCGTCTGGCGCCAGCTCGGTGACGTCGGCAATGGCGGCGCCCATGGATCGCAGGAGCTTGGCCAGACCGAACTGGGGATGGCCATGGGGGTTGTTGGCGTCGTCCAGCAAAGCGGCGTGGTCATCCGGGCTCATGGAACAATCGAGGCCGGGCAGCACCACAGCGCCGCGCGGCAGATCGTTGATGGCCCTGAGCAGGCGCGCCGTGGCGGGAATGGAGCCGGTGGAACCTGCCGCGATGACGGGGCGATCGCCATAGACCAGCGGCGTTGCCAAGGCCTGTCGGTCGAGGCGCTGGCCGCGCAGAAAGGCGGTATCGGCTTTCTTGCCGTCGAGCCGCAGTGGCCAATAGGTCAGCGCGATATCAAGAAAGGTCAGGGTCTGCTGCCAGTATTCGCCCAGATTGGCCTCGATCTCGGGGACGATGGCACGGATCTCGGCGGCACCCCGCTCTTCGGTGTGCAGATCATCGATCAGCAGGCCCAGCGACTCGGCCATTGAGAGGATTTCACCCGCCGTCGGCGGACTGGAAAAGGCGCGCTGGCCAGCAGCCGAATTGGCCCACTGATCGACAAGGCTCGAAAGCACCAGACGGCGCTCCAGGCCCGATGCAGCGGGCAGAGGCGTGGGCGCATCAAAGGGCGGCAGGAAGGGTTCTTCGTCTTCTACCTCGCCACCAAAGGTGCGGATATCGGGCAGCAGGCTATGGCCGCGGCGGGCGAATTCATCGGCCAGGGCCAGCTTGGCGCGGCGGGTGGGCAATACGATGGTGACATCGGTAAGCCAGAAGGGCTGGGTCTGATCAGCGCCGGCAAGCAGGCTGCCATCGATCACCCTATCGGCCAGGGTGGCGATGAAGCGGGCATGGGGGGCAATCGAGAACAGGGTCATGGCGCATCCGGCGGGGCGAGCCGCGCTTCGGCCGCTGCCAGGCCGTCCGGATCGCCGACATGGAACCAGGGGGCATTAAGGGCGACGCCATAGAGGGTTTCGCGCTCAAGGCATTGCTCGAAAATGTCATTGAGCGAAAAGGCACCATCGGGGGTGTCGCTGAACAGGGATTTGCCCATGATCGCGACCCCGCCATAGATTACCGGGGCGCCATAGTCGCGGGTGATTTCGCCACTGGGCGAGAGGCAGAAATCGTGACTACGGGCAAAGCCCGAAGCGTCTCGCGGATGCACGCAGAGCAGGACGATTTCGGCACGGCCTTCAGCGAAGCGGGCCTGCATGCGGGCGAGCGGGGTGTCGCTGCCAGCGGGCCAAAAGGCGTCGGTGTTCATCACCACAATGGGATCGGATGCCAGCATGGGCAAAGCGCGTTTGATGCCACCGCCGGTATTGAGCAGTTCGTCCTCGCGGCTAACCTTGAGCAGGCCGCCAAAATGGGCCAGCAGCTGGTCGGCGCGGTAGTGGGCATTGGCGACGAAGCGCTTGGCCCCCTCGGCCCTGGCATTGTCCATGACCCGCTCGATCAGGGGTACGCCGGCGACAGGCACCAGCGGCTTGGGGATGGTGTCGGTGATGGGGCGCAGGCGGCTGCCAAGGCCCGCGGCCAGCAGCATCACATCGGGGAATCGGCTGGTATCGGTCATGGCCGGATAAGAGCGATGTGGGGCCGGGAAGTCCAGTGCTGGGTTTGGTGCGTCCACCCCCACCCGACCTCCCCCTGCAGAGGGGGAGGAGTGGTGTTGTGTTTGTGGCGCCTAGGTGCGCAAAACGCCGCCGGTGGTTTTGGTGACGGCAGCGACGACAGCGGCCGAGACCTTGTCGATGTCCTCATCGGTCAGGGTCTTGTCGGTGGGTTGGATGGTCACCTCGATGGCAACCGATTTCTTGCCTTCGCCGACATGGCTGCCTTCGAAAACGTCAAAGATCGTCACATCCTTGATCAGTGCCTTGTCGGCGCCGCGGGCAGCGCGAAGGATGATGGCGGCGGAGACCGACGTATCGACGACAAAGGCAAAGTCGCGATTGAGCGGCATCAGGGATGAAAGCGCCAAAGCGGGCTTGGTCCTGGTGGCCTTCTTGCGTGGCTCGGGCAGCGCGTCGAGGTCGATCTCGAAGGCGGCGACGGGGCCGTCAATGTCGAGCTCGGCGGCCATGGCGGGGTGCAGTTCGCCGAACCAGCCCAGCGTGACCTTGGGGCCCAGGGCAATGCGACCGCCGCGACCGGGATGGCTCCAGGCAGCGGGCTCGGAAAGCACCTGAACCTTGTCGATATCAACGCCAAGCGCATCAAGCGCGGCGGCGAGATCAGCCTTGGCGTCGAATACGTCGACGGGCTGGGCCTTGCCCGACCAGTGACGGCCTGCGCCAGTCAGCTTGGCCGAGCCGGTGCGAATGCCGGTCGCATAGGTATGCTGGCCTTCGGGGGCGTCGGACAGGAAGACCTGACCGACTTCGAAAATGCCCAGATCATCGGCGCCGCGATTGGCATTGCGCCGGGCAGCTGCCAGCAGCCCCGGCAACAGGGATGGGCGCATATCGGTCATGTCTGCGGCGATGGCATTGGCCAGTTGCAGGCTTTCCTGACCACCGCCAAACCGGGTGGCTTCGTCGTGGGAAATAAAGCTCCACGTCACCGCTTCATCCAGCCCCCGGGCGGCCAGCGCCCGACGGGCGATGCGGCGGCGGTTCTGGATGGTGGTGAGCATACGCGGCGCGACATTGGTCAGGCGTGGCAGGGGTTCGACGGGCACATTGTCGACGCCAACCATGCGCATGACTTCCTCGACCAGATCGGCCTTGAGGGTCACATCGGGACGCCAGCTGGGCACCTTGGCGGAGAAGCTGTCGCCCTTGGCGGTCAACTCAAAACCGAGCTTGGACAGGATGGCAGTGACAATCATCGGCTCGACGTCGAGACCGGTGAGGCGCTTGACCTCACTGAGCGGGAAATCGACCACGGTATTGGCGTAGACGTCTTCGCCCGAAATGGCAGGCTCCATCGGCTCGCCACCACAGAGTTCGAGCACCAGACGGGTGGCCAGTTCCAGACCGGGGTCGGTCAAAGCAGGGTCAACATGGCGCTCAAGGCGATAGCGGGCGTCGGAAACAATGCCGGTCTTGCGGCCGGTGCGGGCGATCAGATCGGCGTCCCAGCTGGCGCATTCCATGAACAGGTTGACCGTCTCGTCAGTGGTACCCGAGCGGATGCCCCCCATGATGCCACCCAGGCAGAGCGGCCCCTGATCGTCAGCGATGACGGTCATGGTCTCGTCGAGGGTGTAGGTCTTGTTGTCGAGCGCATCAAAGCTCTCATTGCGGGCATTGCGCAGCACGGGCTGGCCGACAATCTTGTCGGCGTCATAGGCGTGCAGGGGGCGGCCCCAGCCCAGCGAGACCAGATTGGTGATATCGACAATGGTGTTGATGGGGCGCAGGCCCACGGCGCGCAGGCGCTGCTGCAGCCAGGCCGGAGAGGGGCCGTTCTTGACGCCCTTAATATAGCGGCCGCCGAAGCGGCGAATGGTTTTGGGCTCATCGGCGCTGAACTGGTGCGGCAGCGGTGCGATAGGGCTTGGTCCCTTTGAGGGAACAGGCGACATGTCGGTGGTTTTGAGCGTGCCCAGACCATAGGCAGCCAGATCGCGGGCAATGCCATAAACACCAGTGGCGTCGCCACGATTGGGGGTGATCGAGATATCGAACACCACGCCATCAATGCCGGCATATTTGTCGTAGGGCACGCCGATAGGCGCATCTTCGGGCAGTTCGATAATGCCGTCATGATCCTCGGAGAGCTCGAGCTCGGCATCCGAGCACAGCATGCCGTTGGACACCTGGCCGCGGATGTTGCCCTTGCCGATGGTCATGTCCTTGCCCGGGATATAGGTGCCGGGGGCGGCAAAGACCGTCTTGAGGCCTGTGCGGGCATTGGGGGCACCGCAGACCACGTCGATGAGTTCACCCGTGCCGGCATCCACCTTGCACACGCGCAGCTTGTCGGCATTGGGGTGCTTTTCGGCGGAAACCACATGAGCGGTGACGAAGCTGGAAAAGGCCTTGCCCTGATCTTCCATGCCTTCGAGTTCGAGCCCGATCAGCGTCAGCGTCTTGCCGATTTCAGCGGCGGACGCATCGGTGTCGAGGTGCTCCTTGAGCCAGTCGAGGGTGAATTTCATGAGATCAGCACCTTAGCGGAAGTCGCTCTTGCTGCCGGCAATCGGCGGCAGAGCGCGGGAAATTTTCATCAGTTCGACGAGCACATTGGCAAAGCCGCGGGCGTCGTCGATGGCTTTATGGGTATGGGCGATATGCCCGTAGAATTCGGCTGGCAGCTTGCTCATGCCCCAATCGGCATAAGGCGCGCCGCGCAAGGTGCCTGCCATGGTGTAGAGGCACACCCCGCCACCCTTGAAGATCTGGCGCTGGGCAAAGGGGCCGCCCAGCACGCGGGTATCGGCGAAATTGTCGAGATAGTGGTCCATCCAGAGCCCATCAAACATCATGGGCGCGGCGGCGAAGACACGGGGACCGGGCAGGCTTTCAACCCAGTCGGCAAAGCGCGGCATGACAATCTCGGCCGGTTCGGCTCCAGTCGTGGAGGCTTCCCAGGCTTCAGGCTGGGTGGCCCACCAGTCCATGGTGACCCGGTTCTGCACCTTGTCAGCGCGTGGCTGCAGCACCGCCTCGAACTCGCCATAGCGCTTGCCGTTCGCGTCGATGGCAACCGAAGCGAAGCTGAGCATCGAATTGTGCAAGGGCGTGGGGCCATCGCTTTCGATGTCGGTGACGACAAAAACCGGATTGGGCAGCGCGTCGGTCATGATCAGCTGCTCAGCCCGCCGAACAGGGTGGGCAGATCGAGCGGGCGGAAGCCGTAGTGGTCGATCCAGCGTTGATCGGCGTCAAAGAAGGCGCGCAGATCGGGCATGCCGTATTTGAGCATGGCGATGCGGTCGATACCGATGCCCCAGGCGAAGCCCTGATAGACGTCGGGGTCGAGCCCGGCATTGGCGATCACATTGGGGTGGACCATGCCGCAGCCGAGGATTTCGAGCCAGTCATTGCCCTCGCCGATCTTCACTTCGGCGCCGGAGCGATCGCACTGCACGTCCACTTCCATGGAGGGCTCGGTGAAGGGGAAGAAGCTGGGGCGGAAGCGCAGGGTGACGTTGGGCACCTCGAAATAGGCCTTGAGGAATTCCTCAAGCACCCAGCGCAGCTGGCCGATATGGCTGGACTTGTCGATCACCAGGCCTTCGACCTGATGGAACATGGGGGTGTGGGTCTGATCGCTGTCATTGCGATAGGTGCGGCCGGGCATCACCACGCGGATCGGCGGATCGATATGGGGGGTCAGATAGGCCGCAGCAGGCTTCTCATTGGTCTTTTGCATGACGCGCATCTGCACCGGGGAGGTGTGGGTGCGCAGCACCTTCCTGGTGCCATCCGCACCGGGCTTCATGAAGAAGGTATCGTGCATTTCGCGCGCCGGATGACCTTCGGGGAAGTTCAACGCCGTGAAGTTGAGATAGTCGGTCTCGATATCGGGGCCTTCGGCGATCGAAAAACCCATGTCGGAAAAGATCGCGGTGATCTCGTCAATGGTCTGGCTGATCGGGTGAATGCGGCCGCGCGCTGTGGGCGCAGGCTGCAGCGGCAGGGTGATATCGACGGTCTCGGCCTTGAGCCGGGCATTGAGCGCTGCGGATTTGAGTTCTGTGCTCTTGGCCTCGACGAGCCCGGCAATTTCGAGTTTGAGGCCATTGATGGCCGGACCGGCGCTTTTGCGCTCTTCGGGAGCCATGGAGCCGAGCGAGGCAAGCAGCGCCGAGACGCTGCCCTTCTTGCCCAGCGCACTGACGCGGACGGTATCGAGCGCGGCCTCATCGGCAGCTGCGGCGATGGCAGCGCTGAGTTCGGTGCGCAGGGTGTCGATCTGGGTATCGAGGGACATTACTGAACTTCCAAAATTGCTGGGTGCGTTAGACCAAAACAAAACGCCCCGCGCCAGCCCAAAGGGCGGCGCAAGGCGTCAAAATCGACCTCAGCAGAGCTGGGGAGAGTTAGGCTGTGACGCGAGCGTGGGTAACAGTGTCCACGCTTTCGAGATACGCCAGAGCAGCCTTGGCCTTGCTGACCAGCACGGCGAACGCTTCAGGCTGGGTGATCGCGAGATCGCTCAGCACCTTACGATCGACAGCAATCTCAGCCTTGCTGAGGCCGTCGATAAATCGACCATAGGTCAGGCCGTGATCACGGACGGCAGCGTTGATACGCTGGATCCACAGAGCGCGGAAGTTGCGCTTCTTGATGCGACGATCGCGATACGCATACTGGCCGGCCTTTTCGACGGCCTGCTTGGCGATACGGATCGTAGACTTGCGACGGCCATAATAGCCTTCCGCAGCCTTGAGAACTTTTTTGTGACGGGCGTGATTGGTAACGCCTCTTTTAACGCGTGACATGTGTCAGCTTCCTTTCAGCGTTAGCGGTTGTACGGCATGTACCACTTGACCAGACCCTCGTCGCCCTTGGACAGGATCTTGGTGCCGCGGTTCGTGCGGATGTACTTTGCGTTGTGGTTGATCAGGCGGTGGCGCTTGCCGGCGACGCCTGCCTTTACACGACCGGTCGCTGTGAAACTGAAACGCTTTTTGGCGCCAGATTTCGTCTTCATCTTGGGCATTTTGCGGGTCCTTATAAGAGATCGGATGGATTTGGGCCCATCGCATTCAGAGATCGCCACGGCATGCCTTTTGGCCGGGCGATCCGGAGAAGTTGGCTCTATAGGCGGAAAGCGCAGGGCTGGCAAGAGCCTGGAGTGGACTCTGGGCGGCGATATGCAAGCTAATCTACGCGCCTGGACTGAAACGACATCGGCAGGCCGCCAGGCAGGCTGAGATAATAGATGCGCTCGCCATGCGCATCAACCGGACCAGAAGGCTCAAGGCCATTGGCGCGGGCTGTGGCGGCATAGGCGTCGGCATCATCGACAACCACCTGCAGCATGGTGCCGGCTGGCATGCCCTCGCCCTCGGGCCAGACTTCAACCCAGCTATTATCAGCGGCAGGAAAGATGGCGCCGGTAAAGCCGTCCTGGTTGCCCGGCAGGCCGAACTTGGTCAGATCCAATTGCGGCATGGCCAGACCATCGCCGAATATTGCGGCCATGGCTGATGCGTGTTCGGGCGCGGCGACATGACAGAAGCGCAGTCCAAGAACGGTCATTGTCTTCTCCTGACGACATTGAAGAGTAATCCAATCACGTTTGGTCTGCGTTATCCACTTGTGCAGCTGCCGGAGCCAATCAAGCAAATCCGCCGCCGCACATTTTCTCCTCCCCCGAACATTCCTGCAGAGCCCCGGCCAGCGGGAACTTTATCGACATTATCACGCGGGAGTGTTCAGTTTTTTTGAACATGGCTGAAACTTTCAGGGGGTGCTGTGCGTAATTCCTCCCGAGATCGCAACTGACCTCCACCAAGCGTTACAAAGGAATTTTGCTATGAACATGATCAAGATCGCCGCCCTGACCGCAACACTGCTCGCCGGCGCTTCGACCGCCGCTTTGGCTTCGAATCCCTATGACGTGATGAGCGGCATCAGCTCGCTGAGCGCCATCCAGGAAGCCTCGAGCGCAACCGTGCTCAAGGTCAATGAGAATGAAGCCCACTCGCTGGCCTTCAACAACGACCCAGCCGCCGTAAAGGCACGCGTGCAGAACAACAAGTGGCTGATGGAGACCATTGAGCGTCAGGGCTATACCCTTGAGCAGATCGTCGGCGTCAGCGGCGAAGAGAACAGCCTGACCCTCTACGCACTCTAAGAGCCCGGGCCAAATCGGTCAGCGCAATCGGCTGACCACACTGCCCGACGACCCCGCGTCGTCGCCCACTTCAACCTCAGCATGACGCCTAGCGTACCGACCTCCCCTCCCGGGTCGACGGAAGGCCCTTTGTGGCCCGCGTGAACGCGTCATGCCCACTCAAGCGAAGGAAAATCACTATGAACATGATCAAGATTGCCGCCCTGACCGCAACATTGCTTGCCGGCGCCTCGACCGCTACGCTGGCTTCGAACCCCTATGACGTGATGAGCGGTATCAGCTCGCTGAGCGCCATCCAGGAAGCTTCCAGCGCAACCGTGCTCAAGGTCAATGAAAACGAAGCCCACTCGCTGGCCTTCAACAACGACCCAGCCGCCGTCAAGGCACGCGTGCAGAACAATAAGTGGCTGATGGAAACCATTGAACGTCAGGGCTACACGCTGGACCAGATCGTCGGTGTCAGCGGCGAAGAGAACAGCCTGACCCTCTACGCACTCTAAGATCAGCGTAGACCAAATGCTGGCCGGCTCCCTCGGGGGCCGGCCTTTTGCTGTCCTCAGCGCAGCCGGGGCTCGAGGTGATCCTCAAACAGCAGGCCGGGCTGGCGGGCCAGAGCGGGCGGATAAAGCGGCTCTGCGGCCAGGGAAATCTCGAGAAATTTCTCCAGCCCGGCGACATCTTCGGCTGGCAGACCATAGGCGCCAGCACGCAAGCGCTGCAGAATGGTGGCTTTGGAGGCCATCATGCCCGCGGTCACATTGGCGCCATTACTCATGGATGCGCTGCGCTTGATGTAGTCGTGCAGCGGGGTGCCCAGATGGTAGGAGTGCGGCACGCTGGCATAGAGCTGCAACAGGAATTCGAGATCGGTCATGTTGCTCATGGTGGGATCATAGCGGCCGTCGGCGCGGCGCCGATCCCAGACCAGCATGGAATCCATGGAAAGGCTGACCCATTTGTGCTGGCCCGGGTCCAGCGCACGATCGGGCCCCTGCCCGACAAGCCGCAAATGGTTGAACTGCTCGTCCATAACATCGAGCGCAGTGGTGACGATGGCGTGCTCGGCCAGCGCGGCAACCGCCAGCTCGAGCTTTTTCGGCTTGAGCCGGTCATCGGCGTCCAGAATGGCCGCATAGGGTGTGCTGATCTGTTCAAGCGCCACATTGCGCGCGTTGGAGGCACCACGGCCCAAGCCACCACTGGTTATGTGCGTGATCCGGGAATCGCGGATGCCGGCATCCGCCAGCACGGCGGCATAGTCTTCGCCGTCATCGGCAATGATCCAGAGCTGCCAATCGGGGTGGGTCTGGCCGATCACGCTGGCCACGGTGGTCCCGATTGTGGCGTGGGCCTCATAGGCAGGCGTGATGACGGACACAGTCTGGGACATGAGACGAATTCCTTGACCTTGAACGGGGCGCGCTCAGGTCCCATATTTCTTGCAGACGCGCGATGCCACTGCAATCGGGTCGCGCGTTGGTACGTTGCTTGACGATCAAGGACGGCTTGTATGTCGCGTATTTCGGTGTTTTCCGCCCCATTTCTCCTCGGCTTTGACAGTTTTGAGGAGCGTGTCGATCGGTTGGCCAAATCCGCCGACGGCTATCCGCCCTATAATATCGAGCGCACTGTTGATGCCCAGGGCACCGAGCAGTTTCTGGTGTCCATCGCCGTTGCCGGTTTTGGCGCTCATGAGCTGGACGTGATGGCTGAAGACAGCCAGATCGTGGTGCGTGGCAAGCAGCAGGATGAGGCGGGACGCGAGTTCCTGCACAGGGGTATTGCCGCACGGCAATTCCAGCGCTCGTTCCTGCTGGCCGACGGAATGATCGTCAAGGATGCAACTTTAGGGCATGGTATGCTCGTTATTGCTATCGAGCGCCCCCTGACGACCAAGGTTGCCCGCCGTATCGAAATTCGCTCAGTCTGAGGAAAGGGCCGACACTATGTATGAAAAAAGAAACGACGAGGCCGTAGCAGATCACGTCATTCATCCGCTCAAGGACCTGACCCGCGCGCAGTTCGCGGCGCTGGGCGGCGATGCGGTTGCGTATCTGCGACCCGTGACTGGCGCCGTGCTGGGCACACTGATTACTGACGCAGAGTTCGAGGCGTCAGCCGAATATCAGCTTTTGATGTCCGCCGATGGCACCCCGCTGCTGGTGACCGACACGGCCGATGCGGTCAGCGAGTGGCTTGGCGAAACCAATCTGGGCCTGGCCACGCTGCATTAGCCCACCAATTTTCGCACGACATGAAAAAGCCCTCCGGCACTGCGCGCCGGAGGGCTTTTGTGATTCATGGGCAGCCAATCAGGCGGCGTAGTGCGTGGCCAGCGGTTCGGTCAGCACGGCATGCAGCCGGTCCGGATCGCTGAGACGGCGCAGATCCTCAACCACCGACTCGGTGCGCAGCAAACGGGCCACGCGCGAGAGGGCCTTGAGATGATCGGCGCCGGCCCCGGTGGGGGCCAGCAACATGATCACCAGATCGACCGGTTGATCGTCGACAGCGTCGAACTCGATAGGCTGTTCAAGCCGGGCAAACAGCGCGGTAACGCCGTTCAGGCCGGCAATCTTGCCATGCGGAATCGCGATGCCATTGCCCAGGCCAGTCGAGCCAAGTTCCTCGCGGCCAGTGATGGCATCGAGGAGTTCAGCCTTGGGGTGCCCGGTCAGTTCAGCAGCACGTTCAGCAAGAACTTCGAATAGCTGGCTTTTTGCTGTTATGTCCGTGCAGAACAGCACGGCGCGCTCAGCCAGAATATCGGCCAATTCCATTCAAATCGCCTTGAGATCAACTTCGCTAGATGTGGCGCTGGCGCGGGTTAATTCGCGCCCAAGGCCGGATCAATCCAGCCTATATTGCCATCGGTGCGGCGGTAGACCACATTCAGCCCACCATGTCCAGCATGGCGGAACATCACGACTTGGCTACCGGTAAGGTCCAGTTCCATCACAGCTTCTTCGACGCTGAGCTGGCGCAGGCTCTTGGTGCTCTCGGCAATCACAGGTGGCGCGTAGTCGGCATCGAGCTCATCAAACTGTGATCCCGAATCGAGGACGGTATATTGGGCGGTCAGATCGCCGCCATTGACGCCGCGGCGGTGCTGCTTGAGCTTGCGGTTGTAGCGGCGCAGGCGCTTTTCGATATTGAGCGCCATGACTTCATAGGCGGCCGTGGGTTCACCGCCCTGGGCACTGGCCTGCAGGGTCGCGCCGGAATCAAGGTGAACCACGCAATCGGCGCGGAAACCGATACCATCGGGTGTGAGGGTTAGATGCCCGTCATAGCCACCGTCGAAATACTTGCCGACGACGGCGTCGAAGTGGTCCTCGGCTTTACCGCGGAGAGCTTCGCCGACATCCATGTTCTTTCCCGAGACGCGTAAGGTCATGGCTTCTTTTCCTTCTTGTCGTTGTGCGACGCGAGGATCTCCGAAAGCCGTTCCCGGTTTTCGGGATCACGCCTGCCGCCTACCCCATTGATATGGGCATGCGACCACCATGATGCTAGACCTGCGCGCGCCACCGGTGCAATGCGCAAACCCCCGATCTGGTTTGTTTATGTTTTGGACTTCGCCCGAAAATAGCCTTAACTTACGCGAGCGAATTCGCCCGGCGCAGTACCTCAGGCCATTTGCTGCTCATTCTTCTTCTGACGCCGCCGCATGACCGAGGACGGGATGTTCATCCCCTCGCGGTATTTGGCGACCGTACGGCGGGCGACATCGATGCCCTGCTCCTGCTTGAGCATGTCGGCAATGGTGTCATCGCTGAGCACGGCCGTGACCAGTTCGGCATCGATGAGCTGCTTGATGCGATGGCGTACGGTTTCGGCAGAATGATCGACACCACCATCGCTCGAGGCGATCGCGGTAGTGAAGAAATACTTCATTTCATAGAGGCCGCGCGGGGTGGCGATGTATTTGTTGGCCGTCACCCGGCTGACAGTGGATTCGTGCATGTCGATGGCTTCGGCCACCATGCGCAGCGTCATGGGCTTGAGATGGGCGATGCCGTGGGTCAGAAAACCATCCTGCTGGCGCACGATTTCAGCTGACACCTTGAGAATGGTCTGGGCGCGCTGATCGAGGCTTTTGGTCAGCCAGTTGGCCGTGGCCAGACAATCGGAGAGGAAGCTCTTTTCAGCTGGCACCCGGGTCTGCTTGGTGACCGTGGCGTAATAGACGCGATTGACCAGAACGCGGGGCAGCACCTCGCTGTTGAGCTCGATCTGCCAGGCACCATCGGGGCCACGGCGGACAAATACATCAGGCACCACGGTCTCGACCGGGCCGCTGTCAAAGGCCAGGCCGGGGCGCGGATCCAGATTGCGCAATTCGGCCAGCATGTCGGCCAGATCTTCGCGGTCGCAGCCAATGGCGCGCATCAGGCCGATCTTGTCATGCTCGGTGACCATGGCCAGATTATCGAGCAGTTTGAGCATCATGGGATCAAGACGGTCCCGCTCGCGCAGCTGAATGGCCAGGCATTCGGGGACGGACCGGGCAAATACGCCAACCGGGTCACAGCCCTGCAGCGCCTCGAGCACAGCTTCAATGTCGCCCATTTCGGCGCCCAGCTGTTCGGCCAGGGCATCGAGATCAATAGCGAGATAGCCCGCTTCATTGAGGCCATCGATCAGGTGCCGCGCGATCAGCCGGTCAGCAGCGGTGCGCAGAATGAGATTGGACTGGGCTTCGAGATGCTCGCTCAGCACCGGGCGCGAGGCGACGAACTGATCGATGTCGGGCGCTTCGCCGCTTTCGCTGGCGCCATTGCGATCAAGCCGACTGGCGGGGTTAAGCTGATCCTGGGCACTCTGATCGGGGAAGACATTCTCGACGGCGGTATCATAGCCATCAGCGATGGAATCGGCATCCTGAATGCGGTCGCCGCGATCAACGGTGTCTTCGTAAGCGGTGATTTCGGTGGAGCGTTCAACGGCTTCGCCGGGCTCGGCGTCGGCTGGTTCGGCGCCGTCCTCGCGTTCGAGCAGCGGATTGCGCAGCAGTTCGTCCTCAACGAAGTTGTTGAGCTCAAGATGGCTGAGCTGCAACAGACGGATGGACTGCATCAGTTGCGGCGTCAGCGTCAGGCTTTGGGCCTGACGGAATTCAAGACGCGGCGAAAGAGCCATTCAGCTTAGACCTCTAGCGCAAATTCGACCAAAAACGGCCGCTTCCCAGCGCGGACCATGCCTGAAAATCGCGCATCGAACAAGGTTGACGGCAAAATCCGTGCCAAGTCAGATCACGGCGCTGTTACGTCAGATCTGGAAATTCTCGCCCAGATAGACACGGCGTGCATCGGGATCGGCGCTGATGGTGTCGGGGCGACCCTGGATCATCACCTTGCCGCCATGGATGACATAGGCCCGATCGACCAGACCCAGGGTTTCGCGCACGGCGTGATCGGTGATCAGCACGCCAATGCCCCGTTCCGTGAGCTGGCGCACAAGGCCTTTGACCTCGGCCACGGCAATGGGGTCCACACCTGCAAAGGGTTCATCGAGCAGCATGAAGGCGGGGTCGGCCGCCAGAGCGCGGGCCAGTTCAACGCGACGGCGTTCGCCGCCTGAAAGCGCCAGCGCATTGGCCTTGGCCAGATGCTGAATGGAGAATTCCTCCAAGAGGGAATTCAGGCGCGCCTTGCGGGCTGCCCGGCCACTGACGTGATTTTCCAGCACGGCCAGAATGTTGCCGCTGACGGTCAGGCCGCGAAAAATCGAGGGCTCCTGCGGCAGATAGCCAATCCCGAGCTGACCGCGCTGAAACAGCGGCAGGTGCGTGATGGCGCGGCCATCAAGCTGGATGGAGCCGGCATCGGGTTTGACCAGACCCATGATCATGGTGAAGACCGTGGTCTTGCCTGCGCCATTGGGCCCGAGCAGGCCAACGGCCTCGCCGCGCCGTACGGCAATGGACACATCGCGCACCACGACCCGCTTGCCAAAACTCTTGGCGAGGCTGTGGGCGACCAGCCATCCGGTCTGGTCGAGACGCGGCTTGGTTTGCGGATCGGTCATTGCGAGGTAAAAATCCCGGTGACCCGGCCATTCTGGCCGCTGGTAAAGGTGGAGACATTGGTCGCCAGATTGACCACCAGTTCATCGGAATTGACGGTACCGCCCTCATTGACCACGATCACATTACCGGTCAGGCGCAGCAATTGATCACCCGGGGTGAAGACAGCGCGCTGGCCGGTAGCGGTCTGTTCGGAGGTTTCCAATTTGACGTCGCCGGTGGCTTCGAAGGTCTTGATGTCGGTGGTGCCGCCCGCGCCATAGGTGGCGACAACCTTGGGGGCCCAAACGGTCACCGTGGGGTGAACAACCACGACATTGCCAGTGAACACGGCGGTGCTGGTCGCCTCATCAATGCTGAACAGGTCAGCCGTGATGTTGACCTTTTGCTGGGCAAAGGCCGGGCCGGCCAGCATGGCCAGGGCAAGGAAAGCGAACGTGCGCAGCATCATGGTGTGTCGGATCCGGGCGTAGAGGGCAAGGTGACGTTCGCATTGGAGAATGTCCAGACCGCCTGGGTGGCGTCATAGGTCATGCCCACACCATCCAGGGTCGAACCATCGGCATAATCGATATGGACGGCGCCGCGCCCGACCAGAGTCTGGGTGGCGTAATCAAAAACAGAATCAATAATGGTGCCGGTGGTGCCGGTGGATTCGGCAATTTCTGCGAGCCCGACGATGGTCACGGTCTCGGCGCCGGTATCGAGCATGGCGTGACGGGCATTGATGCGGGTTTCCACGCCATTGGTGCGCACCATGGACAGGATGCCCTGCGTCAAGGCGATCTGGTCGGTCGCATCAATCGAGGCCTGCGCTTGTTCCGCCCAGACGCGATAGGTGGTGCCGTTGTCCAGCACCCCGGAATATTCCGGGGTCTCGATGGAGACGCTGTCACGGGTGACTTCGATGCGCCCGACGCCGAAGCGGCTGGTCAGGCTCGAGACATAGATCTGGCCGAGCAGCGACACCAGAACCAACACGCCCAGAGCAGGCACGCCGACGCGCAGGATCGCCACAATACGATTGCGGGCTTCCAGGCGCCGGTAGATGGCCTGGCGCTGAGCGGCGTCGGCCTGCAGGTTCATCGCCGCTGCCGCCATCAGCTATGCGCAAAGATGTCGGTTTCGCTCCAGCCGAGCAGATCAAGTTCGCTGCGCGTCTTGAGGAATTCAAAGCAGGCCTGAGCGATCTCGGTACGGTTTTCGCGGGCCAGCATGCGATCCAGATGCCGCTTGAGATCGTGCAGGTAGAGCACGTCGGAAGCGGCATATTCGAGCTGGGCTTCGCTGAGCTTGTCGGTGCCCCAGTCCGAGCTCTGCTGCTGCTTGGACAGATCCACGCTGAGCAGTTCGCGCGCCAGCTCCTTGAGTCCATGGCGATCAGTATAGGTGCGGACCAGCTTGGAGGCGATCTTGGTGCAATAGATGGGGCCGGTGACCACGCCAAAGCGGTTGCGCAAGGCGGCGACATCAAAGCGCGCATAGTGGAAAATTTTGGTGACCTTGGGGTCGGCGAGCAGCTTGACCAGATTGGGCGCCTCGCTGGCATTCTGGGGAATCTGGACCACATCGGCACTGCCATCGCCGGGCGACAGCTGGACCACGCAAAGGCGGTCGCGATGGGGGTTCAGGCCCATGGTTTCGGTGTCGATGGCCACTTCACGCCCGTCATAATTGGACAGGTTGGGCAGGTCGCCACGGTGCAGTCGGATAGCCATGAAAGGTCTCGCAAAATAGGTTCTATCCCTGATGCCACAGCATCAAGGCATTGGAAAGGCTGGGCAGGCCACCGCGCAGCCTAGAGTGGCTGCTTGCGGCGGCGATGCACCAGAACCGAGAGGCCCAGTCCGAGCAGCAGGGCGACGAGCAGGGGCCAGTAGCGCAACTGGGCGAAGGGTGTGGCGGGCAGGCGCTCATAAGGGCTGACATCAAGCGCAGCCATTTGCAGTGGCGCGAGCTGGGCGGTGACACGACCGAGCGGGTCGGTGGCAAAGGTCAGCCCGGAATTGGCCGCGCGGATCAAACTCATCCCCTCTTCGACGGCACGCACGCGGGCGTGATGGGCATGCTGGGCCGGGCCGATGGAGGCATCGAACCAGGCGTCATTGGTGATGTTGAAGAGAAACTGGGCATTGGCCGCGTCGCCCAGATCGCCAGAGAACAGGATCTCATAGCAGATCAGCGCCAACAGGCTGGGCGTGTTGGGCAGGCTCATCAGGCGACGGCGGGCATCGCCATGGCTCCAACCCTCGGCGCCGGGCACGAACTGCTTGATGCCCAACTGGGCAAAGAAGGGGCCAAAGGGCAGGAATTCGCCAAACGGCACCAGATGGGATTTGTCGTAGCTGGCGATGACTTCGCCATTGGTGTCGATGGCCAGAATCGCATTGAAGGGCGGGCCCGAGGCCAAGGTGGAGCCCGGCTCATATTGCTGACGGGGCGCACCAGCGAGCAGGGTTGCGCCTTCGGGCAGCAGACGGGCAATGCGGGCCAATGCCTCGGGATAGGTGGACAGGAAAAACGGCAGGCTGGATTCGGGCCAGACCAGAAGATCGATATCGGCCAGTCCCTGATCGGTGGGATCCATGCGCATATCCGAGAGCATCAGCAGGCGATCGATCAGCGCGACAGGATCGGCATTGCTCCAGTCGGCATGCTCATAGACCAGCGGCTGCACCAGCCGCATGGCGGTATCGGTGCGTTCGGTCACGACCGTATTGGCCAGACGATTGTGACCATAGCCGAGTTGGCCGGCGATGACGGCCACGGCAATAAAGAAGGGCAGCAGGCGGCGGCTGAGGCTGCGCTCATCGGCGGGCCAGATCAGCGCGGGGGTCATGGCGATCAGGGCGGCGACCAGGGTGAGCCCGTAAATGCCGATGACCGAGGTGATCTGCATCATCTCGTCATTGGGGGTCAGCGCATAGCCGAGCAGATCAAAGGGGAAGCCGGTCAGGACATGGCCGCGCGCCCATTCGGCAATGGTGAGGAATGTTGCCAGGGTAACGACACGCCAGGGGCCATGGGACCACAGCAGATGCGCGGCGGCGCTGGCGAGGCCCCAGAACACGGCGATCATGGCGGCCAGCGCCAGGATGGCGAACGGCATGATGGCCAGCATGACGCCGCCGTCGACGAAAAAGGCGGCGCCCAGCCAATGGAAGGCGACGATGAAATAACCCCAGCCAAAGGCGAAGCCGATGGAAAAGGCCGGACCAAACAGGCGGCGCCAACCCCGCGTGGTCTCGGCGCCATCCAGGCTCCAGATCCAGATGGGGAAGGCAATGAACAGCGCGGGCAGCACAAACAGCGGCGGCACGGACAGGCCGGCCAGCGCGCCGGCGATCAAAAGCAGCAGAAAACGCCGCCAGCCATGGCTCAACATGGCAGTTTCAGCGAGCCAGGTCATTGCGGTTTACTCGGCGAATCAGGGCGCATGCGGCCAAGCTGGCTGGTGCGGCCCAGAGCGTCAAGGCAGCGGTCATTCTGACGCATGGCTGCTTGGGTTCCGCATTGGATAAGCCAATGCTAGGCTTGAATTATCGAACTGTGTGGACACCGGGATAAGGCGGACCGATGGACCTCGACCAGCTCAGAACCTTTGACCGAATTGTGCGGGAACAGAGTTTCACGCGCGCCGCGGCTCACCTCAACATTACCCAGGCGACGGCGTCGATGCGGATGCGGGCGCTGGAGGGGCTGTTGGGGGTGACCCTGTTCCGGCGCGGTCGCACGGTGACGCTGACCGATCAGGGCATGACCTTTCTGCCCTATGCCCGGCGCATTATCGGTACGGCACAAGAGGGGCGCGAGGCGCTGCGGCGGGTTGAACGCGGGCGGATCGCCATCGCCTCGCTGCGCAGTCTGGTGACGCCGCTGATCACCGAACCCTTGCTGCGGTTTCAGGCTAAATATCCAGGCGTTGATGTGGTGGTCAATGAAGGCCGCCAATCGCAGATCGCGGCCATGCTGCATGAGCGCGACGTGGAAATGGGCATATTGTGCTGGCCCAATATCGACCCGCTGGTGGTTGATCTGGTGCCCCTATTGGTAATGCGCGAGCGCGTGCCGCTGGTGGTGTCGCCCGAGATCGCCGCGCGCCTGCCAGCCACGCCGAGCATTGAAGAGGTGCTGGCGTTGGTGCCCCGGGTGATTTCGCTGCGCTGGTGGCAGGCAGAACCGGAAACGGCGGCCGCTCTGGTGAGGCTGGCCAAGACCAGCGTGGAACTGCCCACCGGGCCGGCGCGCCGGCTGGCGATCAAGGGCGAAGGACTGGGTTTTTTTGTCAGCTCGGCCATTGCCGATGATGTGGCTGCGGGGCGGCTGGTGGAGATCGCGCCGACCAATTTCGAGCCGCTGCATCGCGACACTGCCATGGTGGTGCGTTCCACCGCCGCGCTGGAGCGGGTCATGCTTGCTGATTTCGTGGCCGAGATCGCCCGCGAATGCGCCGATGTCGGGATGATCGTGGAAAACCGGCTGGCCGAAACAACCAAGAGTTAAGGCAACAGGCCGGCGGCGCGGGCCGCGGGCAGATAGCTGCGACTGACTGGCACCAGCGTGCCATTTTCGAGTTCCAGCATCGGCTTGCCGGACTGGCGCAGCCCGCGCTTGACCCCATTGAGCGCCACCCAGTGGGAGCGGTGCACCTGCAAGCCTGGTTGGGGCGCGGTTTCGGCAATGGCATCGGAGAGCCGCATCAGCACCAGTTCATGGCCCTTGTCGGTGGTGACATCGACATAGTGATCCGCCACCGCCAGGTGCAGCAGTCGGCCGCGCATGGCATGGGGCAGGCGCGCCAGCAAGGCAGGAGGCGCGGCTTGCTCAGTCGGCTCAGCGGGGGCGGTTGCGCCGGCACCGAGCACATGGGAGGCCACAGTGATGCCCAGCGCTATGAGCGGGCAATAGACCAGCAGCGTCGCCAGACCGATCAACTCACCGCCCGTGGGGCCGAAGGTGAGCAGGTTGATGACAATGACAAACAGCGCAATGGGGATGCCGGGCAACAGGCCGGTGAGCAGGAAATGGCGCCACAGCGGCCCCCGACCCAGCCACGCCTCAAAGAAGATGGCGCAGCAAAAGCCGATGGCGTAGCTGCCCGCAGCGATAGCGAACCAATAGAGCAGACGCGGCAGCACCGTGACATATTGAAAGGTATTGAACGGGCCAACCAGACCGATCAGCGCCCCTACCAGCGCAATGCCGAGCCAGGTCCGTCCATTGCTGAAATGGGCCCGCGTTCTACGCAGCGTGAAATGCAGGGGGCCGTCGTTCACGTATTGAAAGCTCCATTGGGGCAGGCGCCGTTGCTGCGCCAATCTAACGGCCGCAGGAGACAGGGCAAGTCATCGAAGAGGATTTCCCATGTCGCTCGCCCCCCTGCTTGAAGCCGGCCCCGCCGTTCAGATCCACGCCAGTACCGCCATTGCCGCCTTCCTGATCGGGGCCCTTGTGCTGCGGCGGGACAAGGGCACCAAACTGCACAAGGCGCTGGGGCGGAGCTGGGTCGTGCTGATGCTGGTGGTGGCGACCAGCGCGCTGTTCATCAACGATATCCGGATGATCGGACCGTTCAGTCCGATCCATCTGTTCGTGATCACGACCTATGTGGGGATCGCTCAGGGCATGTGGGCCATCATCGTCAATCGGGATGTGGTGGCGCACAGGGCGGCAATGCGGGGGACCTATGTCGGCGGGTTGCTCTTGGCCGGCGCCTTCACCTTTCTGCCGGGACGACGCATGCATGCCGTGCTGTTCGGCGCCGATGCCGGCTGGACGCCATCGCTGATCGTTATCGGGGTGGCTCTGGCCACGACCGGCTATCTGTGGCTGCGCGGACGGCCCAGGGCAGCGCCTATTCTGCGGTTGAAGCGCTAGCGTTCCAGAACCCCGTCAAGGCGGTACGCCAGGCTTCACTGGCATCAAGATTGGCGCAGTGACCCGCCTCGGGCAGCTCGACAATGGTCCAGTTGGGTCGCGGGGTGTGCCGCTGCAGGGAAGGCCGCAGCGCCAGATTGACGGCAGTGTCGCGGCCGCCAACCAGCACCAGTACCGGGCCGGTATAGTTCAGCGCATTGTCGTGCAGATCATAGCGCCGGACATGGGCCGTGATGGCCGCGCCCACGTGTGGATCAAAGGCCCGCGCCATGTCGGCGATCAACGGTCTGGCCGGCGTGTGGCGGGTGGTATTGGCCGCGGTGACGCGCGCTAGCAGATTGCGGCCCAGCACGCGATACAGCGCAGGAAACACGCCACCGAGGCCGGGCGGCAGCTTGAGCGCAAAGGCGGTGCCGAACAGGGCGAGCGAGGCAAAACGTTGCGGCTGGCGCCCGACCAGATCAAGCGCGACAATACCGCCAAGGGAATTGCCGACCCAGTGCACCTGATCGATGCCGGCGTGGTCGAGCATGGCCGCCATGTCACTGGCCATGGTGGCGATGGCGAAGTCACCGGGAAGGCGTGTGGTCGGGGCGCAAGATTGGCCATGGCCGCGTAAATCGGGCACCAGAACGCGATAGCCCTGCCCGGCAAAATGGCCGGCGTCAGCGTCGAACTGACGGCCACCCGCCGCCAGACCATGACACAACACAATGGCCTTGCCCTTGGCGGGACCCGCGCTGCGATAACTCAGCGCCGTCCCGTCTGCGGCCCGATAGTGATGGCGCTGCAGCAAGAGCGTGGTCATGCCATGCCGATGGCAATGCCCGCGGCAAACACCAGCGAACCACCGAAAACCACCTGCAGCACAGCGCGCCAGAACGGGGTCTGCATATAGCGGTTCTGGATCCAGGCAATGGCCCAGAGCTCTACCAGCACGACGATGATGGCGATGGTGGTGGCGATGGCGAAGTCATGGATCAGATAGGGCAATGCATGCCCCAGACCACCAATGGCCGTCATGATGCCGGCGGCAAAGCCGCGCTTGATGGGCGAGCCGCGGCCGGTGAGTTTGCCGTCATCGGAGGCCGCTTCGGTAAAGCCCATGGAAATGCCGGCACCAACGGCGGCAGCCAGACCGACAAGGAAGGTCTGATGGGTGTCGCCCGTGGCAAAGGCCGCGGCAAATACAGGCGCCAGAGTGGAGACCGAGCCATCCATCAAACCGGCCAGGCCCGGCTGCACATAGGTCAGCACGAACTGGCGGTGGGCCTCGCTTTTTTCAGTGTCGCGCCCACCCTCACCGAGCACATCGGCATCGATGCGGTCGGCGGCCTGGGCATGCTTGCGCTCCTGTTCGGCCAGATCGCCAAGCAGTTTGCGGATATTGGCGTCGGTCGCCTGCTTGGCCGCTTCGAGATAGAAGTGATAGGCGCTCTCTTCCATTTCCCAGATCTGCTGGCGGACCGCTTCAAGCGTCATGGTCTTCATCAGCCAGAGTGGCTTGCGGGTCAGGAAGCCGCGGACATGCTCACGGCGGATCGGCACCAGATGATCCCCAAAACGGGAGACATAGAGATCAAGCAATTGCCGACGATGCTCGTTTTCTTCGGCCGCCATGCCCTGAAACAGGGAGGCCGAGCCGGGATAGGTCGCGGCAAGCCGGGTGGCAAACTCGGTATAGATGCGGCTGTCTTCCTCCTCGGCGGAGACCGCCAGGGAGAGAATTTCGCGCTCGGAAAGCTCGGAAAAGGGGCGGCGATTATCAGGCAGGATGGAGAACATGACGCTCTGTTCATTAGAATGGTTCTAAACAAGCTAGAGCCATTCTGTCGTCTGCGCAAGGTCGTTGCGCGCCCCTGTTCCGGTTAGCTGAGCATGGAGCGCTGCGCGAAGATGCCGGCCATGGCACCGTGGGCGGTGGCGAGGGTGACGCTGGCCATTGGATTGGCGAGATCGCCTGCCGCATAGACGCCCTGGAGGCTAGTCTGGCGCGTATCGTCGACCTTAAGGGCCACGCCCAGCCCGACATCCTCAAGTTCAAGGCCAAGGGCGGTATGCAGGTCCCCCGCTGGCGCGTTGTGGGGATGCGCGAACAGCACATCGACCGCTACATCGCGGGTATCGTCCACCCGAACAGCGGCGATCTGGCCTTTATCGTGGTGCAAACCTGTCACCTTGCCTTCGACCAGACTGACATGGCGACGCTTGAGATCAGCACGGGCATGTGCGTCGATGGCGTGGCCGTCAGCGAACAGGGTGATCCTATCGGTCCAGTCGCCATAAAGCTGCACCATGTGCAGCGAATGCGGGCCGGAATAGAGCAAGCCCCAATGCTGACCAGCCACCTCAAACCCGTCGCAGTACGGGCATGGGATCACCGACTTGCCCCAGCAATCGGCAAAGCCAGGCATGGCGGGGAACTGATCGACCACGCCATAGCTGAGCAGCAGCCGGCGAGCATAATGGATCTGGCCGCTTTGCGTGGTAACGGCGAAATCATCAAGGGTGCCGCTGGCATTGGTCGCGCGCGCATTGATCAGTTCGATGGTGGGATAGCGAGCCAGTTGTTCGCGGGCGGCACCAAGAATTTCGGCGGGGGATTTGTGGTCATGGCCCAGCACGCCATGGGAGTGGGCGGCGTAGCGATTGCGCGGCAGACCGGTATCGAGAACCGTGACCTTGCGGCGCGCGCGTCCAAGCTGCAGTGCGGCGGCAAGGCCGGCAAAACTGCCACCGACGATCAGGACATCATTGTGCATGAGCGTTTTCTCCGTGGGGCGGATGAAGGGGATAGGGACCCGCCTGGCGGGCGATATCGTCCAGCGAGACACGCTCCAGGCGCGCTGCCAACAGGGCTTCGGCATCGGCGATAAACTCGCCCATGACACCGTCAACAGCGCGGACAATGGCGCAGTGCTCATCGCCGGGATCACTCTGGGTGCGGATCAGCAGGCTTTCGCCCATGGCGACATGAATGGACTGCAGGCTGATCTGGTCTGCAGGCTGCGCCAGACGCCAGCCGCCCTCGCGGCCCTTGGCGGCGCTGACAATACCCGCCTCACGCAGTTCACCCAGCACCCGGCGCACAACGACCGGGTTGGTCATCAGGCATTGCGCCAGCGTGGCTGAGGTCATGGCCGTATCGGGCTGGTGATAGAGATGCACCAGAGCATGCAGGGCGAGTGACAGGCGGCTTGATCGTTTCATGTAACTTTTATTGTTACAATACAATCGGCCTGTCAACCCTGTTGGCAGGGCCGGCGTTTTCGTGGCGGCAGCGGGGTGTTATGCTCGGATCATGCTGACACTGGGAGAGGATGCATGAAGCGTTTGTTTGTGGGTCTGGCGCTGAGCGCGATGCTGAGCCCGACCGCCTTTGCTTTTGACACTGCGACGCAGGCAATTGTCGATCTGCAGAAGTCCGGCAAGCCGGTGCGGACTGCTGATCTGGTGGTGTTGATGCAGGCCAGCGAGCGCTGGTGCTATGTGCAGCAAGCCGATAGCTGCGCCTGGTCCGATATCTACCTTGATGTGGATGCGGACGGCGCCCAATTCGAGATCAGCAATGCCTGGAGCGAAGCTGTCGAGATCGCCTTTATCGATACCGGTCGCTTTGAGGACGGGCGCATGATCTGCGAGACCGGTGTGGACTGGCTGCCCACTATTCGCGCCATTAAGCGGGCTGATGGTAGCATAATCGGCGGCCGCGCGCTGCACGAGCTAAAGGCCGAGATCGGCGCCACCGCCGCCGATACAACAATTGATTGCTTCGACTACCGCTATTTGGGCGCCGATGCCGAGGCCGAGACGATCACGCTGTTGCAGCGGCAGTCGCGCGAGGGGGTGCATGACCCTGACCAGGACACCGAGGTGACATTGCATTTCAACCCCGCCACGGCTGCAGCGCTGACGCTGCGCTGGTAGGGAAGCGCCTGCGGCGGCCGGGCGGTTGACGGTTTGCAACCCAGACGACATTGTCCCCGCCGATTGCGCCGGGGAGAGACGATTTGACCAGCACGCCGATCCATATAGCGCTGACCTTTGATGACAATTTCTGGGCGCCGGCCTATGCGCTGATGCGCTCGGCCTGCGTGGCGACGCATCGCCGCAAGGATCTGGTGTTTCACCTGCTGCATCTGCCGCTAAGCGCACCGCATGTGCATGATCTCAAGGAAATCGAAACCGAGTTTGGGGCCAGCCTGCGCTGGTACAATCTGGCAGAGGATGCCGAGTTTACGGAATTCGTAGCCGATCTGCCTAGCAGCACCCAATGGCCAAAGGTGGTTTATGGGCGCCTGCTGGTTGGCAGCCTGCTGCCGGCCGATGTCACGCGCGTGATCTATCTCGATTGCGACATGATGGTGCGCGACCCGATCGAAGACCTGTTCGGGATGGATATGGCGGGCTACCCGCTGGCCGCGGTGCGCGATTCCATCCACCCCTTCATCGTGGGCAAACGCGACATGAAGCAGAACCGCGATCTGTTTGAAACCGCCGATCCCTATTTCAACTCCGGCATGCTGCTGATCGATCTGACCGCCTGGCGGGCCATCGACATACGCGCCGAGGTCAGGGCCATCGCCGCGCGCGGCATCATGAGCCGGCTGTATTATGATCAGGACATGCTCAATCTGATTTTCAAGGACCGCTGGCTGGCCCTGCCCTGGCGCTGGAACACGATTGATGCCCATGTCGCCCATGAGGGTATGAACCCGGCCATTCTGCACTATACCGGGGTCAACAAGCCGTGGGGGATTCTCTCAGGCATATTGAGGACCAGCGCCTATGCGCGCTGGTATCGCCACGTGATGACCAATGCGCTGTTCTATCGCTTCGCCCGCCATCGCTGGGCGCGCTGGTGGAAAAAGCTGTTGCGGCTCAAATAGCAGCTAGCGCGGCACAACGCCCTCACGCTGGCACAGGGTACACAGCGCACTGCCGCGCTCGGGCACTGGCATGTCGGCCCGGCCGCGTCGCGTGAGCTGGCTGCGCCAGAGATGGACGGCCAACGTGTCCTCGCTAATGGCGAGATCAATCGAGGAGCCGGGCAGCATCAGTGCCGGTATGCCCTCATAGGGAATGGGGTAGAGCGCACTGGCCGGGCGCACCAGATGCTCCAGTCCGCGCTGGCGCATATAGTGGGTCAGCGCCATGGGGCCGGTGGCGCCATATTGCATGTCCTCGGGCGCGATCTTTTCGCCGAGCAGGCGACGGCCAGCGACTTCAAGCCGACGAAACAGCGGCAGATGCGGCTCGAGCAGGGGCCGCTCGGTGTCGGTGAAGATCGAGATCAGATCATCGAGCAGTGGCGCATCGGCCGGAATGTGCAGCACGGCACCATTGATCGAGCCGGGCCGCTCATAGGCCATCAGATAGTCAGGCGGGCCCTGGATGGGTCGGACGCAATAGACATCCAGATCGGCATAAATGCCCCGTCCCTGCCGGAGCACCGCCATGCGGAAATAGTCTGAAAAAACACCCGGTGTGCCCTTGCCCTTATAGAACACCAGCTTGTCGCGCGGCAGCACCTCCGCCGCGTCGCGGGCAATCGCGCCGGCTGGCAGGCCAACGATGGGATCAAAGGAATAGACTTCGACCGGATGGCCCTGACGACGGAACGAGGCAATCGAAAGCTCTTCGAGCCAACTCATCGGGCCATGCCAGAAGCTGACAATGGTGGGCAATTGGCTGGTCATGGGCTTCCGGGGTGACGATTGAGTTGGCCGTGCTTAACCCGGCGCGGTCTGTCCTGTCACCCCGGCGGCGGCCCGTTAGCTCAATGTGCCATTGTGCAGCGAGGTGGCGAGCGGTTCGGGGCGCTCGACAGGGGTCTTGATATCGATGGTGCGGCCATCGCGCGCGGCAGTGGCGAATGCTTCCATGACCTCAAGCACGTGCAACGCCAGATCGCCATTGGCGCGATGCGGCCGGTTGTTGAGAATGCCATGGGCCATGTCGGCCACGCCCAGCGAGCGATAATTGCCATCTGCGAATGGCTCGGCGACCGGAATTGGCGTCCAGGTCTCGTCACGGCCGCGCTTGCGCAATTCGACATCGCCACCAAAGAAATTGGGATCGGGCACGATCAGGCTGGCCTCGGTGCCATAGAGTTCAAGTGGCACATGCTTGTGCGCGGCCACGTCAAAGCTGAGCCCGACCTGCACGATGGCGCCATTGGCGAAACCGAGCGAACCGGTGACGTGGGTGTCGACCTTGACGGGCATGACCTGCCCCTTTTTGGGCTCGGAAGTCACCATGCGCTCGGCGCGCAGACGCGAGCTCATAGCCGAAACCCGGGCGACCGGGCCCAGCAGATTGACCAGATCGGTGATGTAATAGGGGCCCATATCCAGGACGGGACCGCCGCCAATATCGTAGTAGAAGGCTGGATCAGGATGCCAGCTTTCGTGGCCGGGGCACTGGAAGAAAGCGGTGCCGCCGATCAGCTGACCCAGCGCGCCGCTATCGACGACGCTGCGCGCCTGCTGATGCGCGCCACCCAGAAAGGTGTCGGGTGCCGAGCCGATGCGCAGGCCTGCCTTGTTGGCAGCATCGAGCAGGGTGCGGCCTTCGCCATAGGTGATGCCGAGCGGCTTTTCGGAATAGACGTGCTTGCCGGCAGCCAGGCATTTGAGCCCGACTTCGACATGGGCGCGCGGGATGGTCAGATTGACGATCAGTTGCACCTCAGGGTCGGCCAGCATGGCGTCAATCGACATCGATGGCAGGCCAAATTCGGCGGCACGAGCCTGGGCCGCCTCGGGGCGCATATCAGCCAGACCCTTGATATCGAGGACAGGGAAGCCCGCCATGGCTTCGTGACCGGTGATAGCCCGCAAATAGGCCGATGAAATATTGCCTGTACCGATGAAACCGATACCCAAGCGCTTGCCGCTCATGCGTGCATTCCTCCCAGACGTACGTACATCAAACTAGCGGGAGGGCGGCAGAGTCGCCAGTATGCGGGCGGCTTTATTTTTGGGTGCGATCCGCAGCGTCCCCGCACGCTGAATCAACAGGCTCGCCGCCGCAGTCGAACTAATATACACGTTGTACGCTAGTTGACCCAAACATACCGGCGGACTGTATGTTGATACGCAAATCTCAGGCTGATCGCCGCGCGGATACCCAACTTGCCCTGGTGACGGCAGCGCGGGGACTCTTTGCCCAAAAAGGCTACGCCGGAACCAGTACGCCAGAAATCGCGGCGCTTGCGGGGGTTACCCGCGGGGCGCTCTATCACCACTTTGCCGACAAGCTGGCGCTGTTCGAGGCGGTTGCAACGCAGGAACAGATGCTGGTGACCATGGCGGTCAACGCCGCCACGGCCGGTGATGACGAGCCGGGACCCGTCAAGGCTCTGGTGGCGGGCGGTGATGCGTTCCTAGATGCCATGCAGGACCCCGGACGGCGCCAGATCCTGCTAGTGGATGCCCCGGCCGTACTGGGTCGGGCACGGCTTGATGCTCTGGTGGCCAGTCACGGCATCGGCCCCCTGATCGCCCGGGTGCGTACGGCAATGGACGCCAAGGCGATCCGCACCCTGCCGGCAGAACCATTGGCGCATCTGCTCCACGCGCTGTTTGACCGGGCAGCCGAGGCAGGCCCGGACCAGCTCAATGATTATCGCAAGGCCATCAAGGCGCTGATCCGCGGCCTCAAGGTGTAGCCTCAAGCGCCTGAACGCGCGTCGCCAGTTGCTGGATGGCTGCGATCAGTGGGGCGATAAAGGCATCATAGCGCAGCGCCTGTTCGCTATGCGGATCGGCCGGGTCAGCCAGCACATGGCCGGCAAAGTCGCGCCCGTCCAGCACACGCTGCACATCCTGGGCCAAGAGCCCGTAATGCGTACCCTCCCCGCCGCCGCGATAGCGGTATCTGACCGGGCTGAGCGCCAGAACGAAATCAAGTCCAAGATCGCTAGGGGCAATGTCGGTCTTGTGCCGTGCATCGGAGGTCTGGATGGTGCCCGTGGCCGACCAGATGGCGGACCAGCGCGCACCAGATGCGCCCAAGGTAATGGCATTGTCGGTTGCGGGCCGGACCGAGCCGGCAAACCGGGCGATGCCGGTTACCGGCTCGAGGCTGAGCGCACTGATCCAGCTGGCGCCATCGGCGCTCAGCTTGAGCTGCCAATTGTCATCCCCAGCCAGCCCCATTTCAGCGCGGCCGGACCAGTTGGTCTGGAACAGCAGGCTGGCGGTATCGCCGGACGTGGCCTTGTTGAGCTTGATCTGGGCATGGGTAAAAAGGCTGGCCTCAGAGGCAAGCGCCAGCCGGTTGGTGGCATCGGCGCTGGTATTGATCCCCAGCCGTGGCAGGGCGCTGCCGAGCGAGGCCAGAGGCACCCAGGCGCCGGCATCAAACACCAATTGGGTCTGATCGGCGGTGCAGTAGAGCTGCCAGCCGGGGGCTGGATCAAGAAACAGCCAGGCGCCGGCCTGGAAGCTGGCGATCTCGTCGGTGTGACCGGCCCAGACGCCGCTGGCACCAGCGGGCACCAGACAGGTTTCGCCTTCAATCGGGGAGATGGGTGGCTCGGTCAGCGTGCGGGTCTGCACGGCAAGCTGCACCAGCGCATCGAGCGCCTGCAGCGCCTGGTTGTGGGTGATGTGCTTTTGCGCCTGCCCCGGCATGATGAAGGGCAATGACAGTCGCGGGGTCTGATCCATGAACGATCTCCTTTGGGAGACAATTCTAGGAGCAGGGTTGGCAGGCGGGGATAAGCGGAACCGGTGTCAGGCGCTCACGGACTGGGCACGTCGTGTGGTGATCAGGAACATCACGATGAAAGTGGCGCTCATCAGCAACACGATGGTTGGGGCGGGCGCAGAATCGATGAAAAAGCTGAGATAGATGCCCAGTAGCGAGGTGCCAACCGAGATCGTCACGGCAATCAGCATCATGGGCGCAAACCGCTTGGAAACCAGATAGGCTATGGCGCCGGGGGCGACCAGCAGGGCAATGACCAGCACGATGCCCACCGCCGTCAGGGCCGCCACAATGGTCAGCGACAGCAGCGTGAGCAGGCCGTAATGCAGCACCCGAACCGGCAGACCGATGGCGCCGGCCTGTTGCGGATCAAAGATGAACAGCAGCAGGTCGCGCCATTTGAGCAGCACGATCACTGTTACCACCAAGGCAATCAGCCCGGTCTGGATCAGATCATCGCCGCTAATGCCCAGAATGTCGCCAAACAGGATGTGGTCGAGATGCACATCGGTCTGGATCGACGTGTAGAGCACGATACCCAGGCCAAACAGGCCCGAGAACACCACGCCCATCACGGTGTCTTCCTTGATGCGGCTGTTCTCCTTGAGAAAGCCGACCGAGAGCGCGCAGGCCATGCCGGCAGCAAAGGCGCCTATGCCCAGTGGCAGAGCCAGCATATAGGCCAGCACCACGCCGGGCAGCACGGCATGGGCAATGGCGTCGCCCATCAGCGACCAGCCCTTGAGCACCAGAAAGCACGACAGCAGGGCGGTGGGGATGGCGACCATGACCGCAATGATCATGGCATTGGTCATGAAGGGGAATTGGAACGGCCAGAGAGCGTAGATCAGGAACTCGTTCATTGTCCGGCCTCGCCGGCAATATTGGCATCGCGGCGGCGCTTGGAGGCCAGCATGCCGTGCTTGGGCGCAAAGACAAAGGCGATGAGGAACACCGCGGTCTGCAGCACCACAATGACGCCGCCGGTGGCGCCATCAAGAAAGAACGAGATATAGGCGCCAAACAGGGAGGACAGTGTGCCCACGGCAATGGCGATCAGGATCAGGCGCGGAAAGCGATCAGTCAGCAGATAGGCCGTGGCGCCGGGCGTGACCACCATGGCAATGACGAGAAACGCGCCCACGGTCTGCATGGCCGCAACGGTACAGGCCGCCAGCAGGGTGAAGAAAATGCCGCGCAACAGGGGCGGATTGAGGCCAATGGAGCGGGCATGGCTCTCATCGAAAAAGGTGACCATCAAATCCTTCCAGATGAAGAACATCACCACAAGGGTGACCACCGAGATGATCACGAGCTGGATGGTGTCTTCGGGTGTGACGGCCAGAATATTGCCCATGACGATGGTCTGGATGTTCACCGAAGTGGGCGACAGGGAAATCATGAACAGGCCGAGCCCAAAAAAGGCGGTGAAGATCAGCCCGATGACCGAATCTTCTTTGAGCTTGGTGCGCTGGGTGAGAAACAGCATGGCCGCGGCTGCCAGCCCGCCCGAGAAAAAGGCGCCCAGCGAGAAGGGCAGACCCAGCATGTACGCGCCGGCCACGCCGGGCACGATGGAATGGCTGAGCGCGTCGCCGATGAGCGACCAGCCCTTGAGCATGAGATAGGCGGACAGGAAGGCGCAGACGCCACCGACCAGTGCCGAGACCCACATGGCGTTGGTCATGTAGCCGTAATTGAAGGGCAGCAGCAGGTATTCGATCATTCTTCGACCGGCCCCGACTGCTGGTGGGTCATCTTGCCCTTTTCGCCATACATGACCAGTGGCCGCTCATCATCGGTGATGACTGTGAGGTGGCGCGGATCGTCATCGTCATGCAGGCCCGCACCGGCCAGCACGAAGTGGCGCAGTGCGCCCCCAAAGGTGACTTCAAGCCATTCGCGGGTGAAGATTTCGCTGGTCGGACCAGAGGCCAGCACGGTGCCCTTGACCAGCACCGTGCGGTCGCAGAACTCAGGTACAGAGCCCAGATTATGGGTTGAAACCAGCATGACCTTGCCCTCATCGCGCAGGTCGCGCAGCAGGGCGACAATGGCGTCCTCGGTCTGCACATCCACGCCGGTAAAGGGTTCGTCGAGCAGGATCACTTCGCTCTGCTGGGCCAGTGCGCGCGCCAGAAAGACGCGCTTTTTCTGGCCACCGGAGAGTTCGCCGATCTGGCGGTGGCGGAACTCGATCATGTTCACGCGCTCAAGCGCCTGGGTGACCATATCGTGGTCGACCGGCCTGGGGCGACGCAGCATGTTCATATGGCCGTAGCGGCCCATCATGACCACATCCTCGACCAGAACCGGGAAGTTCCAGTCGACATCTTCGGATTGGGGGACATAGGCAACCAGATTGCGCTTGAGCGCCTGCTTGCCGGGAATACCCAGAATATCGACCGCGCCGGCGGCCAACGGCACAAAGCCCATAATGGCCTTGAACAGGGTGGACTTGCCCGACCCGTTGACCCCGACCAGCGCGGTGATCGAGCCGCGCGGAATCGTGAAGCTGGCATGGCGCATCGCCGTGGTGCCATTGCGATAAGCTACGGTGATATCGGTGACACTCAGGCCAGGCGCTGCAGCATCGGTCATTGGCTGAGGCCTTCAATAATGGTGGCGGTGGTGACGCCCAGCAGATCAAGATAGGTGGGCACCGGACCATCGGGCTCGGACAGCGAATCCACATAGAGCACGCCGCCATAGGCCGCCCCGGTTTCACGCGCCACCTGCTGGGCTGGCTTGGGCGAAATCGTCGATTCCGAGAAAATGGCCGGGATCTGGTATTCGCGCATGGCGTCGATCATGCGGCGCACCTGCTGGGGGGTGCCCTGCTGATCGGCATTGATGGGCCACAGGAAAAGTTCGGTAAGGCCGAAATCGCGCGCCAGATAGCTGAACGCTCCTTCGGAGGTGGCCAGCCAGCGCTTTGAGTCGGGAATTGCCGCAATGGCCTCGCGAATGGGGGCAACAGTGGCGGTGATCTGCGCGGCATAGGCCGCCGCATTGGCATTGTAGATTTGGGCATTGTCGGGGTCTGCGGCCACGAAGGCGGCGCGGATATTGTCGACATAGATCAGCGCGTCGGTGGGCGACATCCAGGCGTGCGGATTTGGCTTGCCTGCATAGGGGCCCTCGCCAATGCCCATGGGCTCAACGCCGTCCGACACCGTGACCGAAGGCACATCGCCCAGATTGGAAAGGAACTGGGCAAACCATTGTTCGAGATTGAGGCCGTTCCAGAGCAACAGATCGGCATCCTGGGCGCCAATCAGATCGCCCGGGGTGGGTTGATACTGGTGGATTTCGGCACCCGGCTTGGTGATCGAAAACACATCGGCGGCGTCACCGGCCACGTTCTGCGCCATGTCGGCAATGATGGTGAAGGTGGTCACGACCTTGAGCCGGTCCTGGGCGGCTGCCGGCAGGATCGACAGGAGCGAGGCGAGGAACAGGGCGGGCAAGAGGCGGCGCATCAACTACTCCGGAATGGGTCGGCTCGCATATGTAATGCAATTGCAAATCATTCGCAAGAAGCAAAGCGCGGTGTCGGTCTTCAGGGCTTGAGCAGGTTCACCTCGGATTCAGGCACCCGACCGGCATTCTGATCGATAGCGCTGGATTCGCTGGACAGATCACCCTCTTCGGCGGTGGCGTCGCAGGCTTCTTCCTCAGGCGCCGGGGGCACGGGTTGCGGCGCTGATTGAGGCGCCGTTGCGGTAGATGCTGCGTCCATCTGCATGATCGGCACGCCCTTGGGGAACACCACTTCGCGGGCGGGGTCGGGCAGCTCGATACCGCCCTTAAGCAGCGCATTCTTGGTCTGGCGCAACAGGGCCGAATTGATCTTGGCGGGCGAATAGGCGGCGCTGTCGAACCAATAAAAGATGCGCAGATTGATGGTGGCATCGCCCAGCGCATCGACCAGCACCAGCGGTTCGGGGCGGTCCAGTACGGCCGGATGGGTGGTGAGCACTTCGCCAATCAGGCGCTGGGCCAGCGACACCGATGAGTCGTAGCCAATGCCGACCATGAACTCGGCGCGGCGGCTGGGGATGGAGCTGTAATTCTTGATGGTGCTCTTGAACACAGTGGCATTGGGGATCTGCACGTGATTGCCATCAAGCGTGAGCAGGACGGTTGAGCGGGTATTGAGGTTCTGCACGATACCGGTATGGCCCGCGACCTCGATCATGTCGCCGCCCGCAAAAGGGTTGCGCATGCTCAGCAACAGGCTGGCGAGGAAGTTCTCGGCAATGTCGCGAAAGGCAAAACCGATAATGATACCGATCAGCCCGGTGCCGCCCAGCACGGTCAGTGCCAACTGGGTCAGCCCGGCCACGCGCAGCACGAAATAGATGCCGAGCAGGAAGACCGGGATGGCTATGGTGCGCACCACCACATTGAGCAGCAGCGGTGAATCGATGCGGGGCGTCAGCAGGCGGCGCGCCAGGGCGGCAACCAGCATCGAGACCAGCCAGGAAATCGCGATGATGACGATGGCCAGCAGCACCAGTGGCCAAGCCTGCAGCGCTTCCTGCACCAGCCCGGCGCTCTCGGCCACGGCGCGATCAAAGGTCGAGCCGACATCGGCATTGATGGCAATGCGATTGACCACCGCGACAACGCCTTCGGTATTTTCAGCCAGGTTGGTCGCCCAGCTGCGACGATCCTGGGTATCGGCGGCGCCGTCGATAAAAGCCACGCCGTCGGTGACGGTGACGCTGGGGCGCTCGAACCAATCAGTGGCCAGCAGAATATCCTGCAGGCGCGCGGCGATCTGGCTGTCGGAAGCGGCAGGCACCACCGCCACCTGTCGCGCAGGGGCGTCTCCGGCTACCGGGCTGGCCGCCGGTATAGCGATCTGCGCAGCGCTGCCAGCAACGCCGAGCAACAGCACGATGACTGTGGCCAGCGCGCGCAGGCCCGTAACAAACCTGAAAGACGCCCCCGACACCGGGCTTTAGCCGGCTGCGGTGCGGATGATGCCGGCAATGTCATTGGCGGCGTGGTTGGTCAGTTCCTTGTCCAGCGTCAGCACGATCGAGGCCTGCACTGTCTTGTGTAGGGTGTCGCGCAGCTGGCCAAGGCTTTGCGGATCAGCGGCGAGCACCATGTGCTCGAACTTGTTGGCCTGCTTCATGGCGAACAGCGCTTCGGCCAATTGCTTGATGAAAGTGGCCTCATCGGTCTGACGTGGTGTCTGCTCCTCGGGCCGGGAGCCCGATGGACCTTCTTCGGCAAGGTTCTTTGGCGTGAGGCGACGCTCTTCGGTCAGGCTGAGGGAATCCTTGACGCCGTGCGTCCGCAACAGGATCGCCTGATGACCATCAGCGACGACGACGAGGGTCTGCTGCGGAATGGAAGTGATATCGGACATGGCGAGCTCCTTTGGTTGACGCCCCATAGAGCGGGATATGGGTCAACGGGTGGGCGCCGGTAACGTTCCGCCCAGAGCGCCTGCACAAAGCAAAGCCGCCGCACCCGATGGGGATGCGGCGGCTATTGGTCGGTGCAGATTGCCGGCCTAATTGTCGTTGACGCGGCGGCGGTATTCGCTGGCGACGTAGATCACCGCAACAGCGAAGACAATGCCGATGCCGATCTGGGTCCAGTCCAGATTGGCGAACAGATCACTGGCAGCGGCCACGCCGTCGAAACGGGCAATGTCGAAGCCAATGCTGTCGGCCTGTTCGACATTGACAAACCAGTTATCGGCATAGGCGGTAGTTGGCAGAGCCAACCGGTACTGCAGGAAGTCCCAGGTATTGGTGGCGAAGGGGTGCAGGCCGCCCAGCGTCACCCATTCCAGGGTCGAGACCAGAGTTGGCAACAGCAGGGCGATGGGGATGGCCCAGCGACCAATAGCGGCAGCAATGGCGCCGACCAGCGCCATGATCGGCAGGTACCAAAGCAGTGCAACAATCAACGCGGTGAACAGGGTGAGCGCCACATTGCCGTAGATGCCGACAATGGCCCCCAGCGCACCGACACTGGCCGTGCCATTGATGGACATGACGACAAAAGCCACGCCGAACAGCAGCACACCGCTCAGCAGGGCAATGGCGAACACCATGCCGGGCAGAATGGTCAGGGCCGCCGTCATCTTGCTGAGCAGGACCTTGAAATCGGTCACCGGCATGGACTTCCAGAACAGCATGGAATTGTTGCGCTTGTCGGCGGAGAAGCCATCGGCGCAGTAGAAGAACAGCGTCACGCCCAGGTAGAGCGACCAGGCAAAGCCGAGCCCGAAAAACCCGATCTCATAAATGATCAGCGGGACGATAGTGAGCAGAGCGCCTGACATGTGCACATCAACCCGACCGACGGTAAACGCCAGAATGGTGATGCCGAACAGAATGCCCAGCATGATGAGCGGGCCGGTCAAAAAGGCGCCCCGGTGCTCGATGAACTCGCGATGGACGAGTGCGGTGAAGGCCTTCATCGGGCGGTCTCCGGGTTCGCCGTTGGCCGTTGCATCAGGGCAACGAACAGATCGGACAGGGTTGGTGTGGACAGGGCGCCGAGTGGATCGAGCTGGGCGCGATCCACGCCGTCAAAGATCAGCACGGTCTGACCGAAGCGGGTTTCCTCAAAGACAGGCTTGAGGGCCCGCGCGGCCTCCAGATGGGCTGGATCGGTGATGACCAGCTGGGTGAATTTGTCGTTCACGGTCTCCATCTGCATGTGCAGGATCAGATCGCCATCGCGAATGAACATGATGTCGGAGAGCATGAACTCAATCTCGTCCACCTGATGGGTGGTGATGAGCAGGGTGCGCTCTTCGGTCATGTAGTCTTCGAGCAGGCGGCGATAGAAGCGCTTGCGATAGGTGATATCCAGACCCAGCGTGGGTTCATCGAGCACCAGCAGCTTGGCGTCGATCGCCATGACCACCGCAAGATGCAGCTGGGCCATCATGCCCTTGGAGAGGTGCTTGACCTTCATTTCAGGCCGAATATCGGTGCCCTCAAGGAAGCTGTGCGCCTTTTCCTGACTGAAATTGGGGTGAATATTGTTGAGTAGTGCGAACAGCTCACGCACCCTGAGGAAACGCGGCAGGCTGGCGACGTCAGAAATGAAGGCGACGTTTTCCATCAGCTTGGCGCGCTGGGCAAAGGGGTCTTCGCCCAGAACCCGAATGGTGCCTTCGCAATTGGTCAGGCCCAGCATGGCGTTAAGCGCGGTGGTCTTGCCGGCGCCGTTATGGCCGATCAGGCCATAGATACGCCCGGCTGGAATATCGAAGTCCAGCCCGTGCAGGACTTCTTTTTTGCCAAAGCTCTTGCGCAGCCCCCGCGCAGAAACGATGGACTGACCGGGCTCAGCCGGTGTCGCGAGGGAAAGCTCATTCATGGTTTTGCCCCTGGTCGATGATGGATTGTGAAAGCAATTGCTTGAGATCGAGATCAAGCGCCTTGATCTGGGCGGCGATGCGCGGCCAGTCCTGTTTGAGGAACTTGTCACGCTCATGCGTGAGCAGTTCGGCGCGTGCGCCCATTTTTACGAACATCCCCAGTCCCCTGCGTTTTTCGACCACACCGATATCGACCAAAGCCTCAAAGGCCTTGGTGACCGTCAGCGGATTGACCGAGAGATCAGCGGCAATCTGGCGAACCGAGGGCAGAGCCTCGCCTTCGGCCACGCTGCCGCGCAGGATCATCTCGGCGAGCCGCTGCCGGATCTGAACGAAGATCGGCTGGCTGGTGTGAAAGTCATCCATGTGTTTTGCCTATCTAGTGTGCTACACATCTAACACACCATTACGGCGCGTCAACAGGAAATTTTCGGCTTGCCGTCTGCGGTGCCAAACATTATCCAATACAATACCAATTGGAGACCAGTTATGAGCAAGCACCCGTTCAAGATCGAGATCTGCGTCGAAGGCACTGACGGGCTGATTGCCGCGCAAAATGGGGGCGCCGACCGGGCAGAATTGTGCGCCAGCCTGTTCGAAGGTGGCCTGACGCCCAGCCTGGGCGTTATCCGCGAGGCTGTGCGTGTGGGCACGATCCCGTTCCACGTCATCATCCGCCCGCGCGGCGGCGACTTTCTCTATTCCGAGGTCGAGTTCAACGCGATGCTCGCCGACATCAAGGCGATCCGCGATATGGGCGATGTCGCCGGTGTGGTGATTGGTTGCCTGACAACCGATGGCAGCATTGACGAGACGCGCACCGAGGCACTGGTCGAAGCTGCCCGCCCCATGAAGGTCACCTGCCACCGCGCCTTTGACATGACCCGCGACTATCGCGTGGCGCTCGAGGCCCTGATCCGCTGTGGCGTTGATCGCGTGCTCACCAGCGGACAGCGCGACACGGCTGTCGAGGGCAGCGCAATCCTAAAGGACGTCATGGCAATTGCCGATGGCCGGATTGTCATCATGGCCTGTGGTGAGCTTGATGCGAACAATATTGCCCAGGTGCGCCGCGATACCGGCGTGGATGAAATGCACTTCGCCGCGCCCAAGACGCTCAAGAGCGCCATGGCATTCCGCAACCCGCATGTGGGCATGGGCGGCACTGCCATTGAGCGCGAATACGAGATTACCGTGACCGACACCGAGGCTGTGCGCGCCACCATTGCCGCGGCCAATACAGCGCTGTAAGCCCCAAAGGCCGCTGCCTGTGACATTGGCGGCCTTTTTTCTTCTGCCCCGGGGCGCTAGAAGCTGGGCCATGGTCCGCTCCTTTCTGTTTGCCCAAGATGATGCCGATAGCGCCACGACGCGTCTGATAACCACGGCGGCGCAGGTGACGGGATTCATGAAGGGCGAACCCGGCGCAGCGCGCCCTGGCTGGTATCGGGCTGGCGGCGACAATGCCGATTTCATGGCACAGCTCTATCAGGCGCTGGCCACGACCTATCCAGCCGCCGGCCCCGCCTTCTGGGCCGTGCGGCTATGGACCAATCTGATCTGGCAGCCGGCCTATCTGGCGGTAATCGGCACCCATATTCACAACGCGCTGCCCGATCTGGACAGTCTGAGCCAGCAGCGGCGCGGCATTTATGTCGATGGCTACCGGCTGGTACCGGGCGCCCAGAGTCAGGGTGATGTGGCAGCACGGATCGAGCGTGCCAGCGGCCAGCTCAAGGTGATGAGCGCGCGCTTGCACCAAGAGGTGAATGCCGTGGCCAAGCTGCGCCACCTGCCCGCGCAACGCCTGCTGGCTGACCGTATGCTCAGCCTGATGGTGTGGCTGCGTAGCCGCCAACCCACACTGTCAGTCGATACGGTCGTGGCCTATAGCGAGGCCTGGATGGCGGCGTTGGGATTGAGTAGTCAGGGTCAGCTGGAAACAGTGCGCGCGCCCGATGGACGCGCGTTGCTGATCGTCAAGCGCAAGGGCTGTTGCCTGGATTATCTGATCGACCCGACAAGGCTGTGTGCCAGCTGCCCCAAGCAGGACAACGCCCTGCGCGTGGCCCGGCAAAGCGCCAATGCGCTGGCCGAGCTGGACTAGTCGAATTGCTCGTCGGGATAGACGCCCCAGAGCTCTTCCTGACGCACATAGCCCGAATAGCTGGTGGAACGCTTGCTGGCGTCCTGGGAGGTCGCGGTGACATCGCACCAGACGCCGTCACACTGCTTGATGATCACCTTGAACCCCGCACCCAGCCGCGCCCGCGTGGTGGCCGAATCGGACTGATCGGCGCGCAGCACGACCTCGCCATTGGCCATGAGCGGCGCAGCATAGCCGGCGCGTGTGCCCTGCAGCAGGTTCTGATGCACCCAGCCTTCGGCGCCATCGACATCGCGGATTTTGCGCCAGGTATCGAATTCCTGGATGATTTCAACCGGAATGACCGATTTGAGATAGGTCCAGGAGACCTCATATTTGGTGCCGGGGCCGACGCGGACATTGATCGGGTCCGAGCGCGTGCTGGCAAAGCGCGGCAAGGGCAGGCCGCTGGGATTGCCCGACTGCGCCAGGGCAGGGGGCACCAGAGTCAGCAGTGCCAGCAGCAGCCAGACGATGGTGCGGACAGAGAGCTTGAAATGGCGGACAAGGCCGCCATGTAGGGGCTGGTCAAACATGGCTTTGCAGATGAAAAGGAATTACCTTATCACTAGCCCATGATCCTTAATGGTCGCTGAAGGGTGGCGTTTTCCACACCTCGCGCCCGCAAACCGGAACCTCATGGCCAGTCAGAAACCCAAAATTCTGGTGACTCGACGTCTGCCCGAGAGCATCGAGTCCCGCATGGCGACCCTGTTCGAAACAGACATTAATGATGGCGACATCACCCTGACCAGCGATGACATCATCGCCGGGCTTGAGGGCAAGGATGTGCTGGTCTGTTCGATCACCGATACCATTGATGCGGCGTTGATTTCCCGCCTGCCCCAGAGCGTGCGGCTGATCGCCCAGTTCGGCAATGGCATCGACAATATCGATGTCGAGGCGGCCTGGGCTGCCGGGCTGACCGTGACCAACACCCCATCGGTTCTGACCGAAGACACCGCCGATATGGCCATGGTGCTGATGCTGGCGCTGCCCCGTCGGCTGGTGGAGGGCACGCAGATGCTGGTGCGTGATGGGGTGTGGGCCGGCTGGTCGCCGACCTCGATGCTGGGGCATCGGCTACGGGGCAAGGCGCTGGGCATTGTCGGCATGGGCCGCATTGGCACCGCCGTGGCGCAACGCGCCAAGGCGTTTGGGCTCAACATTCACTACTATTCACGCAATCGCCGGCCACCAGCGATCGAAGACCCGCTCGAGGCCACCTACTGGCACGATCTGGACAGCATGATTGCGGCGGTCGACATAGTCTCGCTGCACACGCCCCATACGCGCGAAACCTTCCATCTGCTCTCGGCCAAACGGCTGGCGGGGATGAAGCCTGGCAGCTTCGTGGTCAATGTCAGCCGACCCGAACTGATTGATGAGACCGCGCTGGTGGCCGAGATCGAATCCGGCCATCTCAGCGGTGCCGCGCTCGATGTGTTCGAGAACAAGAACGGTATCAATCCGCGCCTGCTGGCGCTGGCCGAGCAGAACAAGGTGGTGCTCACCGCCCACATGGCTTCGGCAACGCTGGAAGCCCGGGTGGAGATGGGTGAAACGGTCATCGTCAATATTCGCGCCTTCATGGATGGCCATCAGCCGCCGCATCGCGTGTTGCCCGAAGGTGGTCGCGGCACGCTGAGCTAGCGGTCGCTGCGCCGATAACCGTGATTGCAATCGATTGCGTTGGCGCTTGCCAGCGCTGTCGTTTCCCGCCAAAACCGAGAGTGACCGCCCCGTCTGGAGGATGGACGCTGCGGTCGCGTGCGTATTGTCAGGTGAGGAGACCCCCAATGGTATCGTCTGTAACGCTGGCGCGGATTGCCCGCGCGGTTGTGGTAAGCGGCCTGTTGGTGGCCGGTGCGGGGGCGCAGGAGCTTACCGAGTCCCCGATCGTGCAGGACGGCAAGGCGCTGCTGCTTGGTGCGGTCGAGCACGATCTGACCCTGCCCCTGCCCGACTGGCTGTCGCCCGCGGAGCGGCTGAGCGGCAATGTGATTGATCAGGTGGTGGCCAGCTATCGGGCGGATGCCAGTCAGGCGCTGCTGGAAATTTACCCCAAGGGCGAGAGCGAAGCCGACTGGCGCACGCTTTATGGCGCGCGCATTACGCTGCAGGCCGATCGCCCGCTCGACGATTATCGCAGCGCGGTAATGTACGGGTACAGCCAGAGCTGCAAGCCCGAGCTGACGGGCTTTTTCAAGTTTGGCGAGGATGACGGCGATGCGCTGGCGCCGCTGGGCTTTGTGTGTGGCGCCTATCTCGACAATTTGAAGAGCTATGCCGGTCAGGGCGAAGTGATGGTGATGAGCTTTCACAAGACGGCAAAAGGCTCGGCCATTGTCTATCAGGAATGGCGCGGCCGGGCGTTCGATCCGTCCGACCCCAAGACCTGGCCAGTGGAAGCCAATGTGCTCCAGACGCGGGCCGAACAGCTTAAATCGGGGGCGGCACTGGCGCTGGCGGATTGACGGGAGCGCGGCGAGGGCATAATTGGCCGCAATGAGCAAAGACAACAAAGCTAATGGCCCGACCCAGCGTTCGCTGCGCGTGGGCGAACTGGTCCGCCACGCCCTGGCTGCCATGTTTGCCCGTGGCGACGTCGAGGATGACGCCCTGCGCGGCGCGGTGATCACCGTGCCCGAGGTCCGCATGAGCCCCGATCTCAAGCTGGCCAACGCCTATATCATGCCGCTGGGCGGCCAGCACGCCGAAGAAATCGTGGCGGCGCTGAACCGTCATCGCAAGTTTGTGCGCGGCCGCGTGGCGCCACAGATCAATATGAAGTTCGCGCCTGAAGTGCGGTTTCATGTCGATGACACCTTCGAGGAAGCCAGCCGCATCGATGCGCTGCTGCGCTCGGAGAAGGTGCAGCGCGACCTCGACGAAGATGATGGCGAGACCGATTGAGCGCCCCCAAACGCGTCAAACGCGCGATCTCCGGCTGGGTGGTTCTCAACAAGCCCTATGACATGACCTCCACCCAGGCGGTGGGCAAGGTGCGCTGGCTGTTCAGTGCAGCCAAGGCGGGTCATGCTGGCACGCTTGATCCGCTGGCAACCGGCATTCTGCCCATTGCACTGGGCGAAGCGACCAAGGCCGTGCCGCAGGTGCAGGATGGCACCAAGGTGTATCGCTTTGCGATTGCCTGGGGCAGCGCCACCACCACCGATGACACTGAAGGCAGCGTGATCGCCACTTCCGAAGTGCGTCCCGACCGGGATGCGCTCGAGGCCGTGCTGCCGCAATTTACCGGGACGATCATGCAGCGCCCGCCGATCTTTTCGGCGCTCAAGATCGATGGCGAACGCGCCTATGATCTGGCCCGCGCCGGTGAACAGGTCGATCTGCCACCGCGCGAAATCGATGTCGATGCGATACGGCTGATCGAGCATGACAGTACGCAGGCCATTCTTGAGGTGAGCTGCGGCAAGGGCACTTATGTGCGCTCGCTGGCGCGCGATATCGCCGAAGTACTGGGCACGCGCGGCCATGTCAGCATGCTGCATCGCGCCGCTGTGGGACCGTTCACCGATGCGGACGCCGTCACCATTGAGCAGCTTGAAGCGCTCGAAGGGGAGGCCCGTGATGGCCTGCTCAAGCCGGTCTGGTCAGGCTTTGGCGATCTGCCCGAAGTGCGCCTGGACGCGTTGCAGGCAAATTCGGTGCGGCACGGCAATAATGTGCTGCTGACCGGCGCCGGTGCGCCGATTACGCTGGATGAATGCTGGGCCAGTTTCAAGGGCGAGGTGCTGGCGACCGGCTGGGTCGAATTTGGCCAGTTCCGCCCCAAACGGGTGTTCAACTGACAGGCAAAAGGCGGGGTTTTGGCCCCGCCTTTTTATTGGGTCTTCTAGATGAAGAAGACGATGATGATGATCAGCCAGATCGGCACGCCGAGCAGCCAGAGTCCAAGACCTCGAAACATCTGATTTCCTTTCCTTAGAAGCGGCGGAACACGTCAGCGAAGACGCTGTTATTGTCGCGGTGGTTGCCACCCTTCTGGGCAGCCCAGAAGGCACCAATGGCCGAGATCAGCAGCGATGCAGCCAGCAGGAATGCACCGATGATGGTGGTATTGCGGGCAATGCGGGCGGCTTCTACGGCATCCTGGCGAGCCGCTTCAACATTGGCGATGGCCTGATCGACACGCGCCTGAGCCTCTTCCGGGGCAATGCGGGTGTTGGCTGCCACGACATTGGCCAGATAGGTGCGGTCAGCATCGGCAACCGTGCCATCATTCAGAGCGGCCTGCGTGAAGATACGGCCAGCCTCGGCACGGGCCTGATCAGCTTCAACCGGCTGGCTGGAGCGGAACATGGTGTCGATGAAGTAGGCATTGGGGTCGACCGCTTCAGCGGTGCCTTCGGCGACATTGGAAGCAGCAGTGGTTGCTGTTGCCGCAACATTGCCGACGGTGGAGGCTGCAGCGCCAATACCGCCAACGGCGATAATTGTGCCCAGAACAGCCGCACCGGCCCAGACCAGAAGACCATGGGCGCCATCGCGCACATCGCTTTCGTCTTCATTGGCATCAAAGTGACGACGGCGCAGACGGCCGGTCAGATAACCGCCAGCCATGAAGCTGGAGATCTGAACCCAGAGGAACCAGCTGGCAGCAACAATGCCGACAAACAGCGGGTTGGCACCGGTGCCATAACCAAAGTCGAGGAAGTTCAGACCAACAGCCGAGCCGAAGCTGATCAGCACCAGGCTGATGGCCGAAGCCAGCACGATGCCGGCAATGATAGCGGGCCAATCGACATAGCTGGACTGGTCGCGCTCGGAAGTGGTGGATTCGATAACGGCGACGCCCGCGGGCGCATCAATGCTCATTGTGGCAGCTCCTGAAAAAGTGGTGGTTGCACTGGCCTGAAAAAGGCTCAGGCGAGACCGATGAACGACAGGATTGCCATGACGACGACGACGAGACCGACGAGATAAATGATCGAGTTCATTGTGATTGCCTTGTTTGTTGACGCAGGTGTCCCATCAACAGAACGTGAGCCGAATTCGTTCCAAGCGTGCCCAAGATATGTTCAGAACATGGCATACGAAAAGGGCGGGGATTGCTCCCCGCCCTGCATGATTTTTCTTTTATTACAGTCGGTTACAGGCCGTCGGTGACGACAGTGGTAAAGGCGCCTTCTGGCTCGGCCGTGATGATCGACTGATCGAGCAGCGCCTTGACCGTGCGCTCATAGGTGGCCATGTCCAGTGCTGGATCGGTAGCGTCGACCAGCTTGGACACTTCGCCAACCATGTAGAGCTGGTGCGCCAGTTCGGCACCGCCGGTGTCATCGCTGTCAACAACGATCTGGGCGGCTTCTTCAGGGTTCTCCAGCGCGTATTCCCAGCCCATCATCGAAGCTTTGACGAAGCGGGTATAGGCGTCGACCTTGGCTGGATCTTCGAGCGTGTCTTCCATGACATAGAGACCGTCTTCGAGCAGGTCATTGCCCATATCGGTGTAGTTGAAGATGGTCAGATTGTCGGGGCCATAGCCGGCATCGAGCGCTTGACCATATTCGTTGTAGGTCATGACCGAGATGCAGTCGGCCTGGCCCTGGATCATGGGCTGGATGTCGAAGCTCTGCTGCAGCACGGTGACGTCGCCGCCTTCGGCCGTGTCCAGACCCAGCTTGTTCATCCAGGCAAAGAATGGATATTCATTGCCGAAGAACCACACACCGAGCGTGTGACCGGGGAAATCGGCTTCGGAGGTGATGCCGGTTTCGGTGGGGCAGATCATCATCAGGCCCGAACGCTTGAACGGCTGGGCAATATTGACCAGAGCCACACCCTTTTCACGGGCAGCCAAGGCGCCGCCCATCCAGTCGACGATGATGTCAGCGCCACCGCCGGCAATCACCTGTTCGGGGGCCACGTTGGGGCCGCCGGGTGCGATGGTGATGTCCAGATCAGCATCGCTGTAAAAGCCCTTTTCCTTGGCTACGATATAGCCAGCGAACTGTGCCTGAGTGACCCATTTCAGCTGCAAGGTGAGCTGATCGGCGGCCTGCGCGGATGCTGCTGTCAGCAAAAGTGCGCTGGCGGTCAGTCCCAATAGAAGTTTCTTCATAGTGCGTTCCCTTACACTGTTACGCCCGTCCACCACGGACAGACGGATGCCAGAAAGTGACAGCTCTCTCGATGAGAGCGATCACCCCGTAAAAGGCAGAACCAGCCACCGCCGCCACGGCGATTTCTGCCCAGACCAAGTCGATATTGAGCCTACCGACTTCGGTTGAAATTCGGAAACCCATTCCCACGATGGGCGTGCCGAAGAACTCCGCGACAATCGCGCCGATCAAGGCCAGTGTGGAATTGATCTTGAGCGCGTTGAATATGAATGGCGCCGCTGCGGGCAGCCGTAACTTGAAGAGTGTCTGCCAGTAGCTGGCCGCATAGGTGCGCATCAGGTCGCGCTCGATCTCGGAGGCCTGGCTCAGCCCGGCGACCGTATTGACCAGCATGGGGAAGAAGGTCATTGCGACAACCACCGCTGCCTTGGATGGCCAGTCAAAGCCGAACCACATCACCATGATCGGGGCGATGCCGATAATGGGCAGGGCCGAGACGAAATTGCCGATCGGCAGCAGGCCGCGTTTGAGGAAGGGCGAGCGGTCGACCAGAATGGCCACCACAAAACCGGCACCACAGCCCATGGCATAGCCGGCCAGCACCGACTTCATGAAGGTCTGCTGGAAGTCGGCGATCAGGGTGGGCACCGAGTCGATCAGGCGGGCCCAGATCTGGCTGGGCGCGGGCAGCAGCACCTGGGGCACATTGGCGCCACGGGTGACGACTTCCCAGACAAACAGCAGCGCCAGTCCAAACACGATGGGGATCAGCAGACCAAAGCCGGTTTCGGGCATTTCGCCGAGGCGAATGGCCTGCGACAGGCGTTCGGCAGACAGCCAGGCAAAGCCCCAAAAACCGAGCAGACCAAACCAGAAGAAGGCGGGCGCGGTCTCATAGACCGGCAAGGTCGCCAGCAGGGCAATCGCCCCCAGCAAGGCCAGCAACGCATCAACCCAGAAGGGGAGTGGCAGGCGGAAGCGGATCAGGGTCAGCGCACCTGCGGCGGCAAAGGCCAGGAACAGCACGGGTGCGGCGCCGTCGAGGACAGCCAGCAGCAATGTTGCGACGCTGACCAGACCCGAAATCATGGCGAGAAGAGTTTGTAGCCGGCTCATGTCTGGGCCCCCATGGCGCGGTTGACGACCCGTTCGGCACTGCCCACGGCAATGACCAGAACAGCGGCCAGTGCTGCGGCAATAAACAGCGCCGCCCACATCTGGATGGTCTGGCCGTTATATGAGCCGGTGAGCAGACGCACACCCAGCCCGCCGCCGGCATTGTTGGAGAGTTCGCCAACCACCGCGCCGATCAGGGAGATGGCGATACCCACCTTCATGGAGGCAAACAGAAAGGGCACCGAAGCGGGCCAGCGCAGCTTGGAAAAAACCTGCCAGGCAGTCGCATTATAGGTGCGCATCAGATCGAGCTGGATACCCTCTGGGGTGCGCAGGCCCTTGACCATGCCCACCACGACCGGGAAAAAACTGAGATACATCGAGATCAGCGCCTTGGGTACCAGACCGGTGACCCCGATGGCGCCCAGCCCGACCACCACCATGGGGGCAACTGCCAGGATCGGCACGGTCTGGCTGGCAATGATCCAGGGCATGAGCGAGCGTTCCGAGGCGTCATTGTGCACGATGACCACCGCCAGCCCGACGCCCAGCAGCGTGCCCAGCGCAAAGCCCAGCAGGGTCGAGGACAGCGTAATGGAGGCGTGATAGGCCAGCGAACGCTTTGAGGTGATATCGGTGCCGATGGTGGCGTTCCAGATTTCACCAAACACCTGATTGGGCACCGGCAGCAGTGGCTTGGCCTGGCTCCAGGTCTGGCCGACAAATTCGATGAACGACGTTTCCAGCCCCGCGCGCTCATTAAGCCGCTCCTGCCAGGGGGCATTCATGGGAATGGCGGCGGCGTACCAGATGACCAATATGGCCGCCAGCACGATCAGGATGGGCAGGGTTTTACCGTTCATGAGCCGGGTCACGCGCTATTCCTCATAGGAGTGGCCGGCGCGCAGGCCTTCGCGCACCCGATGGGCAATGGCGAGAAATTCTGGCGTTTCGCGAATGTCGAGCGGACGCTCGTGCGGCAGCGGGCTGTCGATCACGTCAATCACCCGACCGGGGCGCGGGGACATGACCACGATCTTGGTCGACAGATACACGGCCTCGGGAATGGAGTGGGTGACAAAGCAGATGGTTTTCTGCGTGCGCGCCCACAATTTGAGCAGCTCGGAATTGAGGTGGTCGCGGACGATTTCGTCCAGCGCGCCAAAGGGCTCGTCCATCAGCAGCAGATCGGCATCAAACGCCAGAGCGCGGGCAATCGAGGCGCGCTGCTGCATGCCACCGGAGAGCTGCCAGGGGTATTTCTGTTCAAAGCCGGCCAGGTTCACCAGTTCCATGGTGCGGGCGATGCGCTCCGACTGCTGGGCTGCCGAGTGGCCCATGATTTCGAGCGGCAGGGCAATGTTCTTGGCGATGGTGCGCCAGGGATAGAGCGCTGGCGCCTGAAACACATAGCCATAGGCGCGGTTCTGCCGCGCCTCTGCAGGGGTCAGACCATTAATGGTCAGCGTCCCCGATGTGGGCTGTTCGAGATCGGCAATGGTACGCAAGAACGTGGTCTTGCCGCAGCCCGATGGGCCGATAAAGGAGACGAACTCACCCTTGGCGATATCGAGATTGACGTCGCTGAGCGCGATGACGTCTCCGTCACCGGTCGGAAAGGTCAGGCCGAGATTTTTGGCCGAAACGACGATGGGCTTGTTCATATCTGCGCTCGTTTGTTCTTGACCGATAGCGTTGCCGTATCGGGCCGCTGTTGCCGCGGGGTGACTTGTCTATCGGTGCAGGTCTGCACGTCGTGCTGCGTCGTCAGGGCTGTCTGGTATTGCCCTTGCATGTCTTGTGCCAAGTCTCGCATGTCTCGTGCCAGATGCGTGTTACCCGAACAGATCATGAGGCAAGCTCGCTCAATCCGGCGATTTGGCGCGCCAGCGGGACGATGTGGCGCTGCAAGAGCGGCGCGAGAGACATGCGTTCGGGATGATCGAGGTCAAGCCAGGCCAATTCGGCGATTTCGGCGGCCGCCCTGGGCGTCTCGGTTGTCCTGGCTGAAAAGATATGGGCCAGAACCTGCATGCCCGGCTCGTTGGCCGCGGGCGCTGAGTAGGTCCCCAGCGCCGCCACTGCCGAAGGGGCAAGCGTTATGGCTATTTCTTCGGCAATCTCGCGCCGAAGCGCCATTTCTGGCGTTTCGCCGGCGTCGATCTTGCCGCCCGGCTGCTGGAACAGGGCACTGCCGTGCTTGCGCACGACCAGCATGCGCTGGTCAGCCCCCAGAATGATGGCGGCTGCTATGGTGATCTGTCCTGCAGCCGACGCCATCAAACCCCCGAAGCCGGAATACCCGACCGCTCTACCTTGCGCGGTGCGACGAGCTCTTTCCACTGGCTGAGCGCGCGGTTCACAGGGTTCTTGGCCTCGCGACCAACAAATTTGCCGTGACCGGGCTCGTGATGCATCTCGCTTTCGATTACCGCGACCTGGCCACGGGTCAGCACGAACCGCGGCAGGCCAGTCAATTCGAAGCCTTCGAACACATTGTAGTCGATCGCCGACTGCTGGGTCGCGGCCGAGACGGTCTTCTTGCGGGCGGGATCCCAGACGATCAGATCGGCATCAGCGCCGACCAGTACCGCACCCTTTTTGGGGTAGAGGTTGAGGATCTTGGCGATGTTGGTCGAGGTAACGGCGACGAATTCGTTCATGGTCAGCCGGCCGGTATTGACGCCGCGGCTCCACAACACGGCCAGGCGATCTTCGAGGCCACCGGTGCCATTGGGGATCTTGGAAAAATCGCCAATGCCGTTGCGCTTCTGTTCGGTTGTAAAGGCACAGTGATCGGTGGCGACCACAGAGAGCGAGCCCGACTGAAGGCCGGCCCACAGCGAATCCTGATGCATCTTGTTGCGGAAAGGTGGTGACATCACCCGGCGCGCCGCGTGATCCCAATCGGGATTGGCGTATTCGCTATCGTCAAGCGTGAGATGCTGCACCAGCGGCTCGCCATAAACGCGCATGCCCTTCTGGCGGGCGCGGCGGATGGCTTCATGTGCCTGTTCGCTCGAGACATGCACCACATAAAGCGGCACGCCCGCCATATCGGCAATCATGATGGCGCGGTTGGTGGCTTCGCCCTCAACTTCGGGCGGGCGCGAATAGGCGTGCGCTTCGGGGCCGTTATTGCCCTCGGCAAGCAGTTTTGCCGTCATCGCCGCAACGACATCGCCGTTTTCGGCATGCACCAGTGGCAGTGCGCCCAGCTCGGCGCAGCGGCCAAACGAGGCGAACAGCTCGTCATCATTGACCATCAGCGCACCCTTATAGGCCAGGAAGTGCTTGAAGCTGGTGATGCCGCGTTTGACGACGTCGTCCATTTCGCGCCAGACCTGCTCGTCCCACCAGGTGATGGCCATGTGGAAGGAATAGTCCGCAGACGCCTTGCCGGACTTGTTGTCCCACATCTGCAGCGCTTCGAGCAGGCTCTGGCCGGGGCTGGGCAGGCAGAAATCAACCACCATGGTGGTGCCGCCTGCCAGACCCGCGCGGGTACCGGATTCAAAATCATCGGCCGAATAGGTGCCCATGAATGGCATTTCGAGATGGGTGTGGGGGTCAATGCCGCCGGGCATGATGTAGCAGCCGGTGGCATCGAGTGTTTCATCGCCGCTCAGATTGGGCCCGATCTCGACAATGACATCGCCCTCGATCTTGACGTCGGCCTTGTAGGTCAGGTCCGCGGTCACGACGGTGCCGTTCTTGATGACTTTGTTCATGGTTGTGTCCCTTGAATATTGGGGGCGCACTCCACCTGCCCTCGCCCCTCTGGGGAGAGGGTGGCCGGAGCGTAGCGGAGGTCGGGTGAGGGGTTGCCGTTCAGGACCGAAACAATCGCGTGCCAGCAACCGTCCCGATTGCCCAACAGTTCGTTGTTCCAGAAGCGTAGAACGCCATAGCAATGGTCGTTCAAATAATGGGTACGTGCTGCGTCCTGATTGCTGTCAGCATGCTGGCCGCCATCGAGTTCAATGAGCAGCATGGCCTGCCGACAGGCAAAGTCGGCGACATAGGGTCCGATAGGATGCTGACGCACGAATTTGTGGTTGTCGATTTGCCGATTGCGCAGCATTTGCCAGAGGCGATGCTCGGCTTCAGTCTGGTTTCTGCGCAGTGATCGTGCTCGGGATACAGCAGGCCTGGAGGGTTTTGCGCCCCTCTCTCGCCGCTGCGCGGCGACCTCTCCCCGAAGGGGCGAGGTAAGATCAGCTCTTTCCTCGCCCGTCACCATCACTCAACGATCTCCGCCGTTTCGACCACGGCGTGGAACAGCACGTCGGCGCCGGCGGTGGCCCATTCCTGGGAGATGTCTTCGGCCTCGTTGTGGCTGAGCCCGCCAACGCAGGGGCACATCACCATGGTGGAGGGAGCAACCTTGTTGGCCCAGCAGGCGTCGTGGCCAGCGCCCGAGATGATGTCCATATGGCTGTAGCCAAGCTTCTCGGCGGCAGAGCGGACGCGGCTGACCAGGGTGGGGTCAAATTCGACGGGGTCGAAATGGCCCACCGCCTCGACCGAACAGCCAACGCCCAGGGCATCGGCGATCTGGGCGGCCTGGGTTTCGATCTGCTCACGCATATTGGTGAGCTTGTCGAGATCTGGGCTGCGGATATCGACGGTGAAAACCACCGTGCCGGGCAGCACATTGCGCGAATTGGGCGAGAACTTCATCTGACCCACGCCACCCACAGCGCCGGGCTGATGATCCATGGCGACGGCCTGGACCATTTCGAGGATACGGGCCATGGCCAGACCGGCATTGACGCGCATGGCCATAGGCGTGGAGCCCGTATGGGCTTCCTTGCCGGTCAGGGTGAATTCAAGCCACCACAGGCCCTGGCCGTGGGTAACAACGCCAATTTTCTTGTTCTCGGCTTCGAGAATGGGGCCCTGCTCAATGTGGTATTCGAGATAGGCGTGCATCTTGCGGGCGCCGACTTCCTCGTCGCCACGCCAGCCGATACGGACCAGCTCATCGCCATAGCTCAGGCCTTCCTGATCGGTGCGGCCATAGGCGTATTCCTGGCTGTGCACGCCGGCGAACACCCCCGAGGCCATCATGGCAGGGGCGAAGCGGGCACCCTCCTCATTGGCCCAGTTGGTGACCACGATGGGATGTTTGGTCTTGATGCCCAGATCATTCATCGAGCGAACGATTTCGAGCGCGGCCAGAACACCGAGCACGCCATCATATTTGCCGCCGGTAGGCTGGGTATCGAGATGGCTGCCGACATAGACCGGCAGCGCATCGGGATCGGTACCCGGACGGGTCATGAACATGGACCCCATCTGGTCCACGCCCATGGTCAGGCCGGCCTCGTCGCACCAGCGCTTGAACAGGTGACGGCCTTCGCTGTCTTCGTCCGTCAGGGTCTGGCGGTTATTGCCCCCGGCGATGCCGGGGCCAATCTTGGCCATTTCCATCAGGCTGTCCCAGAGGCGGTCGCCATTGATGCGAAGGTTTTCTCCTGGGGCCGACATGGCGCACTCCTATTTGACGCTGGGGAAGCTGAATTCGGCACCGCCCTTGATGCCGGCGGGCCAGCGGGTGGTGACGGTCTTGAGGCGGGTATAGAAGTGCACGCCTTCTGGTCCGTAGATGGAATGATCGCCAAACAGGCTGCGCTTCCAGCCACCAAAGGAATGGTAGGCCACGGGCACGGGAATGGGGACGTTGATGCCCACCATGCCCACTTCGATCTTGTCGGCGAACTCGCGGGCGGCGTCGCCGTCGCGGGTGAAGATGGCGGTGCCATTGCCGTATTCGTGCTCATTGATGAGCTTGACGGCTTCGGCATAGTCATTGGCGCGGACCACCGAGAGGACGGGACCAAAGATCTCTTCCTTGTAGATGGTCATGTCGGCGGTGACATTGTCGAACAGCGTGCCGCCGACATAGTAGCCGTTTTCATAGCCCTGCAGGCTGAAGCCGCGACCGTCAACGACGAGCTCGGCGCCCTGTTCGACGCCGGAATCGATATAGCCGACGATCTTGTCGCGATGCATCTTGGTGACCACCGGACCCATTTCGGCGTCCTTGTCGGTGGCCGGGCCGATCTTGAGGCTTTCCACGCGTGGCTTGAGCTTGGCGACCAGCGCGTCAGCGGTTTCCTTGCCCACCGGCACAGCCACCGAAATGGCCATGCAGCGTTCGCCGGCCGAGCCATAACCGGCGCCCATCAGGGCATCGGCGACCTGATCGAGGTCGGCATCGGGCAGGATCACCATGTGGTTCTTGGCACCGCCCAGAGCCTGGACGCGCTTACCGGCCTTGACGCCGCGCTGATAGACATATTCGGCAATCGGGGTGGAGCCGACAAAGCTGACAGCCTTGATATCGGGGTGGTCGAGAATGCCGTCGACCATTTCCTTGTCGCCATGGACGACATTGAGAATGCCTTCGGGCAGCCCCGCTTCCATGAACAGGTTCCAGGCCAGCATGGAGGCTGAAGGATCGCGTTCGGAAGGTTTGAGGATAAAGGCATTGCCGCAGGCGATGGCGGCCGGATACATCCACATCGGCACCATGGCCGGGAAGTTGAAGGGCGTCACACCGGCAACAACACCCAGCGGCTGGCGATCGGAATAGCTGTCGATCGAGGGCCCCACATTACGGGAAAACTCGCCCTTGAGCAGTTGCGGGATACCGCAGGCAAAATCGACGCAATCAATGCCGCGGGCCACTTCGCCCAGCGCATCATCATGCACCTTGCCATGCTCGCGCGAGATTTCGCGGGCCATGTCGTCGGCATATTGATCAAGCAGCGCCTTGAACTTGAACATGACGCGGGCGCGCTTCATGGGCGGGGTATTGCCCCAGGCGACCTGCGCGGCCTTGGCATTGGCCACGGCGTCGTTGAGCTCGCTCATGGTCGAGAGCGGCAGCTCGGCGGAAACTTCGCCTGTGGCGGGGTTGAAGACCGGCACACGGCGACCGGTCGAGACGTAGCGTTTGCCGGCGACGGCGTTTTCAATAATGTTCATCAGTCGATGCTCCGCAGGGCTGTCCGTACGCCGTCGATCAGTTCACCGATCTGGCTTTCGGAAATGATCAGCGGCGGACTCATCGCAATGATGTCACCCGTGGTGCGGACCAGGACGCCGTCCTCATAACATTTGAGGAAGGCCGAGAAGGCGCGCTTGGTGGGCGCACCGGCAATGGGGTCAAGCTCAACGGCGCCGACCAGACCGATATTGCGAATGTCGATGACATGGGGCTCGCCCTTGAGCGAGTGCAGCGCATCCTGGAAGATCGGCGCCATCTCGGCGCCACGGGTGAGAAGCCCCTCTTCCTTGTAGGTTTCCAGCGTGGCCAGACCGGCGGCCGAAGCCATCGGATTGCCCGAATAGGTGTAGCCGTGGAAAAACTCGATCATGTGCTCGGGGCCCTGCATGAACGTGTCATGGATTTCGGCGGAGACCAGCACCGCGCCCATGGGGATGATGCCGTTGGTCAGGCCCTTGGCAGTGACCATGATGTCGGGCGTGACGCCATAATAGTCGGCGCCAAACGGGGTGCCCAGGCGACCAAAGCCGGTGATGACCTCATCAAAGATCAGCAGGATGCCGTGCTTCTTGGTGATTTCGCGCAGGCGCTTGAGATAGCCCATGGGCGGAATGAGCACGCCGGTGGAGCCGGCCACAGGCTCAACGATGACAGCCGCTATGGTGGAGGCATCATGCAATGTGACGATGCGCTCGAGCTCATCGGCCAACTCGGTGCCATACTCGGGCACGCCCTTGGAATAGGCGTTCTTGGCCAGGTTGTGGGTGTGGGGCATGTGATCGACGCCACCCAGCAGGCTGCCGAACATCTTGCGGTTGGTGACAATGCCACCGACCGAAATACCGCCGAAATTGACGCCGTGATAAGCGCGTTCGCGACCGATCAGACGGGAACGGGCGCCCTCGCCTTTGACCCGGTGGTAGGCCAGGGCAACCTTGAGCGCGGTTTCCACCGACTCGGAACCCGAATTGGTGAACAGCACGTGGTCGAGCCCTTCGGGGGCGATATCGACAATACGATTGGCCAGCTCGAATGCCTTGGGGTGACCCATCTGGAAGGCGGGGGCGTAATCAAGCTCGGCGGCCTGCTTGGCGATGGCCTCGACAATCTTGGGGCGGGCATGGCCAGCATTGACGCACCACAGACCGGCCGTACCATCAAGTACCTGACGGCCATCGGAGGTGGTGTAGTGCATGTCCTTGGCCCCGACCAACATGCGCGGGGACTGCTTGAACTGTCGGTTGGATGTGAACGGCATCCAGAAGGCGCTCAGATCATTTGGCGCCACGGCGTTAGAATTGGACACGGCTGTATCGCTCCCCATAAATTCGGCCCGGTCACGATTGGCACTTGACGCGAGAGCGCAATGCTCTGAATTTTGACCAGTTGGAAAAAACTTAGCACTCCAAAACTTTCTCGCAAGGCGAAAAATGCCGCCGACCAAAATGAAAAGTGCCGATCCGACCCCCGCGCCCAAGCGCCAGCACAAGGCTGACGCCAAGGCAGCGGCACATCCCCATGCCAAACCACGGCCGTTGACGCGCATTCAGCGCGAAAAACAGAATGTCATTCTGGAGGCAGCGCTGGAGGTGTTTTCCATGCATGGCTTCCGTGGCGCCACGATCGATCAGATCGCCGAGGTTGCCGGGATGAGCAAACCCAATCTGCTGTATTACTTCCCGCGCAAGGAAGAGATCCACCGCCGCCTGATCGCGGCACTGCTGGAAACCTGGCTGGCGCCGCTCAAGGAGATGGATGGCGCGGGCGACCCGTTCCCGGAAATCCGCTCCTATATCCGGCGCAAGCTGGAAATGGCGCGCGACTATCCGCGCGAAAGCCGGTTGTTTGCCAATGAGATGCTGCAGGGCGCGCCCCGCATCGTGGAAATGATCGAGGTGGATCTCAAATCTCTGGTCGATGAGAAGGCGCGGCTGCTGTCGCGCTGGATGGATCAGGGCAAGCTGGCCCGCACCGATCCCTACCATCTGATCTTTTCGATCTGGGCGACAACGCAGCACTATGCCGATTTCGACGTGCAGGTGCGCGCGGTGCTGGGGCCTGGTCGCAATGGCGAGGGGCGGTTCGAGGACGCTGCGCGCTATCTCGAACAATTGTTCCTGCATGGCCTGACACCTCGCCCCAAGAGCGCCTAGCGCGCCTGACTGAGGCCACAAGGAACGATCACGTCCGGTGCGGCATTGGTTTGCAGCACGAGGAGCGCGTTTTGATCTGGCTGACACAAATTCCCGCACTGACCGATTTGGTATTGCTGCTGCTGCGGCTGGTCGTGGGGCTGATGTTTGCCCTGTCAGGCTATTTCAAGCTCACCAAACCCGACCGGACACACAGCATGCGGCAGACGCTGACCTCGGCAGGCGTGCCCGCTGCCTTCGCGCGGCCGCTTTCGGTCATCGAAATGCTGGCTGGCGCATCGCTGTTAGTCGGCCTGTTGAGCGTACCGAGCGCGCTGGCCCTGCTCGGCATCAGCGTGGTTGCCTTTGCCACCGTGACATTGCCGAATGCCAAGGGGCATGGCATCCACAAACTGGAAAACCTGCTCTATGCGCCGGAAACACTTCTATCGGCCGCGCTGCTGGTGCTGATCGCCACTGGCGCCGGTGACTGGAGCCTTGATCGCCTGATTGTTGGATAGGATCAGAGGCTAAGCGCAGCGCAGATGCCAGTGATCGGCACTGGCCGGGGAATCACCGGCAAACTGGAAAGCGCTGCCGGGCTGAGCCTTGGCGCGGTAAAGCGCGGTGTCGGCTGCGCCGAGCAAGGTTGAGGGCGGCAGGTCGCCGCTGCCGGCTGCCACAATGCCCAGGCTGGCGCCGACCTTGACGTTACGTCCACCGGTCAGTTCGATCGGCTGCTCGATGGCAAAAATGCACTCGCGCGCCAGGATCGACAGGCCCGCGGGGTCAGGCTTGTTGACCCGAACCATGACAAATTCATCGCCCCCCAGCCGCGCCAGTTGATCACCGGGGCCCATCAGATCCTCGAGCCGCTGTCCCACGGTGCGCAGCACAATGTCGCCCGCGGCGTGGCCCAGCGCATCATTGACCGCCTTGAACAGGTCAAGGTCGATGATGACAATGCCAAAGGGCGTCCCGGCCTGGCTCAGCCTGCCAATGGCGGTTTCAAAGGCCAGGCGATTATCCAGTCCGGTCACCACATCTGTGCGTGACTGGCGATGCGCAAGGCGGCGCTGGCGCTCGATGTCACTGACCAGCCGGTGCACATAGACCATCATGCCGATCACGATCAGCAGCATGATCGATACGGTGGGCAACCGGATCGGCGCAAACAGCTTGAACATGTCGTTGCCGAAGGAGTTTTCAGTCCAGACCAGATAGCTGCCCGACACCGCCTGTTCGCCCAGCAAGGGGATCATTCTCAGATCGGGCGCCGTGGGCGCGGTTTGCGAGAGATAGGCGTTTTTCAGCCCGGCGATGCGACCGATGGTTTCGGCCCCCTCGGGGGTGAGCGGACCGAACTGGCTGACCAGCAGGTCAATGCCATTGGCCGCGCGAACGTGCTCGGCCTCGGCGGTCGTCTGTTCGTAAATCCCTTTGACCATCTGTCCGGTCGTCAGCATTACGACACAACTAACCACCAGCGTGGTGATGGAAATCACCAATAGCCGGCCAATTGTCCTGATTGCATGATGCTCGTCCATCGTGGCCGGCGCTGTTTTGCGCGACACCCGAAGACGGTGAGTCCAGTCTAAATTCATTGCCTGCGTCCTAAGCAGGCGCAGTGTGACACCCAAGTGATTGGCAAAACGTTATCGCAACCGCACAATTCGGGCGACGCGACGGGCGCCACAATCGCGCCATAAAAAGCCATCCACGGCCAAAACAGCCGGCCATTTTTCAGGGAACCCAGCAAAACCGGCCTATCCCGGCCAGTCGGGTGGGAACTGTGGCTTCATGGGCACACCGCGCAAGATGAATCCTCGAATTAAAAAATCGGGTCGATCTCATTCCGAGAATTCCGACAATCACGGATTCAGTTTCTCCAATATTGGAGAGACCGGGCTGACTATGGCGCGATCAAGGCGATAATCACTGCGGCACATGGGCAACAGTTCCATGATCGAGGCCAGTTGTGACCAATTCGGGCACATTCTGGCCTGCGGGCTGGATTAGGCAGCGGCCAACACCAACTTCGTGAGTTCCTGTCTTGATTAAAAAAGCCGTATCCGTCGCCGCCCTTGCTGCCGTCCTGTTCTCTGTTTCCACTGCAGCCTATGCCCAATGTGGCGGCGCCTCCTGGTACGGTCCTGGGTTCAATGGAAAGACCGCCGCATCAGGCGAAATCTTCAATGAAAACGCCATGACCGCTGCCCATCGCTCCCTGCCCTTCGGCACCAAGGTCAAAGTTACCGATCAGCGTACTGGTCGAGAAATCGAAGTGACCATCAATGATCGCGGCCCGTTTGTCGGCAAGCGCATCATCGATCTTTCCAAGGCTGCTGCCACCAAGCTCGGCTTCCGCAATCGCGGCGTCACATCGGTGTGCATCAGCCAGCTCTGAATACTGCAATCAGACCTGATTGTATTGCGGGCCGACCTCGAAAGGGGCGGCCCGTTTTTCGTTTTTCTGCTTTATTGCCAGTCTTTAGGCTCACTTTAGTATTCCGCGGCTAGACTGGCTTCGGGAATGCGGAGGAGACGTGCGGCATGAAGCCAACAGTCTATGTTGTGGGACCTAGTGACGGGGCGGGTGCGGGACTGAGCGAAATGGCCCGACGGCTCAATTTTGGAACGGTGCAGCCCTATGGGGGCGTGCCACAGGCCGAGCAGCAGGTCAGCCGCACGCCCGTGTGCTATTTCCTGTTCGCGGCCGTGCCCGATGTGAGTGCGCTGCGTGATGTGGCCGAGGCGATCCGGTTTTCTGCCAGCCGCAGGCTGCGTTTTTCGCCACTGATCTATTTTTCCGAAAGTCCGTCAGTCGAGACCATAACGCGCTGCATCAATATGGGCTTTGACGATGTGGTCACTATGCCCTTCACCCGCAGCCGGGTGATGGAGCGGATCAATCGCCAGATCGGCACGCAGTTTACCTATTATGAAACGCCGGGCTATTTCGGACCGGATCGCCGTGGCCGGGTGAGCGCCCGCAACACCCCGGCAGACAACCGCAAGGGCGGACAGTTCCGGCGCCTCGACATCATCCGCAATCTGAGCACCGGGGTGAATGTGGTGCGCGATGAGTTCGTCGAGCACAATCCGCGCCGCACGCTCGTTTCAGCCCGGGCCTGACGATGCTGGTGCAACGTTATTGTTGCAGGAAGAAACGTTTGCACCGCTGCTTTCCCTAGGGCCCGATTTGGCATAGCGTGCAGCCGCAAATCAGCCTCACGAGTAGTCTTCCATGAATTTCGGCCTCAAGCTGGCGCCACAGATACGCGTGTTCGCCGCGTTCTATATTTATTCGTTTTGCATGGGCAGCATCTATCCGCGCCTGCCGGCCATTCAGGAGGCCATGGGCGTGGGCGAAGGCGCACTGGGGCTTTCGCTGATCGGCGCTGCGCTGGGCACCCTGCTGTCGCTGACCTTTGCCGGCCCGTTTCTGGAGCGAATCGGCTATCGCCGCGCGCTGCTGGGCGCCTTGCCGCTGCTGGCCGTGCTCTATGCAATCGCGGTGCTCGCGCCATCGCCGCTGACGCTGTTTGTGCTGCTGGTGCCGGTGGGGGCCACGATTGGCTGCATCGAGCTGATCGTCAATCTTGAGGCCGACCGGGTCGAGCATGCCGTGGGCTTCCGCATCATGAACCGGGCGCACGCCTTCTGGAGCTTCGGCTTTTTCAGCGCCGGCATGGTTGGCGCGCTGGTTGCCCAGGCCGGTATCTCGCCGCAATGGCATCTGGCCATCATGGTGCCGGTGGTGACACTGGCCACCGTGGTGGTGCTGGGCCGGTTCGAGGCCGCCCGGCATCGTGTCAGTACCGCAATCGATAACGGTCCCCGCTTTGCCCGCCCGACGCTGGCCATTCTGGTGCTGGTCTGTGTCACCTTTTCGGCCGTGGTGATGGAAGGCGCCGGCATTGACTGGTCCGCCATCTATATGCGCGACGTATTCATGGCCGATCCGTTCTGGGCCGGTTTTGCCGTGGCGCTGGGTGCTGGTGCCCAGGCGGTTACCCGGTTCTTTGCCGACAAATTCGTTGATCGCTCCAGCCCGACCATTGTGGCGCGGACCCTGCTGACCATTCTGGGCATCGGCACGGTGCTGGTGTTTGTCAGCCCCTATCAGTGGCTCGCCTATGTCGGCCTGGCGCTGATGGGCGTTGGCACCAGCGCGATCTTTCCGTTGGCCATGTCGGCGGCAGCGCAGCGCACCGACCGCTCGGCGGCGGTCAATGTGGCGGCGCTGGCGCAGATCTCATTTGTCGGCTTCCTGCTCGGACCACCGCTGCTGGGTTATGTGGCCGAGCATTTCGGCATTCGCTGGGCCTTTGGCATTGGCCTTCCGCTTATTGTCCTGAGCCTGATTACCGCCAGCGCGCTGGGGTCACGGCCGCCCAAGGCGGTGCCGGCACAATGAGCTCTGGCCCCCCTGGCATGGCGCGGCTGACCATCGCGCCGCAACACCGCATCTATGCATGCTTCTTCTTCTTTGCGGCGACGATTGGCGCCTTGATGGCCCGCCTGCCCGACATCCAGACCCATCTGGGGGTCAGCGAAGGCCAATTGGGCCTGACCATGACCGGGATGGCGCTGGGTTCATTGATTTCGCTGACCGTGGGATCCCCCATTGTCGAGAAACTGGGGTTTCGGCTCACGGCCTTTTTCACCACGCTGGGGCCAGCGATCCTGATCTCCACCATTCCCTGGCTTCCCAACGCCCCGGCCGTCTTTGCCGTGCTGGTGACTGTCGGACTTCTGGTGGGGGCGCTGGAGATCAACCTCAATGTGGAGATTGATCGTCTCGAAACCCAAACCGGCGGGCATTACATGAACCGCGCGCATGGTTTTTGGAGTGTCGGCTTCTTCATTACCGCGCTGTTCGGTGCCGTGATCCGGCAGTCGGACGTGTCGGCTGGACTTCACCTCGGACTGGTCGCCCTCATCGTGATCACCGCGGCGGGTTATCTGATCTATGGGGCGACCAACACGCCAAAGACCGCGCGCAGCCAGACCGAGGCCGCCGGGCAGCGCTTTGCGTTTCCTAATCGTGGTCTGCTGCCGCTCTGTCTCATCGGGTTTTCGGCGTTTCTTGTCGAGGGCGCCGGCATTGACTGGTCAGCCATCTATATGCGCGACGTGTTTGCCGTCGAACCGCTGGTGGGGGGCATGGGGCTGGCCCTGTTCGCCTTCTTCATGGCCGTGATGCGCCTTGGCGCCGATCCTATTGTTCGCCGCTACGGCCCGCGCAAGGTCGCCATGGGCATGCTGACCGCGGCGGGCCTGGGCGCGTTGCTGATCGGGCTGACACCGGTTCCCGAACTGGCATTGCTGGGTTTCGCGCTGATGGGGGCCGGCTGCTCGGCAGTCTACCCGCTCGCCGTATCGGCGGCCGCGCAACGGACCGACCGACCCGCCGCCGTCAACGTCGCCGCCATCGGGCAGGTGAGCGTCGTGGTGTTTTTCCTCGCGCCGCCACTGCTCGGCTTTGTTGCCGAGTTTATCAACATACGCGCCTCCTATCTGGTTTGCCTGCCCTTGTTGGCGGCCGGTCTGTGGGCCTCGAGCTTTGCGCTGGGGGATCGCAAGCTGGCGGACGCGAGCGGGTTGGCGCCCGAGCCGCTGCCACCGCATGGCTGAGGATCTGCCGCCTATTGTCGATCTGCGCCAATCGGCCACCGCGCTGCGGGTGCAGCGCGGTGTGATGCGACTGCTGCGCGAGAGTTTTGACATGGCGTGCTTTGCCGAAGTGACGCTGAAAAGCGGTCGACGGGCCGACGTGCTGGGAATCGGCCCCAAGGGGGAAATCTGGATCGTTGAAATCAAATCGAGCCTGATCGATTTCCAGGTCGACAGGAAATGGCAGGAATATCGCGACTTCTCCGACAAGTTCTTTTTTGCCAAGCCGCCCGAGCTGGATGCCGATATCTTTCCGCAAAGCGAGGGGCTGATCGTGGCCGATGGCCATGACGGCGCCATTTTGCGCGACAGCCCCAATACGCCCCTGGCGCCAGCCCGCCGCAAGGCGCTGACGCTCAAACTGGCCCGCCTTGGCGCGGACCGTATCCACGCCTTGATGGACCCCGGTCCGAAGTGAGTCCTATGCCCATTGCCCGCTGGCGCATCATTGCGCTGTTCTTCGTTCATGCCCTGGCCATTGGTGCTATTCATACGCGCATTCCCGATATCCAGCTGCTGGTGGGGCTCAGCGAATCCCAGCTCGGGCTGGTGCTGATGGGCCCCGCAGTGGGCGCGCTGGGCACCTTCCTGTTCTCCAGCCGGGTGATCGAGCGGTTCGGGCCGCGCGCTGTCATTCTCGGCGTGCTGCCGGTGGCCATCATCTCGGCGGCGCTGATCACGGTGCTGCTGCATCCCGTGGCGCTGTTCGTGCTGCTGATGATCAATGGCATTGGTTTTTCGCTGACCAATATCGCCATCAATGTGGAGGCCGACCGCATCGAGGCGGCGACCGAACAGCGCATCATGAACCGTTGTCACGGCGCCTGGAGCGTGGGGTTTCTGCTCACCTCGCTGCTGGGCGCGGCGCTGCGCGGTTTCGATGTCTCACCGGCGCTGCACATGTGGGCGCTGGCGCCGGTGGCGATCGCGCTGCTGCTGATCATTGTTGTGCCCATGCCCATCGTGCCGCCGCGTGCCCATGCCGGCGCCGGCAGGAAGCGGCTAGCCTGGCCCAGTTGGGCCACCATGGGGCTGGTGGCCTTTGGCCTGGGGGCGGCGCTGACCGAAGGTGCGTCGCGCAGCTGGTCGATCATCTATCTGCGCGACAATTTCGAGGTTGCCGCCTGGATTGAATCGCTGGCACTGCCGGCCCTGCTGTTGACCATGGCTATTGGCCGACTGGTGGCGGATCGCTGGATCGACCGGTTCGGCCCGGTCCGGGTGGCCCGCACGCTCTCGGCGGTGGCGCTGGTGGGCATGGTGCTGCTGGTGGCTTCCCCCAACGCGGCCAGCGCGCTGGCAGGGTTCGGGCTGGTGGGGGTGGGCATCTGTGTGCTGTTCCCCTTGACCCTGTCCGCCGCCGCCCGGCTGGGCGACCGGCCGGCCTCGGAAAATGTGGCGGCGACCACACTGATCTTCCAACTGGTCAATCTGGGCGCGCCGGTGCTGATCGGCACCGTGGCCGAGGGCTTTGGCATTCGCAGTGCCTTTGCCATGCTGCTGCCGCTGCTGGTCCTGTCCTGGCTGATGGCCGGGCGGCTCAGGCCTGGCCGTCCAGCTCATGCTCCACAGGAGTAATGGCGGTTTCGCGATGGGCCGGTGATGGCGCCACACCCAGCGTGGACAGTTCGGCCTGCAGCGCCTGCATCAGCGCCAGCTTTTCCTCGTCACTGCCCTCGGCCAGCCGCTGGCTGAGCCGGATGGTGAAATCGGAAAAGGCATTGTGCCAGTCCGAATGAACCTGATTGGGGTCGATGCGTGGCGTGGTCGCCGCCGCCTTGCCAGTGACGCCGGTTGCGGTCAGTTCGAAATAGTCATCAAGCTGGGGCAGGATGATCTGGTCGCCGCCCAGGCCGGTGGCCATCAGCGCCTTGCGCAGCGCCAGGCGCTCCTCATCCTCGCCATGGCTGAGAAAGATCGCGCCATGGGCGGGCAGGCGCGCGGTGATCCAGTCCATCAGTTCGGAGTGGTCGGCATGGGCTGAATAATTGCCCAGCGAGCGGATGTTGGCGCGGATCGGTACGACCGAGCCATGAATTCGGGCCTGCTTGGCCCCTGTCAGAATGACATGGCCCAGCGTGCCGGGCGCCTGATAGCCCACAAACAGGACGGTAGCGTTGCGGCGGATCAGATTGTTGCGCAGATGGTGCTTGATACGCCCGGCATCGCACATGCCCGAAGCGCTCATGATGATGGCGCCGCCGCGAATGGTATTGATGGCCTTGGAATCCTCGACTGCCTCGATGATGCGGAAGCGTGGATCGTTGAACAGCTCGTCGGCGCCCAGTTCGACGTCGTCGAACATCTTGGCGTATTTGCGATAGACGCTGGTGACCTTGCTGGCGAGCGGGCTGTCGAGAAACACCAGCTTGGGGTCGATCTCGCCGGTCTTGATGAGATAGCCAATGTCGTGCAGCAATTCCTGGCTGCGCTCGACGGCGAAGGTGGGAATGATCAGATTGCCACCGCGACCCAGCGCCTCGTTGATCTCGGCCTTGAGCACTTCGCGGCGCTGCAGCAGGGTATAATCGTCGCGGTCACGACCGCCATAGGTGGATTCGCAGACAATGTAGTCAAAGCCAGCCGGCGCGTCGGGCTCCTTATAAAACACCTTCTCGTCGGGGCCGATGTCGCCCGAGAACATCAGCCGCACCGGCGTGTCACCATCCATAACCTCAACCTCGATTGAGGCCGAACCGATGATGTGGCCGGCATTCCAGTAGCGGGCGCGTACACTAGGGCCCGGCTCGATCCAGTTTTCATAGGCACAGGTCTGGCGGTGCTTGAGCGCCTCGTCGGCGTCGGCCTTGGTGTAAAGCGGCTTGACGGGTTCGTCGCCGCGCCGGCTGCGCTTGCGGGTTTCGCGCTCGGCTTCGCTTTCCTGAATACCGGCACTGTCGGGCAGCATGTATTCGAGCAGACCGGCCGTGGGTTCGGTCATCCAGGCCGATCCGCGCCAGCCTTCGGCATACAGCTTGGGCAGCAGGCCGACATGGTCGATATGGGCGTGGGTGAGCAGCAGGAAATCGATAGATTTAACATCGAAGGGGGTCGGCTTGAGGTTGAGCGCGCGGACCGTGCGATTGCCCTGGAACATACCGCAATCGACCAGAAAATGGCCGCCGGGATGGTCAACGCGATAGCAGGACCCGGTTACCGTGCCAGCCGCACCGTGGAAGTGAAGGGTAACAGTCATGGCCCGGCTCCTCGCTTTTCACGCTAACGTGTCGAAGTAAGCCTGACTGGCCCGGCAATGTCGAGACAGGTAAATCTCTTGCGGGTTGTCCTGACGCTAGCGCGGGGCGCGCTTGGCCAGGATGCGCTGCAGGGTGCGGCGATGCATGTTGAGGCGCCGCGCGGTTTCCGAGACATTGCGATCGCACAGTTCATAGACGCGCTGGATGTGCTCCCAGCGCACACGATCGGCCGACATCGGGTTTTCCGGTGGCTCGGGCTTGTCTTCGCCGGTGGCCAGCAGGGCGTTGATGACATCATCGGCATCGGCAGGCTTGGAGAGATAATCGACCGCCCCCAGCTTCACCGCAGTCACGGCGGTGGCGATGTTGCCATAGCCGGTGAGCACCACGGCGCGCGCATCGGGGCGCTTCTGGTGCAGGGCCGAAACGACCTCGAGGCCATTGCCATCTTCGAGCCGCAGATCGACCACCGCATAGGCGGGGGGCTTTTCCGCGACAGCGGCCAGGCCATCGGCAACAGTGCTGGCGATACGCACGTCAAAGCCGCGCCGGGTCATGGCGCGCTCAAGGCGCTGCAAAAATGCCATATCATCGTCAACAAGCAACAGGCTTGGATCGGTGGCAAGAAGGTCTTCGATCGTGCTCATGGCTTTCCCATAGGCTGTTGCACCTGTTACGTCAAAACCGGTGTTTTGGATCTATAGCTCGATTGCAGTGCGTGGCCAGACAATCCGCACCTGGGCGTGACCATCGGACGCAATGTTCTGAAACGCCAGCCGCGCGCCGGTGCGTTCGAGCAGGGTCTTGGCAATGAAAACGCCCAGGCCCAGCCCGCCGGGCTTGCTGGCATCTGGGCCATGGGGGTCGCGCGGGCGGCTGGTCAGATAGGGCTCGCCCAGCCGGGCAATCAGCTCTGGCGCAAAGCCGGGCCCATCATCGGTGATCGACACAGAAATGCTGTCGCGATCCCAACCGGCCTCGACGCGCACGGTCTGGCGCGCAAAGTCGGCGGCGTTCTCGATCAGATTGCCCAGACCATAGAGCAGACCGACGCTGCGGTTGAAGACCGGCGGTTCGCCAGCGGCGCGCTCGTAATAGAACAGAATGGCCTTGCCGCGGCCCTCATGAGGGCGGGCGACCTCGGCCAGCAGATCGGTGATGGGCACGGCGGCGAAGGGATCGTCGTGATGATTGTCGAGATTGCGCAGCTTGGCCAGAATGGCGCGGCAGCGCGCCGCCTGCTCGATGATCAGTTCGACATCGGAGGCCAGATCGCTGTCCGCGGGCGCATCGGCGCGCATTTCCTTGGCAGCCAGGGCAATGGTGGAAAGCGGCGTGCCCAGTTCATGGGCTGCTGCGGCGGCCAGACCATCGAGCGCCGAGAGCTGTTCCTTGCGCGACAGCGCCAGCTCCGTTGCTGCCAGGGCGTCAGCGATCTGGCGCGCATCGTGGGCGACACGGTTGGTATAGGCGGAGATAAACACCACACCGCAAATGATCGAGACCCAGATGCCGATCACATAGATGCGGTTGAACACGATGGTTTCGAGCGGATCCCAGGGCAGCGGCAAATGCCAGACCGCCAGCACCGAGGCAATCACGGCGGCCAGCAGCGCAATGACCAGGGTCGAGCGCTGCGGCAGGGTGGTCGCCGACACCGAAACGGGGGCCAGCAGCAGCAGCGAGAAGGGGTTTTGCAGTCCGCCGGTGAGCGCCAGCAGGCAGCCAAGCTGGCACAGATCAAAGGCGACCTGCCCGGTAGCAAACAGGCTGCTGGGCCGATAGGCGGCGCCAAAGTGCCAGACCAGCCACAGATTGACTGCAGCCGAGGCGCCGATCAGGATGAAGCACTCCAGTAGCGGCAGGGGAAACCCCAGGCCAAAGGCGACAAACAGCACGCCAATGGCCTGTCCTCCCACGGCCAGCCAGCGCACGAGCACCAGTGTCTGCAGCCGCAAGGGGCGCCAGGTCGAGGGCAGGGGCAGGCCATCAGCCTGGATTATGGACATCTCAAAGCCTTGGGCTCGCTAAATTTTGTCGCGCTATAGGGACAGAAAATCGTCATTTCAAGAGCCAAAAACGCACAGGCACACGCTTGATCCTACCCCAGGATGGGCCACGTATTGATCATCGTGACTGGGAGAAAGTAAGCGAAATGACCACAGCAATCATCAAACCACAATGGTCCCCCTTGACCATCGCGCTCATGGTAATGGGCTTTATTCTGTTCTGGCCCCTGGGTCTGGCCGTGCTCGGCTATATCCTGTGGGGTGAAAAATTCGGCGGTTCGCCGGAAAAGGCGCAGGCCTATTTCAACAAGGGCCGCGACTGGTGCACCTCGGGCAAGCATCGCCATCATGGTCGGCACAGCCACCACTACGGCATGAGCTCGAGCGGCAATGCCGCCTTTGACGAATATCGCAGCGAACAGCTCAAGCGTCTCGAGGAAGAGCGCGCCCGTCTGGACGCCGAGATCGAGCAGTTCCACGAATACATGGCCAATCTGAACAAGGCCAAGGATCGTGAAGAGTTCGACCGCTTCATGAATGACCGCCGCGGTTCGCGCCAGGGCTATACCGAGCCCAAGCCCGAGCAGAACGATCACAATGATGGCGACCAGAACAACAATAATGGCTGGAACAATAACGGCTAGGCCGCAGCCAGACCAAGACAAGCGACGCGCTGCGGTGCGTCGCTGACCTTTTCCAAAGCCAGCCATGCCCCGGCTGTACTGGCGCCCCCGCCCCGGGGCGTTTTTTTGTGTCCGGTCGGACACCGCAATCGCGCCAAATCACGTTAGTATCGGCCCAGCGATTCCCGAGCCCCCGATGAAACTGTTCTTCCGCACCAAACCGAAAATCCCGCCATCGACCGTCATCCGTATTGATGGCGAAGCGGTGAGCGTGACCGTGCGGGTCAATGCACGGGCGCGCAGCTATCGGCTGAGCCTGCCCCATAATGGCGGTCCGGTGCTGACGCTGCCACCGCATGGCAAATGGGCCGAGGCCGAGGCCTTCCTCGCCCGTCAGCACAACTGGCTGGCAGCGCGGATCAAGCGGGCGCCGCAGGCGGCCAGCTTTACCGATGGGGGCGTGGTGCCGCTACGTGGGGTGGATCATCGCATTATCGGCACAGGCAAGCTGCGCGGCCGAGTGGAACTGGCTGAAGACGATGGAGAAATGGTGCTGCTGGTGCCCGGCGATCTGGCGCATCAGGCGCGGCGGCTGACCGACTGGCTCAAGGATGAGGCGCACGCCGATCTGAGCGAGCGCAGCGCCTATCACGCCGCGCGGCTGGGGGTAAGCGTCAAGACCATAAAGATGCGCAGCCAGGCGAGCCGCTGGGGCTCGTGTTCAAGTTCGGGCAATATCAATTACAACTGGCGGCTGGTTCTGGCGCCGCCCTTCGTGCTCGATTATGTGGCCGCCCATGAGGTCGCCCATCTGGTCGAGATGAACCATTCGGCCGCGTTCTGGGCTACCGTGGAGCGCACCCTGCCCGATATGGCAAGGGGCCGCGCCTGGCTCAAGGCGCATGGTCGCCAGTTGATGGCGCATGGCAGCTAGGCCACCACGCGCCTGATTTTCATTCCGGGCTAATTGCCGAAGATCAGATCCATCAAGGTGCGTGGATTGTCATTGGCTGGCGCCTGCTGCTGGATCTGTTGCGGCGCCTGGGCAGGGGCGCTGGGCACCCAGACCTGCTGGCCGGTGGCCGGGTCGATCACCAGCACCATGGGCAGACCGGTATTGGGATCGATCGGGGCCTGACCCACGCCATTGCTCTGGGCCTGCAGCGGGAAGCCGGTAACCGGATCAATCGCCTGATCGGTGACGATCTGGCCCACGGGCAGGCCCGTGGTGGGATCAATCTGCTGGCCATTGGCATCGATGATCATGCCGCCCGCGGGCAGGCCGGCACCGGCGGTCAGATCCTGCCCGGACTGCAAGGGCTGCACGCCCGCGCCGATGGGCTGGCCGGTATTGGGATCGATCTGGACCACCTGACCGGTGGCCGGATCGGTCACGGTCTGCACCGGCAGGCCGGTTGCCGCGTCGACATACTGCACCTGTGGCTGGCCGGTATTGGGGTCGATGATCACCTGACCGGTGTTTGGATCAACCACGGGCTGGCTGACCAGCTGGCCTTCATAGCTGCCGCCGGGAATGGGGGCCGCCTGCTTGCCCGCAAGGGCCTTGGTCATGAATTGCGACCAGATGGTTGCGGGCACATTGCCGCCCGACAAGGTGGTCTTGGTGGCGTCGTCATTGCCCAGCCAGACGCCGGTGACCATGGCGGAGGTAAAGCCGATAAACAGCGCGTCCTTGGCGTCCTGGGTGGTGCCGGTCTTGCCGCCCACCTCCCAGCCGCCAATATTGGCGCGTTTGCCGGTACCCACTTCAACAGCGGTGCGCAGCATATCGTCCATCTTGGCGAGCACGTCAGGCGCCACGACACGGCCGGGGCCAGCATCGGAGGCTTCATAGAGCACGTCGCCCGCCTTGGATTCGATGCGGGTGATGACGTTGGGGATCACGCCCATGCCGCCATTGGCGAAGGGCGCGTAGGCACTGGTCAGCTCGAGCAGGTTCACTTCCTGGGTGCCCAGCGCGATGGAAGGCACCGCAATCAGCTCGGAGGAAATGCCCATGCGGGTCGCCACATCGATGACCGCCTGCGGGGTGACGTCGATGGCCAGTCGCGCGGCAATGGTATTGATCGAATAGGCCAGACCCTGACGCAGGGTCACCGTGCCGGCATACTTGCCCGAGGCGTTGCGCGGGCTCCAGCCATTATAGTCGAACTGGGCGTCTTCGGCCAAAGTGTCGGGCGTATAGCCCTTTTCCATTGCAGCCATATAGACGAAGGGCTTGAAGGTCGAACCGGGCTGGCGTTTGGCGGTGACGGCGCGGTTATACTGGCTCTTTTGATAGTCGACACCGCCCACCATGGCGCGGACCTTGCCGTCCACATCCATGGCCACCAGCGCGCCCTGGGTGAAGCCGCGCTTGCCGCCTTCGGCCGCGACCTGTTCGCGTACGATGAACTCGGCGTCTTTTTGCATCTTGTAGTCGATAGTGGTCTGCACGATCACATCGCTCTCGATGTCGCCGATATAGGCAGTCATCAGGCTTTCGACCCAGTCAGCGACATAGGATTCCGAACCGGCGACGCGGGTGCGCACGCTCTGATTGGGGTCAATCTGGGCGGCGGTGGCTTCTTCAGCGGTAATATAGCCTTCGGACGCCATGGCATTGAGCGACAGGCGCTGACGCTCAATGGCGCGTTCGGGGCTGGATTTGGGGTTGTAGGCCGATGGCGCGGGCAGAATGCCGGCCAGCATGGCGGCCTGTCCCAGCGACAGATTGCGCGCCGAGACACCGAAATAGGTCTGCGCGGCGGCCTCGATGCCGGTTGCACCGGCGCCGAAATAGACGCGGTTCATATAGAGTTCGAGGATTTCTTCCTTGGTATAGTTCTGTTCCAGCCAGACGGCCAGAATGGCTTCCTGCACCTTGCGGCCCAGGGTCTGGTCGGGGGTGAGGAACAGGTTCTTGGCCACCTGCTGGGTGATGGTGGAGGCACCACGGGTGACGCCACGCGCCTTGATCATTTCAAGCACAACCGAGGCCATGCCGATCGGATCGACGCCGAAATGGCTCATGAAGCGGCGGTCTTCGCTGGCGATGATGGCCGCGGGGACATAATAGGGCAGCTCGCGATAGGTCACCGCTTCGCCGCCGGTCTGGCCACGATTGGAGATCAGGCTGCCATCAGCGGCCAGAATGCGGATATTGGGCGGCCGGTCGGGCACGGCCCAGGTATTGGATGAGGGCAGCTGCGCGCCGTAATAGACGATGATGCCGATCACCGCGATACCGCCCCACAGGCAGGCGACAAAGCCCCACCAGAGCAGGCCCATCAAGAAGCCGCCGGAACGCGATTTGCGTGGCTTGTTGCCGCGCGGGGTCGATGCCTTGCCGCGTCGGGGGGGCTTGCCGCCGCCCTTGGGGCCATTGCCCGAACCGCCCACGGGGCGTTCGCCGGTGCTGAACATGCTCGAGGCCTGTCCCAGCGATGGTTCGACGCGCGCGCCCTTGCGCGGCTTGGCTTCGGCCTTTGCCGTTTGCCTGGGCTTGCTCGCCTTTTTGGGCTGAGCGCCAACGCGGTCATCGGCGGAAATGCGGAAATCCATCAAGCAAACCTACAGCAGAGCCTTTTGGCCGCTTCTACTCTGTTCCGCGCAAATGGGAAACAAGAGGTTAGCGACTGGTTAAAGGCCGACCCTGACCGACTCGCGGTGCACTGTCGTCAAAACAGCGTGCACCACGCGGTCACGGCAGTGGTTTTCCAGAGTAAATGTGGCTGGTTTAAGGGCTGAGGGGCCATGGCACGCCTGCTGTTGCACCGTGGTCACAGGCTTTGGCGCGCTCAGGCGTAGCGCGCCAGCCCCAGATCGTGGGTATCGATTTCGGGCGTATTGCCGCTGATCATGTCGGCGGTAATGCGCGCCGAGCCGCAGGCCATGGTCCAGCCGAGCGTGCCATGGCCGGTGTTGAGATAGAAATTGGGATAGCGGGTGGGGCCAACAACAGGGGTGCCATCGGGCGTCATGGGACGCAATCCGGTCCAGAAGGTTGCGCGGCTGACATCACCGGCGCCTTCGTAGAGGTCGGTGACGACATGCTCGAGCGTCTTACGGCGACGATCATGCAAGGTGGTGTCAAAACCGGCGATCTCGGCCATGCCGCCAACGCGGATACGGTCGCCCAGACGGGTGACGGCAACCTTGTAGCTTTCATCGAGCACAGTGGAGGTCGGCGCCCGGGTTTCATCGATGATCGGCACGGTGATGGAGTAGCCCTTGACCGGATAGACCGGCACATTGAGCCCGAGCGGCTTGACCATGGCGGGCGTGAAACTGCCCAGCGCACCGACGAAGACATCGGCTTCAAGCTCGCCCTGATTGGTGCGCACGGCGCGCACCTTGTCGCCTTCGGTGACCAGCGCGTCGATATCAACGCCAAAGCGGAATTCGACACCCAGTTCGCGGGCCATTTCAGCCAGCTTGGTGGTGAAGATGAAGCAGTCGCCGGTTTCGTCATTGGGCAGGCGCAGGCCGCCAGCGATCTTGTCGCGCGCCTTGGCCAGACCGGGTTCGGCGGCAATGCAGCCCGCCGCATCAAGCAATTCAAACGGCACGCCATCGGCGGCGAGCACTTCGGTATCCTTGTGGGCGCCTTCAACCTGCTTGTCATAGCGGAACAGCTGCAACGTGCCCTGACTGCGATTGACGTAATCAATGCCGGTATCGGCCCGCAGCGCCATGAGCTGGTCGCGGCTATATTCGGCCAGTCGCACCATGCGCGACTTGTTCACCTGATAGCGGCCAAGCGTGCAATTGCGCAGAATGGACAGGCACCAGGCAATGGTGGCCGGGTCGAGCCGGGGCTGCACGATCAGCGGGGCGTGGCGCATGAACAGCCATTTGAGCGCCTTGCGCGGCACACCGGGCGCAGCCCAGGGGGAGGAATAGCCGGGCGAAATCTGCCCGGCATTGGCGAAACTGGTTTCGTGCGCCACCGCGTCCTGACGTTCCAGCACCGTGACGGCATGGCCGGCCCTGGCAAGATAATAGGCCGTTGTGACACCGATGACGCCGCCGCCCAGAACGATCACGCGCATGACTGCTCTCCACGAAACATTGCCGGTCCCCAGCTGAACCGTCGTAAGCCATAATTCTGGCGCAGAAGCCGTGAAATGTCCTTCACTTTGATGCAAGATAATTGCAAGAAGTGCGACTCCGCGCATATTACTGCGGCATTGTAGTAGAAAGTTGTTCGACATGGACCGGATTGATCAGGCAATCGTCACACAGCTGCGCCGCGACGGTCGCATGAGCAATGCCAGTCTTGCCGATGCCGTAGGCCTGTCTCCATCGGCCTGTCTGCGACGCTTGCGGGAGTTGGAAAACAGCGGTGTCATTCGCGGCTATACCGCCATTGTGGATGAACCAACGCCGGGCGACACCATCGTGGCCATTGTGCAGATCACGCTGGAGCGGCAGACCGATGATGTGCTGCGCCGTTTTGAACACGCGCTGCGCGGCTGTGCCGAAGTGCGCGAATGCTATCTGATGGCCGGCATGACCGACTATCTGGTGCGGGTGGAAGCCGCCAGCGTCTCCGATTACGAGCGACTGCACACCGAGGTGCTGTCGCGACTGCCCAGCGTGACGCGCATTCAGTCCAGTTTTGCCATCCGCAATGTATTGCGCCCGGTGCGAGGCTGACGGTTGTGAGCCCGTGGCGCCTGATTGTTGCGCTGTGCCTGTGCAGTGTGCCCGGCATGGCGCGGGGTGACGAGCAGATCATGCTGACGCGCGCGCTCGACGGGGCCATTACCCAGTTCGAAGCGGCCCGGCCCCGGCTGGGTCAGTCGCTGTTGGGCGTTGATATTGGCGCCTATGGCGATGCGCTGTATCGGCATCGCTTTGCTGGCGGGGCGTGGCCAGGACAGACGGAGCTGACCTTCGATATCCGCCCTGACAATAGTGGTTCCTGCAACCGGTTTGCCGCCTTTGTGCGCATCCCGCCCCAGGATGGTGTGGTTGCCCTGGTGCTCTGCCCCGAGTTTTTCAGCGCCGGTGCCGACAGCTTGCGCCAGCTGACGATCCTGCATGAGATGGTTCATGTGGTGGCCGGGCGCGATGAGTGTCAGGCCATGGCCTTTGCCGCCCGGATCGAGCAAATGGCCGGGGGCGACTACACCCCGGTCGATAGCTATTGGCAGGCCCAAAATTGCTCTGGCGGGCCCTATTGCCTGCCCTGACACTTGATATCTAGACTTATTGCCATCATTTGAAGTATACATATACTTTCATTTGATGGAATATGCCGCCATGCTCGACAGCGTCGCTACCCAGGAGAGGCAGGATTTTGCTGTCGAGGCCGATCGGGCCCGGCTATCCGCGGTTGCGCTCAAGGCCTATCGGCGGCTGGTGGTGCAATGGGGGCTGACGGGACTGCAGGCTGCCGCCCTGCTCGATGTATCGAGCAGCACCTGGGAGCGCATGAAGCATAACGGCAAGGACAAGCCGCTCAGCCAGGATCAGATGACCCGCATTTCAGCGCTTGTTGGCATCTACAAGGGCCTGCACCTGCTCTTCGCCGACGAGATGGCAGACCGCTGGTTGCGGCTGGACAATGCCGGGCCGCTGTTTGCCCGCATGAACCCCATCGACTCCATGATCAGGGGCGGCATTCCGCAAATGCTCGAAGTGCGCCGTTATGTGGACGCCGTGCGCGGGGGCCTGTGATTGTCGCTTGATGGTGTGCCCATTGCCACGATTGCCATCCCCACCACCGTCCGGCTGGTGAGCACGGCCCGCTTGCGCGCTTCGGTGCTGGCCTCGCTTGCCGATGGCGATGCGGAACTGGCCATGCTGGCCGAAATCGAGGGCGCGACCAGCAGTCGATTGCGGGCGCAGGAGCGCGGGGTCACCGGACTGGCGGCCAATGAGCTGGTCTATGACGTGCCGCACGCCCATTTCGTCAATGCCTCATTTGCCTATGCCCGCCCCCGACAGCCCAATCGGTTTAATGGCAGCCAGCGCGGCGCCTGGTATGCGGCGCTGTCCACCCAGACGTGCCTGGCCGAGGTCGGCTTTCACCTGACGCGGTTTCTGGGCGATACCGGGGTTTATGAGACGGTGGTCGAGTATGCCGAGATGCTGTGCAGCCTGGCGGGCGCCTATCTCGATCTGCGCGCCAGGCCCGAGCATGCAGCGCTGGGCGCCGACGCCACGCGCGCCTATCCCGAAGGCAATCGTCTGGCAGAGGCGGCCCGCGCGCACGGGCTCAATGGGATTGTCTATCCATCGGTGCGCCACACTGGCGGCACCTGCTTTGCCGCGCTGCGCCCCGCTGCGGTTCAGTCGGTGCGGCAGGGCGATATCTATCGCATGACGTGGAAAGGGGCCCCCACGCCGATCGTGGAAGGCCCCTTGCCGACAGAGAGTTGATCGGTCCGATCATACGTCCAGATTGGACACGCTGAGGGCGTTGTCCTGGATGAATTCGCGGCGTGGCTCGACCAGATCGCCCATCAGGGCGGTAAAGATCTCGTCGGCCTCGTCGGTCTGGTCGACCTCAACCTTGAGCAGAGTGCGTGCATTGGGATCGAGCGTGGTTTCCCAGAGCTGGGACGCATTCATTTCACCCAGACCCTTGTAGCGCTGCAGCGACACGCCCTTGCGGCCAGCATCGGTGACCGTCTTGAACAGCGAGGCTGGCCCGAAGATCGGGGTCACTTCGCCGCCCTTGCGGGTCAGGGTAGGCACACCACCATAGATTTCGTCGAGCCGGTCGGCCAGCTGGCGCAGCTTGCGCGCATCGGCGCTGAGCAGCAGCGCCCGGTCAAGCTGGTGGGTCTCGGTCACGCCGCGCACGGTGCGGGAGAATTCAAGACCTTCCTCGTCGGTGATATTGCCCGACCAGCCACGCTCCAGCTCATCGGAAATACGGTCCAGACGGGCCGCCACGCGGTCCATGGTCTTGCTGATGCGGCTTGGATCGCTCAGCCCTTCGGGATCAAGACCGCCGACAATGGCGGCCTGTTCGACCAGGCTGCGATTGTAGCGGGTATTGAGGTTATCGATGGCTTTGACGATGTCGCGGGCCTGCTGAAGGATGCTCATCAGATCGGCGCCGGCATGTTCGGAGCCGTTCTGGGTCTTGAACACGGCTTCATCCAGGCCGTAATCGAGCAGATAGTCTTCGAGCGCCCGTTCGTCCTTGAGATATTGCTCAGCGCGGCCACGGGTGGCTTTGTAGAGCGGCGGCTGGGCGATGTAGATGTGGCCGCGCTCGATCAGCTCGGGCGTCTGACGGTAGAAGAAGGTCAGCAGCAGGGTGCGGATATGAGCGCCGTCAACGTCAGCATCGGTCATGATGATGATCTTGTGGTAGCGCAGCTTGTCGGCGTTGAACTCTTCGCGGCCAATGCCGGTGCCCAGCGCGGTGATCAGCGTGCCGACCTGATCGGAACTGATCATGCGGTCAAAACGGGCGCGCTCGACATTGAGGATCTTGCCGCGCAGCGGCAGCACGGCCTGATTGGAGCGGTCACGGCCCTGCTTGGCCGAACCGCCAGCGGAGTCGCCCTCGACGATGAAGATTTCGGACTTGGCCGGATCGCGTTCCTGGCAATCGGCAAGCTTGCCGGGCAGCGAGGAGATTTCCAGCGCGCCCTTGCGGCGGGTCAGTTCGCGCGCCTTGCGGGCGGCTTCGCGGGCGGCAGCGGCTTCAGCCACCTTGCCCACGATGATCCGGGCTTCGTTGGGGTGTTCCTCAAACCACTGACCGAGCTTCTCGTTGACGATGTTCTCGACAACGGGGCGCACTTCGGAGGAGACCAGCTTGTCCTTGGTCTGGGAGGAGAACTTGGGATCAGGCACCTTGACCGAGAGCACGCAGGTGAGGCCTTCACGCGTGTCGTCGCCGGTCAGCGAGACCTTTTCCTTTTTGGCAATACCCGAGGTTTCGGCATAGCCGGTGACCTGACGGGTCAGGGCGCCGCGCAGACCGGCCAGATGGGTGCCGCCGTCGCGCTGGGGGATGTTGTTGGTGAAGCACAGCACGTTCTCGTGGTAGCTGTCGTTCCACTGCAGCGCGACTTCGACGGTAATGCCGTCCTTCTCGCTGATCATGGTGATCGGGCGATCGATCACGGCTGCCTTGGACTTGTCGAGATAGCTGACAAAGGCTTCCAGGCCACCCTCGTAGAACAATTCGACATTGACCGTTTCGGGGTGCCGGTTGTCGTTGAGCAGAATGCGGACGCCCGAATTGAGGAAGGCGAGTTCGCGCAGGCGATGCTCAAGTGTCTTGAAGTCGAACTCCACCATGGTGAAGGTTTCGGCAGAGGGGAAGAAAGAGATCGCGCTACCGCTGCGGCCTTCATAGGTGCCCGGGGTCTTGTTGGGCACATAGGTGCCGGTCTGCTTGAGCGGGGCATCGGCAACGCCGTGGCTGAAGCTCATCTCGAAAATCTTGCCGTCGCGGCGGATGTCCAGTCGCAGCCAGGCCGACAGGGCATTGACCACCGAGACGCCCACGCCGTGCAGACCGCCAGAGACCTTATAGGAATTCTGGTCGAACTTACCGCCGGCATGGAGCTGGGTCATGATGACCTCGGCCGCCGAGACGCCCTCTTCCTTGTGGATGTCGGTGGGGATGCCGCGACCATTGTCGATCACGGTGACCGAGCCATCGGCATTGAGGGTGACGGTCACCAGATCGGCATGGCCGGCCAGCGCCTCGTCGATGGCATTGTCGACCACCTCATAGACCATGTGATGCAGGCCTGAGCCGTCATCGGTATCACCGATATACATGCCGGGGCGCTTGCGTACCGCATCGAGGCCTTTGAGCACCTTGATGCTGTCGGCGCCGTATTCTTCGGGGACGGGAGTTTGGCTATCGGTCATGGGGTCCGAATCAATCGTTTTCAGAGTGCATTTGTTCTAGCCGAACGGGGGTGTATCCCCAAGCAAAATGGCCGTTTTCGGGGCGAAAGCGGGGGGTTTTACCCTAGTCGTGCTGCAGGCGTCCCTCACGCACGGTAATGGTCTGGGCGCGATCGCCCAATGCCTCGAACAGCAGGCGGTCCGTCCCGGTCAAAAAGCACTGCGTACCGAGCCCGTCGAGCGCGGAAAACAGCGCCCTGCGCCGGTCAGGGTCAAGATGGGCGGCGATCTCGTCGAGCAGCAGAAAGGGCGTGATGGCGGTGCGCAGCTTGACCAGCCGGGCATGGGCCAGGATCAGGCCGATCAGCAGCGCCTTCTGCTCCCCAGTGGAGCCCAGCGCGGCCGGTATGCCCTTTTGGGCATAGGTGACCTCGAGATCGACCCGGTGCGGGCCCGCCAGGGTTCGTCCAGCGGCGCGATCCCGCCCCCGACCCTGGCGCCAGATATCGACCAGGCTGGCTTCGAGCGCCGCCGAGGCTGCGGGCTCGACGCCATCTTCGAACAGCGGCGTCAGCGCCAGATGGGCAGCGGGGAAGCTGGCATCGTCCAGGCTCTGGCCAATCAGGGTCTGCAGGTGGCTCAGGCTATCGGTTCGCGCCAGATGGATGGAGGCACCCAACTCGGCCATCTGCGCCTCAATGGCGCCCAGCCAGGCGGTGTCGCCGCCATCCTCAAGCAAGCGGTTCCGCTGGCGCATGGCCTTGTCGTAATCATTGACCGAGGCGGAATGGCTGGGGATCAGCGTGGTCACCAGGCGGTCGAGAAACCGGCGCCGATCGCTGGCGGGGCCCGAGAACAGGCCATCCATGGCCGGGGTGAGCCAGAGCACGCGCAGATAATCGCTCATGGCCTCGATGGAGCGGGCATTGGCGCCATTGATGCGCACGCGCCGCCCCCCATCGGGGGTGGCGCCGGTGCCGATATCGGCGGGGCCATCATCGGTTTCGACCGTGGCGGCGACGGCCCAGCCAATATCGGAGCCCTGCGACTGCACGGTCTCGAAGGCGGCGCGGCGCAAACCGCGACCGGGGGAAAGCAGTGACACCGCCTCGAGCAGATTGGTCTTGCCGGCCCCATTGGAGCCGGTCAGCACAACGTGACGGGAATCGAGATCAAGCGCTGCCGCCGCGTAATTGCGGAAAGCGGTCAGGCGAAGCCGGGAGAGATGTCGGATCGTGACGCCGACCTCAAACGCGCATCGGCATCAGCACGTAGAGCGCGCGGGTTTCGCCTTCATCCTTGACGAGAGTGGGCGAGCCCGCATCGTTGAACATGAAGATGGCGCTGTCAGAGCGGATCTGGCCGATAATGTCGAGCAGGTAGCGGGCATTGAAGCCGATCTCGAAACCGTCGGTCTCGAATTCGACCGCCAGCTCTTCACTGGCCGTGCCGTGATCGGGATTGGTCACCGACAGCTCGAGCAGGCCATCCCTGGCCTGCAACTTGACGGCCTTGCCGCCACGCTCGGAGGCAATGGTGGAGACGCGATCAACCGCCGTGGCAAAGCTGGCGCGATCGACATTCATCTGCTTGTCGTTGTTCTTGGGTGTCACCCGATCGTAATCGGGGAAAGTGCCCTCGATCAGCTTGGAGAGCAGCACGACCGAGCCCACGGTAAAGCGGATCTTGGTGTCGGAGACTTCCACTGCCACGTCGCCTTCGGCGCCATCGAGCAGCTTCTGGACTTCGCCAACGGTCTTTTTGGGCACGATGATGCCGGGCATGCCATTGGCGCCGGCAGGCGCTTCGATCTCGGCGCGCGCCATGCGGTGCCCATCGGTGGCCACGGCGCGCAGCACGGTGCCCGTGCCGGAGATATCGATGGTGTGGAAATAGATGCCGTTGAGATAGTAGCGCGTCTCTTCATTGGAGATGGCGAACTGGGTGCGCTCGATCAATTCGCGCAGCGCGGTTACCGGCATGGAGAATTCGTGACCAAAGGCACCCGACTTGAGATCGGGGAAGCTGTCGGGCGACAGGCAGGCCAGGTTGAAACGCGAGCGACCGGAGGTGAGAACCATGTTCTCGCCGCCATCGGTCTCGAGCCGCACCTCGGCGCCGTCAGCCAGCTTGCGGACGATTTCATACAGCGTGTGCGCCGGCACGGTAGTGGTGCCGGGCGTGGACACCATGGCGGGCACGGATTCGGTGACTTCGATATCAAGGTCGGTGGCGCGCAGCTCAACCTTGTCATCGCTGGCCTTGAACAGCACGTTGGCCAGAATCGGATAGGTGTTGCGGCGCTCCACAACGCGGTGCACATGGCTCAACGACTTGAGCAGATGATTGCGTTCGAGCGTGACTTTCATTCGGCAACTTCCCTGGCACTACGCAGCTGCTCACATGCAGCCCAAAAACCCCCGGCGAGCCGGGGTTTGGACATTTACAATTTGGTGACCAAAACGCAAGGGCAGCCAGCGTTTTGCACCCAGCAAATGCGCGCAGTGCAGCGGGCTGCATAACAGGGCGAATAGGTCTAGGCTCGGCTCCTAAAAACGAGAGGAGGCCCCAATGGCCGAGTGTTTTGTAGCTGATGGCGTGGCGGTGATCACCGGTGGCGCCAGCGGTATTGGGCGGGCAGCGGCGCGACGCGCTGCCGCAGCAGGCTTGAAAATCGCGCTGGTGGATATCAACGCAGCCAAGCTGGCCGATATGGGCGCCGAACTGGCGGGTATTGTCGGTCACGACAATCTGGTGGTTGAGCGCCTTGATGTCAGCGACCCCGCCGCCATGCTGGCGCTGGCGCAGCAGGTCAACGCCAAGCTGGGCAGCCCGACCCTGCTGATGAACAATGCAGCCGCCTTTGTCGGCGGTGGTCCGGGCGGCATTCTGGACGACAATGCCAATTGGCAGCGCGTGTTCGCGGTCAATGTGCTGGGCCCGGTCAATGGGGTGCAGGCGTTTCTGCCTGCCATGCTGGATGCAGGCCGGCCGGCAGTAATCATCAATACCGGGTCCAAGCAGGGGCTGACCAATCCCCCGGGCAATCCGGCCTACAACACCTCAAAAGCGGCCGTGAACGCCTATAGCCAGAACCTGGCCCGCGATCTGCGCGAGCGCGAGGGCTGTGCGATCAGTGCCCATCTGCTGATCCCGGGCTGGACCACAACGGGCGATGCCGTCCATCGCCCCGGCGCCTGGCTGCCCGAACAGGTGGTGGACCACATGGAAAGCGAAGTGCGGGCCGATCATTTCTTCATTCTGTGCCCGGACGAGGAAACACCCAATGCGACCGATCACAAGCGCATCCTGTGGAACGCCATGGACATTATCGAGAACCGCCCGGCGCTGTCGCGCTGGCACCCCGATTACAGCCAGGCCTTTGCCGATTTCATGAAGCAGGACCTGGCCGGGTCCACCAAGGATGGAGACGCGTGATGAGCACTCAGATCAAATTGTGGAATGGCCGCACCGTGCCACGGGTGGGGCTGGGCTGCTGGGCCATTGGCGGCACCACGGCCAATGAGGGGCCGTCAACCTCCTATGGCAAGGCCGATGATGCCCAGTCGCGCGCAGCCCTGCGGGCGGGCTACGAAATGGGCGCCCGGGTGTTCGATACCGCCGCGGCCTATGGCGCGGGGCATTCCGAAATGCTGGTGGGCGAGGAAATTTCTCATCACGACGACGCCGTCATCATCACCAAGTTCGGGGTGGAGGTGGATTTCGAGGCCAATCTCAAGGGCGCGGTGAATGTCACGCCTGAGGGCATTCGCGGCATTGTCGATGGCAGCCGGTCACGGCTCAAGCGCGATTGCCTTGATCTGGTGCTGCTCCATGTCAATGACATGGACCCCGCCCTGGCGCCGCAGGTGTTTGATACGCTTGAAGCGATGGTGGGCGAGAACAAGATCGGCGCCTATGGCTGGAGCACCGATTTCATGCCGCAGGCCCGCGCGGGCGCCGACTATCCGCATTTCGTGGCATTCGAGAACGACTACAACGTGTTCACCCCGGCGGCTGAACTGATGGGCTTTGCCCAGGATCGCGGACTGATCTCGATCAGCCGGCTACCGCTGGCCATGGGGCTGCTCACCGGCAAATATGTGCCCGATGCCCAGCTCAACAGTGATGATGTGCGCGCGCAAAGCCATGACTGGCTGCGCTTTTTCAAGGATGGCAAACCCAGTGCGGACTATCTGAACCGGCTGGCGGCCATTCGTGATCTGCTGCAGAGCGGGGGGCGCACCCTGCCGCAGGGCGCGCTGGGCTGGATTCTGGCCGCCTCGCCCATCGCGCTGCCGGTCCCCGGCTTCCGCAATGAGGCGCAGGTGCGCGACAATATCGGAGCGCTCGGAAAAGGCCCGCTGCCGCCCGAAGTGATGGCCGAGATAGCCAAACAGCTGGCAGCCGACTGAGCCACACACAATGCGCCCAAACACAAAGACCCCGTGCAGCTGCACGGGGTCTTTTGCATGGTCACACAGGCAGGCGCACTGCCCGCTTTGGGCTATTCCTCGAGCATGCGCTTGAGCAGTTCGATTTCCTGACCCAGTTCCACATCATCCTTGATCATGGATTCAACCTTGCGCACCGAATGGAGCACAGTGGTGTGGTCACGGCCACCGAAGCGCCGACCGATTTCGGGCAGCGAACGCGAGGTCAGCGCCTTGGCCAGGAACATGGCGATCTGGCGCGGGCGCACCACATCGCGCGAGCGGCGGGCCGAGAGCAGCTCGTTGCGCGGCACCTTGTAGTGGCGCGAGACGATACGCAGAATGTCCTCGATACGGACGCGGCGGGCTTCGCGGTTGCGGATCAGATCGCCCAGGGTCTTTTCGGCCAGTGGCACGGTGATCAGTTCACCGGTCAGCTGGTTGGCGGCCACCAGGCGGTTGACGGCGCCATCGAGGTCGCGGCCATGGCTGATGACGGCACGCGAGATGTAATCGATGACCGGCGCGGGGAAGTGCATGCCATAGCGGGCGGTCGACTGATCGGCCCGGCGCTGCACGATGGCGCGGCGCAGTTCGAGATCAAAGCCCGAGATCGGCACGACCAGACCACCCGACAGACGCGAGCGCACGCGCTCATCGAGCATTTCAAGATCGCGTGGCGGCGCATCGCCTGCCACAACAACCTGCTTGGCGCCGGTGAGCAGCGTGCCCAGCGTGTGGCCGAATTCGGTAGCCGACTTGCCCTGCAGGAACTGCATGTCGTCGATCAGCAGCAGGTCGACGCGGCGGAGCCATTCCTTGAAGCCGAGCGCGGACTGGCGCTGCACGGCGGTGATGAAATGGTACATGAAGTGGTCGGCGGTCAGATAGACGATGTTCTTGCTGCTGTCGGCCTGCTGCACGGCGTGCGCAATGGCGTTGAGCAGGTGGGACTTGCCCAGACCGACGGTGGAATGAATGTAGACCGGGTTGAAGGTCACGGCGTTGTTGGCAGCCGCATTGGCGATCTGCTTGGCCACGCCGAAGGCCATCTCATTGGCTTCACCAGCCACGAAGCTGTCAAAGGTCATGCGTGGATCAATGGCGCTGCCGGACAGGGCGTCGCCCTTGGCGGCCGTGGATTCACGGGGGAAGCGGGCAATGGTGGAGACCGGGGCCAGGGTCGGTGCGGCTTGCGGTGCCGGTGCTTCATTGGTGCTGGGCTCGGCAGCGACAGGGGCAAAGCGTGGACGGGCTTGGCCATTGACGCGCAGCGTCACCTGGATGCGGCCGATCTCGGCGACGTCCTGACGGAAAGCCTCCAGAATGCGCTCGGCATAATTGGACTGCACCCATGAACACAAAAAGCGTGTGGGGGCGGACAGATGCACCACATCGTCGACGATCTCTTCAAGCTCCAGGCTCGCAAACCAGGATGTGAAGACGTCATTGCCGACAGCGGTCTTGATGCGAGCGCGGACACGGTTCCAGAGTTCGCGCTGGGCTTGGCCGGAATCGGATTCAGTCATGACAGGTGTTTCGCCTTTGTTGATCGTGCTTGTCGTTGGGGCATCGGTTTGAACCCAATCCTCCCTGCTAGCGGTCGCCTGTCGTATCATTCAAGTAAGCCCCATATCTGGCCGATCGGTCCGCAAAGTCCGATCGGTTTTTGTTTGTGCCCTGGCTGTTCTGTGTTGCCCACACAGCCAAGGCTTCGCCCCTGCGCCCGCTCATGCGGACACACTTTTATTGTCCGCTGGCTTGACCCAGCGGTGTGGTGTCTATTCGACTGTTATGAACCTGACCGATACCGGTCGATGGTTTTACAATTCTAGTCCGGTCAGATCAGACCGCCAGCCACTCAAGCTGCCAACACAACCTTCACCGTATGAACATCTCGGCCATCGCCGTAATTTACAAAAAAACAACGCCCCGAAATATGACCCCATCAGCTCTGTCAGACGCTCATTGACGGCGTCCTCTCTCAAGCTGACGAGATTACTTTAGAGGGACGGTTTTGGGCTCGCAACCGTGGAATCATCAAAATGGGGGCTTGACTCTGAGGTTGTATTTTCGGGTCCCGAGGGCCTCTGTGGACCCCATTTGAGCAAGGCGCTGTGACTCAACGCAGATTCCCGTTGGAGGGCTCTCAAACAGGGTAAAATTTTATTTCCCGAGGGCCCATGTTTTTACGGAAGGGCAGCCCTGATGACATTTTCATGAATGACGCCCATTCCGCCAAATCCTTATGATTCCTCAACAAATATTGGCTGCTGGTTATGCTAGCTCGGCGCGACCCCGGTGTCACGCCGATGACACATGCGTGTCTAAACGGAATACCATGCTCATCTACCATACAAACGAAAGGGGCCCCTCGCGGAGCCCCTCTCAGTCAGTTTTGTCGGCAGCCGCTATGGGCGCCCGGGTCGTTCCGAATTAAGCGCTGAGCGCCTTAACACGGTGGTTCAGGCGGCTGACCTTGCGAGCGGCCAGATTGGCATGAACAATGCCCTTGGACGATGCGCGGGCGATCTCGGGAGCTGCTACTGCGAGAGCTTCCATGGCCTGCTTGTGGTCGCCAGCGGTGATGGCTTCTTCAACCTTGCGGATGAAGGTACGAACGCGCGAGCGACGTGCCTTGTTGACCGCGGTGCGGGCTTCAATCTTGCGGGTAGCCTTTTTGGCTGAAGGCGTATTGGCCATAATGGTCCTCTTGGCGTCCAACCGGCCGATCGCGCCACGAGGTCGCATGCGTCCGGGATGAAAAATGAAATCGGCGGCATATCGATAGCCGCCAAGTTGGGCGGTCTATAGGGGAAGCAGGGGCGAGCGTCAACTGGATTCAGCCCCGTGCAGGTCAGGGTTTCTTCTGGCACATCGGACAAAAGAAGGTGGAGCGGCCCGACTGGACAATGCGCTGCACAATGCCGGCACAGCCCGGGGTGGCGCAGGCATCACCCTCGCGGTCATAGACGGCGAAATTGTGCTGGAAGTAGCCATTGCCCCCTTCGGCATTGCGGAAGTCGCGCAGCGTGGAGCCGCCCGAGGCGATGGCCTCCAACAGCACGGTGCGCACCGCACCGGCCAGATCCTCGAGCGCCGGCTTGGGTTTGCCCCTGGTGGTCACCAGCGTGCCGGCCAGCACAGTGGGCAGGATATGGGCGCGGTGCAGGGCCTCGGCGACATAGATATTGCCCAGTCCGGCAACCACACGCTGGTCGAGCAGGGCCGCCTTGATCGGGGTTTTCTTGCCGGCGAACTTTTCGGCCATGGCCGCCGCATTGAAGTCATTGCCCAGCGGCTCGGGGCCGAGCCCCGCCAGATAGGGGCTGGTGGCGATGTCATCATAGAGATCGACAAAGCCGAAGCGGCGCGGATCGGCATAGATCAGATGGCTCTTGCCATGTTCGGGGTGATCGAGATCGAGCACCAGATGATCATGCCTGGGTGGCGTGGCTGTCTCATAATAGCGCGGCGGCTTGTCGATGCCGTGTTCGGCAAAGCGCCAGGAGCCGGTCATGCCCAGATGGCTGAGTATGGTCTTGCCATTGGACAGGGTGATCAGCAGATATTTGGCGCGTCGGCCGACCGAAACAATCGCGCTGCCCTCGAGCCCTTGCGCCAGGTTCCGGGGAAAGGGAAAGCGCAGATTGGGACGATTGAGCGTGACGTGGTCAATGCGGGCACCTTCAAGCCAGGGCTGCAGGCCTCGGCGTACCGTTTCGACCTCGGGCAGTTCGGGCATTGGTATCCTCTTTACCTGCGCGGCTTTGCGCGATTGGCAAAGCCCATAGCGCTTCTATATGGTGCGCGCCAACATCATTACAGATTAAGAGCATGGCCATGACCGAGGCGCGCGAGACCACCCATTTCGGCGAACAGACCGTCGCGTTGGACGACAAGCAGGGCATGGTCAACCAGGTCTTCCACGGCGTGGCGGACCGCTACGACCTGATGAACGATCTGATGAGTGGCGGCATTCACCGCATCTGGAAGGATGCCATGGTGGCCGATCTGGCGCCGCCCAAAGCGGGTTCGCGGCCCTATCGCGTGCTCGATATGGCGGGCGGCACGGGTGACATTGCCGAGCGCATCATCAATGCCTCGGTGGGCTATGCCGAAGTGGTGGTCTCCGACATCAATTCGGACATGCTGCGGGTGGGCGCGGAACGTGCCAAATCTTGGCGCTATCCGGCCCAGGCCAGCTTTGTGCAGGCCAATGCCGAAGAGCTGCCTTTTGAGGACAACAGCTTTGATGGCTATACGATCGCCTTTGGCATCCGCAATGTGCCGCGCATCCAGAAGGCCCTGAACGAAGCCCATCGCGTTCTCAAGCGCGGCGGACGCATTCTGGTGCTCGAATTCAGCCAGGTCGACGTGCCGGGACTGGACGCGGTCTACAAGGCGTTTTCGGACAATGTCATCCCGCCCATGGGCAAGCTCGTTACCGGCGATGCGCAGCCTTATCAGTATCTGGTGGAATCGATCCGCAAATTCCCCATTCCGGCACTGTTCCAGTCCATGCTGACCGAGGCGGGCTTCAAGCGCGCCAAGGCGACCCCCTTTACGGGCAATATCGCTACGCTGTTTTCCGGCTGGAAGCTCTAGCGCATGATCCTGTCCGCCTATTTCCGCCTGCTGCGCGCTGGTTATGTTCTGGCCCGCGAGGGCGCCCTGTCGATGATCTCGGCCAAGGATCTGCCACCGGCGCTGGCGCCGCTGCGCGCCGGGCTGTGGCTGGGCCGGCTGATCGAGCGTCCCAGCGTGCGCAAGACCGGTCGCGTCGAGCGGCTGAACAAGGCGCTCAACAAGCTGGGGCCGACCTATGTCAAGTTCGGGCAGACCCTGGCCACCCGCCCCGATGTGGTGGGCGCCGGTATTGCCAATGATCTGGCGGGGCTGCAGGACCGCATGGATCCGTTCGATCCGGCACTGGTTCCGGCCATTCTCAAACAAGCGCTGGACGACAAGGCGGCCGAGCTGACCGAATTGAGCGCGCCGATTGCCGCCGCCTCGATCGCCCAGGTGCATCAGGCCAAGCTCAGGCCGGCCGACGGGCTGCCCAAGACGGTTGCGGTCAAGATCCTGCGCCCGGGCGTTGCGGCGCGGTTCATGAGCGATATTGAGAGCTTTTACGTCGCGGCCCGGCTGGCCGACCGCCTGTCGGCATCGACCAAGCGGTTACGGCCAATCGAGGTGGTGCAGACGCTGGATCGCTCGGCCCAGCTCGAGCTGGACCTGCGGCTCGAGGCGGCGGCCATCTCGGAAATGGCCGAAAACATCAAGGATGATACCGGCTTTGTCATTCCCTCGGTCAGCTGGGATCACGTGGCGCAAAATGTGCTGACTACCAGCTGGGTCGATGGCATTCCGATCCGCGATCATGCCGCGCTTGATGCGGCGGGGGTGGATCGCAAGGCACTGGCGTCCAATCTGTTACAGAGCTTTTTGCGCCACGCCATTCGCGACGGCTTTTTCCATGCCGACATGCATCCGGGCAATCTGTTTGCCGATCCCCGCACCGGCGACGTGATCGCGGTCGATTTCGGCATTATGGGGCGGATCAACCGCAAGGAACGGCGGTTCCTGGCCGATATCCTGTATGGCTTCATCACCCGCGATTACCGCATGGTGGCAGAACGTCATTTCGAGATCGGCTATGTGCCCAAGGACCAGTCGGTCGATGATTTCGCACTGGCGATCCGCTCGATCGGCGAGCCGCTGCATGGCCGCACGGCCTCGGACATTTCCATGGCGCGCGTATTGGGGCAGCTGTTTGCCATTACCGATCTGTTCGACATGCAGACCCGGCCCGAGCTGGTGCTGCTGCAAAAGTCGATGGTGCTGGTGGAAGGCGTGGCGCGGGCGCTCGATCCCCATCTTGATATCTGGACCGTAGCCGAGCCGGTGGTGGGTGACTGGCTGCGCAAAGAAGCCGGGCCGATCGGCCAGATCGAAACGCTGGGCGAACATCTCAAGGTCATGGCGGAGGCTGCCGGCCGCGTGCCGGTGATTCTGGCGCAGGCCGAACTGGCGCTGGCCGATTATCACGCCAACAAGCACCGCCACAATGACGGGCTGATGCGCATCATGATGCTGGGCCTGATGGGCATAGCGGGGGTCACGCTGCTCGCATTGCTTTGGCGCATAACGGTTTTTTCTGGCTGGTAGTTCACTTGTGCCCAAACGGGCATGGTCGTAGATTGCCCCTATTCGAGACGAGAGTTTCCATGTCTGCCAGTCCGATCTCCATACCATTGCGCTGGCTTGAGCATGGCCTGGGCCTGCCGGTGCCGGCCCAGCAGACCGCCGGCGCTGCGGGTATGGATCTGGTTGCGGCCCTGTCACAGGATAGCGATATGGTGCTGGCGCCGGGCGCGCGCGCCGTGGTGCCCTGTGGCTTTGCCATGGCGCTGCCGCCGGGGCACGAAGCGCAGGTGCGGCCCCGTTCGGGCCTCGCCGTCAAATACGGGGTCACCGTGCTCAACGCGCCGGGGACCATTGATGCCGATTACCGCGGCGAGGTCATGGTGCCGCTGATCAATCTGGGCACGGACGATTTCGTGGTGCGGCGTGGCGACCGCATCGCCCAGATGGTGGTGGCTCCCGTGAGCCGCGCTGAATTTTTAATTGAGGAGAGCCTTGATGACACGGAACGCGGCGCCAACGGGTTTGGCTCGACTGGGCGTTCTCTGGGCTAGCATCGGGCTCGCCCTGTCGCTGATGGCGTCCCCTGCCCTGGCGGGGGACCGGGCGCAGATCGACCTGATCGGCTACTCCCCGGATGGCAGCTATCTGGCCTTTGAAGAGTTCGGCATTCAGGACGGCTCGGGCTTTGCCTATTCCAATGTGTTTGTGATCGATCTGGTCGAGGACGCCTGGGTGGTGGGCACCCCGATCCGGGTGCAGGCCGGAGAGGACACCATCCCGCTCACCGAAATCCGCGCGCAGGCGCAGGATGAGGCGGCCAATAATATGGCCACGCTCAATATCGAAGTGCCGGCCCAGTTCATCGCCATGATCGGCGATGGCGTGCCCCGCAATGATGGGCAGACACTCAATTTTGGCCGGCCTGGCTTTAACGCGGGCGAGGTGATCGGCGACTATGGGCTGGAGCTGAGCGTTTTCGGCACACCCGCGGCCACACCGTGCCTTGAATGGTTCGGGTCCGCTCCACAGGGATTTGCGCTGGGCATGAGCGATAGTGAGGGCGCGCGCGAAGTCCATCGCGACACCAATCTGCCGCGCTCGCGCGGCTGCCCGGTCGACTATCGGCTGTTTGGCGTGGTGGCCCCTTTCGACAGTGACCCGCTCAGCCACGCCGTGGCGATCATCTCGGTCTATACCTATGGCTTTGAAGGGCCGGACCGGCGCTTCATCGTTGTGCCGCTTGGCCTCTGATCGTCTCTCTTCAGCCGAAACGCGGCGCTATGCGCGCCATCTGGTGCTCAAGGGCATGGGCGGGCGCGGGCAGCAGGCGCTAAAGGCGGCGCGGGTTCTGGTGGTGGGTGCCGGCGGGCTGGGCAGTCCGGCCATCGCCTATCTGGCCGGGGCTGGCGTGGGTACGCTGGGCATTGCCGATCATGACAGCGTCTCGCTCTCCAATCTGCAACGGCAGATGATCCACACCACTGCCGGGGTGGGCGCAGGCAAGGCCAAGAGCGCACAGAGCTTTGCGCAGGCGCTCAATCCCGAGGTGCAGATCGTACTGCACGAACAGGCGGTGACGGCGGCCAATGCCGCGAGCGTGCTTGGCGATTATGATCTGGTGCTTGACGGCACCGACAATCTGGTGACCCGGCGCGCCGTCGCCGATGCTGCTGCGACGCTGGGGCGACCACTGGTATCGGGCGCGGTCTCGATGTTTGATGGTCAGGTGACGGTGTTTGCCCCCGACGGGCCCGGGTTTGCCGAGCTTTATCCCGATGGCGCCAGCGATGATGATCTGCCCAGCTGCGAAGCCACCGGCATATTGGGACCGCTGACCGGGGTGATCGGCACACTGATGGCCATGGAAGCGATCAAGCTGATCACCGGCATTGGCGAGCCGCTGATTGGCCGTGTGCTGACCTATGACAGCCAGGGCGCCCGGTTTGCCGAATTTTCCTTCTAGTCCTGCTCAGGCCTGGACCAGAGGCCCGATCGGCATGTGGAAGACGAAACGGGTCTGGTCGTCGTCAGAGGTGACGCCGAGTGTGCCGCCATGGGCCTTGGCAATCTGGCTGGCGATATAGAGCCCCAGGCCCAGACCCTGCTGGCCGGGCTGTGCCTGCGCCCGGAAGAACGGCTTGAACAGATTATCGAGCAGATGCGGCGGAATGGCCTCGCCACCATTGGCGACCGCCATTTCGAGCTGGTTGTCGATGAGGCGGGTGGTGACGGTGATCGGCTGATCCACGGCGCCATGGGTCAGTGCATTGCCCAGCAGGTTGGATACCAGCTGCTCCATGCGGATGCGGTCATAGGAGAGCTTGCCGACATCACCGAGCGTGGTGACGATCTGGCGCTCGGGATGGGCGCTGCGCAATTCATCGACGACCTGGGCCACCACTTCATGCAGGGCCTCGTCGGTTGCCGTCTGCAGCTGAATGCCGCCACCCAGCCGCCCCCGGGCGAGATCGAGCATATCCTCGACCAGAGCCCCCATGCGGCTGACGCTCTTGCGCATCAGACCCACAATCTGGGTGGAGCGTTCATCGAGCGGCGATTTGAGCAGGCTGCGCGTGCCTGCCTCCAGCGCGCTGAGCGGATTGCGCAGATCATGGCCCAGAATGGCAACAAACTGCTCGCGCAGCTCGGTTGTCATGCGTTCCTCGGCCAGCGCGGCGCGGCTCTCATTGAGCTGCTGATCGCTGTCCAGATGATGAGCGATCAGCTCGGCAAACAGTCGGAACATGCCGATAGTAGCGGGGTTTTTCAGCTTGGCCGGATTGCTGTCAATGGCGCAGAGCGTACCGAAAAACGAGCCGTCCACCAGGGTGATAGGCACCGAGATATAGCTTTGCAGCCCATACAGGCGCGGGGTGTGATGATCGCAATAGTCAGCGTCTTCGCTGACATGATCGATAACCACTTCCTGCCGGCTGGCGCGTACCTGATGGCACAGCGTGGTTTCCACATTCAGCTCATCGCCCGGTGTCAGACCGAAATGGACGTTGTCGAGCACTTCGCAGGTGATCCAGCGATCCTCGGTGACACGCGCCACGGCGGCAAAGCCCATGCCGGTGGCCTCGCAGACAACGTTGAGGATGGACGGGATGGCGGGAATGCGTCGGACGGCGTCAATATCTGTCTGAAAATCGTGTACGTCGCTCATAGGCGCTTTCGTATGCTTGGTGCAGCTGAGTCTGGATACGCCGGGCCCCCGCCCTGGTAACTATATTCGTCACACTGGCAGCAACACGCAATGGCTAAACCACCCGCAACGTTGAAAACGACGCGGGTGGATCAGCTTGAATGGCGGGATTGAGGTGCCCGGGCGGCCCCTGATCAGGCGTCGGGGTGTTTGAAGACCAGGGCGGCATTGGTGCCACCAAAGCCGAAGGAATTGGACAGTACCACGCCCAGATCGACGTCATCGCGGCGCTGCTGGATGATCGGCATGTCCTCGAAAGCGGGATCGAGGTGGTCGATATTGGCGCTGGCGGCGATGAAGCGGTTCTTCATCATCAGGATCGAATAGATCGCCTCATGAACGCCGGTGGCGCCCTGGCTGTGCCCGGTCAGCGACTTGGTTGCCGAGATGGGCGGGCATCTGGTTTCATTGCCAAACACGGCGCGGATGGCCTCGATCTCCTTGAGATCGCCCACCGGGGTCGAGGTAGCATGCGGGTTGATATAGTCGACCTTGGGACCAACGCTCTTCAGCGCCATTTCCATGCAGCGCGCCGCGCCTTCGCCCGATGGAGCAACCATGTCGACGCCGTCGGAAGTGGCGCCATAGCCCACCAGCTCGGCCCAGATCTTGGCGCCGCGCGCCTTGGCGTGTTCGTATTCCTCGAGCACCAGCACGCCGGCACCGCCGGAAATCACGAAACCGTCGCGGTCCACATCGTAGCAGCGCGAGGCCTTTTCGGGATTGGCGTTATAGATCGAGCTCATGGCCCCCATGGCGTCGAACAGGTTCGACAGGGTCCAGTCGAGGTCTTCGTGGCCACCGGCAAACACGATGTCCTGCTTGCCCAGCATGATCTGTTCCATGCCATTGCCGATGCAATGCTTGGACGTCGCGCAGGCCGCGGTGATGGTGTAGTTGACGCCCTTGATGCCAAAGGCCGTCGCCAGCGTGGCCGAGGCGGTCGAGCCCATAGCCTTGGGCACCGCGAGTGGCCCGATGCGCTTGGGGCTGGAATTCTTGCGGGTGATATCGGCGGCATCGACAATGGTGCGGGTAGAGGCGCCGCCCGAGCCCATGACGATACCGGTCATGGGATTGGAAATGTCGCTCTCTTCCAGCCCGGCATCGGCAATGGCCTGCTGCATGGCCAGATAGTTCCAGGCCGCGCCCTTGCCCATGAAGCGGGTGACGCGCCGGTCGAGCAGTTCAAACGGATCCAGACGCGGGTCGCCCTTGACCTGGCTGCGAAAGCCCAGCTCGGCATAGTCTTCGGCAAAGACAATGCCCGGCTTGGCCGCGCGCAGGCTGGCCGTAACCTCGTCCAGCGAATTGCCGATTGAGGAAATGATACCCATGCCGGTTACGACAACTCGTCTCATCGTGTCCTCGCTAAGTCTGGTGACGCCCTTGCTTGAGGCGTTCTTGGTCGTGAATTACGTCGGTATCGGGGCGCCTCAGGCGCCCTGTTCAGCCTGCATCTGGGCGTCGGTAAACAGGCCCACGCGCAGATCCTTGGCTTCGTAGATCACCTTGCCATCGGCCTTGACCCAGCCATCGGCGATGCCCAGCGTCAGACGACCCTTCATCACGCGCTTGAGGTCAATGCCGTATTCGACCAGCTTGACGTCATTGGTGACCTGGCCGGTAAACTTGATTTCGCCGCCCAACGCGCGACCGCGACCGGGCTGGCCGATCCAGCTGAGGAAGAAGCCGGTCATCTGCCAGATGGCGTCCAGGCCCAGGCAGCCGGGCATGACCGGGTCGCCGATGAAGTGGCACTGGAAGAACCACAGGTCAGGATTGACGTCGAGTTCGGCGCGTACCTGGCCCTTGCCAAACTCGCCGCCATCCTCGGAAATCGATGTGATGCGATCAAACATCAGCATGGGTGGCGCGGGCAGACGTGCGTCTCCCTGGCCCGGCAGTTCGCCCCGACCATGCGCCAACAGCTCTTCATACCCAAATGCGCTCTGCCGTTCGGCCATGCATCCAACCCCGGTTAACCTTTTGTTCGTCTCGTATAGGGGTGCGCTCAGAGGGTCAAGTCAACGCCCTTGCCGCACGGCCCGGTTTACCACCGTTCAGCGTGCGGCGCCGCTGCGCTTGTGTGAACTTGGTGTGATAGTTATAACAACTCCAGTATCTTCCGGCCCTTCAGAGACCTCAAGGACCCTATGACTGATCGTACCCAGACCGCCCGGTCGCTTCCGTCGCGCAAACCGTGTCTTACGGCTGTGCTGCGCATGGCCGGTCTTCGTCCGACCCGGCAGCGCGTGGCGCTGGCCGAATTGCTGTTCGGTGGCCCCCACCGCCATGTCAGCGCCGAGCAATTGCACGGTGAGGCAGGTGATGCGCGGGTCAATGTTTCACTCGCCACAATCTACAACACGCTGCATCAGTTCCATGAAGCGGGCCTGTTGCGCGAAGTGGCCGTGGATGCCTCGCGCTCCTATTTCGATACCGACACCTCCGATCACCACCATTTCTACGTGGAAGACGAGCAGCGGATGATCGACATTCCGGCCGCCTCGGTGGAGTTCATGAAGCTGCCCCAGGCCCCCAAGGGCATGGAAGTCAGCCATGTCGACGTGGTGATCCGGGTGCGCAAGGCGCAGGCCTGATCGCACGCGCAAAAGCGTTTTTCACTCGCCTTCGCCAGCGCGCCTTAGAAGGGAATTGGCTGCTGTCCAGCCCCTTCGATCAACGAAATTGCAAATCGGCCACGGTGACAGTGGCCATTTGATCACCCATATTGCGGCCTGTGTGACAACAGCGACAAGGGTGGCCGATGAGCCAAAAGGTCAATCTCAACGCATATTTCGAGCGAATCGGCTTTGCCGGATCCATCGCCCCGACCTTGGCGACTCTCGAATTACTGCATGCGCTGCACCCGGCAGCCATCGCTTTTGAGAACCTCAATCCCCTGCTGGGCCTGCCGGTCAAACTCGATCTGGCCAGTCTGCAGTCCAAGCTGCTCACCGAGCGGCGCGGTGGCTATTGCTACGAGCACAATCTGCTGCTCATGGCGATGCTGAAGGATCTCGATTTCAATGTGCGCGGCCTGACTGCGCGCGTGCTGTGGAACGATCCGGACACTACCCAGTCCCACCACATGCTGCTGGCCGTGGACATCAACAGCTCCACCTATATTGCCGATGTCGGCTTTGGCGGGCTGACCATGACGGCCCCGCTCAAGCTCAAGGCTGATACCGAGCAGACCACCCCGCATGAAAGCTTCCGGCTGACCGGGGGCGATCCGGAGTGGTTGCTGGAGGCCAAGATGGGCGAGGCGTGGAGGCCACTCTATGCCTTTGAGACCAGCGAAAAGACCATGGCCGATTTCGAGGAGGCCAATCGCTTCCTCGCCAATGATCCGGCCTCGCCCATGCGCAGCGAGCTGCGCGTGGCGCTGGCGCCCAGCGGCAAGCGGCTGACGCTGAAGAACAATCGCCTGACCACCTATGTCGAAGGCAGCGAGCCGGTGAGCCAGCAACTGTCCAGCGTGGCGGAAATGCGCGAGGTGCTGACCACCAGCTTTGGCATGGCCTTGCCGCCTGCCGATGTGCTCGACCCAAAGCTGGCGGCGATGCTGGCTGAAGCGGGCATTGCCCCCCAAGCGCCGCCCCCCGCGGACGATATGGGCCCCGAGGTGGCGGAGAACTAGGCATGGCGCCGGTCCAGGTCGACCCGGACAAGGTCCGCAGCTTTGACAGCCAGGCGGCATTTTACGACTGGCTGGCTGTCCATCACGACAGTGCTGACGAACTCTGGATCAGGATTTTCAAGAAGGCCAGCGGCGTGCCGACCATTACGGCGGTGCAGGCCATTGATGTGGTGCTGTGCTGGGGCTGGATCGACGCGATCAAGAAGTCCTGGGACGATGTCTCGTTTGTGCAGCGCTATTGTCCGCGCAAGCCCAGGAGCGCCTGGAGCCAGATCAATCGCGACAATGTCGCGCGGCTCATCGCCGACGGGCAGATGACCGATCACGGCCTGGCGCATGTCGACGCTGCCAAGGCCGATGGCCGCTGGGATGCGGCCTATTCCACCACCATGGACCCGCCCGAGGACCTGCTGGCCGCGATTGCGACCAATCCCGCGGCCGCGGCCACCTATGGCGTGCTGACCGCGCAGAACCGCTTTGCGCTGACCTATCGTGTCATCAATCTGAAAACCGCTGTCGCCCGCACCCGCAAGATCACCGCTCTGGTCGAGATGCTGGCGCGTGGCGAGACCTTTCACCCGCAAAAGGCCAAGCCATGAGCCGCCATTTCGCCTTTCTGCGCGGCATCAATCTGGGCAAGCGCCAGATCAAGATGGCCGATCTGAAAACCTGTCTGAGCGGCATCGGGCTGCGGGACATCAGAACCATCGTGGCCAGCGGCAATGTCGGTTTCGAGACCCATGACGACAGCAATCTGCAGGCGCGCATGGAAACGGTCATCGCCAAGACGTTCGGTTTCCAGGTTGGCGTGGTATTGCGCAGTGAGTCCGAGATCGCCACCATGCTGGCCAATGCGCCATTTGGCCAGCTCGACCCCCAGGCGGATCTGACGCGGCATGTGATGCTGTTTGACACCCCCCTGCCCGCCGGTCTGGCGCTCAATGATCGCCCCGGCCATACCGAGGTGGTGCGGATCGACGCGCGGGAAATCTATCTGGCAGGCTATCGTCAGCCCAATGGGCGCTATACCGAAGGCATGGACGATCTGGGCAAGCAGATCGAGCAACAGCTGGGCAAGGATCGGCTGATGACGGCCCGCAACTGGAACACTATCGAAAAGGCTCTCAAATGATCACCGTGTTCGGCTCGACCAATCTGGACCAGATCGGCACCGTGCCGCGCCTGCCGCAGCCGGGCGAGACGGTGGCGGGTGGTGTGTTCTCCATGGCCGCGGGCGGCAAGGGCGCCAATCAGGCGCTGGCTGCGCGCCGCGCCGGGGCACAGGTGCGCCATGTCTCGGCAGTGGGCGATGACAGCTTTGCAGCACCGGCGCTGGCCCTGCTGGAAGCGGCCGGGGTTGATCTCGAAGCCGTGCGCCGGGCCGATACGGCAACCGGCATTGCCATGATCTTTGTCGACGCGGCGGGCGAAAACGTCATCGCCGTGCTACCCGGTGCCAATGGCACTATCACCACCGCCGATGCCGAAGAGGCGCTGGCCGGCATGGATGAGGACGATCTGCTGCTGGTGCAGCAGGAAGTCCCGCAGGCGGCGACCCGAAGGGCGCTGGAGCTGGCGCGCGAAAAGGGCGTCACCAGCGTGCTCAATACAGCCCCGTTTCTGGACGACACGCCCGCGCTGGCGCCTTTGGCCGATATTCTGGTGGCCAATGAGACCGAATTCGCGCTGCTCACCGGTCGGCCGGAAAGCGAACTTGAGGGCGCCATGGCCGACTGGCACGCCAAACACAAGCAGACCCTGGTCGTGACCCTGGGCGGCGCCGGGGTGAAGGCCATTGCCGATGGCCAGATGCTGGATATCGCGGCCCTGCCGATCAAGCCGATCGACACAGTGGGCGCCGGCGACACGTTTTGCGGCTATCTGGGCGCGGGCCTGCATGCCGGGCTGGACCTGCCCACCGCCCTGCGCCGCGCGGCGGCAGCGGGCAGCCTCGCCTGTCTCAAACCGGGCGCCCAGCCCGCCATTCCGCTCGCAGCCGAAGTGGATGCCGCACTGGCGCAATAGGGGCGATCTTCAACTGGCCGGGCTTTGCGGCACGAGCGCGCGAAAGCGGACGCCGATGAGGATATATGGTCGAAATGGATAGGGCGGGTCGGACCCTTTGATGGCGTTTAAGGTCTTGATGGCCGCGCTATCCGGCATTGTCATTTTCGGCGGCATGTGGGCCGTACTGGCAGTGCCTTGCTGGATCTTGTGGTGGCGGAGGGGAGAGGAGGTGCCGAGCGCATTTGCGTTCGGCGCTTATGGCCTTGCCGCGATCATCTGGATCAGTTTTGTCATCGCTGTTGACCCGGTGATGTTCGCGCTTTAGTCCGCATGTGTGCAGGCGTTTGCAGGCCCGACGACAATGGGTCTGGTCATGGAAAGAGCGATTACAGAGGTTCGCTCAGGCCCCTTTGCGACCTGTCTTTTCGACCTTCTGATCAATCAAGACTGCCTGTTGCCATGGGCTTGGTGCTTTGTCGGTGCGGTGAATGCAGCCGGCCCAACAGCAAGGACGCTTCTTGCCCTCCAGCAATTCGCCACAGGTTCGTTGAATGCGCCGCTGGCGCGTTTTTGGCTGCTTCGCGTCATCGACCCAACAGATAAATTCATTCCGGCCAAGTGGTGTTAGCCCTTCCCAGAGCTTGAAAACATCCGGATCCGATCGCAAAGCTGATTGAAGGTCTTCGCGCGCCTCGTGGACCGTGCCATGTGGAAATGCGTTTGGCATATAACCTCCAAAACAGCCGCTCTGCATGACCATATCATGAGGGCGTCAGTGGTTCAGCCCCTCTCAGTTGCCAAAGTGTGCGCCACTACAGCGTTGGCATGACCGTGACCCATGCCATGGTCGTTTTTCAGCATGGCAACCAACTCCATGTGTTTCGCCGGCATCTTCTGGCGCACCAGTTCCTGCCATTCGGCAATGGGGCGGCCATATTTCTTCTCGATGGAAGGGAAATAGGATGCAGGCCCTTTGACTGGTTGGTCTGCCATGAATCCAACACCTCAGATCGGGATCGCAGCCGACATATTTGTCGGCAATTCGTTGCACTGCAACAGGGTTTCAACCAGCCATCGCGCCGTTTAGCCCCCGCACAAAAAGGGCAGCCCTGCGGCTGCCCTTGTCAGTTTTGACGCCCATGCCGGGCAAGCAGGGTGCTGCCTGACGCGGTGCACCCTGCGCTGCCTTATTTCAGCGACCGCGGGAATTCTTCGGATTGCCACAGGCCGATGCCAAAGCCATCAGGGTCCAGAAAGTCGGCGCTCCAGCCGCCCGGTGCCTCGCTGACCGGGGTGACGATGGTGACGCCTTTGGTCGCCAGATCGGCAACCACATCGTCAATGCCACCGTCGGGCACCGTGAAGATGATGGCAGGCGTATTGCCACGCACCGCCTCCTGCTGGAAAAAGATCAGCTCGAGGCCGCCTTCCAGACTGCCTTGCAGCCAAAAGGGTTCGGCCCCTTCCATCCGTTCCAGACCGAGCCCCAATGTCTGGTTGTAGAAAGTCTCGGTGCGTTCAATGTCACTGACGTAATAGACGATGCTGGCGCTCTTGGGCTTGAAGCTCATGAGAGGTTCTCCTGTTTGACTTGCACTGCCTGTTGCCGCGGGCTGCCGTTTTGTGAGCGCTGCACCACGAATAAATGTCCGTCCGGATCATGGCTGGCAAAAGCCCCGCCATGGCGCAGCAGCTTTGGCAGAAGCGCGTCGCGAATGCTGCCATAGGCAAGATCGAGACCAAGACCAGGCAGATCCGCAGGCATGGCGAGCCCCGCCGCCACCGTCTTGCGCTTGAGCGCGACGATACGCTGGCGCAATGCAGTGTCCGAAAGGGCAAGGAGATAGGCAATTTCATGCCGTGCATGGCCCGACAGCGCCAGGGCTGCGACGGCCTTGAGCGCAGGGGGCAGGCCGGCAAGGAAGGCGCCAATATCGCTGTTGTCGGCTTGATCGGATAAGGTGAGGCTAGCCTGCCACTGCGTTTCGCGGCGGCGTCGTCGTACAGCGGTGCGGGCGGCCATGCGCGCCTGGTTGCGCACTGTTCCGGTCAACCAGCGCGCCGTCTCATGCGCGTCGAAATTGGTGCGACCAGCCAGAACCGCCGCCAGCATGGCTTCCTGCACAACATCATCTGCCGCATCCGCATTGCGGCTTTCACGCCGGGCAATGGCCTGAAGCTGAGCATATAGGCCTAAGCGCAACTATCTGATCTCCGCCGATACTAGAGGGAAATGCTGAACCTCTCATGCAAGGCAGCATAGTACAGCGCCGCAGAGGGGTGCCAGCCTCTCAGCGGTGCACTATTGGCGCATGGCGCTGACAGCTTGGGAGTCCTGTGCGCTGCGCCAGATACCCTGGTTATGGCGCACCACGTCGAACCCTTCGTCGGCTGACGGTGGGACGAAATGGCTGGTGAAGCGGTCGAACGTCTCGTCACTGACCGTGAATTCGTGTTCGCCGCTGGCATTTCTGTGCCGCAGGCGCACCTTGCAGATCGCGTCGGGCACATCGAGATAGTGCAGCCGATGCGCGCAACCGGCGGCCTCGAACAGGGTACGCATCCAGGCGCGGCTGGCGAGCGTATTGGCGGGAAAATCCAGCACGACTGAAACGCCACTCCCCAGCAGGTCAATCAGATGGGGGGCAATGGCGCCCCGCAGCTGCGCCGCGCTGCGGGCATAATCGGCCAGACTGTGCAACTCGCCTGGATAGAGATGGGCAAGCCAGTGATCCTCGCGCACGATGATCGTGTTCGGCGATTGGCCCAGCTGCGTGACAAGCGTTGATTTTCCTGCAGCGATCTTGCCGCACACAAGGTGCAGCACAGCTGTGTTGGCAGACATGATTTCAGACCCTGAAAGGCGCTGGTAGCGCGATGGTGTTCACCCGGACGAACCCGACCCGACGCATCAGGTCGGGCAGCTAATTGGAGCGGTTGTCGCGATGTGAACAGCGGCGGTCATGCCGCGTTGATAGCAATGCAGGGGTTTTTCGTCCAGCCGCAGGTGATCCGTTTGGAAGCGGGGGTGTGTTGGCGGCGGGCGCCGCCCAAACAAAAAGGGCAGCCCTGCGGCTGCCCTTTTCAATTCTGAACTGGTCGAGCGCCTTACTTGGGCGCGAGAACCATCACCATCTGGCGACCTTCTGACCGCGGCTGGCTTTCGACCTTGGCGATCTCTTCGGTCTGCTCACGCACCTTGAGCAGCAATTGCATGCCCAGGTCCTGATGGGCCATTTCGCGGCCACGGAAACGCATGGTCACCTTGACCCGGTCGCCATCGTCGAGAAAGCGCTGAACGGCCTTCATCTTGGTCTCGTAGTCATGCGTGTCGATGTTCGGACGCATCTGGACTTCCTTGACCTCAATCACCTTCTGCTTCTTGCGGGCCTCGGCAGCTTTTTTCTGCGCGGCATACTTGAAACGTCCGAGGTCGAGCATCTTGGCGACCGGCGGATTGGCATTGGGAGAGATCAAAACAAGGTCGAGACCCTGATCCTGGGCTTCCGTGAGCGCCTCGCGGGTGTTGACGATCCCGCGGTTCTCACCTTCAGCGTCGATGAGCTGGACATCGGGGCTGGTGATATCATCGTTGGAGGGCGGCCCATCTTTCTGGGGCGTGACTGGTCTCATTGGACGGCGAATGGCAAATGATCCTTGTGTTATTAAGCCAAGCGGTGAATTCGGGCATAAAATCGTGTTACCGGGCCCATAAGTCAACTGGCAAAGCGGCTGAATTTCTGGCCCACTGGACCTATAGCACGCCGTTACCCGTTCTAGGGTACACCAACGACGAAATAATCTTACTGGTTCCCTAGGAAAGCATTGCCATGTCCGCCCCGCAAACCACCCGCCTCACCGTTGGAACCGGATCGGCGGCCCGAGACATCGCCATCGAGCAGCGCAAGGGCACTGGCCCGGGCCTGTTCTGGCTGGGCGGGTTCCGCTCCGACATGGCGGGCAGCAAGGCCATGGCGCTCGACGCGCTGGGGGCCGAGCGCGGGCTTGAGGTCACCCGTTTTGACTATTCGGGGCATGGCGTGTCGGGTGGCGATTTCGATCACGGCACCATCAGCCGCTGGCTCGAAGAGGCCGTGGCGGTCTATGGCACTACCAATGGCCCCCAGATCATTGTCGGCTCGTCCATGGGCGGCTGGATCGCCCTGCTGCTGGCGCGGACCCTGCTCAAGGCGGGCACGCCGGCTCATGGTCTGGTGCTGATCGCGCCGGCCCCCGACATGACCCATGAACTGATGATGCCCGAATTTACGCTCGAAGAGCATCAGGCCATGCAGGCCAATGGCTTTGTTGATCAGCCCAGCCAGTATTCGGAGCAACCCTATCGCATCACCAAGGCGCTGATTGATGATGGCGAGCAGCACTTGCTGTTTGGCAGCGTCATCGAGACCGGCTGTCCGGTGACCATCCTGCAGGGCGGGCAAGACCCCGATGTGCCGCAGTCGCACGCCATCAAGCTGGTGACCCATCTGTTGCATGATCCGGTGACCCTGACACTGATCCCCGATGGCGATCACCGCCTGAGCCGCGAGGCGGATCTGGCGCGGCTCAAGGATGCCGTACTGCGGCAGGTCGAGGCGCAATAGGCACCTGCGCGCCTGCGGCAGGTCCATGGGCAGTTGATTGTAACGCCCAAATGGCATAATCGCCCCCTATCGGGAACGAGGGTTGTGCCATGAGCGAACTAGCGGTTTTCAGCGGCAGCGCCCATCCCGAACTTGCCCAGCAAATCTGCGCCCATCTCGGCGTCCCCTTGCAGCCGACCCGGCTCAAGCGCTTTTCCAATGATTGTCTGGAAGTGCAGCTGCAGGCCAATTGCCGCGAGCAGGATGTGTTCATCATCCAGCCGTTCAGCGCGCCGGTGCAGGACAATCTGATGGAGCTGCTGCTCATGCTCGATGCGGCCCGCGGCGCCTCTGCGGCGCGCATCACCGCTGTCATCCCCTATTTTTCCTATGCCCGCTCGGACAAGAAAGACGCGCCGCGCATCTCGCTGGGTGGCCGTCTGGTGGCCGATTTGCTGGCCACGGCGGGCGCCAATCGCGTGCTGACCATGGCGCTGCATTCGCCGCAGGTGCACGGGTTTTTCAGCGTGCCGGTTGACCAGCTGCATGCGCTTGATGAGCTGGCGACCCATTTCCAGGCGTACGATCTCAGCCATGCGGTGGTGGTGTCGCCCGATCTGGGCAATGCCAAAAATGCCGCTGCCTTTGCCAAGCGTCTGGGCCTGCCCGTGGCCGCTGCCGCCAAGGAGCGCATTGATGACACCACGGTACGCATCACCACGCTGATCGGCGAGGTGCGCAATCGGGACGTGATCGTGCTGGACGATGAAATTGCCAGTGGCGGCTCGATCCTTGAGCTGCTGCAGCATTTGCGGGCGCATGGCGCGCGCTCGGTGCGCGTGGCCACCACCCATGGCATCTTTGCCGGCACCAGCATCGAAAAGCTGGCCGCCGAAGCCGATATTGTCGAAATCGTCTGCACCAGCACCGTGCCGATCCCGCTCGGCAAGCGTCTGCCCAAGCTGACGGTGCTCTCGGTCGCCCCAGCCTTTGCCGAGGCCATAAGGCGCATCAATAGCGGCGAGTCGGTCAGCGCGCTGTTCTATGCCGAACCTGAGACCCTGCCGGCAACCGGCACGGCGGGCTGAGCGCTAGCGCGTTGCCAGTCTGCTCTTCTGCATGCCGTCCGCATCGAAATTGTCCGGGCTGAGCCAGCGCTCATATTCGGCGCGCAGGGCCGGCCACTCGCTGTCGATGATCGAATACCAGGCGGTGTCGCGGCTCTCGCCCTTGACGATGCGGTCCTGGCGAAAAACCCCTTCAAACTGAAAGCCGAAGCGCAGGGCTGCGGCCTTTGAGGGCTCATTGCGGTTGTTGCACTTCCACTCAAAGCGGCGATAGCCCAGATCATCAAAGGCATGGCGCGCAAACAGATAGAAGGCCTCGGTCGCCAGGGGGGTGCGCGCCATGGGCAGGCCCCAATAGACCCCGCCAATCTCGATGGAGGCATGATCGGGAAAGATACGCATCCAGGCGTGCTGGCCGACGGCGCGACCGGTGGCTTTGTCGATGATGGCGACATAGCTGTCCGGGCCGGCATTGGCGCTGTCGATCCAGTCCTGCAGCTCAGCAACGCTGGTGGGCGCCTCGCTGAACAGCCAGCGATAGCGCTCGGCCCCACCGGGCAGATGGGCCACCGCAAACAGATCGGCGGCATGGCGGCGCTCAATGGGTTCGAGCCGCACAAAGCGGCCTTCGAGCACAATGCGTTGGGGGGCGGATTTGGCTGGGTGCGGCGCGCTCATGAGCGGGTCTCCAGGATCTGGGCCAGACCTTCACGATAGGTCGGATAGAGCAGCTCGATCCCCAGTGCCTTTTTGATGGCGGCGTTGGAGCAGCGTTTGTTGTCGGCATAAAAACTGCGCTGCATCGGCGTCATCTCGGCGGTGTCAAAAGCCTGCTCGGGCGGCGGCTCAACACCCAGCATGTCGGCGGCATGGGCGATCACCTCCTGGGGGGGCGCTGGTTCGTCATCGCTGAGATTGAAGGTGCCGTTGAGCTTTGCCGTGGCGGCCAAGGCGGTAATCCGGCCGATATCGTCGACATGGATGCGGTTGAACACCTGACCGGGTTTGACGATGCGACGCGACTTGCCCTGTTCGAGCTTGTCGAAGGTGGACCGACCCGGTCCGTAAATCCCGGCCAGCCGCAAAATGGTCAGCGGCACGCCCCGTTCGGCGGCGTAGTCGCGCCAGGCCTGTTCGGCAGCCACGCGGCGATCGGAGCGTTCATTGCGCGGCACCAAGGGCGCGGATTCGTCGATCCAGGCGCCGCCGAAATCCCCATAGACGCCAACCGTGGAATAATAGCAGAGCCATTCGAGCCCTGTTGCCGCATCCAGATCGCCCCGATGCTGTCCCAAGGCAGGATCGCCATCAGCGCCGGGGGCAATGGAAAAAATCACATGGGTCGCAGCGCGAAGGGCCGGACCCAGCGTGGCACCGGGTTGTGTGCCATCGAACAGGTGTGGGGTAATGCCATCGGCTTTTAGCCGTTCGGCCTTTTCAACGCTGCGGACAGTACCGTGGATGCTGACAGTGTGTGCACCGATGCGCAGCGCATTGGCCGCTGCTGCTGACGAAAAGCCATAGCCGAAAAACAGGGCGTTCATGCGATATCCACGGTCCATTCACGGGCCACGTCGGGATTATTCTCGCGCGGCAGATAGGCTTGGCTGAGCGTGTTGGCGCGCTCGGGCGCCAGCCGCCGCAGCGCCCAGATGGCGGCGCCACGCACCAGTTCATTGTCACTTTCAAGGTGCGGCTCGATCAGCGGCACCATGGCACTATCAGCCGAATTACCGATACCGATCAAGACATTGCGCAAGAAGCGATGCAGGCCGATGCGCTTGACCGGCGAGCCGGCGAACAGGGTGCGAAATGCGCTATCGTCAAGCATCACCAGATCGGCCAGGGCGGGGCCGTCCAATTCGTCACGGGCGCGCAATCTGGCTTCACGGCTGATCGAGGCGAACTTGTTCCAGGGACACACTGCCAGGCAGTCATCGCAGCCATAGATGCGATTGCCCATGGGCGCGCGAAACTCCAATGGAATCTGACCCTTATGCTCAACCGAGAGATAGGCCAGGCAGCGCCGGCTATCGAGCTGGAAGGGCGCCGGAAAGGCATTGGTGGGGCAGATATCGAGGCACCGTGTGCACGAGCCGCAGCTTTGCGCATGCGGCTTATCCCCGGGCAGCTCGGCCGAGGTTAGAATGGCCCCCAGAAACAGCCAGGAGCCAAACTCGCGGCTGACCAGCACGGTATGCTTGCCTTGCCAGCCCAGTCCGGCGGCTTCGGCGAGCGGCTTTTCCATCAGCGGAGCGGTATCGACGAACACCTTGACCTCGGCCCCGGAGCGGCGTGCCAGCAGGCCTGCCAGTTCCTTGAGCTTGCCCTTGATGATTTCGTGGTAATCGCGATTGCGCGCATAGACCGATATGGCGCCCCGACCGGGCTGGCCGAGCAGCGCCAGCGGGTCGCTTTGCGGCCCGTAATTGATGCCCAGCAGGATCACCGATTTCGCCTCGGGCCAGAGCTGGGTCGGGCTGCCGCGCCGCGTAGCTGTTTCGGCCATCCACTCCATGTCGCCATGCCAGCCGGCATCGAGCGCGGTCTGGAGTTTTTCGGGCAGGTCGGGCCGTGCATCGGCAGGCGCAATGCCAAAGCTCTCAAAGCCGAGGGCGGTGGCGCGGGTCTTGAGCTCGGCGACGATGGCGTCGGGCTGGATCAAAAATCGAGGTCCGCATAACCCTGGTGCGGCGGCATGGCAAGAACCCGGTCATTGAGCAGGGTACGGAAGGCCGGACGGGACTTGATGCGCGAATACCAGTCACGTGTCTCTCCCGCCTTGCCCCAGTCGATATCGCCCAGATAATCGAGCGTTGAGAGATGGGCGGCCAGGGCGAAATCGGCCAGTGTCATGTCATCACCGGTCAGCCAGGAGCGGTTGGCGAACAGCCAGTTGAAATAGAGCATGTGCTCATTGAGATTGGCCTTGGCCACACGCAGCACGGCGGGGTCCGGGGTGGCGCCGCGATGGTCGCGCTTGACGATCTTTTCCTCAAGCACATAGCGGGTGACTTCGTCGTTGAGCTTGGAGATTACCCATTCGATCAGCCGCCACATCTCGGCGCGCACGATGGCATCGTCGGGCATCAGCCCGGCCACGGCGCTGGGTGCGTAGAGCGCCTCAATGGTGTGGATATTGGCCAGTAGGCCGATCACCGACTGATCATTGTCATCGATCAGGATGGGCAGGGTGGCCGCCGGATTGACTTCGAGCAGTTCGGGCGTGCGCAGCCAGGGCTTGATCTCTTCCATATCGAGCGGCACGCCATATTCGGCGCACATCAGTCGGATCAGGCGCGAGGCGGGGTCGAGAGGATGGTGCAGCAGACTGGGCATGGAACGCTCATTTCTTTTTCTGGCCACAACGCGAGGCTGCTTGGCGCTGATTGCGAAGCGCTATAATGCTTGCCTGAACTCGCAGACTATCTGGACAGGATTAGGGGATCAAATGAACGCCGATCAAGGTCTTTTTGTGCCGCTGATCCTGGGAATTCTCGAAGGGCTTACCGAATTCCTTCCTGTCAGTTCGACCGGACACCTGTTGCTGGCGGGACATTTCTTCGGTCTGACCCAGCCAGAGACCTTTGTGGTGCTGATCCAGCTTGGCGCGATCCTGGCGATTGTCACCATCTATTTCGCCAAATTGGGCCTGTTGATCCGCGATGCGCTGACCGGCAAGGCTTATGCCTGGCGGTTTGCCACATCGGTGATCCTGGCCTGTATCCCGGCCATTATCGCGGGGATCCTGCTGCGCGATTTCATTCAGGGTGCGCTGTGGCACTCGCCCATGACGATCTGCGTATCGCTGCTGGCGGGTGGCATCGTGCTGCTGTTTGTCGATCGCATGCCCAAGCGCGAAACCTATGATGACGCCTTTGCCTATCCCTGGCATCTCTCGCTGATCATCGGCCTGTTCCAGATGATCAGCCTGATCCCGGGCGTTTCGCGTTCGGGCTCGACCGTGGTGGGCGCCATGCTGTTTGGTGCGACCAAGCGCAGTGCGGCCGAATTCACCTTTTTCGTCGCCCTGCCTATCATGACCGGCGCATTTGGCTACGACCTCTACAAGAGCCGCGATCTGATCGATGCCAGCATCGCGCTCAATGTCGCGGTGGGATTTGCCGCCGCCTTTGTGGTGGGGGCGATCGTGGTGCGCTATCTGCTGAACTTTGTGTCCAGCTATGGCTTTGCGCCGTTCGCCTGGTGGCGCATTGCCGTTGGCGGCGCCGGCATCATCGCATTGCTGACGATGGGCGGCGCCTAGCGCGCTATTTGCGGGTCGGCTTGTAATTGGCCGGGATGGAGAAATAGGTGCGCGGAATTTCGCGATCCTTTTCAACGTCATAGAGCGAGAAAGTCAGCTCTGCCCCGCTGGGCTCCACCAAGCTCCACTGCACCAGATCAAGCGTATCAGTGCCAAAGATCAGCGACACCTGCACGGTGCCGGCAATGGTTTCGTCGATCACCGTGATCGACATATAGCCATCCGACGTGGTGACATCGATCACATTGGCGTCGAGCAGGTTGATGGTATCGCCCAGGAACTGGCGCAGCGGGATCGAGTCCTGCGGATAGGCGTAATAGGTCTCTTCCTTGCGGTTGAGCACATAAAAGCCATTGCCGACCGAGACGATTTCCTCGCGGCTGGGGGGCGCGTAGCGGAAGGCGATCTTGTTGGGGCGTTCGAGAAAGAACGTGCCCTCGGTGCGCCCGCCATTGGTGTCGATCTGCAGGAACCGCCCCACCATGGTGCGGATGGCGGAGTTATGCGCGCCGATATTGGCAATCAGCTGCTGTTCTTGAGGGGTCAGTGCGCGGTCAAGCGCCCAGGCAGAGGTGCTGAGGGCGAAGGCGGCGGAAAGGCCGAGCAGCAAGGCATCGCGGCGAATCATGAAAACTGGTCCCTGGCTAAGTGGTCGTCTCAGGCTAACCTAGAAACCAATTGCGGCAACAGCTGGTTCCACGGCCTGGTGGCGCCGATCAGTATTGATCGCCGCCCACCAGGATTTCACGCTTGCCGGCATGGTTGGCCGGGCTGATGACGCCTTCGCGTTCCATGCGCTCGATCAGCGTGGCCGCCTTGTTGTAGCCAATGGCCAGTCGCCGCTGAACATAGGAGGTCGAGGCCTTCTTGTCGGTCAGCACGATATGGACGGCCTTGTCGTAGAGCTCGTCGCCCGAACCGGCATAGCCATCGCCGCCACCGCCCCCGCTGGCGCCATCATCCATCTCGCCGTCAGCTTCTTCGGTGACCGAATCGAGATAATCCGGCGCGCCCTGGCTCTTGAGGTGGGTGACCACTGCTTCGACTTCGGCATCGGACACAAACGGACCATGCAGACGCTTGGTACGGCCGCCCGAGGCCATATAGAGCATGTCGCCATTGCCCAGCAGCTGTTCGGCGCCCTGCTCACCCAGAATGGTGCGCGAATCGATCTTGGAGGTGACCATGAACGAGATACGCGTGGGGAAGTTGGCCTTGATGGTGCCGGTGATCACGTCCACCGAAGGACGCTGGGTGGCGGTGATGATGTGGATGCCAGCGGCACGGGCCATCTGCGCCAGGCGCTGGATGGCGCCTTCAATGTCCTTGCCGGCCACCATCATCAGGTCGGCCATTTCGTCGACGATCACCACGATATAGGGCAGCACTTCGAGCTGGAATTCCTCGGTCTCGAAGATGGCCTCGCCCGTTTCGCGATCAAAGCCGGTCTGCACGGTGCGACTGATGGTCTTGCCTTCCTTGGCCGCTTCGCTGACGCGCTGGTTGAAGCCGTCAATGTTGCGGACGCCGATCTTGCTCATCTTGCGATAGCGATCTTCCATCTCGCGCACGGCCCATTTGAGCGCCACCACCGCTTTTTGCGGATCGGTCACGACCGGGGTCAGCAGATGGGGAATGCCGTCATAAATGCTCAGTTCGAGCATTTTGGGATCGATCATGATCATGCGGCACTGCTCTGGCGTCATCTGGTAGAGCAGGCTGAGAATGAAGGTGTTGATACCCACCGACTTGCCCGAACCGGTGGTGCCGGCGATCAGCAGATGCGGCATGCGCGCCAGATCGGCAATGACGGGTTCGCCGCCAATGGTCTTGCCCAGGCAGATGGGCAGCTTGCCCTTCATTTTCTCGAAGTCGGAGCTGGCCAGCATTTCGCGGAAATAGACGGTTTCGCGGTTGTCGTTGGGCAGCTCGATACCGATGGCATTGCGGCCGGGCACCACCGCCACACGGGCGGAGATGGCGCTCATGGAGCGGGCAATATCATCGGCCAGCGAGATCACGCGGCTCGATTTGATGCCGGGGGCTGGTTCAAGCTCAAACAGCGTCACGACCGGGCCGGGGCGGACATTGATGATGTCGCCCTTGACGCCGAAATCTTCGAGCACGCCTTCAAGCTGACGGGCCATTTCCTCGAGCCGCTCGGGAGCGTGCTCGGGCGAGGGGCCCTTATGCATGGGCTCGGCCAACAGGCTCAGCGGCGGCAGCTCAAAGCCACCGGGTTCATCGAGGAACGAGGTCTGGGCTTCGCGGGCAATGCGGTTGCCCGGCTGCGGGCGCGGGGCTGGCGCGGTAACGCGCGGCTTGGACGGATCGGCCGGATGGAAGCGCGAATCGCCCTGCTGGCGGTGATTGGTGGGCGCCACCGGCACATCGGCGACAAACGGCATGTCGTCCTCGACCTCATCGGGGTAGTCGAGTTCGGTATCGTCATAGCTGGGCCGCGCATTGATGCGGGCGGAAACCTCTGGGGTGACGTGATGAGCCGGTTCGGCGGTGAAGTCCGCCGTAAAGGCAGGCTCGACCGGCGCGTGGATGCGGCGCTGCGTCGGCGCCAGGGCGGGCTCGTGACGCTGGTCAGCAGACCCTTTGCCGTCCAGGCTTGGTTCAACCTCATCTTCACGCCAGCTAGCCGCTTCGGCCGCATGACGCTCGGCGTGGCTCTCGCGGGCCCGGCGATAGGCGGTACGCAGGGAATAGCCCATATGGACCACCGCCCCCAGGGCGATATCGACAATCGGATTGGTCTCGGGCTCGTCGGTCTGCGGTGCGGCCGTATTTGCAGCAGCGCCCCGGGCCGATTTGACGGGCTTGCGCGGGCCGGTCGGCACCGAGGCACCCAGCCCCATGGCGGTCCAGAACAGGGCCAGCGCGGGCACGGCAATGATGATGGCAAACAGCACGGTGGTGACAGCCTGAGGCTGCGCGCCCGTGACCAGTGCAGCCAGCGTTGTGAACAGCGAGCCAATCAGGCCGCCCAGCCCGGTTGGCAGGGGCCAGCTGGCCGGCATGGCGACAAAGGCCAGCACGCCGGCGCCCAGCAAGGTTGCGCCGATCCAGCCCAGCAGGCGCAGACCCATGCGGGTAGGCATGCGGCGGCGGGCAAAGGTCCAGCCCCACAATGCAGGTGGCACCAGCATGACGAGCGCGGCCAGACCAAACACCTGAAACAGCGTGTCGGCGATCACGGCGCCCGGAAAGCCCAGCCAGTTGGCGGCGGGTTTGGCGGTGGCATAGGTAAAGCTTGGATCATCGACGGACCAGGACGCCAGGGCGGCCAGGCAGATCGCGACCAGTGCCAGAACCAGCAGACCAGCGACGCGCACGGGAATGCGAATCGCCAGCGCCGGTGGCGGCGTGGGCAAGGGCTTGGTCGAGGCGCGGGTGCCACGCTGTGGCACTGAGCGAATTTCGTCGAGTACGGGCGAAGGTGAGCTGGGCATGGGCGTGTCCGAAGTGGCCCGGCACGTTCCGGGCTCAATCAGCGGCCATGCTAGTGGGGTCGGGTTAACCCAAGGCTAACCATCGCCACGGGCGGGCGAAAACCCCTGTGGGACAACAAAAAGACCCGGCGGTGAGCCGGGTCCGGGATGGTTGAGCGCGGAGTGCAGCCCGTGCTGTTTGCGAGTGGGAAGCCTCTGTGGCGGGCCAAGAGGGACACGAGCCGCACGCCGCGCTCAACCAGTCTCGAGACAGGTCCCGGCGGCAGCGATCCGCCGCCGGGCCTTGCGGGACTAGTTGTTGTAGGCGCGTTCGCCATGGGTGGAGAGATCCAGACCATCGCTTTCGGCCGAATCGGGCACGCGCGCGCCGCCAAAGATGGCCTTGACGATCAGCATGGCTACCAGGGCCACCACACCCGACCAGACCACGGCGATCGCCACGGCAGTCAGCTGGATCATGAACTGGCCACCGATCGCGTAATCCGCCGCTTCGCCCAGCGGGTAGCCGCCAAAGGCCGGCGCAGCAACAATGGCAGTGCCCAGGGCACCCACGATACCGCCGACACCATGGATGCCGAAGACGTCCAGGCTGTCGTCATATTTGAGCATGGGCTTGAGATTGACCACGGCCCACAGGCAGACCACGCCAGAGACGGCGCCAAGCACGATGGCGCCACCGACACCGGAGAACCCAGCAGCCGGGGTGATGGCCACCAGACCGGCAACGGCGCCGGATACCGCACCTAGCGCAGAGGCATGACCACGGGTGATCTTTTCACCCAGCGCCCAGGCCAGCGCACCAGCGGCGGGGGCCAGAACGGTATTGATCAGCGCCACGGCTGTCAGCGCATTGGCTTCGAGATTGGAGCCGGCATTAAAGCCGAACCAGCCGAACCACAGCAGGCCGGCACCGACATAGGTGACCATCAGATTGTGCGGGGCCAGCGGCTCTTTCATATAGCCAAGACGCGGGCCAAGCACGATGGCGGCGACCAGGGCGGCGACACCGGAATTGATGTGCACGACGGTGCCACCGGCAAAGTCATAGGCGCCCAGATTGAACAGCAGGCCGGGACCGGCCCAGACCATGTGCGCCATGGGGATGTAGGAGAAGGTGAACCAGATGGCCAGAAAGGCCATCAGTGCGCCAAACTTCATGCGCTCGGCAATGGCACCCACGATCAGGGTCGAAGTGATACAGGCAAAGGTCAGCTGAAACACGACAAAGACCATTTCGGGCAGCTGGAAGCCAGCCGAGAAGGTGTCGATCGTGGAATCAAGGGTGACCCCGGAGAGGAAGAATTTGGAGAAATCGCCGACAAAGGCGGACAGGCCTCCTTCGGTCGGGCCGGCAAAGGCCAGCGAATAGCCATAGGCCACCCACAAAATGGCGATCATGGAGAAGCCGAGAAACACCTGGGTGAGAACCGACAGGATGTTCTTGGCGCGCACCAGGCCACCATAGAACAGAGCCAGGCCCGGAATGGTCATGACGATCACGACCATGGTCGAGACCAGCATCCAGGCCACATCGCCCTTGTCCACGACCGCAGCCGCTTCAGCGGCGGGCGCGACGGCGTCCTGGGCAAAGGCTGGCAGTGCCAGCAGAAGGGAGGCCAGTGCAGCGCCCCCGAGGATTTTAGACGTCTTCATCTTGGTTTCTCCGATGACGCTTAGAGGGCTGACGCGCCGGTTTCACCGGTGCGAATGCGGGTGACGGCCAGCAGATCGAGAACAAAAATCTTGCCATCGCCAATGCGGCCGGTCTGGGCGCTGTCGCGGATGGTGTTGGACACGTCATCGGCAATGGCGTCGTCGACGCCGATTTCGAGCTTGAGCTTGGGCAGGAAGTGCACGGCGTATTCGGTGCCGCGGTAGATTTCCGAGTGCCCCTTCTGACGGCCATAGCCCTTGACCTCGGTGACGGTCATGCCGTGCACATCGAGCGAGGAAAGAGCCTGACGAACGTCTTCGAGACGGGATGGCTTGATAATGGCGATTACCAGTTTCACGTGTGCCCCCTTTGCAGCTTGGCGCTTGGTCTGGATGGTCCAATAGACTCAAGCGCCGTGCCAACTGGCACGGCGCTTTAAAGCTGAACATTTCCAAGACGTTACAGGCTGGTGGCGTGACGAACCGCAAATGGCAGCAGGATTTTGCCTGCCATTTGTGCAGAAAGCGCAATGACTGTGCATTTTTCAGGCATTGCTTGTCGCAGGGGTGCGGCCCACGGTTTTGCGAGTGGGAAGCCTCTGTGGCGGGCCAAGAGGGTGAGCCGCACGCCTTCGACAAGGAAGGCCGAAGTGGAAGGCCGGGCGGACCCGACCTTCCCAAGGCGTATTACTTGAACTCTGGATAGGCTTCGATGCCGATCTCGGAGAGATCCAGACCCGCATCTTCATCTTCAGCCGATGGGCGCAGACCCATGGTCGCCTTGAGGATGAACCAGATCACGAAGCTCACCACGAAAACGAAGACACCGACGATGGCGATGGATGCCAGCTGACCACCGATGGTCGCGTCAGAGTTGGTGAAGACCACGGCGATGGTGCCCCAGATACCGGCCAGCAGGTGGACGGGGATAGCACCGACAACGTCGTCGATCTTGAGCTTGTCGAGCATTGGCACAGCCAGCACGACGATCACGCCGCCAACGGCGCCGATCAGCGTTGCAGTCCCCAGACCCGGGGTCAGCGGCTCGGCGGTCACGGCAACAAGGCCAGCCAGCGCACCGTTGATGACAAAGGTCAGATCGAACTTCTTGTAGAGGATGCCCGAGAGAACCAGGGCAGCCAGGGCACCACCGACAGCGCCGGCATTGGTGTTGGCCATGATGCGACCGACATCGGCCACGTCACCCACCGAACCCATGGCGAGCTGCGATGCACCGTTAAAGCCGAACCAGCCGAGCCACAGGATGAACATGCCCAGGGTTGCCAGTGGCATGGACGAACCAGGCATGGCGTTGGCGGTGCCGTCAGCATTGTACTTGCCACGACGGGCGCCGAGCAGAATGGCACCGGCCAGAGCGGCCCAGCCACCCACGGAGTGCACAACGGTGGAACCGGCGAAGTCAAGGAAGCCGAACTGGCTGTCCAGGAAACCACCGCCCCACTTCCAGGAGCCAGCGATCGGGTAGATCAGGCCGGTCAGCACAACGGTGAAGACCAGGAAGGGTGCCAGCTTGATGCGTTCAGCCAGCGTGCCCGAAACGATCGAGGCAGCGGTGGCGCAGAACATCACCTGGAAGAAGAAGTCCGAGCTGGTAGCAGCGTAGGAGAAGTCATCAGCGCCATCAGCGGTAATGCCCACAGCCTCAAGAACGGCGATACCGAAGGCGCCGAGATAGCCGCCGGTTTCGTCAGAGCCCATGGCCCAGTTGCCCAGCGGATACATCAGATTGTAGCCGATGAGGTAGTACATCAGGCAGGCTATGCCGAAGAGCGAGATGTTCTTCAGCAGCTGCATAGAGACGTTTTTGGTGCGCACCATGCCCGCTTCGACCATGGCAAAACCAGCAGCCATGAAGAATACCAGAATGCCGCCCAGCAGCATCAGCAGCGAGTTGAGAATGAAGACGACGTCAGCGGAGACGCCTTCACTGACCGTTTCGACGGCTTCGGCTGCAGCTTCCTGGCCAAGTGCCGGAAGGGTGAGCAGCATGCCCGCCAGGGCAACGCCCCCGAGCAGGCGCCACGGTGTTTTCTGACCTGTCATTGTTCTTGTTCTCCGGAGAATTCGATTAAAGCGCTGACGAACCGGTTTCACCGGTGCGAATGCGCGTTATGGCCAAGAGGTCGAGCACGAAGATCTTGCCGTCGCCGATGCGCCCGGTCTGGGCACTGTCGCGGATCGCGGTGGTGACCGGATCGGCCAGATCGTCGTCAACGGCGATCTCGACTTTGAGCTTTGGCAAGAAGTGCACCGCGTATTCCGTACCGCGGTAGATTTCGGAATGGCCCTTCTGGCGTCCGTAGCCTTTGACTTCGGTGACAGTCATGCCGTGGACGTCCAGTGAGTTGAGGGCCTGACGGACCTCCTCAAGACGTGATGGCTTGATGATCGCAACAATCAGCTTCATGTAATCTCCCACAGCGCTGCAATGTCTTTACGACCAACTAGACTCAAGACCCGTGCCAGAATTGCGCCGCAATCGCTAGACGACTGAAATCTTTGCTATAATCTGGATGGATACTGTTTCTGACCGCTGTTTAATCAGCGCCAGCGCAAAGCGAATGCACAAAATATTGGCAACTGGGCAAGTTTTGCCCAAAAGCTGCTCAGCTTGGCAGCGTGGCCAGATCGGCGTAGGTGTCTGGCCAAAACTAGGAGGCCGGAATGGGCGATCAGGGTCGTTTTGATGTCATCATCGTGGGCGGCGGGCCGGTGGGTCTGACGCTGGCCCTGGCACTGACCCAATCGGCTCGCGGCATCCGCGTGGCGCTGGTCGACCGGCGCCCGCTTTCAGTGCCGCGCGACAACCGTGCCTCGGCCATTGCCGCCGGCGTGCGGCGCGTGTTCGAGGCGCTGGGGGTGTGGCCGGACATGCTGGCCCAGGCCCAGCCGATCCACTCGATGCGGATTACCGATTCGGGCGAGGGCGACATTTCCCGGCCGCTATTCCTTACCTTTGATGGCGATGTCGCCCCCGGCGAGGCGTTTGCCCATATGGTGCCCAACAAGGTCAGCACCCAGGTGCTGATGGACAAGCTGGGCGATGCAGCCAGCATTATCGCCCCGGCCGAAGTCACCGGTTACAGCACGCAGGGCGATCTGGCCGAACTGGCGCTGGCTGATGGCCAGCTATTGAAGGCGCCGCTGATCGTGGCGGCCGATGGTGGCCAGTCGGCGCTGCGCGGCATGGCAGGCATTGGCGTGACCGGACATGATTATGGTCAGACCGGACTGGTCACCACCATTGCCCATGATTTGCCCCATGATGGGGTGGCTTATGAACACTTCCGGCCCGCGGGTCCATTTGCCAGCCTGCCGCTGCCCGGCAATCGCTCTTCGCTGGTGTGGACCGAGCGCCACGACGCCGCGCAGCGCTATCTTGATCTCGACAATGATGCACTGGCCGGCGAAATCGAAGCGGTAATGGGTGCCACGCTGGGCGCGGTGAGCGTTGAGGAAAAGCTGATGGGCTTTCCGCTGCGATTGCAGATCGCCCGTGCCTTTGTGGCGCCGCGTCTGGCACTGGTGGGCGATGCGGCTCATGTGGTGCACCCGATTGCCGGACAGGGGCTCAATCTTGGGCTCAAGGATGTGGCCGCATTGGCCGAAGTGGTGATCGAAGCGGTCCGGCTGGGGCTCGACCACGGCAGCGACGATGTGCTGGAGCGCTATCAAAGCTGGCGTCGGCTCGATACGGCCAGCATGGCGGCGATGACTGACGGGCTGAACCGGCTGTTTTCCAATGATGTGGCGCCGGTACGGGCCCTGCGCGATTTCGGGCTGGGGCTGGTGGATCGGGCCGGGCCGGTCAAGACCGCGCTGATCCGCACGGCCGCAGGGGTGTCCAGTGGCGGGCCCAGGCTGTTGAGCGGCCTGCCGCTCTAGCCCAGACGGCGCAGCACTGTCAGCGCCTGCTCGCGTCGATCCCACGGCACGAACAGATGATCATGGTGATAGGCAGCCACCACATTGGCGCTGATGCCCACGCCGGTCAGCGCCGTGGCCATGGCCGCCGTCATGCCGACAGCCTCAAGCGCCGAATGCACCATCATGGTGATGCGGGCCCATTGGCCGGCGCTGTCGAGCCCGGCCGCTTCCAATTGGGTGCAGATGGCGATGATTGTCATGCCCTCGGCCTCGCGCAACAGCCCAAAGGGCGTGATACCGGCCGGGAGGGTCTGATCGGCCCCCAGCAGTGCATAGCCATATGGATCTGGATCGAGCACCGGATCGAGCCCGGCAAGCAGGCGCGACAGATCGGTTTCACCGCTCATTGCCATCGCCCCCAAGATCGGGCAGGCGGCGCAGCGCTTCGGGATCAACACTGCGCGATTCATCAAGGCTGAGCAGCGGCACGCCCCTGGTAATGGGAAAGGCCAGTCGCGCTGCCACCGAGATCAGCTCGGTGCGATCGGGCGACAGCGTCAGCCGCGTCTTGGTCAGCGGGCACACCAGCATTTCAAGCGTCTTGATGTCGAAGACGTGGCGCGGGTTGGCGGGCGAATTGGCCATCAGTTGAGCGGCGCCGCACCACCGCCGGTGCCGCGCGCCATTTCATATTCGGTCATGGCGATTAGCGTTTCGGCGCGTTGTTCGAGCGTGGGCGCTTCGAGCAGCACCTGCTTGTCGGCCGGGCCATAGGGGCCCACCATGCAGCAGAAATTGACCAGATCGGCGGTGCCGGTGCGTTCGATCTCTTCGAAATTGAGTTCGATATTGGCGAATTCGGCATAGTCGCGCATCAGTTTGACGAAGCGCTCGCGATCGACCTCGTCCTCGCCGAAATCGCGGGTGAAGTCGAAGGCATATTCGGTAGCATCGACCACGCCCTGGCGATAGGGGGTCATCACGGTCAGCTCATGGGCCAGCCGGAAGCGGGTGACGCCCTCGAGAATGATGAAGTAGCGCCCTTCCCCACTTTCCTCGAAATGGGTGATCCGCCCCAGGCAACCAATGGCCTGCAGCGGATCGCGCCCGCGCGGGCTTTCCTCGCTGGTGTCTTCGGGCTGGATCAGCCCGATCAGCCGGTCGCCGCGCAGGGCCGCGTCGACCATATCGACATAGCGCGGCTCGAACACATTGAGCGGTCGGTGCGAAAAGGGCAGCAGCAGCGCGCCCGAGAGCGGAAAGATCGGTACGGATTTGGGCAGGTCAGCCGGAGAGGCTGGTCGCTTGAGCATGGAGCCTCCTTGCTTACGAGAACAGGGCTGCCGAGAGCATACGGCGCCCCTTGGCGGTGGCGGGGTCCTTGGGGCCCCAGGCCTCGAAGAATTCCAGCAGCTTGGTACGGGCGCCATCCTCGTTCCACGTGCGATCACGCTTGAAGATGGCAATCAGTGCCTCGGCTGCCTCGACGCGCTTGCCCGCGGCATTGAGAGCCAGTGCATAATCATAACGCGCCTGATGGTCGTCTGGATTGGTGGCGAGTGCTGATTCGAGCGCTGCGGTATCGCTGAGTTCGGCCGCTTCGGCCTGGAGGCGCAGCGAATTGGTGATGCTGGCATAGGCCTCACCGCTGCGCTTGTCCTCGGGCACCATGTCGAGCGTGGCCTGGGCCTGCTCGCTCTCCCCGGCAGTCAGATAGACCTGGGCCAGACCGATCAGCGCCTCGGCATTGTCGGGCTGGTGCTGGATGACCATGCCAAAGATCTGCGCAGCGCTGCCCAGATCGCCAGCGGCCAGGGCTTCATTGGCGCCTTTGACGGCGTCGGCAATCTGCGCCTCGATCGAATTCTCGGCTGCGGCGGGCGCGGGGGCGGCGGTGATCACCTTGTCGGCAAAGCGGCGCACCTCGGCTTCGGGCATGGCGCCCATAAAGCCATCAACGGGGCGACCACCGGCGAAGGCAAACACGGCCGGGATGGACTGCACGCCAAGCTGGCCGGCAATCTGGGGGTGCTCGTCGATATTGATCTTGACCAGCTTGATGGCACCGGCCTTTTCGGTGACCACTTTTTCGAGTGCAGGGGTCAATTGACGGCAGGGGCCACACCATGGCGCCCAAAAATCGACAAGCACGGGCTGCTGGTTTGAGGCATCGATGACGTCGGCCTTGAACGCGGCGTCACTGGATTCCTGAATCAGCCCCGGTGCAGGTGCGGCATTATTGGCGGCGGCGGCGACATCGATGATCGGGGTGGACATGACAAAAAGGCCCTTGCAGCTAGGCGAAATCTGGAAGTTCGGGGCCCTTCTTGCGCCCGCAAACCGCGATGTGACAAGCCCCTCAATCCACAAGACGACACGAAGATGACGTTGGCGTCAAAATGTGGGTTGCAATCGGGCAAGTGTTTAGGCATATAGGCCCGCGTCGGCGGCGCACAAGAGTGTCGCAGGCAACGGAGCGCGGGTGTAGCTCAGGGGTAGAGCATAACCTTGCCAAGGTTAGGGTCGTGGGTTCGAATCCCATCGCCCGCTCCAAAATCTTCTCTTCCGCGAGAGGGGATACGATGAAAAGGCCGGACAGCAATGTCCGGCCTTTCGTGTTTTGCGCGCCAGCATTGTTTCGTGTGCCGTTTTGACACGGGGCCCTTGACGGTGTCCCACGGCAAAAGGCCGGCCCCTGGGGACCGGCCTTTGATCACACATGCTGCGTTCTGGCGTCCGGCTAGAACTCGCCTTCGGGATTGGCGCCGATGGAATGGATCGACAGATCCGCGCCGCGGCGCTGCTCGGCATCGGTCAGGCGAATGCCCAGCACGCGCTTGGTCAGCCAGTACAGCGCAAAACCGGCGATGAAGGCGTAGCCTGCGGCCATGGCTGTGCCCAGAAGCTGGCTGAAGAAGCTGACGCCCCCCATGCCGCCCAGGGCTTCGAGACCAAAAACACCGGCTGCAACACCGCCCCAGACGCCGCACAGGCCGTGCAGGGGCCAGACGCCGAGCACGTCGTCGATCTTGAATTTTTCCTGGGTCAGGGTGAAGCAATAAACGAAGATGCCACCGGCAGCGCCGCCGGTGAGCAGGGCCCCGATGGGATGCATGACGTCGGAGCCGGCGCAGACCGCAACGAGCCCGGCCAGGGCACCATTGTGGATAAAGCCGGGATCGCGCCGTCCGACAATGGTCGCCACGACGATGCCGCCAACCATGGCCATCAGCGAATTGATCGCCACCAGACCGGTGGCGCCAGCGACCGATTGCGCCGACATCACATTGAAGCCGAACCAGCCAACACAGAGCAGCCAGGTGCCCAGCGCCAGCCAGGGAATCGATGAGGGGGGATAGGGACGGCCCTGTGGGCCATAGCGCCCGGTCCGGGCGCCCAGATGCAGCACGGCCGCCAGTGCCAGCCAGCCGCCGACGGCATGGACCACCAGAGAGCCGGCAAAATCATGCACCGGCGCACCGAAGGTATTGGCGAACCAGTCCTGAATGCCAAAATTGCCGTTCCAGACAATGCCTTCAAAGAAGGGATAGATCAGCCCGACAATGATCGAGGCGGCCAGCACCTGCGGCCAGAATTTGGCGCGCTCGGCAATGCCGCCCGAGATGATCGCCGGAACCGCTGCTGCAAAGGTCGCCAGAAAGAAGAATTTGACCAGTGCAAAGCCCTGCAGCGGGAAGGCCGCATCGGCGCCGCTGAGATCGGCGGCGCTCATGAAGAAGGTCACGCCATAGGCGACCCAATAGCCGATGAAGAAATAGGCGATGGTGGAAAAGGCGAAATCCACCATGATCTTGACCAGGGCGTTGACCTGATTCTTGTGGCGGACAGTGCCCACCTCGAGAAAGGCAAAGCCGCCATGCATGGCAAAGACCAGAATGGCCCCGAGCAAAACGAAAAAGACGTCGAGACCGACACTGGTCGTGTCCATCGGCAGATCCCCCCAAAACACGAACGCTTGAAATACGTTCTTGGCGGGGATGTATCGGAAAGCGGGCCGACGCTGTCAACGCCAAGCTGGCGCTGAAGGCCAGATTTGGCGGCGCCCGTGGCAGCCGCCATATCTGGTTGTGCAGTGACCCAGCGCCCCGCTCAGGCCAACGCCTGTGCCATCGCCTTGAACAGCGGGATGCCCAACAGGATATTGAAGGGGAAGGTGATGCCCAGCGACATGGCCAGGGGCAGGCCGATATCGGCATCGGGCAAGGCCAGCCGGATGGCGGCCGGCACAGCGATATAGCTCGCACTACCGGCCAGGATCCCCAGCGCCGCGACCGAACCGGTATCGAGCCCGATCAGCGTGCCGACCAGCACACCAATGGTGCCATTGACCAGCGCCAGCGCGATGGCAAGTCCGGCCAGAGGCGGTGTCAGGCTTTTGGTCTTGTGCAGGAAGCGGGCCGCCACCAGACCCATATCGAGCAGGAACAGGCACAATATGCCCCGGAAGGCGCCTTCAAAGACGGGCTGGATGGGGGTAAAGCCCTTTGGTCCGGCAATCAGGCCGATGGCGAAGCTGCCCACCATGAGCAGGACCGAACCATTGGTCAGGGCCTCGCGCAGATGACCTTTTGGACTGGCCGAATCGGTACTGGCGGATTTGCGCACCAGCCAGAGCCCGGTCAGGATGGCGGGCGTTTCCATCAGCGCCAGTACGGCCACCATATAGCCCGCCGGCGGCAGGCCATGCGCACCCAGAATTTCGACACCGGTCACGAAGGTGACCACGGAAACCGAGCCGTAATGTGCGGCGACGGAACCCGCATTGAGTGGATCAAGCTTGCCCAGCCGGCGCAGCACCCAGAAGGCGGGCAGCGGCAACAGGAAGCTCAGGGCCACACCGGCGACACCCGCCAGTGCCAGTTCCGTGGTGAAGCCGGACTGGGACACCTGCACGCCGCCCTTGAGCCCGATGGCGGTCATCAGATAGAGCGCCAGCGCCTTGCCCACGACGTCGGGGATGCTCAGATCGCTGCGCACCAGAACGGCAAGCGCACCGAGCACGAAGAACAGGATCATAGGAGAGAACAGGGTTTCCATTGGGGTCTCAAGAGTTTTTGCCAGACGTCACTGGCGCTGATGTAGTCCGCCAAAATCATTCTGATAAATTCATTGATCAGATCGAAACGATCTATAAAACAGAACAATGAACAGCCTGAACTATAAGCATTTGCGCTATTTCCTCGAGGTTGCCCGGCAGGGCAATCTGACTCGCGCTGCCCGCATGCTGGGCGTGGCACAGTCAGCTTTGTCGACCCAGATCCACACCCTCGAAGAACGGCTGGGGCATCATCTGTTCGAGCGGGTCGGGCGCCAGCTGGTGCTGACCGAGGCGGGCCGGATTGCGCAGGACCATGCCGAAGCCATCTTTGCTGCAGGCGATGATCTGCTGGCGACGCTGCGCGTGGGTTCGGGGCGGCGACAATTGCTGCGGGTGGGGGCGCTGGCGACGCTGTCGCGCAATTTCCAGATCGATTTCGTGCGGCCCTGTCTGGGCCAGCCGGACCTTGAAGTGATTCTGACCTCGGGCAGTCTGGCCGAACTGGTGGGTCAATTGCGCCATCTCGAACTCGATGTGGTGCTGTGCAATGCGCCGCCCGCCACCAGCCCCGCCGATGGCCTGATCGTTCACCGGCTCGCCCAGCAGACGATCAGCCTGTTTGCTGCGCCCACGCTGGACTGCTTTTCGCTCTCGCTGCGCGATGCCCTGGTCAGCCAGCCGGTGATCCTGCCCACCGGCGCAAGCAGCATCAGGGCCGAGTTCGACGGGCTGTGCGATCGTCTGGGGGTGTCGCCGGTGATCGTGGCGGAAGTGGACGACATGGCCATGTTGCGTCTGATGGCCCGCGAGGGGATTGGTCTGGCGCCCCTGCCCGCCATTGTCATTCGCGACGAGCTTGAAGCGGGCATGCTGCGCGAAGTGGTACAACTGCCAGCCATTCGCGAGGCGTTCTACGCCCTGACCTTCCAAAGGCAGTTCCCCAGCCGCGTCGCCGACGCGTTGATAGCCTCAGCATCAAGCTGGCGAAACGAAGCGGGCCACAACGCTACCGACCCCTGATCAGCATCAGGGGCATGGTTTGATGTCCATCAATGCAGTTGGCTCACCCTTGGGTTTCAATCCAAGGGACGGCCTTGGTCGATCCGGGCCTGCTGCAGTGCGGCCCGGCCCTGTGGCAATGGCTGCAAATCCTGAGGAGACAGCGATGACAGTATTGATTGCCTATGCCACCAGCGAAGGGCAGACGCGCAAGATTGCCCGCCATATCGCAGACCGGATCGCCGATGGCGGCGGGGCGGTAGAACTTGTTCACGTTGCCGATGCGGAGGAAATCGAGCTGGGCCGGTTTGATCGGGTGATCCTGGCCGGCTCCATCCATATCGGGCACTACCAGCGTGCCCTCTCAGACTTTGCCGCCCGGTATGCCGATCAGCTCAACAGCGGGGCGACACTGTTTGTCTCGGTATCGCTGGCGGCCGCTGGTCACGACGCCGATGACTGGAACGGCTTCGAACCCATACTGGACGACTTCAAGGCGGCGACGGGCTGGACCCCGGGGCACGTGGCGCAGGTCGCCGGTGCCTATCAGCCGTCCAGATACGACATTTTCCGGCGGTTCGTGATGCGCCGCATCGTGGCATCCAAACAGCCAGCGGGAACCGATCTGGACGCCGACAAGGAGTATACCGACTGGCCGGCGCTGGACGCATTGGTCGATGGATGGATCAGGACACCTGCGCAATAGTCCGAGCGGACAGCCGGGCCAGGGCCCGGCCGTCCTGCCCCTTATCAGGGCAGTTTGTGTCCCGCCGCGGTGAACAGGCGATACCATTCCTGACGGGTCAGGGTGACGTCGGCACCAGCGGCAGAATCGGCGACGCGGCCGGGATTGGTGGTGCCCAGAACGACCTGGATATTGGCCGGGTGGCGGATGATCCAGGCCACGGCAATGCCGGTCGGGGTGACGCCATATTGGCCAGCCAGTTCGTCGATGACGTCGTTGAGTTCGGCGAAGTTCTCGCGATCGCCCAGGAATACCCCATCGAAGAAGCCCTTTTGGAAGGGCGACCAGGCCTGCAGCATCATGTTGTTGATACGCGAATATTCGAGCAGACCATTATCGCGGTCGATCGACTGATCGAGCCCGGCCATATTGGCCGCCACGCCCTGGGCGATGAGCGGCGCATGGGTGATCGAAAGCTGCACCTGATTGGCAACAAGCGGCTGCTTGACGGCGGTCTTGAGCAGGTCGATCTGGCCGGGTGTCTGGTTGGAGACACCGAAATTGCGGACCTTGCCGGCGGCAAGCAGCTTGTCGAAGGCCGATGCGACCTCGTCGGGCTCGACCAGCGTATCGGGGCGGTGCAGCAGCAGCAGATCAAGATAATCGGTGCGCAGCGCCTTGAGTGAGCCCTCGACCGATTTGAGGATGTGCTCCTCGGAGAAATCGAAATAGCCCTTGCCGATACCGGTCTTGGACTGGATGAAAACCTCCCCGCGCTCGGCCGCATTGAAGCTGATGGCTTCGCCAAAGCGCGCCTCGCAGGCATGGCGCGCGCCGCCATAGATGTCGGCGTGGTCGAATACATTGATACCCGCGTCACGAGCGGCGCCGACCAGTGTCTGGACTTCCGCATCGCTCATCTTGGGAATGCGCATCATGCCCAGCACGACGCTGGACAGGGTGCGGTCGGTATGGGGCAGTTGATAGGTCTTCACGGGGCAAATTCCGGGACGGAGAACAGGATGCGCTGAATAGCCCAAACCTATCAGCCGCCGCCGTGCCTGACCATGTCGGAAGGGGCGATACCGCGCAGTCGCGGGGCTATTTTTTGGCCGGAGGCAGCTTTTGTTTATTGGGCTTTGGCCTGACCCGGATCCTGAGCGTGCCGCCCGTGGGGTGCTGAATGTCGAAAGCGTTGGCGCCGCGTACCAGATCGCTCAGCTTGCGAAAACCGTAGGTGCGGGGATCGAAGTCCGATGCCAGATTGGACAATTGACTACCCACCTGTCCCAGCGCCACCCAGCCGTCATCGCTTTCCATCTGGGCGATGATACCGCTGATGATTTTTGTCGCCGCTGCGACCGGTTGCAGCGGTCGGGGTGCAGCACTGTCGGCGGCCACGGTTGGCGTGGGCAGCAGGTTCTCGGTGTAGATGAAACGCCGACAGGCTTGGCGGAAGCTCTCGGGGGTTTTCTGTTCGCCAAAGCCGAATACATCGACGCCCTGCTCGCGAATGCGGGCGGCGAGCCGGGTGAAGTCGCTATCCGATGACACTAGGCAAAACCCGTCGAGGCGGCCACCATGCAGCAGATCCATGGCGTCGATGACCAGGGTGATGTCGGAGGCGTTCTTGCCTATGGTATAGGCGAATTGCTGTTGCGGGATGATGGCATGTTTGGCCAGCACATCGATCCAGCCCTTTGAGCGCGGGCTGGAAAAGTCGCCATAGATGCGCCGCACGCTGGCCTCGCCGATCTTGGCGATTTCTTCAAACAGACCATCGGCAATCTTGGCCGATGCATTATCGGCATCGATCAGTACGGCAAGGCGCAAAGAACGTGGCTCTGATGGCATGGCGTCCCCCCTCAAATCATCGAGGATAGCCCATTGATCAGCCCTGTGCCGATGCTGATCGCGCGAGATGGTTGAGCAATTCCTTGGCCGCGGCCGCGCCGGCGCGGTTGGCACCGATGGTGGAGGCTGAGGGGCCGTAGCCGACCAAATGGATGCGCGGGTCGCGGGCAACCTGGGTGGCCAGCCGCCCGGTCATGGTGATGCCGCCCGAGGGTTCGCGCAATTGCAGCGGCGCCAGATGGTCGAGGGCGCTGCGAAAGCCGGTGCACCACAGGATGACATCGACGGCCTGCTCGCGCCCATCGGCCCAGCGCACGCCGGTGGGGGTCATTGATTCAAACATGGGCTGGTTGTTCAGCGCGCCGCGCTGTTCCATGGCCGCAATGGCCGGGCTGCGTGGCAGGCCCGTGACCGACACCACCGAGCCCGGTGGCAGGCCGGCGCGTACGCGGTCTTCGACCAGCTTGACGGCAGCGCGGCCATCCTCGGGCGTGAAACTGCCGTCGCGGAAGTGCGGCGGGGTGCGGCTGACCCAGCTGGTGGTGGTCACCAGGGAGATTTCATCGAGCAGCTGGATGGCGGAAATACCGGCACCGACCACCATGACGTGCTGACCGGCAAATTCGCTGGCCGTCTGGTAGTCGCGCGTATGCAACTGGCGACCGGCAAAACTGTCGGCACCGGGATAGTCGGGGATGAAGGGTTTTTCCCAGGTGCCGGTGGCGTTGATCAGGCCGCGGGCGGAGTAGAGCCCGTGATCGGTTTCGATGCGCAGGCGCTCGCCGCGATTGCACACCACCCTGGCCGTGCTGGGGCGCTGCACCTGCAGGTCGAAGCGGTCTTCATAAGCGGCAAAATATTGCGGCACGGCGACCGCGGCCTGCACGCTGGGATCTTCGCCCGCACTCTCGGTAAAGCTCATGCCGGGCAGATCGTGCACCCGGTTGACCGTGGACAGCGTCAGCGAGCGCCAGCGAAACTGCCATGCGCCGCCGGGCCGGGGCGCAGAATCAAGCACCAGGAAATCGCGATTGGGGACCAGCCCGCCTCCTTTGAGATGATAGGCAGCACTGAGCCCGGCCTGCCCGGCGCCGATCACCACGATATCGAGCTTGCGCGCGATGCGGATGGCGGGTGTAGGGTCGGACATGGCGGGCTCCTGCTGGACCACTACCATGTCGGGCAGTGCGGGCACATTGCAAGGCGCGCAACTTCCCGCCGTCTGCCGAGTTCTGTTTTTAACAAGGAGACTGGCAATGACACATGTGACCTATGACGTGGTCGAACACGATGGCGGCTACGCCTACAAGGTCGGGGACGTGTTCTCCGAGACCTTCCCGACCCATGATGCTGCGCACAAGGCGGCGGAATCGGCAGCCCACCGTCAGCAATTGGGCGGCGAGACCGAGGCAATCCAATATCAGGGTGCCAATGGCAAGTGGCATGAGGAGCTGGCGCAGGGCGGCGACCGGCCCGAGACTGATGTCGAGGATAGGCTGGACGACTAATCCCTCACCCCAAAAAGAAAGGAGAAGTCACCCATCAGGGCGCTTCTCCATTCTGCATCGCCAGGGAGGCGGAACTGTTGGACGGCTGCGCTAGATCGCGTCGCCGGCCGCATTGAACAGGTGCAGGCGGGCGGGGTCGATGTGCACCGCCACCGTTTCACCCAGCTCGACGGCGCGCTGTCCCTCGAGCACGATATTGATGGGCTGGTTGTCCTTGGTGGTCGCATAGACCACGGTCTGGCCACCCAGATTTTCCACCAGATCCACGCGGACCTCGGCCAGCTTGGTGCCGCTGCCTTCAGCCAGGGTGATGTGCTCGGGCCGCACGCCCAGCGTGGTGGCGCCGTCAACGGCACGGCCGATTTCGAGCGCATTGCCGGCAACGGTCAGCTTGCCGCCTTCGCTAGTGGCGGTCAGGAAGTTCATCTTGGGCGAGCCAATAAAGCCAGCCACGAACAGGTTCTTGGGGTTGTTGTAGAGCTCGAGCGGGGCGCCGGCCTGCTCGATGACGCCTGCGCGCAGCACCACGATCTTGTCGGCCATGGTCATGGCTTCGACCTGGTCATGGGTCACGTAGATCATGGTGTTACCCAGATCATTGTGTAGCTTGGCGATCTCGACACGCATCTGCACGCGCAGCTCGGCATCGAGGTTGGACAGGGGCTCGTCGAACAGGAAGATGCGGGGCTCGCGCACAATGGCCCGGCCAATGGCCACGCGCTGGCGCTGACCGCCCGAAAGCTGCTTGGGCTTGCGCTTGAGCAGCGGCTCGATCTTGAGGATCTCGGCGGCCTTTTGCACGCGCTGCTCGATCTCGGCCTTGGGCATCTTAGCCGTCTCAAGACCGAAAGCCAGGTTCTGATAGACGTTCATGTGCGGATAGAGCGCATAGCTCTGGAACACCATGGCGATGCCGCGGCGGGCCGCCGGCACATCATTCATGCGCTCATCGTCGATGATCAGATCACCGCCGGTAATCGGCTCGAGCCCGGCGATCATGCGCAGCAGGGTCGACTTGCCGCAGCCCGAGGGGCCCACAAACACGGTGAACTCACCGGGATTGATGGTCAGGTCGATGCCGTGCACGACTTTGACGTCGCCATAGGACTTGATGATGTTGCGCAATTCGATGTTGGTCGACATGGCGAACTCCTAAGCGGTCCGGAACTGAGCCGGGACCCAGCTTTCATAGAGGGAATGGCCGGGGCCGAGCGGTAGGACGACGTCCTCGCCCGTTGCCGATGAATGGTAGAACGCGGTCACCAGTTCGAGCGAGCGGCGCGAATCGGTGCTCGTGACGGGCAGCGGCGCGGCGCCGATCAGGGCAGCGTGGAAACGCTCCATCTGCGTCTGGAAGCGCGATGGCACATGCTTCCAATTGGCGAGCAGGGCGTCGATCTTGGCCTTGGTCTCGTCATTGCGCGGCTGGATCTTCCAGAGCTTTTCGCCGGGATTATAGGCGGCGTGATCGCTTTCGAAGGTCACATTCTCAAAGGCCAGACGAATCCGAGTGGTATCGTCGGCGGCGCCCAGCGTTGCGGTCAGGCTGGCCAGAGCCCCGCTCTTCATCACCAGCGATGCCGAGATGGTATCCTCGACCTCGATCGGATTGACGCGGGTGGCGACACGGCCGAACACCTGGCTGATATCGCCCATCAGATAGGTGAACAGGTCATGGGGGTGGATGGCATGACCCATCAGCACACCACCGAGTTCGGTGGCCCATTTGCCGCGCCAGGGCACAGCGTAATAATCGGCGTCGCGACGCCAGAAGGTTTCCACCGTGCCGGTATAGGCCTTGCCGGCCAGACCTGCATCGATGATGGCCTTGGCCTGCTCGATGCCATCGCCGAAGCGATACTGGAACACCGGCATCAGCTTGCCCTTGGAGATCTTCTCCTGGGCCATGACTTCATCAACCTGGGCGAGCGAGCCGACCAGCGGCTTTTCGCAGATGACGTGCTTGCCAGCCTTGAGCGCGGCCATCACCATGGGATGGTGCAGCATAGGCGGGGTGCACACATCGATGATGTCGATATCGTCCATGGCCAGGACGTCGTCAAAGTCGGTGACGCGGCGCTCAATGCCGAATTCATCGGCAACGGTGCCCATGCGCTCCTGGTTGAGATCGCACAGCGCGACCACCTTGAACTTGTCGCCATTGGGCAGATAGCCCTCGACGATGTGGCTGCGGCCAATGCCGACGCCGATAATGGCTACGTTGAAAATCTTGCTCACTGTGCCCACTCCGTGCCGCGCTCAGCCAGTTGCTGAGCCGTCAGGGCCAGCTTCATGGCGTTGAAGCAGCGCTCCTGCGGCATGGCAGTCTCGGTGCGGTTGCGCACATCGTCAAGGAACTGGCGACCGAATGGCAGATCGACATCGGAGCAGTCGATATGGCGTGGGCCTTCGGCATTGACGATGAACAGGTGGTTCTCGCCTGGCTTGCCGGCAATATCGATATATTTGCGCAGTTCGATATAGCCTTCGGTGCCCAGAATGGTCAGGCGGCCATCGCCCCAGGTCGGCAGACCCTTGGGGGTGAACCAGTCAACGCGGATATAGCCGGTGGTATCGGGTGTCTTGAGCGCCACGTCGCCCACATCCTGCAGGCCGGGACGGTGCGGATTGGCGCGGTTGGCGACGCTGGCCGAGACGATTTCGGCATCCATGGCATCCGAGAAGAACAGGAACTGCTCGAACTGGTGGGCGGCGATGTCGCACAGAATGCCGCCATAGCTCTGACGATCGAAGAACCAGTCAGGGCGCGGATTGTTGTTGAGTGCGTGGGGGCCAAGGCCAACGGTGTTGATCACCTTGCCGATGGCGCCCTGGGCAATCAGATTGCCCGCTTCAACGGTCGCCCTGACTTCGAAGTGCTCCGAATAGAGAACGGCATAGATGCGACCGGTCTCGGCCTGCACCTTCTTGATCTCGTCGAACTGGGCAAAGCTGGTCATGCCCGGCTTGTCCGAGAGCACGTCCTTGCCATGCTGCATGGACTTGATCGAGATCGCGGCGCGGTCGGCAGGGATAGCCGCCGTGGTGATCACGGCGATGGAATCGTCTTCGTAGATTTCCTGGGGGTCAGCAACGCGCTTGGCCTCGGGAAACTTTTCGGCAAACGCTGCGGCCAGATCGTCTTCCACCGCGTGGAAGGCGACGAGCTGGGCGCCGGCGCGCTTGAGGCACTGCACCTGGCCGTAGATATGGCTGTGGTTGATGCCGATAGCGGCGAATTTGATATCAGTCATAGGTCTAGCGTTTCATACCGGTAGTGGCGATGCCCTCGATGAGCATGCGCTGGAAGAAGAGGAAGAACAGGAAGATCGGCACCAGGCTGAGCACGCTCATGGCGAACAGTCCGCCAAAGTCGCTCTCACCGGTACTGTCGGTGAAGGTCCGCAGACCCAGCATCACCGTGTAGGACTTCATTTCGCTCAGATAGATCAGCGGGCCAAAGAAGTCGTCCCATGTCCAGATGAAGGTGAAGATGGCAGCGGTGGCCAGCACGGGCGTGGAGAGCGGAAGAATGATCTTCCAGTAGATACGCCATGGCGAGCAGCCATCCATCTGTGCGGCCTCATCGAGTTCGCGGGGCAGACCCCGGAAGAACTGCACCATCAGGAAGATGAAGAAGCCATCAGCCGCCAGGAATTTTGGCACCACAAGCGGCAGGAAGGTGTTGACCCAGCCCAGGCTGCGGAACAGCACATATTGCGGGATCAGGGTCACCTGATAGGGCAGCATCAAGGTCATCAGCATCATGGCGAACCAGAAGCTCTTGAACTTGAAATTGAGACGCGCAAAGGCATAGGCGGCCATCGAGCAGGCCAGCACATTGCCCACAACCGACAGCCCCGAAATGATGAAGCTGTTGATGTAGAAGGTGCCAAAGCTGGTGCGCAGACCATTCCAGCCACGAATATAGGAGTCGATGCTCCAGCTACTCGGGATGATGCTGGCCGAGGTGAAGATCTCGTTTTCAGGGCGGAAAGAGGCCGCCAGCAGCCAGAACAGCGGATAGAGCATCAGTATCGACGCGGCGAGCAGCGCCACATGGATCAGTACCGAGGTCATCCTGGAGCGGGTCGGCGACTCGTTGCCGGTCACTACAGTGAGTTGGGCCGGGACATCACTCATCGTAGTGCACCCAATATTTTGAGGTCAGGAAGGAGAAGGCGGTAAACAGACCGACCAGAGCGAGCAGGACCCAGGCCAGTGCCGAGGCATAGCCCATCCGGAAGAAGCCAAACGCCTCCTGATAGAGATAGAGCGTGTAGAACAGCGTCGAATTGATCGGATTGCCGGTACCGCCTGAGATGATGAAGGCGGGCGTGAAGCTCTTGAAGGCTTCAATGGTCTGGATGATGGCGTTGAAGAACACCACCGGGGTCAGCAAGGGCAGGGTGATCTTGACGAACTGCCGCCATTTGCTGGCGCCGTCCAGACTGGCCGCCTCATACATGTCGGTGGGGATCTGACGCAGGCCGGCCAAAAAGATGATCATGGGCGAGCCGAACTGCCAGATCGAGAGCACGATCAGGGTCCAGAGCGAGTATTTCGGATTGGAAATCCAGCTCGGGCCTTCAATGCCGATCATCAGCAGCAGCTTGTTGACCAGGCCGTCACCGGCGAAAATCTGGCGCCACAGGATGGCGATGGCGACCGATGCACCGAGCAGGCTCGGAAGATAGAACAGGGCGCGATAGAGCGGCAGGCCGCGGATGCCGCGATTGAGCAGCATGGCGACTGCCAGCGCGAAACACAGCTTGAGCGGGACCGAAAAGATCACGAAGAACATGGTCACGCGCATCGACGTCCAGAACTTGGCGTCGTTGGTGAACATGCGGATATAATTGTCTGCGCCCACCCAGTCAGGGGAGGTCAGCAGATCGAAATTGGTGAAGCTGAGATAGAGCGAGGTGGCCATCGGGCCAATCGTCAGACCCAGAAAACCGATCAGCCAGGGCAGCAGGAACAGATAGCCAGGCGCATCATTCTGCCAGATCCGGGACCACACCGATTGGCTGGAGGCCGGTTTGCCGACGGCGCTGCGATTGGCGCTCAGAGTATCATTGACCGCCATCGTCAGTTCACCTGAGGCAGCGTGGTCGTCGTCGCAACGACACCATGAGAAGAATGCGACATGAAAGGCTAATCCTTGCGGTCACTGGAAAGAGCCGCGCGCCCGTAGGACGCGCGGCGAGGTATCAGACTCAGGAACGGCTGAGGATGTCGTTGGCACCGCTGACCAGATCACGGCCAGCCTGTTCCGGCGACTTGGCGCCGAAACCGACTTCCTGACCCAGGGTACGGATCAGCGAGGCGTCGATTTCACCAGCCGATGGTGGTGGTGGTGGTGGCAGCGCACCCAGCAGATCGCCGAGGTTGGCCACGAAGTTCAGGGCAATCTGACCCTTTTCGTCGAGCGTAGGCGCGACGACTTCGCGGGTCGAAGGCAGGCAAGGAATGCCGCGCTCGACACCCAGAACCTTGGCGGCTTCTGGATTGGAGATGAAGAAGTTCAGGAACTCGGCCGCCTTCTCCTTGTTGGCGGAGCTGCCGCCAACCGAGAAGAACATCGAAGGCTTACGGTAGTGACCGCCGCCCGAACCGGCAGCCGCACGTGGGTAGCCGATCATGTTGAGGTCGTCCTGAACGATGGTCTGGTAGGCGACCAGCTGGTTCGAGTTGGACGGCATCAGGGCGGACTTGCCCAGAACGATCATCGTGGTTTCGAGCGGACCGCTATCGAGGGCCTGATCTTCAGCCGATACGCAGGCACCAGCCTTACGCAGCTTGTCCCACATGGTGTACCATTCGATGGCATCATCTTCATCAAAGGCCAGCTTGCCTTCAGGCGTATAGAGTTCCTTGCCGCGCTGGCGCAGCCAGTTGTGCAGCATGGGCTCGGTGTAGGAGCCATCCGACATCACCTTCATGCCGCCACGAATGTTGGCGCTGTTGAAGGCTTCAGCCATTTCCATGATGTCGTCATAGGTCCAGGCATTGGTCGGTGCGTCGATGCCGACTTCGGCAAAGGCGTCGGTGTTGACCAGCGTGGCCACCGAGTTGGCGCCAAGCGAGATACCGAACAGCTGACCGCCGACCTTGCCGCCGTCGAGCTGATCCTGATCAAAGCTGTCGAGCTTGAGCGGACCACCAACGAATTCATCAAGCGGGGCAATCGCGTTACGCGATGCGTATTCAACGATATAGCGGTAGTCCATCTGGACGATGTCAGGGGCGTTGCCGCCAGCGGTCTGGGTTGCCAGCTTGGGCCAGTAATCGGACCAGGACAGGAACTCAGGCTCCATCGACACGCCCGAAGCTTCGGTGAACATGTCAGAGACCGCATAGGTGCGGTCGGCGCGATCCTGGCCACCCCAGAACAGCAGACGCAGCGCGTCGGACTGGGCAAAGCTGGGCGATACGCCAGCAGCGCCGGCCGCGAGCAGCGCGGAGCTGCCCATCAGGAATTTGCGGCGATCGATACGAATAGTCATCAGGTTTCCTCCCATGAACTGTGGTCGTTCCGGCACGCGGAACGCTTTGCAATCCAGCGACCTCCCGTCGCTAAATCACCAACCGGTTACATAATTCCGCAGCCCGACATCCCTGTCACTTACGGGTCCCTGCGTTTTTTGAGAATTTTTCAATTCGCAAGCTGCGCAAATAACCGACTAGTTACGACATAGCACACTGATTTGGCGGGGCGCAATCGACTTGTATGGAAGATTGCCAGAGTCGCGAATGCCACGCTAACCAGATCTGCTCTTCGTCGATAATCCCTTGAATTAGTGCGTCTTTTTGGCATTGAGTCAAGCTGTGACCGCTGCCGCCTCCGGCGCCCTTTGCGGGCGTATTCTTGTTCTCACACAAAAGTTTGGCCCAGACTCGACCAAAAGAAAAATACGAAATACCGTTGGTATTATAGATTTTTTCTATGGACAGGATATCCCGATGGACAAGCTGCTGAACCAGTTTCTCGCCGTGGCCGAGGCAGGCACGATCAGCGGCGCGGCGACGGCCCTGTTCATCACCCAGCCCACGCTGACCTTCAACATGCGCAAGCTCGAGGAATCGATGGGGGTACCGCTGCTGACGCGCTCCTCGCGCGGGGTGGAGCTGACCGCCTATGGCGAGACGCTGTACCAGAACGCCCGGCTGATGCGGCGGCTGCATGACAATATGCTCAAGGCGATCGAGCAGCAGCGCGGGCGCATCGAGCAGGGGCTCAATATCGGCACCGGCTATTCGTGGTGGAATCTGTTCATCCGCGACATGGTGGTGGGCTATTCCAATGCCTTTCCCAATGCGCGGGTGCATATCAGTCTGGGCAATCAGCTGCGCCTGATGGACCAGTTGCTGACCGGCGATATCTCGCTGTTTGTCGGGCACGAGATCGAGGGGCTCAATCGCAGCGCCGGGGCCCGCTTTATCCCGCTGAGCAAGGTGGGCAATGGCTATTTCGTGCGGGCAGGCCACCCGCTGCTGGCGGCGCCGCGCAGCATTGCTGAAATCGAGATGTATCCCGCGGTCACCAGCGCCCTGCCCGAGACCCGGCATCAGCGGTTCTTCGAAACCTGGAGCCGGACCACCGCGGCCAGCGCCAATTTCGACCGGGGCAAATATGCCTTTGCCTCCAATTCGATGGCGGCATGTCTGGACTATGTGGCGCGCACTGATGCGGTGATCGGCCATACCGAGGTGATGGATGCCGAATTCGTGCGGCGCGGGCTGGCGCGCGTCACGGTGACCGAAACCACGGCACCCTCGGTGATCGGCATGTATGCGCTCAATGAGCGGCTGGACGAGCCGCGTGTGGCCGAGCTGATCAGCTGGCTGCAGGAGGCTGCCAAGGCGGTGCTGCCGCCGCTGGACTAGCCCTGCCCGACCGGCTTGGTGCGCAGATAGTCGAGCACCATCTGCACCGCTTGGGCCTCGCGCTCCTGCACCATGTCGATGCCCGAGAGATCGCGGGCGAAGATCACCGAGAGCGTGGCCATGTTGGACACGTAGAAAAAGCCCAGCGCGGCAATCGAAATATAGAGCTGGACCGGATCGACATCGCGGCGGAAGACGCCGATTTCGGCGCCGCGTTCGACAATGGTGGTGATCTGACCAACCAGCGGCGAGTGCAGCGCCTGGATATCGGTCATGGTCTTGAGAAAGCGCGCATTCTCGATGTTTTCGGTATTGAGCAGGCGCGGAAACCAGGGATTGGCCAGAAAGTGCCGGAAGGTGAAGCGCACCAGCCGGTCCATGGCTTCGGCGGGTCCGAACTGATCCAGGCTGAGCGCCCGTTCGCCGCGCCGGATCTCCTGATAGGCATCGAGCAGGACGGCGCGGTAGAGCTCTTCCTTGTTGCCATAGTAGTGGTAGAGCAGCCGCTTATTGGCGCCTGCCAGCGCGGCAATGGCGTCCACCCGCGCCCCTTCAAAGCCGCGCTCGGCAAATTCGGCGCGCCCGGCGACCAGAATTTCCGCCTTGGTGCGGGCGCTGTCGCGAACCCGCTTGGCCCGCGGCGGCTTAGCCTTGGGCGGCGGGGTCGGTTTTGCCGCGATTGAAGAGGGCTCTGACACGCTTGGATACCGCCGGAATGGACATCAGGATGGTGAAAACAATGATCAGGCAAATAACAGCACTGATGGGACGGGTAAAGAAAGGGCTTGGATCGCCATTGGTCAGCTTGAGGCCGCGCCGCAGGTTCAGATCGAGCAGATCGCCCAGAATGATCCCGAGCACCAGCGGTGCCATGGGGTATTTCATTTCACGCAGGATGAAGCCGACAATGCCGAAGCCAACCATGACATAGACGTCGAACATGCGCTGGGTGATGGCAAACGAGCCCACCACGCACAGCACATAGACCACCGCCATCAACCGCTCGCGCGGCACAGCGAGCACCTTGAGCAGCGGCTTGGTCAGGGTCAGGCCGAACACCAGAATGGCCAGGGTCGAGAACAACAGGATGGCCACGATCTGGTAGAGCACTTCGGGGGTTTCGGTCATCAGAAGCGGGCCGGGCCGAATGCCGTGAATGAACATGGCGGCGATCAGCACGGCAGCGGCGGCCGAGCCGGGCAATGCCAGGGTCAGGGTGGGGATCATGGCGCCGGGCACCACGGCCGAATTGCCGGTTTCGGCGGCAATCAGGCCTTCCTGACTGCCCCGGCCGAACATGTGCGCTTCCTTGCTCGAGCGCTTGGCTGCAGCATAGCTGGCCCAGGCGCCGACATCCTCGCCCACGCCGGGCACAATGCCCACAAAGGTGCCGATCAGGCCCGAGCGCAGCGTGGTCTTCCAGTATTTGAGCACATCCTTGAGGCGCGGCACGACGCGGTCCGAGGACGAAACGATGCGGGCCTGGGCGCTGCGCTTCATGACGCCGAGGATTTCGGCAAAACCAAAGGCACCCACCATGGCCGGGATCAGATCTACCCCGCCACCGAGCGAGGAAATACCAAAGGTGAAGCGCTGATGGGCATGCAGGGTTTCCATGCCGACCATGGCGACCAAAAGGCCCAGAATGCCCGCAATATAGCCTTTGAGCGGATCATCCATGGCCGTGAGCTGGCCCGAAATGATGACGCCGAACAGCGCCAGCCAGAAGAATTCATAGGTGCCGAATTTCAGCGCCGCCTCGGCGAGCAGGGGCGCGATCAGGGCGAGCGCAAAAATGCCGATGACCGTACCCAGCGCCGAAGAGGTGGTGGCCAGGCCCATGGCCATGCCGGCCTTGCCCTGCAGCGCCAGCGGATGGCCATCCAGCGTGGTGGCGGCACTGGCGGGCGTTCCGGGAATGGCGAGCAGAATGGCGGTGCGGCTGCCACCATAAATGGCGCCAGAATAGATGCACATCAGGCACAGGATCGCCTGATCGGGCGCCATTTTGTAGGTCAGCGTCACCAGCAGGGCCACCCCCATGGTAGCGGTCAACCCCGGCAGGGCGCCGATGACGATGCCCAGCAGTGTCGCCCAGACGATGTTGAACAGCGAGATGGGGGTCAGGAAATGGGCGATACCAGTGGCCAGCAGGCCAAGACCGTCGAACATGATTAGATAACTCCGGTCAGGGTAGACGCACGAGGAACAGGCGCTGGAATACCAGTGTGACGACCGTTGCGGTGACCACGGCCAGTCCGAGCGCCCAGGGCAGGGTCTGGATCAGGGTGCGGCGCGGCGATGCCAACCACACTTCAAACACCAGAATGAAAACAAAGACGAAAATGCCGGTCGCCAGCCAGAAGGGCAGCCAGCCGACCAGCACCAGCGTGTAGGTCAGGGTCAGCACCAGCACGGCGGCAGCCCGCTGGGCCGAGGTGGAAATGATGGCGTTGCCCAGACCGCTCCAGCCGCCCGGCGCGGGCGAACGCAGGGAGCGCACGGTCAGGATCAGGCCGCAGATCATCAACGCAATGGCAAGCATGCCGGGCACCAGGCCGGGCACGGTCAGCGGATTGATGCGGCGCACTTCAAGCCGATCCATGGTCCAGGAGCCAAAGAATGTGGCTGCGGCCAGCACGATAAAGAACAGCCCGGCCACCAGATCCGCCTTGATCATGGCAGGGGGTTCGACCTCCACGGTCCGGGATGTCTGCATCGCTTCGGCGGGTTTTGAATCGTCGACCATGGGGGAATAATCTCGTTAAAGAAGTCCGGCCCGGCGGGAACACCCGCCGGACCGCAGACACTGGGTCTGTCAGGCGCTTTTACATGCCGGTTTCGGTGCGGGTTTCGCAATCGATACCGATGGTGGAGGGGTCGTTGACCGCTTCACCGCGCTCCATGGCCGAGCAGGCTTCCAGGATCACCACCGGCATGGCCAGGGCACGCGCCTCTGCACCATAGGAGGGGGCGAACACGGCACCGAAGTTTTCGGCATAGGCCTGGATCTCAGGCGAGGTCATCACCTTTTCTTCCCAGATCTTGTCGACGGTGGCGAGCACTTCGGGAGGCACATCCGATGGGATGAAAATGCCGAAATAGTCCGGGGCCAATGGCATGTCGGGCAGCCAGTCGGTGATGGGTGGAATGGGATCGACGCCATCAAGCTTAAGGGGCTGGTTGGACAGCACGGCAAGCGCACGCAGACGGCCGCCACGGATCAGTTCGGTCTGTTCCACAGCAAGCTGGGTGGTGACCATGGCTTCGCCCGATGCGGTGGCGATGGCTGCAGGGCCGCCGCCATCATAGGTGACCATGTTGTATTCAAAGCCACCTGCCGCGTCGGACAGCGCCGCGATAGCGGTGCCGCCAGAGGAGGTCACGCCCGCTGTTGCCACGGTAATGCCGCGGCCGCCATCGGACTGAAGGGCTTCGAGCAGTTGACCGAAATCAGCGAACTGGCTATCGGCGGGAACGGCAACCACTGGCACGTTGGCGACCGAGAGATAGACATGCCAGGCGTCGATATTGGTGTTTTCAAGCAGACCTGACACCGAATAGGTGGCGTTGTTGGCGATGGCGTTGGCGGTCCAGGTGTAGCCGTCATGGGGTGCATTGAGCACTTCCTGGGTGCCAATGGCGCCAGAGGCGCCCGGCTGGTTGACGACGACGACGTCGACGCCCAGCGCTTCGGCCAGAATTGGCGCGGTGACGCGGGTCACCTGGTCGGTCGATCCGCCAGCACCCCATGGCACGATCAGATTGATCGGCCGATCGGGCTTCCATTCCTGCGCAAAAGTCATCGTGGTACCAACAAGTACCGTAGCGGCACTGCAGGTCAGCAGAAGTCGCATGGTGCGATTCATGGTGATCCTCCCTCAAAATGTGTTTTGGGCCGGCTATTACCTGTTGGCCCTGCGCTAGACTGGTCCTAACATGTCAGCGCTGTCAACCATCAAGTAACCAGGCGGTGATTTTTGATTTCTGGCGATGAGAGCCTCGCCATCCCCCGTTTCACGGCCCGCCAAGGCACGGTGCCAAAGCACGCCCTGCCCCCGGCTCGGCCTGAGCACACGATAGAAAGTTTACGCAATGGATTTGAGTTCGGCCGTGATCATGGCCCTGGCGCTGGCTGCCGGCGCGATCGTCAAGGGCGCCACCGGTATGGGCCTGCCCCTGGTGGCCCTGCCGGTGCTGACCGCAGCTTTTGGCCTGCAGCATGCGGTGGGCTTGCTGACCATTCCGCTGATCGTGACCAATGCCTGGCAACTCTGGCGGTTCAGGGGCGAATCGGGCTCGCCGCGCATGGCCTTCATGCCGCTGTTTCTGGTGGGGGGTGCCGTTGGCATCGGCGTGGGCACATGGGCGCTGACCAATTTGCCCGAACGTCTGCTGATACTGGCGCTGGGGGTTATCCTGCTCGCCTATGTCGCGTTGCGCCTGATGACCCCACATTGGGTTCTGAGCACCGCAATGGCCAGGCGCTGGGGGCCGCTGGCGGGGCTGGGCGGCGGTACGCTGCAAGGCGCCACGGGCATTTCGGCGCCGATCGGGGTCACCTTCATTCACGCCATGGGGATGGATCGCGCCGCCCATGTGTTTGCGGTCTCGGCCATGTTCCTGCTGTTCGCGGTGGTGCAATTGCCCGCGCTGTGGGCTGCCGGCGTCATGCAGCCGCTCTGGATGCTGCAGGGGCTGCTGGCGCTGATCCCGATCCTGATCTTCATGCCGGTGGGACAATGGGCCAGCGGCAAGCTCAGCCGACAGGCCTTTGACCGCATGATCCTGATCTTCCTTGGTGTGATCGGGCTGAAAATGGTGCTGGGGCTATGAGGCCCCGCCCCTGTGCTTTTGCGCGATAGCGGCTTGACGAATGGACAGGCTCGTTATACCGAAGTAACTAATCAGTTACACGCAGTTGGCGTATGGGAGGAATTGGAATGGCGGATAAGCGGCTTGGCCTGATCATGCATGGCGTGACCGGGCGCATGGGATACAACCAGCATTTGGTGCGCTCGATCCTGGCGATCCGGGACCAGGGCGGCGTGATGCTGTCCAATGGTGACCGGCTGGTGGTCGACCCGATCATTGTCGGCCGCGATGCTGACAAGATCGAGCGTCTGGCCAAAAAGCATGACATCAAGCGCTGGAGCAGCGATCTCGATGCCGCGCTCGCCAATCCTGATGACACGGTGTTTTTTGACGCTGGCACGACGCTGATGCGCGCCGGGCTGATCGAAAAGGCGCTTGCCGCGGGCAAGCATGTCTATTGCGAGAAGCCGACGTCGGACAGCCTCGAGATCGCCGTCAATCTGGCCAAGACCGCCCGCGCCTCGGGTCTCAAGCATGGTGTGGTGCAGGACAAGCTGTTCCTGCCCGGCCTGATGAAGCTCAAAATGCTGCGCGATAGCGGCTTTTTCGGCGACATTCTGTCGGTGCGCGGCGAGTTCGGCTACTGGGTGTTTGAGGGCGACTGGCAGCCAAGCCAGCGTCCCAGCTGGAACTACCGCAAGAAGGATGGCGGCGGCATCATTCTCGATATGCTGTGCCACTGGCGCTATGTGCTCGACAATCTGTTCGGCGAAGTCAAAGCCGTGTCCTGCCTGGGCGCGACCCATATTCCAGAGCGCGTCGATGAGAAGGGCAATCGCTACAAGGCCGATACCGATGATGCGGCCTATGCAACCTTTGAACTGGAAGGCGGCGTGATCGCCCAGATCAATTCGAGCTGGACCACCCGCGTGCGTCGCGACGATCTGGTGACCTTCCATGTCGATGGCACCCATGGTTCGGCCGTTGCGGGCCTGCACAAGTGCTGGAGCCAGCATCGCGTCAACACGCCCAAGCCGGTGTGGAACCCCGACCAGCCCCAGACCATGAACTTCTTTGAAGACTGGGAAGAAGTGCCGGACAACTGGCCAGCCGAGAACGGCTTCAAGGCGCAGTGGGAAATGTTCCTCCGCCACGTCGCCGAAGACGCGCCATGGGAGTATGGCCTGGAAGCGGGCGCCAAGGGCGTGCAGCTGGCCGAACTGGGCCTCAAGAGCTGGGATGAACGCCGCTGGCTCGATGTGCCCAAGCTGGATTTCTGATCCATTTCGCGTGAGGCACGGCCTCACCCCACCCACGGTGTCACCCCGGCCTTGAGCCGGGGCCCATCCTGAGATGTTACGGCGCTCGGTGAACGTTGAAGGACCTCAGGATGGATCCCGGCTCAAGGCCGGGATGACATCGCGTTCTTTGACGCTTTCGAGGAAGCCGAGATGCCCACCATCAACCTGCCCAATCCCGACCGGTCCATCAGCACCTATACGCTGAGTGGCACCCCGATCCCCTTCGTTCAGCACAAGGCCAGCGATTTCAATCGCATCGCCTATGCCGCCGCCCATGTCGTGGCGGACCCGCTGGCCAGCAATGATCCATGGCTGACCCCGGCGATCGACTGGGACACGACGCTGAAATTCCGTCACCGCCTGTGGGATCTGGGTCTGGGTGTTGCCGAGGCCATGGATACCGCTCAGCGCGGCATGGGTCTGGGCTGGGCCGAGGCGCAGGAGTTGATCCGCCGCGCCCAGGCCGAAGCGCGCACCCGTGATGACAGCCTGATTGCCTATGGCGCCGGTACCGATCACCTGCAGCCGGGGCCCGATGTCACCATTGATGCGATCATTGCCGCCTATGAAGAGCAGGTCGGCTTTGTCGAGGGCGAAGGCGGTCGGGTTATCCTGATGGCCAGCCGCGCGCTTGCCGCTGCAGCCAAGACCCCCGATGATTACGCCAAGGTCTATTCGCGCATTCTGAGCCAGGTGAAGCAGCCGGTGGTGATGCACTGGCTGGGCGAGATGTTTGATCCGGCCCTGGCCGGCTATTGGGGCCATGTCGACCACGACGCGGCCATGGATGTGTGCCTGGACGTCATCGCCGCCAATGCCGACAAGGTCGATGGCATCAAGATCTCGCTGCTCTCGGCAGAAAAAGAGATCGCCATGCGCCGCCGCCTGCCTGCATCGGTCAAAATGTATACCGGCGACGACTTCAACTATGCCGAGCTGATCGCTGGCGACAATCAGGGCTACTCACATGCCCTGCTGGGCATTTTCGACGCCATCGCCCCGGCCGCCTCGGCGGGCCTTGCCGCTTTGGGCAAGGGTGATGAAAAGGCCTTCCATGACCTGCTCGCACCGACCGTGCCGCTGAGCCGGCATATCTTTGCTGCGCCGACGCGGTTCTACAAGACCGGCGTGGTGTTCCTGGCCTATCTCAACGGGCTGCAGGACCATTTCCAGATGATCGGCGGTCAGCAATCGACCCGTTCGGTGCAGCATCTGAGCGAGCTGTTCCGGCTGGCCGACAAGGCGCGTGTGCTGAGTGACCCCGAACTCGCCGTAAAACGCATGAATGCCGTGCTCAACGTGAACAGTGTGTCAGCATGAAGACCGATCGCGCTATCTCGATAAACCTTGCCACCACCCGTCAGGTCTGGGGCTTTGCCGAAGCCGTCGATGGCTGCCTGAAGGCCGGCATTACGGCGATTTCGCCGTGGCGCGACCAGATCGCGGCCATTGGAGTGGATGAAGCGGCGCGCATTGTGCGCGACAACAAGATCCAGGTCACCGGCGTGTGCCGTGGCGGCATGTTCCCCGCCGAAACCGCGGCCGGACGCCAGGCCCAGATCGACGATAACCTGCACGCCATTGACGAGGCGGCGGCACTCAATGCCGATTGTCTGGTGCTGGTGGTGGGCGGATTACCCGGTTCTTCCAAGGACTTGGTGGGCGCCCGGCAGATGGTGACCGATGGTATTGCGGCCATGCTGCCGCATGCCAAGGCCTCAGGCGTCAAGCTGGCCATCGAGCCGTTGCACCCCATGTATGCCGCCGACCGCGCCTGCATCAACACCATCGATCAGGCGCTGGACGTCTGCGAAGTTCTGGGCGAGACGGTCGGCGTCGCCATCGACGTCTACCATGTCTGGTGGGACCCGCAGCTGGCCAATGCCATTGCGCGCGCCGGTCGGATGAACCGGATTTTCGCGCATCACATCTGCGACTGGCTGGTGCCGACCAAGGATATGCTGCTTGATCGCGGCATGATGGGCGACGGCGTGATCGATCTGCCTGGCATCCGCAAGATGGTTGAGGATGCTGGGTTTTTTGGCCCGCAGGAAGTGGAAATCTTCAGCCAGGACAATTGGTGGAAGCGGCCCGGCGACGAAGTGCTCGCCGTGATCAAGGAACGCGTCGCCAGCGTCTGCTAAGAAAATGACCCCCGGAGAGCAATCCCCGGGGGTCTTTTCAAATTCGGTGTCAGGACGCCTTGTTGTACGACAGCGTCTTGCAAAGAATGGCCGCGCGGCACCCCTGGATTGTCACGGTATTGGGGTCGATCTGCGTGATCGTGGCATCCGCGCTCATCCCGCCGGCAGCCAGAGAGCCCTTCCAGGCATTGGGGGCAATCTGCTCGGCTTCGATGACCTGCTTGCCGACAAAAGCGAGATTGTCTTCAGTGGCTGAAGCGCCTTCAAGATTGGTCAGCACCGCACACAGGGCGGTCCCGGCGCCACAAGGCTGAAATTCAAACGACGTCCCATATTCGTCGACGAAGGTGCCGCTGGGCACGATTTCGTCACCCGCAAAGGTCGGCATGGCAATGCTGGCGCACAGTGCGGCAGCGACAAGACTGGTTTTCAGAATACGCATGAGTCTCTCCAAACGCGACAGCGCCCGCCCCAAGCAGTCGCTTAAAATTACGATTGGTTACGCAACGTACCGAGATGCGGATCAGTTGCGTGAGACTGCCTAGCGGGCAATCATCGCCGGAATGTGGCAGCGATCTCGATATGGGTGGATTGGGCAAACTGGTCCACCGCCACCAGATCGCTCATGGTGTAGCCACCGCCGATCAGAATGGCCGCATCGCGGGCAAAGGTGCGCGGATCACAGGCAATCATGACGACGGTCCTGACCTTGGACTTGGCCAGTTCCCTGACCTGCGCCTCGGCGCCGGCCCGTGGCGGGTCGAGTACGACGAAATCGTAGTTCAGCTCGAACTGGGTCAGCGGATCCCGGAACAAATCGCGCGCCTTGGCGGTGATTTCGCGCAGCCCCTTGGTAAAGCGTCGAGCATGGTCAAGCGCTGCAATGCCGGGCTTGTCGGCATCGAACGCAGTCACAGGGCGCTGCTCGGCCAGTCGCAATGCGAAGGGCCCCAACCCGCAGAACAGATCAGCCACGGTCTTGGTCTTGCGATCGAGCGCCCCCAGCACGTACTCGGCCAGGGCGTTTTCAGCAGCAGCTGTGGCCTGCAGAAAGCCGCCAATCGGCAGTTCGACGCGGGCACGGCCCATTTCTATAATGGGGGGCTGGGCCTGCAGCACCATTTCGCCATTCAGGGCCAGTCGCGCCAGCTTGAAGCGGGCAACCAGCGGCGCGACACGCTCGACACGGGCCTGCTTTTTCTCGGTGCGGATGGCGACATCGAGCCCGGAAAGGCTGGCGACGAAGCTCACATCGGCCTCACCCACGGCCTGAAACACGGCGCGGGTGATATCGGGCGCCCGGGCCAGACCGGGCACCAGAATGGGGCAGGCATCAAGGTCATGTACTTCATGGCTGCGCAACCGCATATAGCCGGCGCCTTCGCGACGGGCATGCAGGCTGGCGCGGCGGCGGCCATCGCCTGCAGCATCGATAAAGCGGGTGACGCTGGCCTCAATTCCGGCGAACCGCAGCGGGGTTTCAACCAGTCCGATCTTGAACGCCTCATAGCTGGGGCGGTCCATATGCTGGAGCTGACATCCACCGCAGGCACCAAAGTGCGGGCAAAAAGGCTCAATGCGGCTTTCGGCCGGTTTGATAACCCCCATCAATGTCCCGCGATCACCATCGACAGCGATCTCGACCGTCTCTCCGGGCAGGGTAAGCGGCACGAAGACCTTGTGGCCATCGAGCTCGACGACGCCCTCGCCCTTGTGGCCGAGATTGAGAATGGTGGCGGTGCTGGTCATGATTATCCGGGGCTTGCTGAACCCGTTCAGTAGCGGCAAGCCCCGGTCAGGTCTAGTGCAGCGGTCGGCTGGCCCATTCGAGCAGGCTGGCCAATCCCACAAAAGGCACTTGGGTGTGTTCGCTCAAACCCGAGGCACAGGTGCTCACCGTTGATACCCCCAGGGTGCACCCGGAGGGGATATCCTGCTTGGCAAAGCGGGTGGCATGCGCGTTCAATTCGGGCACGAACAGGCCTTTATCGCCGGCATAGCCACAGCAGGTGACCGAGCTGAGCACGGCAATATTGTCGGCACATGCCCGCGCGATGGCTTCGGTCATGGGCTGCTCAGCCAGACGCTGGGCCGAGCAATTGTGATGCACCGCGACGGTTGGCAGCTTTTGCGTAATGGTCAGGCCGGACAGGATATGGCTGAGCATGAACTGGCTCGAATCGAGCACAGGCGCATCGCCGGGGAACTCCCGCAAATGCTTGGCGCAGGTTGAAGCATCGGTGACCACGCTCAAGCGGCCCGCATCGGAAAGGGACGATAGTTCGCGCTTGAGCTCGCTGCCAACACTGGCAGCCTGCTCAGGAAAACCCTTGGACTGGAAAGGTTGGCCACAGCACTGACCGTTGAGATGTTCAGGCATGATCACATCGAACCCGGCGCGTTCGAGCAGGGCCAGCATCGCATCGGGCACCGATAGCAGGCCATGGTCGGTTTTGGGGGCGCCAAACATGCGGGTGGCGCAGCTGGGGAAATAGACGATCGACTGTCGACCGCTCTGGGCGATGGGCACCGGAAACCCGGCCTGGCGCGGGTCCTGCCTGCTCTGACGTGGCTGGGGGGCACCCGGCCCGGCATGCAGAGCGTGGGAAACGCGTGGTATTCGTTTTCCAGTCAACCGACGGGCACCCTCGGTCATCGTCTCCACCGCCGCGGCGGGAATGACGACGCGGGCCGCATCGGCCAGGCCGACGCCGGCGCGCATCAAGGTTTCGACACCGCCACGATGATCAGCGACAAAACCCGCGATGGATCGTGCTGTGTCGCCGCGACGCTGGGCGCGCTGGTCCATGATCATGGTGCCGGTTTCAATGCCCACGGGGCACCGCACAGAGCACAGATTGCACGCGGCGCAGGTATCAAGACCTGGATACTGGAAATCCTCATCCAGCTTCCTGAGACGTTCTGGGTCCTCGCCGGTGGCGCGCAACCGGGCGCGCTCACGGGTGACGGCGATTCGCTGACGTGGCGACAGGGTCATCTGGTGGCTCGGGCAAGCCGGTTCGCAAAAGCCGCATTCGATGCACATATCGACCAGTTCATCGGCCAGCGGCATGACTTTGAGGTTCTTGATGTGGATCTTGTCGTCGGGATTGAGCAAGACCCCCGGATTGAGCAGTCCTTCGGGGTCGAACAGCGCCTTAATGCGGTGCATCAGCGCATAGGCTGTGCTGCCCCATTCGGCTTCAACGAAGGCGGCGATGGCACGGCCCGTCCCGTGCTCGGCCTTGAGCGAGCCGCCATATGCCACCGATACGAGATCGCTCAGTGCCTTGGAAAAAGCATCGAAACGCGCGGCAGCATCAGGGTGGGAGAAGTCGTCGCTCATCTGGAAGTGCAAATTGCCGGCCAGAGCATGGCCAAAAATTATGGCATCGTCATAGCCGTGATCATCGAGCAATTGACGCATGTCGATAACGAACTCGGCCAGCCGTTCAATCGGCGCAGCAACGTCTTCGGTCAACATGGCCGTGCCCTTGGGGCGGGCGGCGCCGCCCGAGGCAAAAAAGCCCTTGCGGATGTCCCACAGCGCATGGCTGCGCGCTTCGTCAGTCGAAAAATCGACATGGGTGGCGCCATGGCGAGACAGCAGTTCAACCGCCTTGGCGACTTCGGCTTCAAGCGTGTCGGAGTCTGGCGCGGTTACGTCGATCAGTACGGCGGGGGAGTTGTCCGTCAGCCAGGGCAACAAGGGTGCCATGGGGGCAAGGTGTTCCACCGTCGCCAGGGCACGGCGCTCAATATATTCGGCGGCGGTGACGCCCGTGGTCACCTGCACGCCGCCATTGGCCATTTCAATGATGGCCCGTCCAGCCGATTGCGGATCAGGAAACGGGACTAGTGCGGTGGATTTGAAAGGGTGCTCGGGGACCGTATTGTAGGTCACCTCGGAAACGAAGCCGAGCGTGCCCTCAGAGCCGACCATCAGATGGATCAGGATGTCGAGCGGGTCGTGAAAATCGATCAACGCATTGAGCGAATAGCCCACCGTGTTCTTGATGGCGTATTTCTTGCGGATCAGGGCGACCAGTTCGGCGTCGCCGGCAACCTCGTGATGGAGTTGGTGCAGCCCCTCAAGCATGCTGGCGTGACTTGCCCGGAAGGCGTCGCAACTGGCCTGATCGCCCGAATCAAGCATGGTGCCATCGGTCAGCACGATGCGCAGGCGCGCCATGGTATGGTAGGTATTCTGGGCCACGCCACAGCACATGCCCGAGGAATTATTATTGACCACGCCGCCGATCTTGCAGGTGGCCTGGCTGGCCGGATCGGGCCCGATCTTTTTGTCAAAGGGCTTGAGGGCCTTGTTTGCATTGGCCACGATAATGGCGGGACCCAGCGTGATCTGTTCGGCTCCTGGATGGATGTCGAGCTTGCGCCAGCCATCGCCGAGTACGGCCAGAACGCCATCGGTGACGGCCTGCCCCGATAGCGATGTACCGGCAGCGCGGAAGGTGATGGGCAGGTTTTCGGCGCGGGCGGCGGCCATGACGGCCCGCACCTCATCTTCGGAATTGATGAAGACCACCGCGGCCGGAATGAGCCGATAGGAGCTGGCATCGCCGCTCCAGGCATAGGTCATCAAGGGATCGGTATACATGCGGCCGGCCACCTGCCCCTTGAGGCGGGCGACGAGGCGTTCGCCGGCGGCCTGACGGTCGGGCGTGACCTTATGTACTGGAGATTTGGGGGCGGGTCTGAGATCGGCTTGCTGCATGCCCCCTAACTAACATGTTAGCATTTGGATGCGAAGGGGCTTGTTTGGGGCGCGCGCAATGTCGCGCCCCAAAATGTCAGATATCGACGTCGTCCTCGCTGAGGGCATGAAGGCGTCGCGCCGCGCGCTGCAGGACTTCGGCTGCCTTGCGCTGCTGATCCTCGGAGCCGTGCCGTACCGCCTTGATCGCCGCCTTGAGTTCACGACGGGCTCGGTTGAGTTCGGGGACCACGTTCTTGAGGTCCTGATCGGGCTTTGGCGTGCCCCGGGGCCGCTCGGCGTCCTCGCCCTGCGCTTCCTGCTGCGCCGACCAGTCGGCTTTGGCGAATTCGCGGAAGCGTTGCATCTGCTCGCCGGCCTTGGCCAGGAAGCTCAAGGTTGATTCAATGGCCTCGCGATTGTCGCTCAGATGCGCCCGGCCTTCATCGGTGATGGTATAGAGCTTCTTGTTGCCATCCGCATGGGAGCTGGCAAAGCCGGCTTCCTCGAGGAAGGTCAATGCCGGATAGACCACGCCGGGACTGGGCGAATAGAAGCCGCCAGATTTTTCTTCGATTGCCTTGATCAGGTCATAGCCATGACGCGGCTGCTCTTCGATCAGGAACAGCGCCACCAGCCGCAGATCACCTGAAGCCAGCATGCGGCCGATGCGGAAATTACCGCCCATATTGCCCCAGTTTTCGGCGCTATCGATGCCAGCGGCAACACGGCCCCAGCCGCGACGGGCCATGGCCTCCATGCGGCGCCAATTGGGCTCGCCATCTTTCCAGTATGTACTCATATATGTTCTCCGATATATCTTAAGTTCGATTGAGACAGCACATCATGGCAAAATCACGCAGTTTCAAGATATATCGCAGAAGTGTTATCGAAGGGAGTGCGCAGCAAAAAGCCCGCAGCGAAACTGCGGGCTGATTGAAGTCGGATCGCGCTGACGATCAGGCGGTGCCGGCTTCGTCTGCCAGATTGGAAGCCTTGTCGAACTGACCATGCTTGCGGAATCGCCAGAGATAGGTTGGCAGGATGGTGTCCATTGCGGTGGGCACGATGCCCATGCCGGCAAAGGTACGTTTTTCCTTGATGGCCGCGTCGGACACCACATTGTCGACGCTGAGCAATTCGACCTGATCGGCGGTCAGCAGGGGCGGGAAAGGCAGGATGGACATGATGCCGGCCAGCATCTTTCCCATGCCGAACGATAGCGGCAGCAATGGCCGGCTACGCAGCGCTTCGCGCTGAATGCGCTCGAGCAGCTCGCGATGGGTTTCGACCTGCGGGCCACCAAGTTCATAGATTTTGCCGGGCTTGAGCTGGCCTTCACCCGCCAGCACGAATGCTTCGGCGACGTCCGTGACATAGGCGGGCTGGAATTTGGTGTCGCCACCAATCAGCGGCAGCACGGGGAACAGGCGCGCCAGACCTGCCATGAGATTGAAGAAACCGTCGCCCTGACCAAACAGCAGCGAGGGACGCATCACAATGGCGCCGGGAAAGGCGTCGAACACGGCCTGTTCGCCGGCCAGTTTGGAAGCTGCATAGGCGCTGATCTCGGCGGCCTTGTCGACGCCAAGCGCTGACATATGCACCAGCGCACCGGCACCAGCAGCCTTGGCAGCCTGGGCGATGGTGCGCGCGCCATCCACATGGACCGCCTGAAATGTCTGAGCACCCTTGTTGGCACCGATACCCACCAGATTGATGACGATATCAGCCCCGGCCACGGCACGTTCAATCGAGGCCATGTTGCGGATATTGGCCTGAACCGGAACAACCTGCCCCACTGTACCAAGCGGACGGACATGGCCAGCCAGGTCGGGACGCCGGACGGCGACCCGGACACGATGGCCCTTGGCAGCCAGCAATTGCACGATCTGGGTTCCCACAAAGCCCGAGCCGCCAAACACGGTAACGAGTTTTGGATCAAGACTTTGCATGGATGGGCTCCGGTATAAGGGGCAATACGTTCCCGCTTCTAGCGCAAGGCTGCGCCTACTGTCGAGGGCAGAAAGCCTGTTTCGGCTTGACTCCGCTCCACCGATGTTCTTCTTTTGTTCACTATCAAGACGAGGAAACACCATGGCAACTCTAGAACGAGAATATCACGGGCACTGCCATTGCGGTGCCGTCCGGTTTACGGCGCTGACCGAGCTGGCCGGCATGGGTGACTGCAACTGTTCACGCTGCCGGCGTCTGGGCTGGGTGATGCAATCGGTGCCTGCCAGCGACTTTGCGCTTATTTCGGGTGCGGACAATCTGACGCTCTACCAGTTCAGTACCCAGACCATCGCGCATCTATTCTGCAAGACCTGCGGAATTGAAGCGTTTGCACGCGGCAGCGACGGCAAGGGGCAGGAGTTGGTGATGGTCAATATCAACTGTCTGGAGGATGTGCCGCCCATCGATCGCAGCGCCATCAAGCACTGGGATGGTGCGAATTGGTGAGCGCTGCGCGAATAGGTGATTGACAACGCTCACCGCTGCCCCTAGTTACCGCCCTGCTTGCCCAGATGGCGGAATTGGTAGACGCGCACGGTTCAGGTCCGTGTACCGCAAGGTGTGGAAGTTCGAGTCTTCTTCTGGGCACCAAGTTTAGACCCCGGTCCGACGAAAGTCGTGGCCGGGGTTTTTGGTTTTCGGGACCGCTGGCGCGAGCCCAGGTGAAATGCAGGGTGCGCATTGCCAGCGCATCGATCACAGCCGCTTCGTCACAGGTGGCCGATTGTTGTGCAGCGCACGCCAAATCTTGCTCCAGCAGCGCGCTACATCATATCAAGCTTTCTTTATATCCGCCTTGACCGGTTGGCTCA